>Ga0116172_10003051_pt1 | contig 14174 bp, 5 predicted proteins | sample AD_UKC083_MetaG_FD_89799 | JGI IMG/M metagenome (GOLD analysis project Ga0116172, IMG submission 89799) | Active sludge microbial communities of municipal wastewater-treating anaerobic digesters from USA - AD_UKC083_MetaG | ecosystem: Engineered > Bioreactor > Anaerobic > Digestate | place: USA...
TAAATTCAGGATGACTAAAATTCAAATGTGGTCATAAAAAAACTGTCCGATGCAAAATCGTCTAAACTTGTATATTTATAGACATTCATCCTGCTCATTAAAACACATCCGGCAATAATTGCGATTTATTCTCATACAAGTCAGGCCGGATTCTGTATATCTGGCAACCTATTCCGATTATATGATGTCTGATATAATTGAATATCGTTTTAATTTTCCAGGTTAATAAGAGTCCAATACCCACAAAACGCCCATTGTATGAAAAGAGTTTTTACAATTGCCTGTTTATTTTTACTGTCATTTCCACTCGCATTTTCGCAATCTGCTTCAAATCCGCAATCCGGCTCTTACCGGATATCGGCATTTGATTCGGCCAGGATTGCCGAAATGAGTTGGGCTGAAATGATGTCGGACCAGACCATCAATTTTTATGCGGTCCGCGATGCATTCAATAATTTCTGGGCAGGCCGCACGCCCGATAAAGGCAAGGGATACAAACCTTTCCGCCGCTGGGAGGCCATGATGACCCCCAGGGTTTATCCTACCGGAGAGCGAACGGTGACTGATGCAGAAATCATGAAAAGGTTTACGGCATTTGAGCAGCAATATACTGCAAAAAAAAATCCAAACAAGAGTCTGACAGGCACATGGACCAGTCTGGGAGCCAATACTACACCGTCAGGTTCTCCCAGCAATCAGCCCGGAGGCAATGGACGTGTAAACTGCATTGCATTCAATCCGCTGAATACGAATATCATGTTTGTCGGTGCGCCTTCGGCCGGGCTGTGGCGATCAAACAACGGCGGTACCAGCTGGGCTCCGGTGAATGATACTTTTGCTGTTGTAGGTGTTTCGAGTGTTGCAATCAATTATCTCGACACTTCAATCATGTATATTGCTACCGGTGACGGTGATGCTGGCGACACCTATACAGTTGGCATCATGAAGTCGACCAACAGCGGACAAAGCTGGCATTACACTTCTTTCAAACCATCCGTCCAGAGCGGTTATCTGATCCGGAAAATCGTGATGCACCCGACAAACCCCGATATCATGTGGGCAGCTACCAACGGCGGCATTCTGAAAACCACCGACGGCTGGGCCACTTACACCGTAGCTACAGGTATAGGTGGTACGTTTGATATTGAGTTGAAGCCAGGCGATCCCAATACGGTTTATGCCTCGACTTATACTGCTTTTTATAAATCGACTGATGGTGGTGCGACTTTTACAGCAGTGACTTTGCCCACCGCACCTACCAATGGTTTTCTGCGCATTGCCATTGCGGTTTCGGCTGCCGCACCTGCGAATGTATATGTGGTCTGCGGTCGCAACGACGTTTCTCCTTACACCAATTACGGTGGCTTTGGCGGTTTCTACAAATCGACTGACAGCGGAACATCATTTACAGAAACATATAATGAAACCACAGCCAATCATAACCTGCTCGGATGGTCTGCCACATTCAACGATACCGGCGGCCAGTCGTGGTACGACCTTGATATAACGGTGAATCCCGGAAACGCCAATGAAATTTATATTGGCGGTGTCAACATTGTCAAGTCAACCAATGGTGGAACTTCATGGTCATGCAATGCCTACTGGATGACCGGTTACGGATATCAATATTGTCATGCCGATCATCATGCTTTTGCCTGGTTGCCGGGAAGTACAACCACCTTATTCAACGGTAATGACGGCGGCATTTTCAAAACAGCCAACAATGGTTCGACATGGACTGATATCAGCAGTACTCTTTGTCTGAATCAGCTTTGGGGTATGGGCATTTCAACCACCAATTCCGGATTGATCATGACAGGCTGGCAGGACAACGGACTGAACAAATTGCTTTCCGGCGCATGGACGCATGTACGTGGTGGCGATGGCATGGAGGTGATGTGTACGCCCGGCACCGATACACGCCTGTTTGGTTCATATGCCTATGGCGATTTTTATTATTCGACCAACGGAGGCGGCACATGGTCTGATATAACACCAACAACATCTGATGGTGAGTGGGTGACACCCATCATTATGGATCCCAACAGCACTTCGAAAATTTATGCAGGTTACGCATCTGTGTATTACAATGGCAATGCAACCCCAACTGCCGCAAACTGGACAACCAAAGGAACCGTCGGCGGTACAGGCAATATCATCCGAATGGCGCTGGCACCCTCGGCTTCGACCACTACCATGTATGTCATTAAATCCAGCGGGGTTTATAAAACGACAAACCTGACCGCGGGCACACCAACATGGACTGATGTTACCGGAAATTTACCTGTTACATCGGCCATGCTTAGTTATATTGCCGTTGATCAGACCGATGCCAACAGGGTTTATGTCACTTTCAGCGGCTATGTCGATGGCACCAAGGTATATATGTCAACCACCGGTGGAACGACCTGGACCAATATTTCAAACAATCTGCCCAACCTTCCGATGAACTGTGTGGTCATTGACAAGAACTCGGCGACTCATGCCATGTATGTCGGTGGTGATGTGGGTGTTTATTACAAGGACGATACTTCACCAACCTGGATTCTGTACAGCGATGGTCTGCCGAATGTGGTTGTGAAAGAACTTGAAATATATTATGGCGCATCGCAGGCAGCACATCGTCTGCGTGCCGGCACCTATGGCCGTGGCGTTTGGGAAAGCGATCTGTACACACCTCCAACCGTTGCTCCTTCGTGCGATTTCAAAGCAGACAAAACCTATGCCTGTACAGGATCTACTATTCAGTTCACAGATCTGAGTCTGTACAGCCCCACCACCTGGAGCTGGACCTTTACCGGCGGAACACCGGCATCATCAGCATCGCAAAATCCGTCTGTTGTTTACAGCACTCCTGGAACCTATCAGGTCAGTCTTACTGTGACCAATGCCAACGGAACCGATACTGAAACAAAAACCGGATATATATCCATCGGGCCTTACAGCACTCCGTTCATGGAAGACTTCGGGGCATCATTGTTTGCCCCTGCCAACTGGAAATTAAGCGGCGCTGAATGGCAAAGGGCAACATCGACCAGTGCTCTTGGCGCAACAACAACGTCGGCTTTATTTGAATGCTACTATTTCAGTGATGGTACCACCGGCGACCTGATTTCTCCCTCTGTCAATCTCACATCTCTGGGAGCAAGTCCTGTTCTGTATTTCAACGTATCATACAGGCAATATTCATCAGAAACAGACCGTTTGCAGGTTTTCATTTCCACTGATTGCGGAACAACGTGGACCAGTATATATGATAAAAACGGATCGACACTTTCTACCGGAACCGCCACAACCAGTTACTGGAGGCCGGCAGCTGCAGGAGACTGGCGGAAGGAAACAATAACCCTGACTGCTTATGCCTCTCAGATAGTGATGCTGAAATTCACCGGTACCTCCAATTACGGGAACAACATCTGGATTGATGATGTCGAACTCACCACGGCTGCCTGTACAATCGGAGATGCGGGAACAATGTCAGGAACTTCTCCTGTGTGTCAGGGTCAGACCGGAGTCACTTATTCCATTGCGGCTGTAACCGGCGCCACAACTTATGAGTGGAGTGTTCCATCAGGTGCAGCCATTGTCTCAGGCAACGGCACCAACAGTATAACAGTCGATTTTTCAACATCAGCATCATCAGGATACATCAGTGTGAAACCAAAAAACACCTGTGGCTACGGAGCTTCATCGTCGGGTGGAGTGGTTGTAAATCAGCTGCCGGGAACGCCGGATGAAATTGTTGGTGTTTCCACCGTTTGTCAGGGACAGAACAATGTGTTGTTTTATGTTCCCGAAATCTGGAACTATCTGACTGATCAGGATGGCTATGTCTGGACATTGCCGGCCGGTGCCACCATTGCTTCGGGAGATAATACGGATTCAATTTATGTGAATTTCTCTACCTCCGCTGTTTCCGGAAATATTTCGGTTCATGGCAACAATTCATGTGGTAATGGAGCGGAGTCACCTTTATTTGCAATTACTGTAAACCCGGTTCCTGCGCAGCCTTCGGCCATTACCGGCAACGCATCGCCATGTCAGGGCGTTACAGGGCTTACTTATTCCGTAACCAATGTAGCCGGCGTTACATACACCTGGACTGTTCCCACAGGCTGGACCATTACGGCAGGGCAGGGCACCAACAGCATTACGGTCACATCAGGTGCAGCATCAGGCAACATTCAGGTGACACCTTCGAATGCATGTGGCAACGGAACCGCACAGACGCTGGCAGTCACAGTTTCGGCTTTACCTGCGCAGCCTTCGGCCATTACCGGTGCAACATCACCGTGTCAGGGCAGCAGTCAGGCCTATTCTGTAACCAATGTAGCCGGTATTACCTATACCTGGTCATTCCCGACCGGATGGAGCCAGACCGGCGGCGGAACAACAAATTCAGTGACTGCTGCTGTCGGAACAACCGGCGGAACAATAACAGTAACCCCATCCAACAGCTGCGGTACAGGGACAGCTCAAACACTTTCCGTAACCACATCATCCGTTCCGGCACAGCCATCGGCCATTAGCGGCAACGCAAGCCCATGTCAGAATGCTACCGGTCTGACATACAGCGTAACAAATGTTGCTGGTGTCACATATACCTGGACATTGCCATCCGGCTGGTCACAGACTGCAGGAGAAACAACCAACAGCATTACAGTTACTGCCGGTACCAGTGGCGGAACAATTACCGTAACACCTTCAAATAGCTGCGGATCAGGATCAGCGCGCACATTAACGGTGTCCACTTCATCAGTTCCTGCTCAGCCATCGGCCGTTTCCGGAACAACAAGTCCCTGCCAGGGCACAACAGGCCTGACTTACAGCGTGACCAATGTGGCAAGTGTCACCTATACATGGACTCTTCCTTCGGGCTGGTCGCAAACAGCCGGCGGAACCACCAACAATATTACCGTTACAGCCGGGACAACAGGAGGAACAATTACTGTAACTCCTTCGAACAGCTGTGGAAATGGAACAGCTCAGTCTCTTGTTGTATCAGTGACACCAGGGCCGTCAATCACCGGACAGCCTGCCAACAGTACCATCGGAGTCGGTGGTAATACCTCATTCAATGTTACAGCAAGTGGCTCCGGACTGACTTACCAATGGCAGGTCTCGACTGATGGAGGTGCAACATATAATAATATTACAGCTGCGGGTAGCAATCCGACCTATGCGGACTGGACGACGGCAACACTTTCACTCACCGGCGTTGGAGCAGGAAACAGCGGCTATTATTATCGTTGTATAGTCAGTGGAACCTGCGCTCCGTCTGCAACTTCGGGCGGTGCCCTGCTGACAGTTGACGGTTCACCTGCCATCACTTCGCAGCCAACCAGCGTCAGTATTTGTGATGGCGCCAACACATCATTCTCTGTTACAGCATCCGGAAGCGGACTCAGCTATCAGTGGCAGGTTTCGACAAACGGCGGAACATCGTACAATAATATCACAGTTGCCGGCAGCAATCCTACCTATGCTGGCTGGACCACAAACACGCTTTCACTCACCGCTGTTGATTTTCTCAATAACGGATATCTGTACCGTTGTATCGTTGATAACGGCGTACCACCTGTAGCAACATCCAATTCAGCCACGCTTACGGTGAATGATGTTCCCGCACAGCCTTCGGCCATTACCGGAGTAACAAGTACCTGTCAGAACATCAGCGGTCTTGTGTATAGTGTGACCAATGTTGCCGGTATTACCTACACATGGTCTGTTCCTGCTGGCTGGACCATCACTGCAGGGCAGGGAAGCAACAGCATTACAGTGACGTCAGGATCTTCAGGCGGAACCATTTCGGCTTCTCCTTCGAATGGTTGCGGAACCGGAACAGCTCAGACACTTGCAGTATCTATGTCGGCAGGTCCCGCCCAGCCTTCGGCCATCAGCGGAAATGCAAGCCCCTGCGAAAGTGAATCAGCTCTTGTTTACAGTGTGACCAACGTAGCCGGTGTAACCTATACCTGGGCTCTGCCTTCGGGCTGGACAATCACTTCAGGTCAGGGCAGCAACAGCATAACAGCTGTTGCCGGAACAAGCGGCGGAACAATAACAGTTACACCATCCAACTCTTGCGGTGGCGGAACCCCGCAGACTTTATCAGTCAGTATAGCACCGCTGCCTGCGCAACCTTCGGCCATTACCGGCAATACGGCACCATGCTCAGGCGCATCAGGACTGACTTACACAGTGACCAACGTTGCAGGACTCACCTATAACTGGAGCGTTCCAACAGGATGGTCAATTACTGCAGGACAAGGAGGAAACAGCATTACAGTGACTGCCGGTGCTGTATCCGGTTATATCAGCGTTACTCCTTCCAATGCGTGTGGCAGCGGCACTCAGCAGACTCTGCTGGTCAGTCCGGGCACGGCTCCGGCGCAACCATCGGCCATCAGCGGCGATGCAGCACCATGTTCGGGCACGCCGGGAATGGTTTACAGTGTTACCAATGTTGCCGGAGTGACCTACAACTGGACTGTTCCTGCAGGATGGACCATTACTGCAGGTCAGAACACCAATTCAGTTACCGTCAATGTTGGTACAGCCGGCGGTTCGGTTTCGGTTACTCCATCGAGCGCCTGCGGAGCAGGACCGGCACAGACACTCACGGTCAGTGTTGGCGCCATTCCAGCTCAGCCGATGATTGCAGGAAATATTGCTCCTTGTATCGGAAGTACCGAAACATATTCTGTGACGGCAGTGGCTGGTGAAGTCTACAACTGGACAGTTCCGACAGGCAGCAACATCACAGCGGGGCAGGGAACATCGGCCATTACGGTGAGTATTGGAAGCATGAACGGAAACATCACAGTGGTTCCGCAGAACACCTGCGGGCTTGGCACCTATCAGAATCTGGCAATTATGCCGGCGGCACAGGCAACTCCCGGCATTGATCTAGGAACAGCTCCTGGCGTTTGCGATGGATCTTCCGTCAGTTTCAGTCCAGCCATAGTGAATGGTGGTTCAAACCCTGTTATCAACTGGTTCCTCAATGGATCAATGGTCAGTACCGGTCCGACATATACGCTCATGAGCCCGGTTGACGGCGATGTGGTTTACGCAATACTGAACTCCAATGCGGCCTGTGTGACAACAGCAAGCGTTCAGTCCGGCAACAGTGTTGTAACGGTATACGATCTGCCGGCTGCACCGGTCATCACGCAAAGCAATGACACCTTGTATTCAAGCTACAGCTACGGAAATCAGTGGTACATCACCACATCGGGTATGATTCCCGGCGCCTTTGATCATTTCTTCATTCCTGCCGCCAACGGCGATTATTATGTGGTTCATGTCGATTCGAATGGCTGCATATCAGCGCCATCAGCAGTATTGAATTATGTGATAGACTTCATTGGCGAAGAGTCTTTTGTGGTAAGCGTATATCCGAATCCTTCGGGAGATGTTTTCAATATTTCTTTCTCAGCGCTTCCGGTAAACGGAATCAGAGTGAGTGTTGTGAATGCGCTTGGAGAAACTGTTTATGAGTCTGTGCCTACGCAGCCGGTATTCCGGATTGACCTCGGAAACCGCAACGACGGCATCTACTTTATGAATGTGATTTCTGGCAATGAAATAATCACCCTGAAACTTGTAAAAGGCAATTAGCAGATAATCAATAATATAATGGCGGTTTTGTTTCTGCAGGACCGCCATTATTTGTTAAATTTTTCAGGATATTGAAAAATTATTAAAAAAATTCAAAATTTTTAAATCGTTGATAAACAGCTTCTTAATTTAGTATGTTAAAAAAAATGCACCTTCGTGAACAAAAAAATGTTGCGTGGTGAAAAAAATGCTTCTATCTTTGTAACTTGAACTTTTAGTTCAGAAACCATTACTCACAAACAAACAAAAGGAGGAACGCCTATAGGATAAAGTTGTACACTCAATTAAACAGGAGGTCACATGAAAGCCCAACCTATGAGTGATGAACTTTTGGTCCAGAAGTATATCCAAGGCGACCACAAATGTTTCCAGCTTCTCGTAAAACGGTACAAGCGTAAATTGTACGGTTACATCTATGTGGCGGTAAAAGACCCCATGGTGGCCGATGACCTTTTTCAGGAGACTTTCCTGAAGGTCGTGACAACCCTGAATTCGGGCACCTACCGCGAAGAGGGCAAGTTTATCCAATGGCTCATGCGGATTGCGCTCAATCAGATCATTGATTATTTCCGCAAGGGCAACAAATTCCCGCAGGCATCAACTGCCGGATGCGAAGACGAAGACATCTTCACTTTTATTTCGGACGAAGTCCCCAATGTCGAAGACCGCATGATCACCGATCAGATTCATTCGACATTGAATTATCTGGTGGAACAGCTGCCGGATGACCAGAAAGAAGTTCTTAAAATGCGTATTTACTACGACCTGAGTTTCAAGGAAATTGCCGAAGAAACCAACGTGAGCATCAACACCGCTCTGGGGCGCATGCGCTATGCCCTCATCAATCTTCGCCGGATGATCCAGGACCGCGAAGAAGTGTTAATTTCGTGACAAAATGCAATATTGAAAAATTTCGTGCGTTAGACAGATATAACCGAAAAATCTGCCTATGCACGAAATTTTTACACCCCAATCCCTTGTTGAATTTCTCTATTCCAATCCAGAAAATCAATACGACGAAGAAACCCTCAACGAAATCTTCGCCGATGATTTTTTGCTGAGCCTTTTCGAAGAAGAAGCCGAACGTATGCTGGCCAGATCAGGCCGCAGATGCGAGCCCTCGAAACGAAGCCTGCTGATGGTCGATCAGATGGCTGCCATGAAACCAATGAATGCCGACGGACATCATTCTGTTGTTTTTGTTTCGTAGTTTTGCTACATGAAAAGGATTGCAATACTGATTTCAGCAATACTTCTGCTGACATCAAACTCAATGTACGCGCAGAAGACAGATAAGCCTGTCCTGCGCGTTGATTTTTTCCGTTGCGGAAATTTCAACACTGATTCCATTGAGATAAAGGAAATGTTTTTTCAGGGCAACAATTCGCTGGGACCGCAGCAGATGGTGGACAACATCAATTATGGCGAGTACATGATCGAGGCTTTTGATGCCGACGGGACATGTTTGTTCCGCCGCGGCTACAGTTCGCTTTTCAATGAATGGAAAACAACGGACGGTGCCAGAACCACGTTTGAGAAATTTGAAGAATCGGTGCTGATTCCCTGGAATCCGGCAATGAAGTATCTGGTTTTTTCCTTGCGTGATTCACTCGATGTGTGGCATTTTCAGAAAAAAGTGAGTCTCGATGACGCATCTGATGCGAAGTTCAAAAAAATCAAAAAATATCCGGTAAAGGAAATCAGTGTTGCGGGCGCACCGGAAAATAAACTCGACATTCTGTTTATTCCTGAAGGATACACAAAGAAGGAGATGGAACTGTTTGAGCAGGATTGCCGTAAGGCCATGGTCAACATCATGAATGCCAAGCCGTTCAATGAGTTTAAGGACAGGATCAGTTTCCGTGCAGTGATGGCGCCTTCAAAAGAAAGCGGGACCGATTATCCGCACAGGAATATTTACAAAAAAACCATTCTGAATTCGAATTACAACACATTCGGTTCGGAGCGATATCTGACAACATTATCCTATCATACCGTGATGGACGTGGCTGCCAGTGCGCCCGCCGACCACATCATCATTCTTGTGAATGATGGCGATTATGGTGGAGGCGGCTTCTATAACTTTTACACCCTGGCTTCGGCGCACAATGTTCATACGGCTTTCCTGATTCAGCACGAAATGGGACATGGTCTGACCGGCCTGGGCGATGAATATTACGACAGCGAAGTGGCATACAACAGTTTCTATAACAACCACGTTGAGCCATGGGAGCCGAATCTGACCACGCTTGTGGATTTTGGCAGCAAATGGGATTCCTTGCTGACACCCGGAACACCTGTTCCAACGCTGGTTTCGGACGACAACTGCAAGAGCACCGGCGTTTTCGAAGGCGGCGGTTATTCAGCCAAAGGCATTTACCGTCCGGCCTGTGAGTGCACCATGAAATCCGTGATCTACGATTATTACTGTGAGGCCTGCAAAGCTGCAGTGAGACGGATAGTGCTGTGGTATTCGCTGTAATGCATGAGGTATCACGTGAAACAGCTTGTCACGTTTCACGTGATGACAAGTGCGGCACGCTGGGCGCAACGCGCAAAGCACAATGCACAATGCATAAAGCACAACGCATAAAGCACACTTCTCAACCTCCCGGCCATTGCCGTGAATAGCAATCTTCAAAGAATTTTAAATCCTTTTTGGGTTTGATTGCAGCCTTTCCATTCACCCCTGAAATTATCCATTCGCCCCAGAAAACAGCATGCAGACACAATTGCAAACTGTTAGGCCCAACGATTTTCATTGCTTTAAAACGGTGACTATTTTTACGAATCAAAACGAAAAATCAGATCCCATGAAGAGTTACGTTGTGTCAGTCATTGCATTTTCTGTTTTTCTTACTTTCGCTATTATTTCGCAGAATTCATTTGGTCAGGCCACGGTTCTGATCAGTCAGGGTGGCACAGTAAGCGTAAACGACGGGGACCTTTTTTATGATGCCGGCGGGCCTTCCGGCAATGACGGGAATACCGGCTACACAATAACACTGGTGCCTGCAATTTCAGGTGAAAGCGTTTGTGTCGATTTCACATCGTTTATCACATACATGGATTTTTACGGTCTGGTCGATGCTGACCGCCTTGAAATATACGACGGGCTCAACACATCGGCACCGAATATCGGGTCGCTTCAGGGAAACTACGGTATTGCATACAACGCCAGCGGCACTCCTTATAATACCGGTCAGTCGGCTGTCGGCACGATTGCTGCCGAACTGAAGCCAGGTATTTTTTGTGCCAACAACGCCAGTGGCGCCCTGACTTTTCGTTTTGTAAACAACAGCAGCAGTCAGTATGCCGGTTGGGTCGGAGTCATTAAAACATATCAGAATTCATCTCCCGGATGTGCTGTAACCATTTCAGCCAACCCGGCCAGCATCTGCTCCGGATCTTCAACAACGCTGACCATCGATGGCCATGTTGCCAGCGCCGCTCTCAGCAACAACTTCAATACATCAACGGTGGGTACAGGGTGGAGCTCATCACCGGGTACCCTTTCATTCATGAATGCACTGGCTTGTCAGCCGAACAACGGATACGATACCCGCAACTCGGATTTATCCGTTTTCGCATGGATGCAGAATGTTGCAGCCCCCCGGACACTCGAAACCGCCGCATTTGACCTGAGCAGCGGAGGAACAATCAGCTTTGATTTCCGAATGGCTTCCGATGACAATGGCAGCAACGGATGCGAAGCCGCCGACAACCGCGAGGTAGTTTACCTGCAGTACTCGACCAACAGCGGCAGCACATGGACAACCTGCAAGCTGATGTTCCCGGGTGAACTTGGCGGAGGCATTCTTGGCTGCGGCAATTATGTTTACACCTGGAACAAGACAACCGTTCCGATACCAGCTGCGGCCATGACCGGCAGTACAAAATTCCGATGGATACAACAGCAATCAACCTCCGGTAGTGAGGACAGCTGGGGCATTGACAATGTGCAGATAGCAGCCCGGCATCCCTTTACCATATCAGTGACTAATGAAACTGCCGGAGGTGCTGTTGTCGGAACGTCCACAACAGCTCCTTTCACATTGTTGGTATCGCCAACGGTGACAACGGTTTATAAAGCCACGATCACTGACGGAACCACCACTTGTACAAGTACGGTTACAGTTACGGTAAACAATTGTGCCTCGACCTCATGCGGAACCTGCGCATTGCCAACCTGTCCCATAGGACTGCAGCCGGATTATCCATCGGCCGAAGCCAATCACACCAATTACTGCAATGTGCCTAGCCCATTCATTGCCGGACCACAGACTTATGTAACCTACCACAGCGTCACTGTCAATTCCTCAGGCATACTGGGCGTTGTTGCTTCGAGCTATAACGGAGGGGTTGCCGGTTGTGCCGCCACACGTGCATTCAAGCTTTATCCGGTCGGTTCATCCTGTTCGGCTGCCAGTGCAATACTGCCATCAGTGGCCAACGCAAACGGCTCCATATATTCCAATCCCGAATGGACAGGACTCACGCCGGGAAATTATGTTCTTGAAATAACCCATACCATTGCTGCAGGATGTGGTTTGTATGACAACTGTCAGGCCTACTATTCTCCTGCCTGCACACCAGTCGTACCGGCATTTTCACTTCCGGCAAGCATTTGTACCGGATCAGTTGCCCCGACTCTGCCAGTGACTTCCAACAATAATATTGTCGGAACATGGAGTCCCGCAACTGTGAGCAATACAGTCAGCGGAACCTATCTCTTCACCCCTGATGCCGGTCAGTGTGCCGGTGATATATCCTACACAATCAACGTTTCGGCCGGAACACCTCCCACCTATACTTCAACGACAGGCAATGTAACCTGTGCCGGTCCCAATTCCGGAAGCATAACGATCAATCCTGTTTCTGCAGGAACAACTTTCGATTGGGTCAGCGGGCCTGTTGTATCGCCCGTTCCGGCCGGTAATCTGCCTTCCGGTGCCACTGATGAAAGAGCTCTGATCAATCTGCCGGTCGGAACGTATTGTGTCGATATAACAAATACATCTACATCCACCACGACACAAACACTGTTTTCAGAAAACTTTGAATCCGGAATTTCGAACTGGACAATCAATAACTCCAGCGGAAGCAACATCTGGGTCAGAAATAACAATTACACAGGGGGCACATGTGTTGTAAGCAGCATTCCGTACAGTGTTCCGAATATCCCGAATCAGCCGGCCGCTGTTACCAATTCGCCCAACAGCTATTATCTGCACATTCAGGCGACCAATACGAATCCGGTTGTATGCGGCTCAGGAACCTCATCTCCGTTTCCGCCGCTGAATGCCAACTTCAACGGTTCAGACATTGCGGCCAATCAGACAGCCTTAATAAACAACACGTTCAATACAACCGGCATGTCCAATGTTACCGTCAGTTTTTATTGGATGGGTGATGGCGATGCCAATGATTACTGTGTTCTCGAATACAGTCTGAACGGTGGCTCAACCTGGACTCAATCAGGATTAAAGCTAAACAATCAGACAACCTGGATTGCCGGCAGCAGAACGGATGCTTCGTGGGCAAATCAGACCAACCTGAAATTCCGTTTCCGTTGGGTGAACAATACTTCCACAGGTCAGGATCCTCCCATTTGCCTTGATCAGATCTCAGTTACGGCAGAACAGACATCCAGCTGTTCATCAACGGTACAGGAATGTTTCACCATTACCGCACCTTCGTCTGTTACGCCGACATTCACACAACTGGGGCCATATTGCGTTGGTGGGACGCCTGCGACTCTTGCGACAACTTCAACAAACGGCGTCACAGGAACCTGGTCACCTGCTGTAATCAGCACTGCAAGCGCGGGATCGACTTTTTATACTTTTACTCCGACTGCAGGTCAATGCGCGACAACTGCTACGATGACGGTTGTTGTGAATGCTCAGTCTGTACCGGCTTTCACACAGCTGGGACCATATTGCGTAGGTGGGACGCCTGCGACACTGGCGACTACTTCAACAAACGGCATTACAGGTACATGGTCGCCTGCTGCAATCAGCACTGCAAGCGCCGGATCGACTGTTTATACTTTTACACCAACTGTGGGACAATGTGCGACAACTGCGACGATGACGGTTGTTGTGAATGCTCAGACTGTACCGGCTTTTTCACAACTGGGGCCATATTGCGTTGGTGGGACGCCTGCGACTCTTGCGACAACTTCAACAAACGGCGTTACCGGTACATGGTCGCCTGCTGTAATCAGCACTGCAAGCGCCGGATCGACTGTTTATACTTTTACGCCAACTGCAGGACAGTGTGCGACAACTGCTACGATGACGGTTGTTGTGAATGCAAACGTAACGCCTGTATTCACTCAACTCGGGCCATTTTGCGCTGGTGGGACGCCTGCGACTCTGGCGAATACTTCAACAAATGGCATTACAGGTACATGGTCGCCTGCTGTAATCATCACTGCAAGCGCCGGATCGACGGTTTATACTTTTACACCAACAGTGGGACAATGTGCGACAACTGCGACGATGACGGTTGTTGTGAATGCGAATACTACACCGACTTTCACACAA
>Ga0116172_10003062_pt1 | contig 14154 bp, 12 predicted proteins | sample AD_UKC083_MetaG_FD_89799 | JGI IMG/M metagenome (GOLD analysis project Ga0116172, IMG submission 89799) | Active sludge microbial communities of municipal wastewater-treating anaerobic digesters from USA - AD_UKC083_MetaG | ecosystem: Engineered > Bioreactor > Anaerobic > Digestate | place: USA...
TTCCTTCAAGTTTGAAATGGTTGAAACAAATTTCCCTCTGTAAGCCTTTTACTGATTTGAATTTCTGATTTTGTGCATTGTGACGATTTTTTTATCTTCTGCCTACTTTTGCTTGACACTAACCGGGTGACCTTTTTGCTTGACATTAAAATAGAAAAGTGTTATACTAATCGTGATAACAATATAAGTACGCATTTATTGCGCTGTTATATTTTTATGTCAGGAGGAGAGACCATGCAATGCGAGAAATGTAACGCACAACTTGACCCGAAGCTTACAGCCTGCCCCGAATGCGGTGCTCCTGTCCCGCAGAATATAGAAGGCTTTGAGAATACTATGGAATTCCAGAAAGAGCTAAGGTCTATCGTCGTGAACTACGGCCCCCGTGCTGTTATGAATAAAGACAGATTTATCGGACTTCTCAGCGACCATATCCCCGATTATGACAAGGAACGCCGCTTACTTATTAATATGTATCGTATGGGCATCCTTAAAATACTTCTCGAGGATAAGAACCGTGAGATCGCTGTGATGAAGGCAAAGAGCTTCATGCTCGGCGACCTTTTCCTTGCGGAAAACGCTTCGGAATTCGTCGTTGCCTGCTATACATACCTGTTGGGCTGGCCATATGAGTCGCACCTCAAGGTCCTCCCCGAAAGCGAGGAAGGCTCAGAGAAAAAGGAGCCCGAGACCAAGAAAAAATCAACGGATATCAACGAGATGGTGTTCATGCCGCGTAACGCCTTCAAATACAGGCTCAGCGGAAATATCACCATACCCGACGGATATACAAAACTGGAAGCCTTCTGCTTCGACAGATTCGGCTCCCTCAGGACCATCAAGCTTCCCTCTACTCTGCTTGCTATCGGAGAATACGCTTTCTCCTCCTGTAAGCGCCTGAGAGGTCTGGAGCTCCCCGAGGGACTCAGGATAATCAAGCAGGGCGCATTCAGCCAGTGCGCTAACCTGGTGGTCGTTAAGATCCCCGACGGCGTGCTGGAGATAGAGGACAGTACATTCTCGTTCTGTACGAGCCTCGAAGTTATCGAGATACCGCCAAGCGTCAGCAGCATCGGTGCGGAGGCATTCTCGGGCTGTGAAAAGCTCAGGAAGCTCTACCTCCCCGAGAGCATCAAGTTCATCGACGCAAACGCCTTCTCGTACTGCCCCAATCTTACTATCTACTGCATAGAAAATTCTTACGTTCATAAATACTGTTTAGCCACTGGAATAAGGTACGTCCTCGTGACCTCGGCTGAAGAATATGAGCTTGACTAACAATGGAAAGGATGAGATCATATGATAGAGCTTGAAATAGGTCAGGAGGTCGAGATGGAATTCGGCGGAAAAGCCAAGGTCCTCAGCGTCATCGGCAGCGGCGGTCAGGGTATCGTTTACCTGGTCCGCTTCAACGGTCAGAAATGGGCGCTGAAATGGTATGACATCAATAAGATGGCAAAGCCCGCTGCATTCCGCAAAAATCTCCAGAACAACATAAATGACGGTCCACCCAGCAATAAGTTCCTCTGGCCCAAATACCTCACCAAGGAGGCTGAGGACGGTACTTTCGGATATATCATGGAGCTCAAGCCCGAGGGCTTCGACTCATTCGTGGATATCCTCAATACCTATAAGCTGGAGATAGACCCGCTTACAGGACGCAGCACCAAGCGCCCCGTAAAATTCAATACCCTCAGCGCTATGGTCACCTGCGTTATCAATATCGTAAACGCTTTCAGACAGCTCCACCGTGCAGGTAAGAGCTATCAGGACCTTAACGACGGAGGCTTCTTCATCAACGTAAATACAGGCGCCGTTCTGGTCTGCGACTGTGATAACATCGCGCCTGACGGAAGCAACTTTGGTATCGGCGGTAAACCGGGATATATGGCTCCCGAGATCGTAAGAGGAATAGCTCAGCCTAATGTCCAGACCGATAAGTATTCTCTTGCCGTGGTTCTCTTCAAGCTTCTCTTCAGAGGAGACCCCATGGAGGGCGAAAAGGTTGTACGCGATGTATGCCTTACAGAGTCCTCTGAGTTGAAGCACTACGGACAGAACGCCGTTTTCGTGTATGACCCCAATGACGATTCAAACCGTCCCGTAAGAGGTATCCACGACAACATCATCAAGTTCTGGAGGATATACCCCGATTACATCAAGGACGCCTTCATCCGCTCATTCACTACAGGTATCACTGATCCTTCAAAGCGTATCATCGAGAACGAATGGCAGAAGCTGTTCATACGCCTCAGATCAGAGATAATCCAGTGCGGCTGCGGAAGAACTAATTTCAGTTCGATGTTCATTCATCAGAACGAGAAAACATTCAAGTGCCCCAAGTGCGGTATGGAATTCGTCACCATCGGATTCAGCAACCGCGATTACCGTACTCCCCTCTACCTGGGCTGTAAATTCTATTCCTGCGAGATAATCCCCGAATCCGACGACTTCTCAGCCGTTGCGGGAGAGCTCGTCGAGAACAAGCTCAAGCCGGGAGTCCTCGGTATAAAGAACTGCTCAGACAGGCAGTGGAAAGCCAAGATGCCTGACGGAGTATTCTATGACATCGCCCCGGGAAAGGGCTTCCCCGTATGGCAGGGGCTCGAGATCGATTTCGGCGAAGTGAAAGCACAGATCTAACCTGCTTTCTCATAAGCAGTATTACTGAAAGGATGTATGTAAATTATGAGCAATGAACATGTTACAGAACCGGAAGTGAACGAAAATCAGAACGTTTCTCCTCTGGATGATTTTGATACCGCAGAAACAGTTTCTACCGCTCCCGTATCCGACGATAGTATTCTTGACTTCGATGACGATCCCCTCAGCGCTACCAGCGTTTCAAAGAAAAGCCTTGTTATCTTCTTCCTCATTGATACCTCAGGTTCGATGAAGGGCAAGAAAATGGGCGAGCTCAATACCGTTATGGAGGAGCTCATTCCTGAGATCCGCCGCGTGGGCGAGGCTGATACAGAGGTCAAGGTCGCTGTACTCACCTTCTCTACAGAAGTAAGATGGATGTACTCGACTCCTATCCCGATAGAGGACTTTGAGTGGGCAAGACTCCGCGCAAGCGGCGTTACCAGCATGGGCGCTGCATTCAAGGAGCTCAACCACAGAATGTCAAGAAACAGCTTCCTCAATTCCCCCTCACTCTCTTTCGCACCCGTTATCTTCCTTATGACCGACGGTTATCCCTCGGATGACTATAAGGAGGGTCTGAGAGAGCTCCAGACAAACAGCTGGTACAAGTTCGGCCTTAAAGCCGCTCTCGGTATCGGTCAGGAAGCCAACGATAATATCCTTGCCGAGTTCACAGGCTCGAAGGATACAGTTGTTCACGCTTATTCGGGCGGACAGCTGGCTCAGATGATAAAGATTATCGCTGTTACATCTTCACAGATCGGCAGTAAGAGTATGACTCTCTCCGATGATACCAACCATGAGCTGGGCGAGGAAGATGTATTCGCAGCTAAACAGAAGCTCCTCGGTCAGCAGATACAGGAGCTGGTAAGCACCCAGACCGACGGAGATGACGTCCCCTTCGATACAGGCTGGTAATTCGCAATATTTCGTTAGGAGGACTGAATGATCATGTTTAACGGCTTCAGCCATTCGGTCATGGGCGCAAGCCATGAAAAGACCAATCTGGTTTGTCAGGACAGCTCTGCTTTCAAGGTGGGCGACCACTACGCTGTAGCTGTAGTCGCCGACGGCCACGGAAGCAAGAAGCACTTCAGGAGCCACCTGGGCTCAAAGTTCGCTGTCGAGGCTACTATAGAGGCTATCGACAGGTTCTATGAGGACCGCGAGGCACTTGAAGCAAACCTTCCCGCCAACCACAAACTCATCATAAAAAATATCGAAAAGCAGATAATCTCAAACTGGAATATGAAGGTCGAAAAGCATCTGGCTGAAAATCCCGTTACCGATGAGGAGAAAAGCAAGTTCACTCCCGAGGAGTTCGAGGCTATCCCTCCTGAGTCCTATTACGGAACGACCCTCGTTGCAGGTATCACAGGAGATAACTATACCTTCGGCGTACAGATAGGCGACGGAAGCTTCGTAGCTATTTTCGAGGACGGAAGGGCTGTTATGCCTATGGAATACAATGAATCCGCCCCCGCTAACGTTACAGCCTCTGTCTGCAACTCAAATGCAGCTTCAATGTTCAGCAGCTTCTATGCTCCAAACAGAAAGCTCATCGCTATGTACTGCTCTACCGACGGACTCTATACCTCCTTCGGCAGCGAGCACGACTTCCTCGATTATCATACCATATTCACAAGTCAGCTCGTCAATATCGATACCTTCAAGGAGATCATCAAGAACAACCTCACAAAGAGATCACGTTTCGGTACAGAGGACGATATTTCCCTCTCCTGTATCTATAACGAGAAGCTCCTTCAGGACAGGATCGACCTGGTAAATAAAAGGGTCGCAGAAAACAAGAAGGCCGCCGCCGACAGAAAAGCGGCCATGCTTGAAAAGAAAGTATGATATAAAACGCTGATCACGCGTTTAATAAATTAAGAAAAGTGGTGTTTGTTATGGAAATAGGTTCTCTCTACAACACAGCCAAGAATTTTGCAGAAACAGTAAAGCACAGCAGACCCGAGCTCACCAATTATGATGCTTGCCTCTGCCTTATAGTTGCCGATTCAGGCGATATCTTTTCGGGCGTTTCCTCTGTATCAATAAACGAGGGTACAGTTCAGGAGATGCCTGCGGAGAGGATCGCGGTAATGTCCGCTATCACCGCAAAACACGTTATCGCTAAGCAGCTCATCGTCATCTCTATCGACGATTACAGCTACTTCAAGCCCGAGGACGAGGCTATCGCCCTTCTGGTCAACTCAAGTGTTGACAACAGCAGCTGTCAGGTGATACTCTCTCCCGATGAGGCAGTATCCGCTGCAAGTCTGGCTCCCGCTTCGGCAGCTCCCGACTTCCTCAGCGGCTATGATGAGACTCCCGATCAGCTGGGAGCTCCCGCAGAATTCGCAAGCGGCTTCGATGTTGACTCTTCCAACCCCTTCAACAACGGCGAGGAGGACAAGGCGGATTCACTCAACTCACTCTATGAGCATCCCGAAGAGGCTCAGCAGATGGGTGCAAGCGGATTCCCCAATGTATACGCACAGCAGGGCTATCCTCAGCAGCAGGGCTTCCCCCAGCAGCAGGGCTATCCCCAGCAGCAGGGCTTCCCTCAGCAGCAGGGCTATCCCCAGCAGGGCTTCCCTCAGCAGCAGGGCTATCCCCAGCAGGGCTTCCCTCAGCAGCAGGGTTACCCCAATCAGCACGGCTATCCCCAGCAGCAGGGCTTCCCTCAGCAGCAGGGCTATCCTCAGCAGGGTATGCCTCAGCCCACTCCTTACGGCGGCGGAATGCAGAACTCAATGTATCAGCAGAATATGAATGCAGCTCCCTACAGACAGGGATATGGTCAGTCAGTTCACGGCGGCAGCATGTATCAGCAGCCCCAGAGCGTAAGCGTGACCCTTACATCCAAGCCCGGCGGCGAGAACGCTTTCAAGAAGCGTCTCAATAACTTCCTCGGCGACGACGATGACATTGAGACCACAGACAATATGTCAAAGGAAGATATGCTCAAGCAGGCTAAGGACAGAAAAAAGGTCGCTAAAGCTAACCTGAACTTCAAGAAAAAGATGTAATGACCGCTTCGGGACATATGTCATAAATATGACATCCCGTGGCTTCTGAGCCGCTTTTTCAAAGCTCACTCAAGGCTTAGAACTGCGGCTTTACCATCTGAAAACCAAGAAACTTTTTTAGTATTGCATTTTGTTTCGTTTTGTGCTATAATAATTTTATATGATTATAGTTCGGATCTTTTACAGTAAAGTTACTGACCTGTTTTATATTCTCAGATGCACAGTTAATATTTCGTGTTAAGGAAAGGGATAGCTATGAATTACTTGCTCAATATTGATGAAGCGATAGACCGAAAGTTCCTTGTGACCAAGGCTATGAAGGGTCAGGCTGAAGTCGGCACTATCATACACGTTATGGACGCCGAGCAGCAGGGACAGGCTGTTATAGTTTATTACCGCGTCACAAGGTATAACGAAAAATTCCACGATTATCAGGATTACACGGCAAAGTTTGAAAATCTTGCTGCGTTCTGCAAATGGGCACAGCCGGATAACTTCATTGCCCGTAATTATGAGTGCTTCAGTCTCAGAGACATACAGCACTACATAAAGGTAAAGAATAAGAACTTCACTTCATTCTGCCTTCCCATAATCCTTATTGCAGCTATCATCATCTGGGTACTTGCTCTGTTCGTACTCAAGGGTGTAGTCGGAATCATCGTGGGAGCATTCCTTACTCTCTTGGTGGCTTTCGGAACTCTCTATCTGCTCAAGAGCATGAAGAAAAAGGAAAAGATGCGTTTGTACCGAAAGGTCAGCGCAGGCTGGGGCGTAGTATTCCAGTAAAGGCTCCCGCCATTTGCAATGCTTCATCATTGACGACCTGATACGTCAGGTTTTCCCTTGAACAATATCATCAATATCAATGCCCCTTTAAGGAGCTATGGTAAACGCCATAACTGCTTAAAGGGGCATTTTATATTTTCTGGCTCAGCATGACCGACACCAGAATTTCCTTCACTATCCCAGCCTTACCTTCATACCCTCGGCAAGCTTCTTTGAGCTGGTCCTGACTATAAGGGTCTCGGGAGTGAGCCCCAGGTCGGTGACGGCGTACATATTTCCCGTTTCCTCCTTTATCCTGAGGCTGGCGCTGTGTACGATGTACTCCTTGCCCAGGAAGCCCTCAGCCTCGGTGATGTAAAACACCTTTCCCTTGTCGCCTTCAGCTGTGACAGCCTCAAAGGGAATACAGTCATACCTTTCATCGGAAAGCTTCGTGGTCACAAGCTCTGCCATGTCTCCAAGCTTAATGTCCTCGCTCTCTACGGGCACCTCAATCCTGCACCCGTCTCCGCCCTTCCGGGTCATGAGACTTATCTTCTGATCCTTAGCCCTTGTACTTCCGCCGCCCACTGAAATGCTCACCTTGTCTCCCACCTTGAGGTACTCCACCTCTTCATCGGGAACTATGCCAGTAAACAGCTTTCCCGAACTCTCGTCGGAGATGATGAAGGCTGCTGCCTCGGAGGTAAGGTCTCCTGCGCGGACAGTTGCCTCGGTGATAAGCCCTCCTGCAGGACTGTTTATGTAGCCAAGGTGCTCAGCCGCCTTTTTCAGTCCATCTATCCTGCGGCGGAGCCGCTCCGCCTCGCCGCTGAACTCAGGAGAGCTGCTGATTAACGCCACAGCCTGCTCCATAGTGATGTCTCCCGCCTTTATGAGCATATCCGTTACCACTCCTGCGCAGGGGCTGTAAACGGTGCCGCCGTCATTCCATATGCTGTTATAGCGGTCCAGCTCACGCTGCTTCTCGTCTATCTGATTTGAGAGAGCCTCTGCAGAGCGACTGTCCTCCGCTTCGTACATACCGTCACGGGTGAGCCTCTGGGAGTCCAGCTCTCCCTCCATGTCGTTTATCTTACGGCTGAGATATTCTGTATCCAGACGGATAAGGGGCTGTCCTGCATAGACACTGTCCCCCTTTTTAACGCAGACCTGCAAAACGCGGAGCCCGCCCTCGGTAAATACGGGAGTCCTGTCTCCGTCGGTATAGGCGTCCCCCTTTTCCATGAACTCCTCAAGCTCCTTTTCAGCATTGGCGGTCTCGCTTGCAAGATAGTCCTGGTCAAGGCGCATGAGGTGTTCGCCCTTGCCTATTTTTGAGCCCTGCTTCACATAGACTTCCGAAACTCTCAGCCCCTCGGCAACGAATACGGGAGTCTGCTTCTCGGCTTCGATAGTGCCGCCCACCTCAACTCTGTGGGCGATACTTTCTCTCTTTATGCCTACGGTAGTGACCACGGGCATCTTCTGCGTGACTATGAAACGTGAGACCACCGTCATGATGAGCATGGCTCCCAGAAATATACCAAAGAACTTAACAGCTCTGCTTTTCGTGTTTTCCTTCATATCTACTCCTTGAGCGCCGAGGCGATAATGCCCCGCTCAAGCTCCTCCTGTCCTATAACGAATACGAATACCGCAGGTATCAGCGTGACCGCCGCCGCTGCCAGAAGCAGCTCTCCCCTGTCAGCTCCCAGTGTGGGAAGGTAAAGGGAAAGCGGATACTTTGTCTTGTCTCTGAGGAAGGTCAGGGGCTGCTCCACCATGTTCCACAGGTCCAGAAAGCTTATGACCACGCAGGCAAGTATGCCCGATTTTCCCAGCGGCAGACCGATGTACCTCAGCACCTGCCACTCATTGGCGCCGTCTATCCTTGCTGAGTCCGCAACGTCCCGGGGAATGTCCGCAAAGCCCCTGTATATAAGGAATACGGGGAAAGCCGAGAACACTGCGGGAAGTATCACCGCCAGCCGCCTGTTCATAAGTCCCATGCCGTCCAGCACCAGATACTGCGAAAGCATGGTGACCTGGAAGGGCATGAGCATGAATATGACGTAGACATTGAACAGCAGCCGTCTGCCCCTGAATTCAGCCCTTGCAAACGCCCACGCCGCAGGCACCGCCACAAGGGTCTGGAAAAGGAGTATGCAGCCCACCATGAGGAGTGAGTTCCAGAACACACGGTAAAACTCGGGGGAATAGACCAAAAGCTCCTTGAAATTCTCCGTGGAGGGATACTGCGGCAGCAGGTCCACACGGGAGTACTTCCCTGTGAAGTTCACAAGGGGTGAAAGGGTGTCCTTCAGCTCGCTTTGAGCCTGAAATGGCAGTATAACCGCCAGTATGACGGGAAAGAGCACTGCCGTACAGAGGACCGCCATTATGATGTAAAGGGGCAGTCCTGATGCATTTTTTCTCATGGTCAGACCTCCTTTCTGTCCCATACTTTCTGGAGCAGCACTGCTGCTGCGAATATGACTGAGAATACCACCACTGCCGCCGCTGCCATCTTGTCAAGATCCATGTTCACGAACCAGTTGTTGAACAGGTGCTGGAGGAGGTAAATGCTCTTGTAGGGGTATGCGCCTGCCACAAGGTAGGCTTCCCTGAACACCTTGAATGAGTTCAGGAATGAGATTATGGTTATGGTGTAGAGGGCAGGCTTCAGCTCGGGCAGTATTATGCGGAACAGCACCTGTCTCTCGTTGGCACCGTCCACTTTTGCCGCGTCGATGACGGAGGTGGAAACGCCCATTATGCCCGTCAGCCACAGCAGCACCGTGTACCCCAGATTTTTCCAGATATAGTTCCCCACCAGCACCCAGAACGCCTTTGATGAGCCGAGGAAGCTGACCGCACCGTGACCGCGGGAGGTGATGATGTGATTTATCCAGCCTGCGTCCCCGAAAAGTATCTGCCAGATGAGCACCAGTGCTGCGGTAGGCACTGCCATGGGAAACAGCAGCACCGACTTTATGAGCCTTATGTGCTTTACGCGGCTGAGCCCGTAGGCTATGAAGAATGAGATACCTATGAGCAGCGGTATGCACACCGCCGTAAATACCGCCGTGTTCTTCACAGCCAGCCCGAAGGCTTCGTTGCCGAACACGGCTTTATAATTGTTTACCCCGACAAAATCGCCCGTTACCGCGGCGCAGAAGGACCTGCGGAATGAATCGGCAAAGGGCAGGAATGTGAATACCGCCACTCCCGCCGCACTGGGCAGCAGGAATGGAAGGTAACGATATTTTCTCTTTATATCATATCTGTTTATCATAACTATTCTTTCATTCTCAGTTCAAGCTGCTTCACGGTCTCCTCGGCAGCCTGCTCCGCAGTTTCCGTACCGTTAAGGCACTTTTCTCCTGCGGCTTCTGCTATTTCTCTTACCGCATACTCAATATACACGGGCTGGTCAAGGCTCTTTATATAGTTGTCGAACTCCTTTACCTCATCGTTGTCCATGCTCTTTATATCAAGCTCAACGGTGTCTTTGAGCTCGCCGTCATCGCCGTAAACGTCCAGAGATGTGGTATAATCATATTCATCATTTCTGTTTCTGGAATACATCTTTTTCAGGGTCTTTTCATTTACGGGGAAGCCGTCGTAATCGTTGCCGTTTTCCTGTGTCTTATCGTTGAGGGCATAGGCAAGGAAGCTGTATGCGTCGTCGGCGTTCTTTGCTGACTGCGTTATGCCGATATTGCAGACAGGCAGGAAGCTGCGGCTGTCCTCGCTTATCCCCAGCTTGTATGACAGCTTTTTTCCCAGCACGGATTCATCAACAGAGGTAAGCATACTCATATCCCTGCTTATGTCGTTTACGGCTCCCGTAGCTATGACCTTATAGCCCAGAGAGCCCCAGAATCTTGCACTGAAAGCATTTTCGGAAGTCACATCGGGGCTCCAGTAGGTGACAGATGCCTCGGCGTTATCGGCATATTCAGCATCATGTATGCGCTTGCAGCTGTCAAAGAATTCCGTCAGCGCCTCCTTGTCGGGAGAGCTGCCGAAAAGGCTGTTCCACTCATATATAAGACCTATCCTTACGGAGTCGTTTACGTCATAGTAGCCCATAATTGTTTCATTAGGATCGTACTTCTCCCTGTATTCCTCGCAGAGGTCGGCAATGTCCGCATAGCTGCTGATCTTTTTCAGCTCGTCCTCCTCTGCACCCACGGCAGGAAGTCTGAACCTGCAAGCAACGCTGCAAAGCTTTCCGTCATGGTCGTTCCAGTTGACCACATTGCTGAGCAGGTCATTCTCGGGAAGCCATTTTTCGCTGTTCTCCGACAGATCTGTCAGCATATTCTTGTCAATGAGGTTCTCTATGTCCAGACCGTCCAGTATCATCAGGTCGGGAGCATTCCCCGAGAGTATCTGGGTTGTGAGCTCCTTCATGGCGTCGCTGTAGGTCATGCCCTCCTTCATGCCCACCTGAAGATCCACCTTGACTCCCCTGTTTTCGGAGGCAAAGCCGCTGATGAGCTTTGAGACGGTGTTGTTCTTCTCAAGGGTGTAGATCTTCAGCTCCGAAGCGGCTGTGGTCTCAAGCTCGGGATCGAAGCGATAGCTGTAAATACCGCTGACAAATGCAGCGTAGAGCGTTCCGTCCTCTCCGCAGTACAGCGAGATCATCTCGTCGGAGGGGTCTCCGAAGCGGCTCACAAAGCCGTCTATGAGCTGCTCGATGATATTACCGCCCATCACATACCTGTAGAGACCGTCAGGGCAGCCGATGTATATGTCATCATCATTTCCGCGGCATATATCCACTGCTATGCCGCTGGTCAGCCTTTCGTGTCTGTAGCTGCCGAGGAAATCCTTCAGAGCATCAGGAACCTCTGTCTCCTTGCCGCTGTCTGTGTCATAGAAATGGGCTCCGTCATCATCGATGTAGATAATATTGCTGCCTATGATGTCAAAGGCAGAGAATATTCCGTTTCCGCTTGTGATCTTTTGGGTATCGCCTGTGCTTATATCCACCTCAAGTATGTCTCCCATGGTGTTGCAGGCAAAAAGCCTGCCGTCCTCAGAGAACTCCGCATACATGATATTTTCGAGACCGCTTACCTGATTTTCGGTGCCGTCAGATGAAAGCACCCATACATTGCTGTTCATTTTCCAGTACAGATATCCGTACTCAGATGCGGCAAATATCGTGGTAATGTCATCATTGTTGACCTCATCAAGATCAGTGAGAACGTCCCTGAATATCCTTGTGCCGTCCTTGGAGATGTAGCAGAGCTCTCTGGTATAGGGAAGCACAGCCCCCACCTTTCCGCCTATATCGGTAAATTCGGAAGCAGGTCCCAGATCCCCGTATGCAAATTCCAGCTTCTTCTCGGCGTATCCGCCCTTTGCGGAGAGCTGCTTTATCTGTGCAGGCTTACTGCTGCTGCATGACACTGCGGAAGCCGACATGACAAGGGCTGCTATGAATGCTGTTATCTTCATTATCTTTTTCATGTTGAGTTACCTCCTTGTTCTGTAATAATATAATATCACATCAATCTCTAAATCTCCTCTAAAAAATCTCTAATTTTTCTCTAATTCTTTCCAATTGGTTATCAATGTGATATAATAGTCATAAGAAAACCGAAAGGACAGTTTTTATGCGTATACTTATTATAGAGGACGACAGGGAGCAGTGTACTCTCCTTCAGTTCAGACTTGAAAAGGAGGGCTATTCCTCTGATATATGCTTTGACGGTGCCGACGCGGACTACTACCTCAGCAGCAACGCTTATGACCTTGTGCTGCTGGACTGTATGCTCCCCCACAAGGACGGTCTCACTATCCTAAGCGAAATGCGAAGGAGCGGCAATACCACTCCCGTTATCATGCTCACCGCTCTCGGGGAGCTCAGCGACAGGATATCGGGACTCGACAGCGGCGCCGATGACTACATCGTAAAGCCCTATGAGTTCGGGGAGCTTATGGCGAGGATACGCTGCCGCCTCCGCAGGCACTCAGGCATAGAGAGTCTCAGCAAACTGAAAGCAGGCGACGTTGAGTACTCCGCTGAGGAAAAGGTGCTGACGGGACCCAATGACAGCTGCACCCTCTCCAACAAGGAGAGCGAGCTCATGGAGCTCTTCCTGCGCAATCCCGACCAGACCCTTTCGCGCTCCACCATACTCTCAAGGATATGGGGCGCGGACTACGAGATAGAGGGCGGAAACCTCGACAACTACATCTACTTCGTCCGCAGAAGGCTCAGAAAGGTGGGCAGCAGCCTTGCCATCAGGACCGTTCACGGCATAGGCTACCGCCTTTCCACGGAGGGCTGACCATGTTCAGAAAGGTACATATAAGGCTTACTCTGCTGTTCACGGCGGTGTGCACTCTGGTCATAGTAATAATGTCGGGGCTGTACCTCTACCTGAGCAGGCAGAGTATCCGCGAGAACAGCCTAATGACCTTCCGCACGGATATGGCGTCATTCAGCGCCTCCCTGTCGGACAGGCACGTTATCACCCAGAGCTGGCTCAGCTCGGTGAGGAGCAACTATAACTACAGCTTTTTCATCTACGACAACGAAAAGCCCACCCGGTTCACCGCCCTTACTGCCAATGAGGAAAACGAAAGCCTCATCAATGACATTCGTGAGCACTTTGCCGATGAGATAAGGCAGCTCCGCTACACGGGCTCTGTCAGCCACAAGGAAATGACCTACAAAAGGAACGGCAGGGAATACTATGTGGGTATCATCTGTATCAGCGGCGAAAAGGGCTACACGGAGCTCTACGCGGCGGACTCCCTTGACGCAGAAAAGGCGCAGTTCCACTCGCTGCTCCGCAACTTCATTATTATAATACTGCTTACTGTTGCAGCCCTTTTGGTTTTCGCTTTTCTGTTCACAAGAAGGCTGCTGCTGCCCATAAAGAAGAACCACGAGCAGCAGGCGCACTTCATCGCGGCGGCTTCCCACGAGATACGCAATCCCGTGAATACCATAATCTCCGCCCTTGATGCCATGGACAGCTCTGATGGGGCGCAGCAGAAGGAGTTCGCGGACATCGCCCGCAAGGAGGGCAAGCGGCTCACCCTCCTCACCGAGGACCTGCTCACCCTTGCAAGGTCTGACAACGGCAGCTTTGCACCGAGAACTGCGCCCACAGAGCTGGATACGCTGGTACTGGACTGCTATGAAGCCTTTATCGCTCCTGCAAAGGAGAAGAACATCACCATGAATATAAGCCTGCCCGACGAGAACGTTCCCAAGGCAGACGTGGACGGTGAGCGCATAAAGCAGGTAATATCCGTTATTCTCAGCAACGCCGTCAGCTATACTCCCGAGGGCGGCAGGATAGAGATAGCCTATACCGCTGACCGCTCATGGCACAGGATAAGGATATCCGACAGCGGCGGAGGTATCTCCGATGAGGACAAGGAGCATATCTTCGAGCGATTTTACCGTGCAGACCGCTCACGTGAGGACCGCTCCCACTTCGGTCTGGGACTTGCCATAGCCAAGGAGATAACCGACCTGCACCACGGCACCCTCACCGCCGAGGACAGTCCTTTGGGTGGCGCGTCCTTTGTGATATGTCTGCCCGTTATGTAAATCATAATTTAGCGCGTATGCGCTAAGTTGATAGTTGAAAGTTGAGAGTTGAGAGTTAATGTGTTCGCTTCGCTCACAATATTTAAATATTGTCGCCGCAGGCGACTCCACAACTTTCAA
>Ga0116172_10003069_pt1 | contig 14135 bp, 16 predicted proteins | sample AD_UKC083_MetaG_FD_89799 | JGI IMG/M metagenome (GOLD analysis project Ga0116172, IMG submission 89799) | Active sludge microbial communities of municipal wastewater-treating anaerobic digesters from USA - AD_UKC083_MetaG | ecosystem: Engineered > Bioreactor > Anaerobic > Digestate | place: USA...
ACATTGCCACGGTTAGCCTTCGTTTGCCAGATCGAGTTGCATCAATTCTTTCGACAAATTTAATGTCGACAAGCATGGTATTACCTATTCGAGCTTGCATGGATTTTATCAGCTGGGCACACTGCTGCTGAGTTAAAGGGGCGTCTGAAACCAAGCTGAGTTGCAGCGCATCCATCGCCGTCTGCACTACCTGCCACTGCTTTACGGCCGGCCATTCATGCATGACATTAACGAAATACTCACCGGGAATGTGTCGCCCGTCAGGTGTTTTTAAGAGATCGAGTACCCTGCCATCTATTGTGGCCAACAACGGTAGCCCGCGGCCACAGCTGCATTTCCGATCGACATAGCTTGCAACGTCGCCATTCAGGTAACGCACCAGCGGCATTCCATAATTGTGAAAGTCCGTGATCGCGACCGCACCTGACTTACCGCTAGCGACAGGCCTACCATGGGCATCCAAGGTCTCCAGCAGCAAATGGTCCGCACAGACATGCAAACCCTCAAAGTGAGAGCATTCCGCCGCCATCAACATCACTTCGCGCGAGCCGTACGTATTGAACGCCTTGCAGCCAAAAGCCTCTTCGATGACGACTCGTTCGGCCTGATGCAAGGCTTCAGCGCCCGTCAGTACGCCTCGCAAGCCCTGCATTCGAACGCCAGTATCCAGCATGCGACGCGCAAGCAATGCAAGCGGCGCTACATAGCCAACCACGGCCACGGGACGGTATCGCTGTATAGCGTCGATTCGCGCATCGATATTGGCGTCGCTCATATTCAGCGCATCAAAGAATTTGCGATTGAATGCTGCATGATAGAGGCGATCTTTGAGTCCCCCGAGGCCGCTCTCACGCATGCCGGTACCCCAGACATATGCGGTGCGCGCACCCAGCGTAGCACCACCCCAGCCGTAACTACGCCACATTACGGCCGTACGGCGCGCATATGCCTCCATTGTGTATTCGCATCTAAACGGTTCGCCTGTAGAGCCACCGGTGACCTTCGCCAAAGTATGGCCGCGCCAGGGCCGAGCTACCATGGCAGCGTAATTCGCTGTAATTTGAGCCTTGCTAAGCGTCGGGTACTGTGCCAATTCAGACAGCGCCTGCAGTTCGCCACGACGGCAACCAGCCGCTCGCCAATGCTCCTGCAAGAATGGCACATGGTCCCAGCAATACGTCAACAAGGCGTTAAGTTTGGCCAACTGCAGTTTGGCCAACATGGACTCATCCAACCATTGGCCGTCACGGTACTCGGCGATATGGCGCAAAGTACCACGCCGCTTCAGCACCTCATAGGCTGGAAAAAAGCCGTATCGAAACACTTTTTCATACATCAATGGTCCCTCAAATTGGTTAGGTGCACCAAGGCCGCACTCAGCAGTATTCCTACGCAATCCCGACAAACTAAGCGCCCACGCGCGCCAATAAGGTACGGTTCATCACTTAATTGTCAGAAAGAAAGGAATGCATCCATAAGTCCATCGAATATTACTATAGTCGTCGCTAAAGCAATTCAAGCTGACTACTAAGGCTTTGTGAACAAGTAGGGACAAAACGCAGTTGCCGCCTGAGAGTGCAATACTGGAGTTGGTATCCAAGGAAGTTGGAATTGCATCAGGAACACTACAACGCTGGAGAGATGACATTGCGTCCATGCCCGCCCGAGGGCGGGCATGGACTGCGTCAGCGAGATTGCAGGCTGTGATGACCACGGCAGCTCAGTCAGAGGTGGATAAAAGGGCCTGGTGCCGCGCACAAGGAATCTATCCCGCTGCCCCAAGATAGACAGGCTTTTCGATCGGCTGCAATGAAGGTGGGATACAGCAAGTTGGCGGCGTCTTTACCGCGCCAGCCTGACCGCGTCAGCTGACGAACTGCAGCCCCTTGCGAACGACGCGTCCGGCAAACTCAATCGATCGGTACAGCGCTACCCTGAGGCTCGGGCGCCAAATCTCGATGCCGATCAACTCGCATCCGCGATTGGCAAGCCGTTGCTTGTAAGTCGATGCACCGCGCAGGAAGTCGTAGGCATCAATGCCCCGCTCGGCCAGGGTCTTCATGAGCAAAAGATGGGCCAAGTTCCCTGGACTCTTCAGAGGCGCTGTTGGGCCGAACTGCACCCCCGACTGGTAAAAATCGAACTTCTTTCCGGTGATGAATCCATACAGCACCGCGACCGGCGTTGACCCGACCGACAGTTGGGCCAGCAGGCCCCGGCCGGTCGGCAGCCATTGCCGAACCAGGCTGCGATGAAACTCGAGGAAGCGCGGTGCCGCGAATACGCCGACGTCTCCGTCGGCTATCCAGCGCTCTTGGTGCAGTCGCACCAAGTCGTCGAAGGCATGCTCGGCATGGTCCGCACTCACTAGCTCTAAAGCGGCCCCGGCACGTTTCCCTTCGCGCATCAGTCGGCGGGCTTGCTGGCGACGATTCGGCGACAAACGCTCCAGATAGGCCTCGAAGCCCCCCGTTAAATCGGCGATTAAACACTGCCCTCGCTGGTGGGCCCGAATCCGGTGCGGAGCGCTCCGGGGATTCAGCAGGGGCGTGTCCTCGGGAAGGTCTTGAAACTGCAGATGATGCCAATCTATCTGATCGATGGCGCGCCAGATGGCATCCATGCAGGCCGCCTCCTCTCTGGGAACGATGAGCACATTCAGATAGTCGGCACAGGATTCCTCAAACTCGGCCTCTCCGGTCGACATCAAGCAAAGGCGCCGCAGCGCCAAGGGTCCGCACCTTGTTAGGCAGGTGTACAGGGGCAGCGCGCCGATCATTCGGTCGGTACACCACACCGTGATAATGCGCAATTCCGCAGTGTCGAAAGAGGCTGAGTAGGCAGTCCACCAGGTTTGCAGCCAAGCGAAATCGAGCGCCGCGGACGCCGTCGGGCTGGCCGCATAGAGTTCATCCCATGCGCACCGCATCGCCTGCCATTCCGTGTCGCACATCGTCACACGGCAGCTGAAAACTTCATCGGCAGAGGCAGCGGCGTTGAGTGCTGGCAAGGCGTGGCTCAGCACCGCAAGGGGTCCGTCGCGTCGAGCCTTGGTCTTGCTTGAACATAGCACCAGTGCTTAAAGATGGTGAGATAGGCGATCCTGCCCACCGGCTCGAAATCGACATTTGCGATGCCCTTCGCCGACGCCGTATTCAAAACGTTCACTTCGCCAATCAATTCGGTAACCGCCTCAAGAGCGAGCACCTGGCGAATGGCAATCAGCAAGGCCGCGTAGAGACCCCGGCCCCGATGAGATGGCAAAGTGCAGAAATTAAACAGAAAAGCCCGCCCCGCGGCTTCAGGCAGCCGGACCGGACCCACACAACGCTCGTGATACATCACCCAGCCAAAGCTGACAAGCTTGCCGTCAACCTGCCAGGCAAAGAATTCATCGCCGTGGGTCAAGCGTGGGGCCACAAGACCACTCGGCTCGCCGGCGCCGACCATGGCGGCTTCGATCAAAGCGAGTTGTCTCGCATCGCCGCTGGCCTGCGTGGTGCGAGTCAGCGTAAAGCCGTCCGGGCAAACCAGGTCGCCCGCGCTGCAGGGGATGCGCATGACCTCCATTTGGGTGCGGCGAACAATCAGACGAAGGGCGGCGCGCATGACCTGCTGGATTCGATCAATATTCATGACGCTGACATTCTATCTCGCGCTACTGGGCGCGGCTCAAACAAGAGTCATGGGACTTGGATGTCTGTAGCCCGGGGAACTGGCTGTCGGCTTCCAGCCCACTGCCGACCTAGAACGGCATATCCCCAACATCAATATTTATTGGCTTGAATGGCGTTGTGACGGTGCTATCCAGGCACGCTGCCTGCTGTTTCTTCTTCGCGTAGCCGTCCACAACCAGATCCCTCAAGTCATCTAGGACCGCATATAAAGCCAATGCTTGTGCGGCGGTCCATTGCGTCGGCAACTGCCTTATGGTGAAAATTACCTTCAATCAGACTTCATGAAGGCTGTCATAGGACAGCGAACAGCACTTGGCACCCATCAAAAGAGTCAACCATTACGGTATAGGCCATTTGATGTAGTCTGTAAATGTAATTAGCTCATAGTGTCGAGGCTCAAGCGCAATCCGCTTCCCATTGATCGGCACCGACGAAATTGACGACACAATGCGCCGCAGCCTGGCGGCCAGATCCTCGGTAGGACAAACCCAAGCAATCCGTCCGTACTCCCCTTTGGCAATCGCCTGCAAATACTGACTCAGAATGTTTTCATAACGCTTGGTCGTCTTGATCGTCCGTTCCACTTCCACGGCCACCACCCGCATCTGCAGATCAAGTACGATGGCATCGGGCCGGTTTGCCCCCGCTTGGGATGCCCCAAGGCGGGCACCAGGAGTCCAGTTTTTCCAGCCTGCACGCTCAGCTTGAACCCGCAGCAGTTGGATATCCGATTCATGTTGTAGCGTAGACAACTTGACCTTGGACGGTTCAAAGGTGGGACGCTTCTCAAAGGGTTCGTCTGCATCAAACGCGAAGGCCAAGCCATGGGCCGTAATGCCCACAATCCTCTGGGTCGACTTCTTGAAGATGGTGATGTCGGCGGAAGCCAAATAGCCATCGCGCTCCATCTTGGCCAGTGTTTGGTACACGCCTTGCCGCGCCGTCAGGCCCATGATCTTTCCCAAGACTTCCGGGGTGGACCAAATCTCATCGCGTAACCAACGCAGCACGGTTCTTCGCTTTTCCTGCACCCGTGCATTGCGCCCTTCCGGGGGGAGCAATCCGGTATAGACCGCGCTCATATGAGCGATGCCTCCACTGGCCCCGCAGTAAGTGGTATTCCGCTTTCTGCGTCTGCATACACGGGTGGAAAACCATCCGTGAGGTGTTTCAATGGGTTGACCCTGACGATTTTGGACTCACCACCCACAATCAATGCCGCAGTTAACGGTGGCATTTTCTTGAAGGTATTGGGGTGAATAGTGGGTGCCTCTGCTCCCCGCCATTGACCCGGTGACCGATCTCCATCGTACTCCTTGTCAGTTGACCCAATGAACACGGATTTCGTGCAGGTTTCCAATGCTGCCCACTGCGCGGTTTCATCATTCTGGCTCTGAAAAATTAGCTTCAATTTGCAGTTGTCCAAAATGGCACCGCGCACCATTTTTTCATCCATGCCTCTGCATGCAGACAAGTCACCCATGGACTGAAACAGCAGCATGGCATGACCGCCAAAGTCCTGAATCATGCCAAGCGCATCAGCCGCCGGTACACTGAGTAAGTGCTTGAATTCATCCAGCACCACGCAGATGTGACGCAGATCTTTTTCAAATCGTGGCCGCTGATAAATCTGCATCAAAACTCGGACCAACAACATACGTTGCGCCATCTTGACCGCAGGGTCCAGAGGATCCCCCATGACATAGACCATGCCCCCATTGGCAAACGGAGACACCAGGTCAAAACCATTGACTGCTGAAATCGAAGGCAATGCTCCCAGCTCACTCAGGAATCCCCAGAACACTTTGGTCTGGCCAATGGATTCATCGGCAAGCGCCGCACGAATCATGTCAGGCAGCGCACGCGCATTGTTTGCCTCGGCAAGTTCCGCGGTTCTTGCTGCGGCATTGCGATCGTCGAGGCGGTACACCCGGTCCATCTCGCCCGTATCCGCGAGATCGAAGCCGGCGGTAAACATCATGGCGATTTGGCGAGCATCCAATCCGTCAAACAAACTGATTTGCGGTGGTGCGTCATAGCGCAGATCAATGAGCTGAAACGGCAAACTGTGGCGTTCGCAATAGCTTGCAAGAGCCCTGGACATCTTGGAGTCTCGCTTGGGATCGAAGATGAATACACCATCCCCAGCTGACGCGAACTGCGGCGCAAGCATTTGAACACTGACGCCCTTCCCCGCCCTTGTCGCTGCCGGAATTACTTTATTCAAACGTGCATGCTGAGCATCAAGATACACCGGCCGCTTGCGTTCATCGAGCCCAAAGAAAAACTTTTGCTTAGACACGAAAGTACCTTTCCGGGTCATAGCTATCGACCACCTTGAGTTTTGCGTTGGGATTGGCCATCGTCACGGAAGGCTTTTCAATGAGCGGAATAAGCAAGTAGTAGACGATTGCGCTAACAAACAGACCTACCATGCCACCGAAGCCCACCGCCACAATTTGAGTACTCAACGACTCAATGCCTTTGGCCACTGAGTCGAGCGTCCAGCTCAAAGCGAAGTATGCAGCCCATGTGAGCACAGCGGATCCCAAAACAGCAAGAGCCGGATAGAGCAATAAAGCTCTTGCAAGGTCCCGTGTCAATTGGCTCATCAGCGGAAATTCTGGCTTGGTAAATCGCTTCAAGCGCCAGCCGACGATGATCCCGATGACTCCAAGAAATACTATTGCCATCCACTCCTGGGATGTGAATTGCACTATGGCTTCATAAAACCAAATCAATTTGGGTCGAATGAAGTGCTCTAGATTTGATTGGGTATTGAACATGACTTATGATAGTTTTATTGTATTAATATATTTATTATAATAGCTTGCAGCTATTTCGTCAACGATTGCAGTCAACGACAACTATCGCCAGCGTTGGTCGAGCCCGCAGCACACGCGTAGCGGAACGGGCGCGATGCAAGTCCGTTCAGGACGCAGTACCCTCGGCCGCACCGGCCCTAGCCGGTCGAGTCGAGGGCTGGGGGAGCCGCCAGTCAGAAAAACGCCCACGTTTTTCAGGGCGCCCACGCCCGGTGACTGGTGGGGGCAAAGCCCCGACCGTCGCAGGCCCGTAGGGGCGAGCGACTCCCAGCTTGTAGGTGAGGCGTCCAGCCTCAGTCGTGCGGCAGCGCGACCCAGCCAAGAAGCCCGACCCGGGAGGGTTCGGGTGCCGTCGGCGCGGCCCAGCAAGCTGGGAGTCGCGCGCCACAAGGTGCGAACGACGGGCGCTGCGCACAACTGTGCGCCAAAGGGGAAACCGCCCTCGCGGTTAGGGATTGCTTGCCCGCGCGTCCAGCGTGGGTGCGGACTGCAAGCCGCACAATCCCGGCCCCTCCTGCATCGGCTCCGAGCCTCGCTCGGTGACGGTGCTCGTTGACAGCGGTCGGTGACACGCCTTTCACGAAGGCGACAACGAGGCCGGTCAACCCAGCACATCAACTTGCAGCCCATTGGGTGCAAGTTGAGAGAAGGGCCATGGTTGTGCCATGGCATGGAATGCAGGTGTGCCCTACTGTGCCGGCTCAAGGCAGCCGTGCAGAATGAAATCGGATGCCTTAGCTGCTTGGCTGGTGGCGGTGAAGATTGCCTGCTTGTCGGACTTTAAAACCTTTATCCAAGAATCAAGGTAGCTTGCGTGGGCTTCGATGGTGGCATCAGCAATTCCCAATTGACCCACCGTAAATGCGGCCCCCAACTCGGCGACCAGTTCTTCGAAGGCATACGCATCGTCACCGAATCGTTTGCCGAATTGCCGATTGAGGCGGCTTTCATGACCCGTCCAATGGGTCAGTTCATGCAGTGCGGTCGCGTAGTAGTTTTCTGGAGTGGTGAATCGCTCACGATTTGGCAAACAAATTTGATCTTTGGTTGGCGCGTAGAACGCAGCGTCAAAGCCGTAGTGAATTTCTGCACCGCTGCTGGTCAAGATTTGTTCGGCTTCATGGATTGGGTTGAATTCCGGTGTGGCCTCGGGAGTGGTTAAGTCGGCTGGTAGTCCATCAATTTGGGCCATGTTGAACAGCCAGAATGGTTTGCACAGAAAGAACGATGCGCAACTTTCCTGGTCGTCTTCTGGGCTTTCAACTTTGTTTTGAATTTTGGAATAGTAGACGCACATGACGGACTTTTCAGCTTTTCGAACCTGTGCACCCATGGTTTCGGCTTGCTTGTAGGTCAGCCACAGATTGGATGCATAGTGGCGCTCGGCAGCCTCGGCCCACAGCAATAAGACATTGATGCCGCGGTACACGTCATGGGTTCGGGCATTGCGTGGTATTCCACCGCCTGCGCTACGGGTCCACCGTGGTCCGGTTGCAGTGATGCCCGCCTCCATGATTGAAATGATTTTATCGGTGACGGTTTTTCGGATGTCCATTGGCGGCCCCTTTGAGTTTTGAGGGGCTTGCCACTTTGGTTACCCTCTCGCTCGGCTCTGGCGTCCTCCCTGGGGAGCGGAGTGGGGAAAAGTCCCCGCTGGCGGGGATGTGGGGTGGATGCGTTTGGACATGGGAAAGCGGACTTATCTAGCCCGCTGTCTGTCACCCCCACCAAGTCCCCGGCATAACTGTTCGGGCGCTTGCTGGGGGTGTCGGGCTAGATGTCTTGATTTGGAATTGGAGGACCAGCGTCCCGAAACTGGTGTGACACCAAGCGAAACGACTGGCGCGATAGTTTTTAGCTGGGCCGATATGACGGCGCCGTTGGCGCGGTCATTGCGCAGGGGGAGCCAAGCGGCGGGGGTGTCTGACTAGACGCCCCCTTAAGTTTGAAAAATATAGTCAAAGTACACGAAGTGATTTTCATTGTTCCAACAGACCAAATTCACATCGTGAATGGTACGGTCGCATTGCTGGGCAGTTCCCGAATCTAATTGTTTTCACTCACAACATCGACAAGATTTTGGTTCGCAATTTTCCGGGCCTGTCGTTGTTTCGCCCGCTTGACCGCAGCAGCATGTTCGTCACGCAGCAGAAACTCGATTCCCGATACGATGCTGAAAAACCCTAAGTGGTCAAGAATTTTCAATTTAATGCGACCACTGATTTCGGCTTTGTTACGACGAAAGTCAGAAAGAGTGGATGATGGTATGCCCAGATAGGAGGCAAGCTCTTTGTCCTCCACAAACCCAGCAGATCTCTTGAGCGACTCTAGCGCCTCAAGCCACTTGATTGAGCCGGTATTTGAGTCAATAAACTCATCTCCAAATGACTCAATTCGACTATCGGAGTCCACGATTCGAATCGCTTCACGTAGATCACGAATTCCCGACAACGCAAGAATTTTAAATTTAACTAGATCGGGTAACTGCTCCCCTCCAGCCTCGACGATTTGCAACTTTAGATCATCCTCGGCAATGCCAAGTTCAGCAGCAAGAGTGTCGTAACCGCTGAATTGTCCGGTGACGAGCATCCGTTCCACTGCGTTTCGATATTTCACACTCGACATTTCTCATTTCCCAATAAAATAACAGGATAATCCGGAACGGGTTTCCGGTTTGGATATTCCGTGTTAAGATTCCTAAAAATTCCGATCCGGTAGGCCGGAACGGAAAAGCAAAACATAGTATATGCATTTATCGTTGATCGTTTTACTTGAAGCATTCGGAAGCATGAAAAAACAAGAGTTTGAAAAACCGGCTGTCACCGTTCGGGCCGTTGAGGCATGGGTCACGCGAGGACACGTTCCCACCGTCAAGGCAGATCGCTACAGAACGGTCAACGGTTCAGTTCTGGTCGCTCAAGCTGGCCCTACTTCACTAAAAATCAGAGCCAAAGCAACTGTTCTTCAGGCCAACGCACTGCAGAAAAGTAAAGTATGAGCATCAAGGTAATGTCTTATGTGTGGGATGGATACCCTGGGTCAGGTAGTGAACTTTTGGCGATGCTTGCGATGGCCGACTGGTGCGATGACAAAGGGGGCAGTCTTTACCCGTCCATGAAGGCTGTATGGACTTCACCCGCTTCCGTAGACATATTTCAACTTCCAGTTCGAAGTTGCTCGAATGCCAGCGGGCTCAGTTGGTCTAGGTGACTGTGCCTGCGGACTCGATTGTAAAAACCCTCGATGTAGTCAAACACGTCTGACTTGGCGTCCTGCCTAGTAGCGTAGATGTGCCGCTTGATTCGCTCTTTCTTCAGACTGCTGAAGAACGATTCTGCAACCGCATTGTCCCAACAGTTTCCCCGGCGACTCATACTGGGCACGAGCTGGTTGTCCTTGCACCAACGATTGAAGTCATCACTGCCAAACTGGCTGCCTTGGTCAGAGTGAATCAACACAGGGGCTGTAGGCCTTCTGCGCCATACCGCCATCATCATGGCATCGAGTACCAATTCCGTGGCCATGGTGGAGTTCATTGACCAGCCTACGACTGAACGCGAGTACAGGTCAATCACCACGGTCAAGTACAACCAACCCTCACGGGTGCGTATGTAGGTGATGTCAGTGACCCAGACTTGGTCAGGGTGCTCCACTGTGAATTCGCGCTGCAATCGGTTGGGCGCGGTGGTTGCGGGCATACCAACTCTATAGCGCGGGCGCTTGTAGCCACGCACCGAGTGCAGTTGGGCCTGGCGCATCAGGCGAGCGATGCGCTTTTCTCCGCACAGCACGCCATCTTCACGCAAATCACAATGCACGCGCGGACTGCCGTAGATACTCTGGCTTTCTTCAAAGGATTGTTTTATCTTCAGTAGCAGAGACTCATCGGCCAGCGTGCGCTTTGACTTTGGTTGCTTCTTCCATGCGTAATAGCCACTGCGTTGAACCCGCAGAACCCGGCACATGCTGTGCAAGCGAAATTGGCTTTTATGCTCGGCCATGAATGCGTACTTCACCCTGACAGCTTGGCAAAGTACGTGGCGGCCTTTTTTAAGATGTCACGCTCCTCGTTGGCCCTTTTAAGTTCTGCCTTGAGTCGCGTGACCTCCGCCTTGAGGGATGCGTTTTCCCCACTACCAACGCCAGGTTGCTCTTTGGCAAGGCGCACCCAAAGGTACAAACTCTTGTCCGACATGCCCAATCGCTTGGCCACATCCACAACGCCGTGACCACGCTCGGTCACTTGCTTCACCGCCTCGGCTTTAAATTCCGCCGGGTATCTGACTCTTTTCATGACTAACTCTCCAGTTCAATTTCGACCTTAACAGGTGTCTATTGAAGCGGGTGAAGTCCAGTAGGTGACAAGATTCGCTTGGGAGAGAAGCAAGCACGCCGCATCATTCAGTCTCTTGAAAGAGCTGGTTATTTAACGGTAACTGGAAATGCTCATGGTGGAGCACCTGGTTCAACAAAGCAGTTTCGATTGAACGTCGAAAGGCTAAAGGCCATGGCTGAAAAAAAGTCGCGCTCCACTACCGCAAATGTCACCCCTCCCGCCAAGGGGATCGGTACGCCTCCCATGGAGTTGGGTAACGCCTCCCGACCAGCGGATGAGACCACTCCCACTCATGGGAGCCAAACCGCCATAGAACCACCAATAAGAACCACCAAGGTAAATACAGTGCGCGCGCTCGACTCATTTGTGTTGCCTGACTGGATTAACAAGAAACACTGGGATGCATGGCACTCATCTGACAACCGCAAAAACGTGACAGATGAACAAAAGCTAATCGCCGTTGACAAACTTGATCAATGGCGCTTGGATGGGATCGACTTTGCAAGTGCACTGGAAAACGCAGCGGTCGCCGGATGGAAGGGCCTTTTCAAGCCTGACGCCCGCGAAACAGCCACCAACAAGGGCAATACGCACAAATTTGCAGGAGCGGTCGCTGCAATCTGGGGCAACTCCAACAGCAACGAAGGGACGATCAATGTTTAAACCGATCTCAATATCGATACCCACTGTTGAAAAATTGGGGCAGCCGCAGTCACTGGTTGTTGTCAACAATGTTTTCAAGGTGTTTCATGGCGATTACGGCAATCTGTTTTTGATGAAATTCGCAACTGGTCAACTTGCAGGTGCAAGCGAAGTTGATGCTGTAGGTCAGTCGATCGAAGGTCAAGATAAAGGAGTTTTAAGCGCCCGCCAGATTTGGGCGCATGCGCTGCGTGGCTTTGACGCGGCGACAGTGAAAGCGGCACTGACGCAATGCAGGATGCGCTACCCAGATTTTCCACCCAACTTACCTCAGTTCCTAGCGATTTGTGCAGCTAACAAACCGCGCGAAGTTTTCAAGCCAGAAGTGCCAGCAATCGGCATGGACCAAACACTGCGCAGCAAATACGCAGCTCAGGCCCGTGAAATCAATGCCAGGCACTCACAGCAAGCCACGCATAGCCGCCTCAGCACGCCAGCGTCGGCATCTGGCCTGGACGCCCTCAAGCAAGCCATCGCGAACGCTGTGTCAAATGCTGGAGGAGATGAAGTGTTGGAGTTAATGCGATTGGACTTCCTGCTAGCGCCGCAGCAGATAACGCCGCATGATCGCCTTACAAGCCCATAAATGGGTTAGTTAATACATGGACCTCACCGACAACGAAATCGACAACATCTGTGATGGATATGTCCAAAGCGCGGCCAAAGTCCGTTTCTTACGCTCCATGGGCTTGGTGGTGCGCAGAAAGCCCAACGGCCGCCCGCTGGTTAACCGTGCGCACTACGACTCGGTAACGGGTTGCGCAGCCGCAATCGCCGGCGCAAAATCTGATAGTCAACCGGTCTGGGGAGTCCATTAAATGAAACGCAACCGTGAGAGTGCCAAGGGTTTACTGCCTCTCATGGAAGCTCGCCCCTGGGCTGACGGCAAGACCGTCACATACCGCTACCACCCTATTGGGGCAAAGCCAATCCCGCTTGGCACTGATCGTCTGGCCGCCATCCGCAAGGTGCTAGATCTGCTTGGAAACAACAAGGATCAGGGCACATTGAAATGGATCTGGGAGAGCTACACCGACGAGGAAACGCCATCGCCCAGGTGGAAAAAACTGGTCGACAGCACACGCGCAGACTACCGGCAGGCCTGGAAAGAGATCGTGAAGACGTTCGGCCAGATGCAGGCCAGTCGCATCGACGCAACAATGGTGGCAAGGTATGTGCACATCGAGCGGGCCAATTCCCCCAAGCGCGCCAACACCGAGAAGGCCGTCCTGTCGAACCTCTTTGGTCACGGAATTAAATTGGGGGTGTGCACCGTAAACTCAACAATCGGGGTTGAGCCGCACCAGTTGGAGGCCAGGACTGAAGCACCCAACGAAGAGCTTCTGTCTAGGTACCTCACGTGGCTAGCAAAACAGACTATGCAGCGCCAAATTGTGGGCATGGCCGCGGAGTACGCCAGCTTGGCTGGCAACCGCAAATGCGAGTTCCTGCAGCTCACTTGGCCCCAAGTGGATCGCCAGGCCGGGGTAATCAGAACCATCCGCGCCAAGCAGAGGGGAAAGAAGCGCGAACAGATCGTGGAAGTGGTGAGCATCAGCCCGGCCCTCGATGCTCTTCTCGCGCGCCTCGAGGCAATCCGTGAGCGCGATTGCCTGTACGTGTTCTCAACCAGGGACAACAACCACTACACCGACCGCGGATTCAAGACCCTGTGGCAACGCTGTGTTCTGGAGGCAATCAAGCAGAACGTGTTGACCCAGGACACAAGGTTCACGTTCCATGACCTGCGCGCGTTCTATGCCACCAAGCATAAGAAAGTCACTGGTGCTCTGCCCGATCTGCACAAAAACAAAGAGACAACGGCCAGGGTTTACGATCGTTCGACCGAAGTCTTTAGGTCTTCGAACTGAGCACCATTTCCCACGGTGGGAAATTTTGACGGTCGAGAAAGCAAAAAACCCGGTAAGAACCGGGCTAAGTGCTTGATTTATATGGGGTGGCTGATGGGGCTCGAACCCACGACAACAGGAATCACAATCCTGAAAAATATGTATTTGCCATTGTTGAACGGCGTAGGTACAATCAATACAAATCAATAGCTTACGAGCATAATACTGGTTAAGCAAACAGCTACTGTGTTGATTGATATTCCCCTAAATAGGGCAAATGTGGCTACACAGTGGCTACACGGGATTGGAGAGCACGATGGCACGACCGAAAAAGGATGCGGCAATAGACCTGAGTGAAGCGCAGGAACTGACCGCCGGGCTGATAGAGCGGCTGACCTGCCGCACCGACATCAAGGCACAGGCATTCTTGCGTGACACCAAAGCGCCGGGGCTGCGGGTGCGCGTCACCAACACCGGTACCAAGTCGTTCGTGTTTGAAGCCAAGCTGAACCGCCAGACCATTCGCCGCACCATAGGTGATGTGAGGGCTTGGACAATTGAAGCTGCCCGGACTGAGGCAAACCGTCTGCGCGTGAGTCTTGACGCTGGCACAGACCCGCGTGAGGTAGAGCGTGACAAACAGGCCGCCGCCGTCGAAAAGAAAGCGACCGCCGCCGCACAGGTTGAAGCCGCCAAAGTTGCAGCTCTGACTGTGGGTGAGGTCTGGACAGACTACATTGAAAAA
>Ga0116172_10003070_pt1 | contig 14132 bp, 10 predicted proteins | sample AD_UKC083_MetaG_FD_89799 | JGI IMG/M metagenome (GOLD analysis project Ga0116172, IMG submission 89799) | Active sludge microbial communities of municipal wastewater-treating anaerobic digesters from USA - AD_UKC083_MetaG | ecosystem: Engineered > Bioreactor > Anaerobic > Digestate | place: USA...
CCAGCGGTGGTGTGGTTGTGGGGGCCTCCCTGAAGGCCTGGGAATACCGCCTTGTCGATGTCTTTGGCCATGGCTTCTGTGCACATCAACATGGCGCCTCGTGGGCCCCTTAAAGTCTTGTGAGTGGTGGTCGAAACCACATCAGCGTACGGGATTGGGCTTGGATGGGCCTTACCTGCGACAAGACCGGCTATATGGGCCATATCAACTAGCAGCGTCGCCCCCACCTCGTCAGCGATGGCTCTAAATGCCGCAAAATCGATGATTCTTGGATAAGCAGTCGCACCAGCGATCAGCAGCTTTGGCCGGTGCTTAAGTGCAAGCTCCCTAATGACGTTGAAATCAAGCAAGCCGCTTTCAGGATCCACACCGTACTGCACAGCGTTAAACCACTGGCCAGTGGCTGAAACCCTCCAACCGTGGGTCAGGTGACCGCCATCAGGCAAGGCCATCCCCATAACTGTGTCACCAGGCTTCATCGTCGCCATGTAAACGGCCAAGTTCGCAGGACTGCCAGAGTAGGTCTGAACGTTTGCATGGTCCGCACCAAACAGCTTTTTGGCTCGTTCAATCGCCAGTCCCTCAATCGCATCGATGAACTGCTGTCCCTCGTAGTAGCGTCGTCCGATGTAGCCTTCTGAGTACTTGTTTGTAAGTACTGAACCAGTGGCTTCAAGGACAGCCCTAGATACATAGTTTTCGCTTGCAATCATGCGAAGATTATCAAATTCGCGACGTTCTTCACCCTTGATCAACTCAAATACCCTTGGATCTGCCTCATGAAGTGGACGCATCAAAGCCCTCCTTTAAATAGTTATGTAAACAGCCCTATTTAAGAGCCGAATTCCTCATGGCACAGTATTTTTCGCCGCACATCGAACAATAACGTGAGGCCCGGTGCTGTGTAGCTGCTGGGACCTTGTCGTGATATTCCCTGGCCCTGTCCGGATCCAAGGCCAGCTCAAACTGGCGTTCCCATTCAAAGGCATAACGAGCCCTTGCCATTGCGTCATCCCTATCTCTAGCACCTGGATGCCCCTTTGCAATGTCGGCAGCATGTGCCGCTATTCTGAATGCTATCAGACCATTGCGCAAGTCCTCTAAATCAGGTAATCCCAGATGCTCCATGGGCGTCACATAGCACAAGAAGTCTGCCCCAGCCCAAGCCGCCAAAGTCGCTCCAATTGCGCCTGTGATGTGATCGTAACCTGGAGCGATATCGGTAACTAAGGGGCCCAAAACATAAAAAGGCGCCCCATGGCAAACCTTTTTCTGCCTTTTCACATTGTCGGCAATCTGATCCAAAGGCACATGCCCAGGTCCTTCAATCATTACTTGCACATTCCTTGCCCATGCCTTTTTGGTAAGCTCGCCAAGCGTGTCCAATTCAGCAAATTGAGCCGCATCAGAGGCGTCATGCAGGCATCCTGGCCTGAGGCCATCGCCAAGTGACAGGGTGATGTCGTGTTCGGCTGCAATATCAAGGACCTCATCAAAATGCTCATAGTAAGGGTTTTGCCTGTTGTGGACTTTCATCCATCTTGCAGTCAAGGCCCCGCCACGGCTGACAATTCCAGTCAGGCGGCTATCTACCAAAGGTAGGTGCTCTTTCAACAAGCCAGCGTGGATGGTCATGAAGTCAACACCCTGTTCTGCTTGCTCCTTGACTGTCCGCAAAAAGTCATCGACCGTAAGCTTGGCCACGTCATCAACTGGATTAACGGCCCCGTACATTGGAACGGTTCCAAGCGGCGCTGGGCAAGCCTCTATAATCGCCTTACGCACTGAATCTATGTCCGGTCCAGTAGACAAATCCATCACCGCGTCGGCACCATACTTTAAGGCGGCCTCAACCTTGGCAACCTCGTCAGTAAGGCACGACGTCGTCTGTGAACGCCCCAAGTTAACATTGACTTTGATCCTGGTTCCTTCCCCAAACCCAACTGGATGCAGATTCGTGTGTGCTGGATTTGCAGGTATTACCACCTTTCCTTGTGCTATCAAATCCCTTAGAACTTCTGGCTGAATCCCCTCGTCTTTGGCCACGGTCAGCATCTGCGGCGTAATCTTTCCAGCTCTCGCTGCCGCCATCTGTGTGTTCGCTTTCGTCATCTAGGCAATATCCCCCCGGTTTTTCAACGGCAAACCATATCGCCTTTGTACTAGAAGGTCAATGACGGGTACAATTCCACTATGAACGTTCTAGGGATTGAAAGTTCATGTGATGAAACGGCGGCGGCGGTGGTGACCGACGGTCGGGTTGTGCGCTCGTCAATAATCTGGTCCCAGATTGATCAGCACGCACCTTTTGGCGGTGTGGTCCCTGAAATCGCCTCGCGAAGTCACTTGAACGCGATAGTACCTGTAGTCAACGATGCGCTGGGTCAAGCAGGGATGACCCTCGATGATATCGATGGCTTGGCCGTGACCATTGGTCCAGGCCTGATTGGTGCCCTTTTGGTGGGAGTCCAGTTTGCAAAAGGCTTGGCGCTAGGCTTAGGTTTGCCGATAGTGGGCGTGAACCACATCGAGGCCCATTTCATGGCGGCCTTTTTGACCGATTCGTTGCCTAAATTTCCGTTTGTCGCCTTGGCGGTTTCTGGTGGGCACTCAAGCATCTTTAGAGTCGATGATTTTGGGCGATTTACCCTTTTGGGACGGACCTTGGATGATGCTGCAGGTGAGGCCTTTGACAAGGCCGCCGCCATGCTGGGATTGCCATATCCAGGCGGCGTAGCCATTGATAAAGTAGCCAAAAACGGTAACCCTGCCTCAGTCGCGTTTCCCAGATCCATGATCAAAGAACCCGGCTATAACATGAGCTTTTCTGGCCTAAAATCGGCCATGCGTCGCCACGTCGAAGGGCGGGTGTTATCTGACCAGGAAATCAATGACGCGGCGGCAGCCTTTCGAGAGGCAGTCGTTGATGTATTGGTCGCAAAGACGATGTCAGCAGCAGTCGACTGCAACGTGTCAGACATAGTCATCGCGGGTGGCGTTGCTGCAAACAGTCGCCTGCGTGAGGTGCTTGGGCAAAGGACCGCTGAAAAGGGTCTGATATTACATGCTTTGCCTCTGGAATTATGTTCCGATAACGCAGCAATGATTGCCGGTCTTGGTCACCAATATTTGTTTGGCGCGTGCTCGGATTTTGACTGTCCTAGGGGCCTTGATATGGACCCCTTTACGCGACTGGTGGCAACTGGTGGCTAAGAAGCCTCAAGCTTAAGGTGGAGGTTTCAAATGCGTTACTACAGACTTTTGTTGGTTTTCGCAATCGCCTTTAGCGCCTGCCAGGATGATTTCCAATCTGCAGACCTGCCCAACCGTGATAAAAATGTCTATGAAGATGTCCCGACACAAGAACAGATTGAACCAACAAACGACGCCAATGTGACAGACTTGCAAGATACAGCAGGCGATGAACCAAAACCTGATGTCTTCAGCGGGGATGAAGACAATCCAAAAGCTAAGACCTGTCAGGAATTGGTTGAAAGTATCGATTTTCTATGCCTTGAAGATGGTGGCTGTTCCAGCACCGCCTTTGGTGTTGATACACAGTGGCTTGCTTGTACTGGGGTTGTCCCAGGGCTTACTTGGGGTGAAATCTGCCATGATATGACCCCAGGAAGTTGCACGCCTGATGGCGATTTCAATGCCTGTTACAGCAACGCCGACTGTAGTGGTGATCAGGTTTGTGTAAAGCCTAAACCGTCGACCGCGCAAGATCGTGGAATATGCAGGTTTATGCCTGTTGGCGGCTGCTGGTCTGACTTGGATTGTGCAGCCGACCAGGAATGTGCAGGCGTTTCCATTTGCCCCAAAGATGTCCCTTGTGCAGCCGACCCATTTCCAGGGGTCTGTCTGCCTAAAAGTGGTGACTTAGGGTGCTGGGATAACGGTGACTGTGAAGCCAACCAACACTGTGAGGGGGCTGAATTGTGTGTTCAAGGTCTTTGTGAATCTAAGCTTGGCTCCTGCTCAGGAAAGATTGAGCCTGGATGTCAAAGAGATTCTGAATGTCCTGCTCGAATGTTTTGCGTTGGCTATACCACTGGTGGGCACAAAGGCTGGTGTGTTACGGCTCCTCGGGTCAGTGGCGGCGATTGCTGGGATCATAAGCAGTGTGAAGATGATCTGGAATCTTGTCTTGGGGCCAGAATATGTGCTCCAGACACGCTTTGTTATTCATGGGACATGCATCCAGGTGTCTGCGGTCTGTTTGCACAAGATGGCCAAGGCTTACAGGTGACTTTCTCCTTTCCTGACGAGGGGGCGCCAGAGGCAATTTTGATAAACAGGACCTCCACTCCCATATTGTTTGACCCACGCTACGTCGTGTCCCTTCAGATGATGCTCAATGGTCAGTGGCCGGATCCTCCGATACCTGTTGGGTATTTTTATGACGCCAATTGGCCGCTGGACGCTCCAGAGATGTTGATGCGGTTATCTAGTGGGGAAGCCCTTGTTTTGAAAGGCGATTCAGGGCTTGAATATCGAATGTATCAAGGGACTGTTCGTCCGGAAGTGATATATCTACTGGGGTGTGAGCCTGGAAAAACTGCCACTGCGTGTAACACAGAAAATCGAGTTTTTATAGGACCGGAGTTTGAACTGAAGTGACTTCACTACCCCCACCACGCCGTTCTTTGGGTCAGGTGTTTTTAAACAGTGAACGGGTAATCAATCGCATTGTCAGCTCATTGGACCTATCTTTGGAAGATACTGTCATCGAAATTGGTCCCGGTAGAGGTGCTTTAACCAACAATCTGATTGGTGCCTGTGGGCGTCTTGTACTTGTTGAAAAAGACGATGTTTTAGCGGCTTTTCACAAGGAACGTTTTACAGATGACCCAAGCGTTGAAGTCATCCATAGTGACGCAACTGTTTGGAATTGTTGCGAAGTGTTAAAAGATGGCCAGAAGGCCAAGGTTGTTGGAAATCTGCCCTACAACGTAGGAGGACAGATTCTTTTCAACCTGATGCAGCATCAGGGGTGCTTAACAAAGCTGGTCTTGATGTTTCAACGCGAGGTGGCCCAGCGTTTGGTTGCACAACCAGGTGACAGAAACTTTGGGGCCGTTTCCGCTTTGATCCAGACAAGGGCAGACGTGCGCATGCTTTTTGAGGTGTCTCCAACTAAATTCAAACCTGTTCCCAAGGTGTGGTCAGCTGTGGTCGAGGTGGTGCCAAAGGTGCTTAGCCCTGAAATGGCGGCAATGGTTAATGACCCTGACTTTTCAAAGATAGCCCACGGCCTGTTCGCACAGCCAAGAAAGACATGCCTAAACTCGCTGGCTGACGGCTTGAAAACTAAAAAGGCCCAATGTCAGGCTTGGCTAATTAATGCTGGAATCGACCCACAGACTCGGCCTGCAAACGTGGACATCCCTGCAATCACAGCTTTGTACAGACTTATTAAGGCAGATTTAGGGCACAGAGACGGCCAGCCGCTTTAATCCATATCTTCAATGGCCAACGGAGCCTTGGGTTCGCTTGAGGTCTCTTCCTGCTCGTCGTCCTTGTCAACTACTACGTCAATTGCTACCAATTGCTCGTCGTCAGCGACATTCATCGCACGGACACCCTGTGTCACACGTCCGATAAGCGAAATGTCAGAGACCCTGACCCTGATAGTTGTTCCCTTCGAGCTGGTCAGGATGATCTCGTCATCTTCAATGACCGACCTCATGCCGACTACATAGCCGACCTTGGAGTTGGTGCGCATGGCCAAAATGCCTGTACCCCCACGGCGCTGAATTCGGTATTCGTCGGCCTCCGTGCGCTTTGCGTAGCCACGGTCGGTAACCGCCAGGATCTGTCGACCAGGGGTCAACACTTCCATACCAACAAGACAGTCGTCAGACTTTAAAGTCATTCCACGAACGCCTCTTGTATCTCGGCCAATGCTTCTAAGGTCGTCAATAGCAAAGCGAATCGACTTACCTTGCTTGGTAAACAACAAAATGTGTTCGCCTTCGTTAGCCAGTCGCACGGAAATAAGATCGTCATCTGGATCAAGTCTGATCGCGTTAAGACCAGAGGCTCGAATATTCTTAAACAGCACGACTTCGGTTCGCTTGACCACACCCTTCTTGGTGGCAAACACAAAGGAGGGCCCAGGGTTGAAATCATCAACAGCAAGAATGGCCCTGACCCTTTCATCGCCGGCAAGGCTAAGCAGGTTGACCATGGCCCGACCCTTTGAGGTTCGAGAGCCTTCAGGTATCTGATACACACGCCGTCTAAACGCTCGTCCCTTATCAGTAAAGAAGATAACCCACGTGTGGGTGGACGCGACAAACATGTCGGTCACGAAATCTTCTTCCCTGGTTTGCATTCCGGCCTTGCCCTTACCACCTCGCCTTTGGCTCCTGAAAACTGCAGATGCCGTACGCTTGATGAAGCCCTGCGCAGAGACGGTAACGACCATGTCTTCTTCAGGGATCAGGTCTTCAAGATCGATTTCACCCAGATCTTCCGTCAGTTCACTGCGCCGTTTGTCGCCATAGCGGGTGCGTATTTCTTCAAGTTCCCCAACTATTACATCCATCAAGACGGCTTCTGAGCCAAGGATTTCTTCCAATCTGGCGATGGTTTTCCTGATTTCTTCCAGTTCCAACAGGATCTTGTCACGCTCCATTCTGGTCAAGCGCTCCAAGCGCAGATCCAAAATGGCCTTGGCCTGAATCTCGGTCAGTCCGAAGCGCTCCATCAACGAGTTACGCGCCTCTTCAGGATTGCGTGAAGCTCTAATCAAAGCAATCACTTCATCCAGGTTATCGATAGCTATCTGATAACCAAGCAAAATATGCTCGCGTTCCTTTGCCTTTCTAAGCTCATAAAGCGACCGACGGGTCACTACATCTTTACGATGGTTTATGAACTCCAAAAGCGCGTCTTTCAACGTCAGCAGAATTGGGCGACCCCTGGAAATCGCCAGCATTATGACGTTGAAGGAGCTTTGCATGGCGGTCATCGAATATAGCTGATTTAAGATGACCTGAGCGTCAGCATCACGCTTCAACTCAATCACAATGCGCATTCCTTCACGGTCTGACTCGTCACGCAGGTCGTGGATGCCTTCAATCTTCTTATCTTTATGTAGCTCGGCAATCCGCTCCAGCAATTTGGCCTTGTTCACCAGATATGGGATTTCGGTGACGATAATGGCCGCTCGTTCGCCTTTTTTCTCTTCCTCTATTGTCGCTCTGGCCTGCATTCTTACCGCGCCACGGCCCGTTTCATAAGCCGCCTTGATTCCAGCGTTACCCAGAATTAAACCGCCAGTGGGGAAATCTGGCGCTGGGATGTGTTCCATCAAGTCTGCGACAGTTAATTCAGGATTTCTGATTAAGGCAATCGTACCGCTGACAACCTCGTCTAGGTTGTGTGGCGGGATGTTGGTGGACATGCCGACCGCGATACCAGACGAGCCGTTAATCAGCAACTGAGGGATACGAGAAGGCAAAACGGCTGGCTCAGTCAAAGACCCATCGTAGTTTGGCACCATATCAACGGTGTCTTTTTCGATGTCCGCCAGCATTTCCTCGGCGATGCGGGTCATCCTGACTTCGGTATAACGCATGGCTGCCGCACTATCGCCGTCAACCGAGCCAAAGTTTCCCTGTCCATCAACCAACAGGTAACGCATGGAAAAGTCTTGGGCCATGCGAACCATGGTGTCGTAGATAGCGGCATCACCATGGGGGTGATACTTACCCATGACATCACCGACGATGCGGGCACTTTTCTTGTACGCACTGTTGTGGAAGCTTTTTGTCTCGTGCATTGTGTAAAGCACGCGACGATGAACTGGTTTTAAGCCATCTCTGGCATCAGGTAAAGCTCGGCCAATTATGACGCTCATCGCATAGTCCATATACGATGTGCGCATCTCATCTTCTATGTTTACAGGAACTATTTGGGAGACGATTTCCTCTGCCATTTCTTTCTCCAAAAACGCGGCGCTAGCCTACACCAAAACGCCTAGAATTGCAATCGAAAAGGGGGGATTTTCAGCGGTTTTGTATAGAGTTATTGTCCGGCCTTTGCCCGCTGCAACAGCCTTGGGGCAAGCTTGTTATTTGGGTCTAGTTTGAGCACCTGATTAAAGTACGAAATTGCTTTCGCATTGTCGCCCGCGTTCAGCGCTGCTTGGCCAGCTTTCAATAATTCCTGGATCTTAGCGTTTCGTTCCGCATCGGACATCTGGGGCTTAGGCTCGGCCTTGGGAGGCTTCTCGGCTGTAGCCGCCTTAGGAGCAGGCTTGGCAGGCGCTGTAGTCACTTTCCGGGTGGCAGGAGCAGCTGGTTTCTTTGCAGCTGCCTCAGCCTTAGCTTCCGCCGCCTTAGCCTTGATCCTACCCGCCACGACTTCAAGCAGCAGCTTGGCGTCTGCATTATCAGGATCCATCTGGAGGGCCGTTTCCAAGGAATCCTTGGCATCTTCGGGGCGTCCCTCTTTGATCTCGACCTTAGCCCGGTTCACCAGTGCAGCGGCCTTTTCCTGTGGTGTTGGGCCTGCCGGCTTAATTACTACCCTGGGAGCTTCCTCTTCTTGTGCGGGGGCCTCAGCTGCTGGCTCTTCCTTAGCCTCCTCTGCCTTCTTGTCCCCTTCTTCTTTTACCGCCGCCTTATCTGCTTCCTCAGCCTTTTGTGGGGCTGCAGGCTCAGCAGGAGCAGCCGGTTCAGGAGCTGGGGCTACCTCTACCTGGGTAGTCGGCGTTGGCTGAGGTGGCGGTACATCATCGACCTTACTCGACTTCATGAATAGGAATACACCGACAGCGATTAGCGCGATCAAAATTCCACTAAGAATCCACACCATTCTGGATTCTTTCTTCTTTTCTGGGTCGGGTTTTTGTGCAAAACCTTCAACCGCAGGGCCCGGAGTGACAACCGGGGCAGGCTCTTCTTGAGCATCAGCCACAGGTGCTGCAGTATCGGCAGCTTCCGTACTTGGCGCTGGCTCTTGTACTTCTTCCTTGGCTGCTGGCTCGGCTGCAGGCGTTTTTTCAACAGCTGGCTCAGGAGTTGCCACAGGGGCCTCAACCGGTTTTTCAGCAGCCGGTTCTTTTGCAGCAGGAGCTGGTGCAACTGGGGCTGCCTCTTCCTTTTGTACGCCTCCCTTTGCAGCGGCCTGCTCAAGCGCGGCCTTAACAAAGTCAGCATCGAAAGCCTCGGTTGCCTGACCTGAGCTTGGCGTCTTTGGCGTACCCCCTGGGGCTTGCCCCTCGGCCATCGCCTCAGCCAAACCAGTAAACACCATGGTCCCACCAGCAACTGGAGCAGGTGCGGCCGCCTCGGCTACTACCTCCTGGGCAAGGTGGGAAATAGGCTCGATTTCATCTGAAAGAGCTTCAGGAACAATTAGTTTCGCGTCTGGGAAAGAACTATTCGCCAACTCTTCAATCAGCGACACTGCCTCAGCAAGCGTTTCCGGCCGTTGCTTAGGCTCCTTGTGTAAAAAGCGATTGGTTAGCTGCTCAAATGCATCAAGATTGGTTACGCTTGGCTTAACAAGGTGCAGCGGCAAGGGTTTTTCATAGACTTGCCTTTTGATGGTGGTCGATGGGCTTGACGACTGGAACGGAGGCTTCCCAGCAAGCATTTCGTACATCAAAATGCCAAGCGCATACAGATCGGAAGCCGCGTCACCCTCTCTACCAGCGCAAACCTCAGGAGCCATGTATTCAGCGACCCCATGGTACGGCACATTCTTCTTGGATGGGTTGTAACTTGGCAAAAGCTTGGCAATACCAAAACCGGCAATCTGCACCTGTGGGGTGTCATCAACGTTTACCAGGATTGAATTGCTAGACAATTCAAGGTGGTGAACGCCTGCGTCCGCCGCGTTTTTTAAGATGACCGCAATCTGGTAGGCGATAGTCAGTGCGTCCTCAGGACTCATACCACCAGACGTTTTAAGCAAAGATTTCAAGGTAGGGGCCGAGCTAGTCCGGCTAATTATGTAGATGTTCCCCCCCTCTGTCTTGCCAGCTTCGACAGCCAGTAAGATTCCTCCTAGCTTCTTTTTGGCAAGGGTCTGCGACACCTTAATTACAGCATTGGCATCGTCTGCCTTAGGCTGCAACTGAGGATCCAGCACAGTCATAACAACAGGGGACCCATCCCTTACACAGGTCCCCGAGACGTGCCGTCCATATTTGTCTTCCGTAGTCTGATTACCGAATTCGAAGCGGGAAGCCAGCGTGTCTCCAAGCATGTTGCCCTCTTTCTAATGAGCCACTGGGTGCTCGCCAGTGGGTGTTATCTGACAAGTTTTCAAAACCGTCCCATTCTATCCACGGCCTATGAGATTTGGCAAGGCCAATTAGCTAAAAAAGCCGACTCAACTTTACTTCAGTTGTGACAGTTCTTCAATCGATAGAATTTAGCTTTTAAGCGCGCCCGGAGGGATTCGAACCCCCAACCCTTAGATCCGTAGTCTAATGCTCTATCCAATTGAGCCACGGGCGCATATCAAAGAAAATAACACTGGCAACATCCTGAAATTCCAATCAAAGACCAGGATGTTTTCAAAACCAGCCTTGGCGGAGAGAGTGGGATTTGAACCCACGGTACAGGTCAACCCCGTACACTCGCTTAGCAGGCGAGCGCCTTCAGCCACTCGGCCATCTCTCCAACAAGCGAAGTTGCCACATGCGGCGGAGGTAGGATTCGAACCCACGGGACTCGTCGTCCGACGGTTTTCAAGACCGCTGCCATCGTCCACTCGGCCACTCCGCCATTTCAAAGAACACAAGGACGGTGAATTATAGTGTGAAAAATAAATCATGCAACAATTGCTGGCCAAAAATCGCCCTTTGTTTGATGTCAAAGGTCGTCGATGAGGCCCTAGCAAAGGGCGTTTTATCTATCTTCCAGCCAAAAATGGTTTGATGGCCCGATCAAGAATGCCCAAGGCGAAGGCTATAGTAAGCCCATAGTTGGTTATTGGGACGTTTTGGTTATGGCATTCCAACAGTCGGTTTAGCATCGCCTTTTTGTTCCACATGCAAGCGCCGCAGTGGATGACGAGCTTGTATGGGGACAAATCAGATGGAAAATCGCGGCCTTGAGCGTGGAAAAATTCCAGATGGCCGCCGACGAATTTGTTTAACAGCGCGGGAATTTTTACCTTACCAATATCTTCTTCACCAGGGTGATGTCCACAAGCCTCGGCAATCAAAACTTTGTCGCCTGGTTTTAGATCCTTGATGGCATTTGCACCTGCGGCCATCGTGGCCAAATCGCCCTTAAAGCGCGAAAACAGGATGGAAAACGATGTCATTGGGACATCAGGTGGGACCACTGTAAAGACCTTGGCAAAAGCCTGCGAGTCAGTCACCACCAGCTTTGGTGGGGCATTAAGGTCTTTTAGCGCATTGGAAAGCTGGCCATCTTTAACGACTAGGCAATAAGCATCATGATCCAAAAGATCGCGAATTGTTTGAACTTGGGGCAGTATCAGCCGCCCCTTAGGTGCTTGGTCGTCAATTGGCGTCACCAAAACCACCAAGTCACCAGGTGCAACCAAGTCTCCAATGATGGTTTCGTCTTTATCAGCAGGAGCCGCGTTTAACAAGGCGCTGCGAAGTTCGAAAATGCCTGTGTTGTTACTGGCGACCGTGAAAACCCACGGGATCTTTAATTGGCTTAAGCGGTCCAGTACCTCTTCGTTGGGACCTGCCACGTCATTTTGGTTAAAAACTACAATTGTTGGGGTCTGTTTTTCACTAAATCTGGTGACCAAGTCCTCTTCATAGTTGCCCCACTGCCCGGCTCCAACCACGATCAATGCGATGTCTGCGCGCTCAACCGCTTGATTCGTTTTATCAACTCGAAGTGCACCTAAGTCTCCAGGGTCATCTATTCCAGCAGTATCAATCAAGACCACCGGCCCAATCACCGGCAGTTCCATAGATTTTTCCACCGGGTCGGTCGTGGTACCAGGCTTGTCCGAAACAATAGCCACCTGTTGCTGTGCTATGGCGTTCAAAAGGCTGGATTTTCCAACGTTACGTCTGCCGAACAGCGCTATATGTAAACGTAGTCCCTTTGGAGTTCCTTGCTTCATTGCAGCCCTTTTTGGTCTTGAATGACAGATGAATCAAACATAGACGTCGCGTTTGCCAGATCTGACGGCCTCAACCAGCTTTTGTGCCGTCCTTTGGGGCTTGCCATCCATTTCGCCCATTACCTTGTCTACCAATGCCATCCCAATCTCGCGAGTTTCAGGCGAGGCATAGTCCAGCAGATACTCGGTAAAGGTGGACAGTCCATTTGGATCGCAGTGTTGTTTGATGGCTCCAGGCTTTGCCAGATCCATGAAGTCGGCCCCAGTACGACCTAGGCGATAGCAGCCGGTGCAAAACGAGGGGATATAGCCCATCGAGGCCACATCACGCACGACTTCATCCAAGGGACGGTGGTCGCCAACCTGGAACTGGGCAGCCTCGAATTCTTTGCTGATATCGTTTTCCTCGTATCCACCAGGATTAGTACGACTACCAGCGCTGATTTGGGAAACGCCAAGTGCAAATGATTCGCGTCGCAGATTGGCCGTTTCACGTGTTGACATGATGATGCCAGTGTATGGGACTGCAAGGCGTAAGATCGCAACCAGCTTTCGAAAATCTACATCGGAAACTGGCATTGGAGGGTGGGATGCCATGTCGGATCCGACTGCTGGTTCCATCCTAGGGACACTGATGGTGTGCGGTCCAACCCCAAACCGGCCTTCCAGGTGGCGAATGTGTTGCAACATCGCCAAAACTTCCCACCTCCAGTCGTAAAGGCCAAATAGGATGCCAACACCAACGTCGTCAATCCCGGCTTCAATGGCTCTATCCATCGCGGTAATCCGCCAGTCAAAGTCACGCTTTTTTCCGGCCAGATGGACTTTTGCATAAGTTTCACGGTGATACGTTTCCTGGAACAACTGATAAGTCCCAATATTGGTGGCCTTTAGCGCCTTGAATTGATCCATGTCCAAAGGAGCGACGTTCACATTGACGCGTCTGATCTCGCCTCGGCCTGATTTGACCTTGTAGATTGTGTCAACGCTCTTTAAAACGTAATCAAAACCTTCTTTTGGGTACGATTCGCCTGCCACCAGCAGAATTCTCTTGTGTCCTTGCTCAACCAGGACTTTTACTTCGTGTGCGATTTCGTCCTGATTTAGGGCCCGGCGTCTTACTTCTTTGTTGCGCACCCTAAAAGCACAGTAAACGCAGTCGTTATGACAAAGATTTGAAACATACAAAGGGGCAAACAAGACTAGGCGGCGGCCATAGATGGTGTCCTTTACATATTTCGCGGCATCAAACAGTTCATGCAACAGTTCTGGGTCAGAAATACCCATTAAAACCGAGACTTCATGGTCGGTAAGTCCGCGCATCTCCCTAGCTTTAGCCAAGACTTCTCGAACATGAGGAGCGCTGCGATCTTGGCCGACTGCCAGGACCTCGTTAACCAATCCTTCGTTAATTATCATGTCCATCATCAGCTCCCAATGCTTTTAACTGCAGGTCATTTCTGCCAAAATTTGTATTAATAGAATTTTTGGTATCACGCCCTCGCGATGCCAGCCCACCACACAACGAGTGATGCAGCAAAGTATAGCGACAAGATTTTGGAAAACACAGTCCCAAGATGCAAATTATTTAGATTCAAAGGGGTTTGGGGGCGGGAGGCAGGGGCGGGGGCAGGGACAGGGGTGGGGGCAGGGACAGGGGTGGGGACAGGGGCAGGGACGGGGACAGGGGCAGGGACGGGGACAGGGACAGGGACAGGGGCAGGAGGCAGGGAGACGATTGTGCAATTCTGCAGGATCTGGAGCTAAAAGGAGGTCGAGAGGGCACCCAGCAACATGGTCCGGAAGGATGCCCCCGGACATGTTTTACAACTGTAACGAAGAGATAAAACGCCAAAAAGAACAAACATCAGGAACCAGAACGTGCTAATCAGCACGATCTGCTGCAGGGACAGGATAAGGGACAGGATCAGGGGCAGGTGATTTTGGGTTTATTTGTCTGAGGGAAGCCCTTGTTTGTGAAGTGGGGTGTAGCCGTCTCCATCTACGTCAACAAATATTGGGTTTGTATTAGAGAAAGGTAGCTTTCTGGC
>Ga0116172_10003079_pt1 | contig 14096 bp, 4 predicted proteins | sample AD_UKC083_MetaG_FD_89799 | JGI IMG/M metagenome (GOLD analysis project Ga0116172, IMG submission 89799) | Active sludge microbial communities of municipal wastewater-treating anaerobic digesters from USA - AD_UKC083_MetaG | ecosystem: Engineered > Bioreactor > Anaerobic > Digestate | place: USA...
GCAACCACAAAAAAATTCTCGGTCTCGAACTTCAGCAGATAGCTGGCAACCATTTGCGTTAACCGCTCATCGATATGCCTGCCGCGAGCCTCGAGGCTCCAGCCGGCAAAAAACCTGTCGAGGTCGAGCCCAACGTCTTTGAGAAACGACGAATAACGCCGGTCAAAACTCAGCAGCAGCTCTACCGAATTGTGATGCGCCGCAGCCATAAGCGTATGCCGTTTGTGTGAATAGTGTTCCTGCGAAATGATCGCCATCGCCAGCAACGGAATACCGGCCGCAAACAGAAATAGAAATGCCAGCTTGTTTCTGATCGAAGCACTGCCAGGCTGTTGCCTGATCATCGTCAACCAGGTATAACGAAAGAATGGCCAGAGAAACGCCAGAAAAGTCAAAGTCGCCAGCAGCGAACGCCAGATAATACCTGAGCCGGTATAAAGACGCGGCACAATGCCAAAAAGTCGCAGATTCGGGCTGAGATAACGATAGGCAAGATGCTGACCCGCAAGTTCGTAATAGTTGAGGCTGCGTTTTTCGCATTCTGAAAACGCCTGTCGCAGATAATCTGCTGTATTCAAGCCGTCGGTACGCCATATCAACTCGGTGTCATCAGAACTGTCGATAACCCCAAAAAGTATGCCGGTATCTGACGCAAGAGGCCGGATAGAATTCTTCAACCCCGAAAACTTCTTAAAATGCCGGTGGTCAAGCAGCACAATCGCCGCGCCGCACCCTATGTAATAAGCACCTACCGGTGGCCTGACCTGCGAACTGTCAACCCAGGCCAGAGAGTAGGCGCGCGCGTCAGTTATACTTGAAAACATTGACCCGAGCGTCTGTGGCCCAAGAACCCTTCGGGTAGTCTCAATATTGCCCCGTTCGCGATTGCGATACGGCACGTTCATCAGATACGGCCCGAAATCACTCAGAGTCCAGAATACTGTTCGCCAGTCAGCCTCTGAATACTCGCTCTCAAATGTTTTCGCAAGCTGATTCCCTTTGTCATCCCAGAAAATAAACTCAATTTCTCCCGGGAAAAGCCTCCTCTGACCATGCAACCATTCGATAACTTCTGTTGCAGATGCGTTTCGTTCCATAAAATCGACAAACTTCTGATGCAATTGCCGGCACCAGAATTCTTCCTGGCTGGTATTGCGCATTGCCTCGTTGGTCGCCCGCTGCATGTTCATTTTAAAACTGAACGCAAGCTCTTCTTCAGCGACCTGGTAGAAGCGCGAAACCGCCGTGAAAACAAGAACCGCCGGAATTCCGGCCAGACAGGCAACCAGCAGCAGCCATCCCATAAAACGGCCGAACGGCAGCGATGCTTGTTTTTGATTATTTTCAGGCATCATGATTCACCACGATTATCGTAAGATCGTCATCAGGCCGGGCTGACCACTGTTCATAGGCAGCAAAAATGCGACGATAATAGATTTCCGGGTCGCGGTCCCAGGCATCAAGGCTTAACTGCCTGAGGCGCTCGTATCCGAATTCTTCGCCCTCAGTGTTTTTGGCTTCGGCAATGCCGTCGGTATAGAGCAGCAGCGATTCGCCCGGCGCGATCGTAAATTCAAAGTTTTTATACCTGGCCCGTGGCCCGATTCCGAGCGGGGTAGCAATATGCTCGATCAGTTCAGCGCTTTTCTCTACTGGCTTGACCACCACCGGAAAACAATGCCCGGCATTGGCAAAAGAAAAATACCCGTCGGCAGGGCGCAGTACATAGTATTGAAAAGTCATCATACGTTTCAGGCGGTCATTTTTGATCGCAAAAAACATGCGATGCAGCCTGCTTGTAAGAACGGCAGCATCCATCTTCTCATTTTCAGGCGCCATAAGAACACTGGCCTTGGCCATGGCCATCATAAGACCCGCAGGAACACCATGACCAGCAACATCGCCGATAACCAGGCCCCAATGATCTTTATTAATCTGCAGACAGTCGTAATAATCACCACCAAGCGTGGTCATGACCACGCTTCGCCCATAGATAGAAAATCGTCCTGCCTTAAAGTTATTGCCGGGAAAAAGGCTCTCCTGAACGATTTTAGCGACTTCCAGTTCGCCAAGCCCTTCGATTACCCGGTTGAAAACCTGATTTAGATGCCCGAACTCATCTTCATCGACAACCGGAATACGATGGGCAAAGTTGTGAGCCCCAATAGCCAGCGTTGCCTGGGCAAGATTACGAATCGGGGTCAGAAACTGCCGTGAGAGCGCCTGACCAATAATCAGAGTCAAAAGAAGACTGAAAAAAGCTCCAGCCATGATACGGAAACGTAGAGCCGCAATTTTTGCATCGAGCCTGCTGTCGGCATAAAGGGCCGCCAACAGGTTAAAATTTAAGCTCCGACCCTTCAGGCCAACGAAAAGATGTGGCTGGTCATCGATCAGAACGCTGCCGATAAGGTTTTCTCGAAAACCTGTGGTTCTTTCCATCTGCCGCGCCAGCTCAACCGGAAATGTTCCGGCCGGCGACCAGGTTGTTTTGCCATCGATTTTGCGGGCATAAAATGGCGCACCGAACGAATTTTTCTGCAGACATTCGTAATAACGATTGATGTAAAGCTCCTGAAAGCGGTCTTCATCCCAGAAAAGAATCAGGAAATAATTGTTCTGGTAATTGTGTCGATCGCCAAAGATATACCAGTAGCTGAGCTTTTTTATGTTCGCCATGTTCAGAGGAATTACCTGACGCTGATCTCGATAGATTTTTCTGACAAAATCAGAATCTTCGGGTGACATGATCGCACTGAACATGTCTTCTTTGCTTCGCTTCAGAATGGTGCCATTACAGAATTGAAGAATAGCCTGCCCCATCGGTTCGACAAAATTGAAACTGGCCTTGTCTTTCTCGCCCGCCGCATGGTCAGAAAACACCATACCGCTGCTGGCAATGAGGTAGGCGTCAGTTGTGGCAAATTCGCGCATGGCAGTTTTGATTGCCTCAATTTCGGCCGAGCTCAAGCTGCCATTTACACCTGCCGCTGTAATATTTTCGATCTTGCGGGTAATCTCGCGCGCAAAATCGTATTTGAGAGAAGCGTAACGCATGTCAAAATCACGCATCAGCTTGCTGAGGTCGCCGGCAATTTCGTCACGCAGCGCCAGTTTGCGGTTTATAAGATAGTCATGGGCAATAAAACCAAGAATGCTTAAAGGTGCCAGGTTGGCAAAAAGAAACAGTCCGGTAAGTTTCCAGCTGATTGAGAAAAACTGCTGTTTGAAGCGAAAATAAATGTAAAGAAACAGGTAGAAGCCACACAACAGAAGCGAAACCCTGACAAACACAATGTCGCGATTCAGCTCAACCGACCACTGAGCCGGATTCTTGGCATGCAGACAAAAAGTTCTCACGCCAGGCTCCGGCATGCTCATGCAGATAAGTGCCTGATCGTTTTCGAAAACCGGTTCGGATACATTTTCGAACTGCGAGAGAGCCAGGCTCATCGCCGGCATGAACTGCTCGTCAATCTGGTTGGCAGGCACCGAAAAGTCCGGGCTGATACTGAAGCCCGACGTGATTCCGTCCTGGCGGCGGTTAAGCGAACTGGAAATTTTCATCAGTCCTGAGCTGTTTTTTATCAGCCTCTCGCTGATGAAGCAGAAAAAGCTGATGCGACTGCCCATCCGGTACCATACCGAAGAAAATCTGCCGGCAAAGTCGGTCAGCAACGGGCCAGCATCGTTGCCCTGCAGATAAGGCTTTTTAAGATATTCAGGGATAAAAATTTTGCCGAGAAACTGCCTGACCAGATTGAGATTCTTGCTCACCGACCTGATAGCGCCGATATCAACCTGACTGTCATTGCCGACAGCCTCAGAAACATCCCGCAGCACTTCATACAGGCGTGCAAGAATGTAACTGAAACCTTTCTGGTCGGTAAGTTCCCTGATTACCCGGCCTTTTTCATCCCAGACAACAAACTCGAAGTCACCGGGATAGCGTCGATGGAGATTGGCAATGGCGGCTTTGAGATAGTCTGCCGGAACAGCTGCTTTTTCTGCTTTTTCGGCCAGACGCAGCAGCAGAAAATGCAGGTATCTGCTGTTACTGCTGTATTTTTCGAGATATTCGAGACGCCCGTGCATCTGATCAAGTTTCTGCTGCCGCAAATTGCCAACCTTGACCTGATAGAGATTGTTCAATGCCGAAAAAATTATGAAAAGCGGAAAAGCGAGAAAACAGAAAACCAGAACCAGTATCGACACCGCATTTTTGAGAGAGCGTAAATTCGAAGCTTCAGCTGGCCGGTTTTCCGTTGTTTCAGCCATTTACGGCCTCCATGGCCGGGCTGGCAGCATCAGGCAGAGTATTTTTCGCAGCCCTCTGTGGATCGAATACCAGAATGACCATTGTCAGGTCATCCTGGGCCCCCTCGTCGCCAATATGCTGAAGGTAGGCATTGAAAACATTGTGATAGAAAGCTTCGGCGTCAATATTCCAGGCATCGAGCAGAAGCTTCTTCAACCTTTCGTAGCCTAATTCTTCGCCATTACGGTTGCGTGCCTCGACAATACCGTCGGTATAGAAAACAATTGCGTCACCCGGGCTAAAAACCACTTCGATTTCAGAATAATTTGCCTTTTTAAAGGCACCGAGAGCGGCACCAGTCAGAGTCAATTCTTCCACCTGACCGGTATTTTTTCTGATGATCATCGGTGAACAGGCCCCGGCATTCGAATAAACGCCGCGCCCGGCATTACCATCGAGGCACAGATACTGGAAAGTCATAACCTTCTTCTGCTTCTTCGTTTTGGAGGCAAAAATCAGGCCATGCAGCCTGGCAACCAGCGCCAGAGGTTGGTCAAGAAGATGCTCTGACTGAATAATGCCCGCTTTCGCCATGGCCATGATCAGGGCAGCGCCGACGCCATGCCCCGCCACGTCGCCGAGCAGTACCGAAAATTTCCCGTCAGTGAGCTCGATATGATCAAAATAGTCGCCACCGAGTTCGCCCATCGAAACACTTTTGCCGAACAGGCTGAAATTACCGGTTTCGATCTGCTGCTGCGGCAGCAGTTGTTCCTGAATGGCGCTCGCGACCGAAAGTTCTTCGAGATCAACCATAACCGAGTTGAACACCCGGCCCATGGCGCCAAATTCATCACGCCCAAGGTCAGGCAGGCGATGGCTGAAATGTTTGTTCTCAATCGCGTGGGCACCGGTGGTTATCTGCTGCAGAGGCAGAATAAAGCTTTGCGCCAGAACCTGTGAAAGTCCCCAGGTCATCAGCAGGCTGAGCATAGCGAATAGCAGCAGCTGCCGACGCTGCGATTCAATGAGGCCGTCGATTTTTTCGAGCGGGTAAAGCCCAATCAGCCGGAAATCTTTGATATGCCTGCCGGCAATGCCCATAACCAGGTGCTTTTCGCCAAGATAATCAACAATCTTGATTTCTTTGCCGGGGTAAGAAGTAAGAGTGTTGGCAAACTCGCGCAGAACCGAGCTTTTGTAGGCTTCAGGCGGAACTGTATATTCCTGCGTCATCAGAGCCACCAGTTTGATGCCGAGATTGTTTCGGTTAGCCTGAGGAACGGCCTTCAACAGATAATTATATTGAAAAAGATGGATGCCAAAAGATGATAGAAAAAAGAGGTCCTGTGAATCGCTGTTCTTGAGAGAAAAAGTATCGAAGATTGCCGGATTGACGTTTTGCCCAAAACCCCACTGAATGAATGACCCGCGTTTCTGAAACAGGTCAAAGAGAAAGTTGGCGAGCGGCTGCTGGGTGGTCGACTCAATAAACAGTTCAAGCTCCGTTTGCACCTTTTCCGAGACTTCGACGCCATTTATTTTATCAAGAAAGAACTGCCCAATCTTGCGTGTCAGCTCGTTCTGATTGCGGCTGCGTTCGGCCCGTTGCCCGTCTTCTTTCGGGCTGAGTTTACGATTTTCATCATAAACACCCCTTTCGGTAACGATAGTATTGCTTCGACTTGCAACCATGACAATTTTCCATTTCTCAGTGCCATCTGAGCTGAGTGCGTCGATAAATTCCTGCAGCGCCAGGTCGTCATTAATGTTAGCCGTAAGCTTGTCGATCATTTTTTCCTGGGCTTTTTTCTTGCCGACAAGACGACGGGCATACTCGACTTCGATTTTTTCATCGAAATCCTGAATAAAGCTGATACCACGACTGTGGGCATCGAGCATCAGGTTGCTGCGTTTCTGTGCCAGATAGTCGTTGCCGATAAAAAACAGCACCATCAGAGGCAAACCATTGGCAAAAAAGAAAAGAAAACGCAGTTTCCAGCGCAGTGAAAGGTCGTCAGGCCTGTCTCCGAAAAAAAGTCCCCATGCATAACCGGCCAGCAGATAAGCCACTGCAAAGAAAAGAAACACCACCGACCATGCATAGCCAGGCACCAGACTGCTGGAAAACCTGCTTTTTTCGATAAAACCGTAGATCTTTATGCCCGGCCTGAGAAAGAATGGGTAAACGATCAGGTTTTCTGTTTCGATTTTCTGGGTCTTATACTTACCATATTCAGCTGCAGCAGCCATGACCTGCCTGGCAATTCTGCGGTCTCCGGTCCCGTGCCTGAATCCATGCGCATCGTCCTGAAGCGAAAAGCGCCAAATATGATCACTGTTCTGGCTGAATTCATTCAACAGGTTTAAAATACCATCATTGCCTCTGAGATCCTTCAGGTCAATAAAAGCCAGCACCAGATGCTGGCGAATGACGCGACCCCATGCCAAAGGCTTTTTGAACTGGGCGTCTCCCCATATAAGGCAAAAATCACGGATTGAAACGTTGTTTTCAAAATGCCCCCAGTAAAGCTGCGGTCCGAAAATTTTTCCGCCAGCAACCTGTTCTTCATGAGTAACCTCTGATCTGCCTGAAAGAACAGCCTTCCAGGCAAAACTCAGACCAGGTTTCCATACTGAGAGGGGTTCGAGCGGCATCGACGAAGACAAAACCCCTCTTGTCGGTGTGTAAACAACATAGTTAAATTTCAGATTGCGACGCAGATCTTTCAGCCGGGAAACCAGAACTCGGGAAAATGCGTCGGAGCCTTTCAGAATCGCCGCTTCGCTGGCCACCGAATCTGGAGCCAGTTTTTCCATTAGTGTGGAACACCAGTAATATTGCGGATCAGCAAACTTTCTTAATTCGACATAGAATTCGCGCAGTCTCTGATGCTGGCTTTCGAGACGATTTCCGGTGTCCTGATTCTGTAGATGCAACATTCCAAGGAACAGCATAAAACCGGGAATGCCGATAAAGCAGAGTATAAAAGCAAGCCAGCCTGTGATTTTCCAGGGTTTGCTCATGCCAGAGCCTCCCCGGTATTTGCTGAAAACTTGATCAGAATCATGGTTATATCATCGTCTGCGTCTGGAGATCACTGCTTATAAGCAGTAAAAATTTTCTGATAATAAGTTTCAAGATCCTGGTCATACTGCCGCTGCAGCATCTGAGCAAAACGATCAAAGCCCATTTCAATGCCTTCGGCATTATGCGATTCAATGATGCCATCGGTATAGAGAAGCACGATATCACCAGGCTCGAGCTGCCCCTGTGTATCTTCGTATTTCGGTTTTTTCGTGATACCCAGCGGGGTGCCGACAAGCTTGAGCAACTCGATGTCTTCACCATTACGTCTAATTAAAGCCGGAAAACAATGCCCGGCATTCGAAACCAGATAAGAACCGGTTTTTGAATTTATGGAGAAATACTGACAGGTCATCATACGCTTGATTTTGCTGCTTTTAACCCGATGAATAACCTTGTGCAGCGAGGAAAGCATTGCCGCCGGCCGCCGTCTGTCTTCGTCGCTGAGCAGAACTGAGGCCTTTGCCATGGCCATCAGCAGTGCCGCCGGAACACCGTGTCCGGCCACATCGCCCATCAGAATACCAACATTGCTGTCATCGAGCGCAAAAAAGTCATAATAGTCACCACCTAGCCGCGTCATTGCAACGCTGCAGCCAAAAACCCGCAGACCGTTCTGCAACAATGGCTCCTGAGGAAACAGATTTTCCTGAACGATTTTGGCCACTTCAAGATCTTCAAGACTCTCGATAGCGCGGTTGAAAACGACGCTCAGCCTCCCAAACTCGTCGGCGGTTTTTACCGGCAGACGATAACGGAAATCCTGACGGCCGATAGCCTGCACACCGCGTTCAAGCTCTTTTACCGGCTCCATGAACTGTGCCGAAAGCATCAGGCCAACCCCGGTCGTCAGACTAAGGCTGAGCAAAGCAAAAATAATCAGGCGCCATTGCAGGCTGCCAATTTGTCTGTTGATACGGTCGAGCGGGTACAGGCCAACCATTGCAACCCGGTCAAGTTCGCGGCCAATAGTACCGTAAGCGGCATACTGGCGGCCATCAACCGTAATTTCGGCAACGTAAAGAGTTCTCAGATTGAAGGTCTGACGAAAGAGGTCGAATATTTCCTTGCCGACATCTTTGCCCGATGGATAGGTCACGCCATTAGTTTCGACGATACCGTGAAAACTGATATCATCGGCGTTCTGATTCAAACTGCCAATGCTTTTGCTTACATACAGTTCCTGAAGCGTATGAAAGTCCCATGAAATACCGACAAGCAGATTAAAAATCCGTTTTTCGAAATCCCCCAGAATATTCCAGTAATATTGCCTTGTATCCTGAGCCATCTGTTCAGGATGAACATGGCCTATTCTCTGAAGAATGCGGTGGAAAATGATAGTTTTGCCCGAAAGAAATTTTTCTGCTTTGATTTTTCCGCCACCGCCGGTTGTAGATTCGTCTTCCTTAAAAAGTTTCTGGGGGGTGTAATCGCTGAAGTTGAAGTAATCGAGCATGGTTTTGCTCATTGAAGCGAAGAAAATATTGGCTTTCCTGCCGGGCACCTTTGCTTTGTGCATTTTGCCATTGCGGTCGGCAACCACTAAATCAAATGGCCTGAGCCGGTTCACCTTTTTAAGCAGCTCATCAAGACTTTTCTGCGAAACCATTTCGCCGCCAGACTCTTTATTGATGGCTTCGATCTGCTGGTTCAGATAGTCGGCTGTTTCTGTTTTAATGGTTTCGAAACGGGTATCAAAGTCGGCAATAAGCCCGGAAACCTGGTCAAAGGCACGATCAAGTAACAGACCGCGTGTCTGCTGCAGATACTCATAGCCGATAAAACCAAGAATAAGAAGCGGCAAACCGTTGGCGTAGAGAAACAACAGCCCGAGCTTCCAGCGAATCGAAAAAACGCCGTTATCTCTGAAGATAAAATAACCCACCAGAGCTGAAAACAAAAGAATTGCCAGGGCTGCAACCGCGAGAATGCGTTTATGAATTGTGGCCGCATCAAAAAGAACATCACTTTTTTTAACGAAAGCGACACTGCGCACAAAGGGGTTGAGAATTTTGACGAGCAGCAGCAGATTATCGGTTTCAAGCTGCTGCTGTGTAAAATTCTCGAACTTTGCCAGCCCCAGCAAAAGTTCTGGCTTGAGTTGATCTGAAACTGATGTATGCAGCGCACCGTCACGCAGCAGGTCGACAATGCCGACTCTTATACCCGTTGAACCGTTCATTGCATCGACAAGTTTTTTAAGATAGTCGTCAGATTCGATCGATCTGGAGTTGATTGTCGCCATCATGGTGAAGCGCTCATCAACCTGATACCAGAAATACGATTTTTCGGGGTCTCCGCTCGCAAGAATACATTCACTGAGGCTGCCCCGCAGCATCGGCAGATTGAGCTTGTCAGGAATAAGAAAGGCGCCAAGATACGAACGCAAAAGATTAAGGCGTTTTTCGACCAGACTCAGGTTCTGCGGTTCGCCAGGGTAGTTCTTGAGAACGTCGCGATCAACTTCCTTAAGAACATCAAAAATAGTCTTAACAATATATCTAAAACCCTTTTCATCGCTGAGGTCTTCAATGGTATTGCCCTTTTGATCCCAGACGATGAATCTGAATACATCCGGGTTTCTGGCTTTCAGATGCGGCAGGGCGATTCTGAGATATTTTACCGGGTCTGGCTGACGGGCGGCAAAATCGTAAATTTTCTTCAGCAGGGCACTGTAATAATGGCGACTGTTGGCATACTGCAGCAACCGTTCCAGCCTTGTGCCAAGCTCGCGGTAAACGGTCTGTCGATGCATTTCGCTTCGGGTTGCCAGCATGTTTTCGAGGCCAACATCGAGCAGAAACACCGGAAAAATGAAAAAGCAGAAAGCGGCACCAAACCAGAAGGCCAGTGGCCACCGTTTGCTGATTGGCAATTTTGTCGTGGTACCGCTCATTGATTCCCTATAAACGACCTGCAGATGCAGACAGCATACCGCAAAAGCAGCGACTTGCAAAGTTTCTGATTAAAAATGCATGGTGTGACAGAACTGCCGCATGCGTGACAGACAAGGCGCAGCTATTTTACCTGAGCCCTCTTCAACAAAGGATTTAAGTCTGGCACATCCTTTGCTCTGTACAATTTATCATTATTATTTTCCCCTTTTATTATTCATTATTTTCTGGAGGTATGTCATGAGCGGCAATGCAAACGGGCTGTCACAATGGCTCAGAAACAACAACCCCCTGTATCTGCTGAGCGTCGTTCTCATGCTTGGCGGGCTCTATCTCGCCGGTTCAGAGCTTGAAACCGGTAAAGTTTCAAGTCTGGCGGTAAGCGGCTTCTTTCTGGTTCAGAACATCTATGAAATCATCATGGTGGCTATGGCTCTTTACCTGCTGAAAAAAAAGATCCAGCCACAGCACGGTAAACTGCTGCTGTTCTTCGTGCTGCTGTTTCTCGGCGACCTCACTTTTTATCAGGTGCGCATTTCGGGTCTCAGCACTGCAGCTGGCGGTATTGCCACCGGCGTCTATATGCTGATGGCGGTAGTTAAGCTGGCAGCGGTTATCAAGGTATTAGGCCTGACAGTACATCACACGCGCCTGTTCTTCGCTGCCGGGGCGTTTTCCCTGATCTGGGTCGCTCCCAAGGTTGGCTATTATCTCGTCGATTCAATCGGCAGAGAAAGCTTCGGCTATTTTGACGGCTCATACGTCTTTTACTCGCTTTGGCTTATTGCCGCCCTGATTCATCTGCCGCTTATCGTCGAAAACTGGCGGAATAACAATCTTAAGACTACAGTTGCCAACGAATACCTCGGCGATGAAACGACTCTCTGGCGCTGGCTGCTGATTTTCCCGTTCATCGTTCTGCCTCTGCAGATGAGTGCCACGGTAATGAGCGATTCTTACAGATTTATCGCCCCAACCCTGTCAATAGGAACAATCATCGCGCCCTGGCTGCTGGCTGCAGCTTTTTTCGCACAGACCCTCTGGCGCCACCTCTTCAAATCACAGGAAAGCATCAACATTTACGACAGCGCCATCATGCTTGTATACCTGATCATCATCAAGGTTTCAGCACCTGACTTCAGTGCTCCGGTGCTGATCAACCATGCCCTGCTTGTTGCCGGTCTTGTGGCAACCTGGCTCACCCGCTGCAACCACGTCAACGCCGGCGTTCTCGCTCTTACCGGTCTGTGGCACACAGGCCAGCAGGTGATGACCGGGGCAAAAGTTGCCGCCGACTACGGCTCGTCACTGTCGCGCACCGCCTGGGCCGGCATTCTGATGTCGGTTTCGTTCATTCTCCTGCTCACCGGTTTCTTCTTCAGCCTCAGCCGTAACGACAGCGATGACAATTCCGACGGCGAAAAACCCGCAGACAAAAACGAAGATCAGCCAGCTTCCGCTCCAACCTCTGCCTGATCCGACTCCGTTTTAACCTGATGCTGCTGATCGTCAAAAACGGCGATCAGCAGTGTCATGTCATCCTGAGCCCGGGTGGCACCGACAAATTCACGATGCGCTTCAAGCAGCCTGTCAAAGTATCTTTGCGGGTCGGCAGCGAAGCAATTCGCCACCATCTGTTTGAGCCTGGCGAGACCGAGAATTTCGCCAGCCGCATTTGTTGCCTCGATCACCCCGTCACTGTAAAAAATCAGCGCTTCGCCAGGCTGCAGAGCAATTTCTACGGCATCAAATCTGGGGTTCTTCAGTGCGCCAAGCATCGGGCCCGGCAAAGTAATTTCACGAACCTCACCTGAATTCTGGTTTACTATCAAGGGTGGCCAACCACCGGCATTGGTATAGACCCCCTTACCATCGATGCCATTGAGATTGAGATACTGCATTATCATCGTTTTGCGGGTTCGTTTTCCGGCCGCCTGAATAAGCTCGTGCAGACGCATGGCGAGAATCTGCGGTTTTTCCACGACATCTGAAAACTGCATGATTGCAGCTTTTGCCATGGCCATTATCAGGGCAGCCCCGGCCCCGCGACCGGCCACGTCACCTATCAGCAGGCTGAAACGACCTTCAGATGTATTGAAGTAATCAAAATAGTCACCGCCAAGCTCGCCCATCGAAACGATACGGCCAAAAATTCTGAAATGCCCACAATCAGGCATCTGGCGTGGCAGAAGGTGTTCCTGAATTGCCCCGGCAACCTGAAGTTCTTCAAGGTCGACCATCGTTGTGTTGAATATCTCAGCCATTTCGCCAAACTCGTCACGGCCAAGAGGTGGCAATCGCAATGCAAAGTTACGCGATCTGATAGCCTCGGCACCGGCGTAAAGCTTCTGCAGGGGAAAGAGAAAACTCTGCGCCAGAAACTGACCAAGAATGACTGTTATCAGCAATGATACCAGACCGGCAAAAAACAGCCCCGCTTTTTCACGACTGATCTGGCTTTTAACCTTTTCGACCGGATACAGACCAAACAATTGATAATTAGCCAGGTATCTTCCGGTAAAGCCCATTAACAGGTATGTCTGCGTACCGATGCTGACGAATTCTCGGGACGGGCAGGGTTTTGAAGTGAAACTGCGCACCCGCTTCTCCATGGCTTTACGGTCAGGAAACTTTTCGGGCAGAAAAATTCCTGCAACCTCCTGAATAACGCCGACCTGCAGATCGATAATATTGCGATTGGCGCTGAGAAATTGCCGCTTGAGGTAAAGACTTTCCAGCACATGCGGGTTCCAGTTGATGATACCCATGTAGTCAACCTGCCGGTCGTCATTGACCGAAATAAGATTCAGACAGGCCGGGCTTTTGTTGGTACCCATACCCCACACATCGATTTTGCCATTATTGGCGATAAAATCATGCTGCACTTCGATAAGAGGTTTCTGCATAGCCGATTCGGCAATCAGCTCGACTTCGGTCGAAGAACGCGGGTCAGGCGGCCTACCATTGAGACTGGCCATGATAAAGCGCCCAAGCGAGTTGAGCACCTTTTTTTCATCGCCACGCCTCAGATCGGCGCTGTCAATGATTTCTGATACCAGAGCCTGGCGCTTGTCACCGACATAAAGCGAATCGCCGGTTCCAAAAATATCGGTTTCGCTGGCGATCAGATAAAAACGCACATTGCCACGCGATTCAACGACCGAATACACCTTGTCGACCAGGGCTCGGTAATTTTCCATATTCAGGCCCCGCTGCCGCACATCGGTCTTGAATTTATTCAGACCGGCCTGAATGTTGACAATCTGCAGGGCGTGCTCTGACTCAAAGCGTTCATCAAGGTTCTGTAAAAAATGCGTACCCTGCTGATGTATCTCGTCATAAAGTGCCAGTTCCTTCTGATGCATGAAATCATAACCGGCAAAGAAAAGCATCAGCAAAGGCAAGCCATTCGCATAAACGAACAGAAGCGCCAGCTTGCGCGAAATCGACATCTTCAAGCCGCTACCCCTGAGGGCGGCACGCCCACTGACAATTACCCACGGCAGCAGCAGCATAAAAACCAGCAATGCCGCCAGACTGGCTTTGGCCTGTTCTGGTACTACGCCAGAATCCTTTTCAACAAAAGCGAACAGGGTCAGATCGTCTTCGACAACCCTGGCGTAATAAAATGCCTTTGCGGTCTCAAGGCGCTCGCCCGGCGTCATTTCATGCCTGATGATTTTCTGCAGTTCCTTATGTTCGTCAGGCAGAGGCTTTGCCGAAACCAGATTGTTTCCTTTGACAAAACCCAGCTGAAAAAGACTGCTCCCGGCTCGGCGATTTTTGAGGTAATATTCCAGACCTGTTGTTCCAACAGCGTTTTCCGGTTTAATCAGAACTATCGCCATATAGCCAA
>Ga0116172_10003082_pt1 | contig 14085 bp, 12 predicted proteins | sample AD_UKC083_MetaG_FD_89799 | JGI IMG/M metagenome (GOLD analysis project Ga0116172, IMG submission 89799) | Active sludge microbial communities of municipal wastewater-treating anaerobic digesters from USA - AD_UKC083_MetaG | ecosystem: Engineered > Bioreactor > Anaerobic > Digestate | place: USA...
TGGAATGTTTTGTCGCCGTTCTTGATGAACTTCACAATCTGTTCGGCAGCAGCAATGCCAGCGTTGTTGTTGGCTTCCGATGTCTGGGCACCCAGTTTTTTCGGAGTGAAGAAAACACGCGGTGCATATTTTTCAACAAAAGCTGCAGCGTTGTCCGGTGCAATGTCGCTCACATAGCGCAGGTCAGGACGTTCTTCGAACAGCTGAAGCAGTTCTTCTTCGTTGATTACTTCCTTGCGGGCTGTATTCACAAGCACACCGCCTTTGGGCATCAATGAAACCAAAGCTTTGTTGATTGATTTTTTGGTTTTGTCGTTGGCCGGAATATGCAGTGAAACGAACTGACAGTTTTTGTACAGCTCTTCAACACTGGCAGCCGGAATGATGCCGTCGATTTCCATCACGCTCTTGTCAACGAATGGATCAAAGGCCATAATCTTCATGTTGAATCCCTTTGCAATGCGGGCAAGATTTTTACCAACATAGCCATAGGCGTGGATTCCGAGGGTTTTGTCTTTCACTTCGGTACCGCTGGTTCCATCATATTTGTTGCGGACAATCATGAGCATCATGCCCATGGCAAGCTCTGCAACTGCATTGCTGTTCTGTCCCGGAGTGTTCATGGCAACAACACCTTTGGTGGTGCAGGCAGCCAGATCCAGATTGTCGTAACCGGCACCGGCGCGTACAACGATTTTCAGATTTTTTGCGTGTTCGATCACTTCAGCATCGACAATGTCGCTGCGGACAATCATTGCATCCACATCGGCCACTGCGTCGAGCAGCTGTTGTTTCCCGGTATATTTTTCGAGCAGCTTCAGCTCAAAACCGGCGGTTTCGACTACGTTGCGGATGGCATTTACTGCAGATGCAGCAAAAGGTTTATCAGTAGCTATCAGAACTTTTGTCATGACTTTGTGTTTTTATTGATCAGGTGTCCCGGGTTAATAAAATAAAGTTTGCCGCACCTGTAAAATCAAACTTTATTGAGAAAAATCAAAAATGTTTTTTAAAGCAAAATCCCGCAGAAGCTCTTCATTCCAATGAATCAATATCTCCTGCGGGACTTCTTTGTATTAAATTATGCGTTTTGTTTTTCGAATTCGTGCATGCACTCAACGAGGAATTCAACGCTTTCTTTCGGAAGAGCATTGTAGGTCGATGCGCGGAATCCGCCAACAGAGCGGTGTCCCTTGAGACCGATCAGACCTTTTGTTTTTGCAAATTCGAGGAACGCTTCTTCTTTGTCTTTGTACTGTTCTTTCATCACAAAGCAGATGTTCATGAGTGAACGGCTGTCTTTTTCAGCGGTTCCGACAAACATTTTGCTGCTATCGATGGCGTTGTACAAAATGTCGGCTTTCTCGATATTCATTTTTTCCATCACTTTCAGTCCACCGATTTCTTTCAGCCATTTCATGGTTTCCATGATGGTGAAAATCGGGAGACACGGCGGTGTGTTGAACATGCTGCCTTCTTTCACGTGAGTGCGATAGTCAAGCATGGTCGGCAGGTGACGTGTTTCGTTGATCTGCTGCAGGAATTCGTCTTTAATGATGACGAAGGTTGCACCGGCAGGTCCGATGTTTTTCTGTGCACCGCCATAAATCATGGCGTATTTTTTCACGTCAACGGGACGGCTGCACATGTCTGAAGACATATCGGCGATCAGTGGAATATTGCAGTCGAAATCTTCGCGGATTTCGGTTCCGTAAATGGTATTGTTGGTTGTGATGTGGAAATAGTCGGCATCGGCAGGAACAGTCCATCCTTTGGGAATGTAGCTGAAATTCTTGTCGGCAGAGCTTCCAACGGTGATCACTTCACCAAAACCTTTGGCTTCTTTCAGCGCTTTTTTGGCCCAGACACCGGTTTCGAGATAAGCGGCTTTTGTCTTCAGGAAATTGAACGGAACCATGCAGAACTGCATACTGGCTCCACCACCGAGGAAAAGCACATGATAATTATCGGGAATTCCCATCACTTCTTTCATCAGAGCAACGGCATTGTCCATCACAGCCTGGAAATCCTTGCTGCGGTGACTGATTTCGAGCAGCGACATCCCGATTCCATTGAGGTCGAGAACGGCTTTAGCGGTGTTTTCGATAGCAATCCGGGGCAGAATAGCCGGGCCGGCGTTGAAATTATGCTTTTTCATATCAATTTGAATTTAGTTTTATTCGCAGCAAAGATATAGAATACATTTCATCTGCAGCCCGGAAAGCCTAAAATTTACCCGTTCTAAACAGCACTGTACAAATCTGTATTTCAGGCACTTGCAGCGATATTGAAATAAATCAATTTTTTACGGCGGTTTCGTCAATACATCAGGCCGGCTTTTTCGAGTCTGAATGCCATTGTGAGCGGATGATGACACACTGGGTACGGCTATCATACGAAATGTCGTAGATGAATTTTTTCAATGACTATCGGAACTCGCTCCTGCAGCCCTTTTCATATACGTCGGGCGTAGTCTGTATTAAAATTATTTGCTGGGTTTAGTCTGGAGACTAAACTCAACGGAATATCCTTTAAAGACTACGCCCAGCCTTGATTTTTAGTGCTGCGGGAGCGACACTGTATTTACACCTCTTTATCAGCCCTGTCCCGAATCATCTTCATCAGTCGCAGAAAATACTCTTCCAAACTTTCGCCGGATACTTTGGGAATGATCTCAAGCGCACTTGTAAAGCTGTTCATCAGCGAATTGTATTTGTTGAAATTTGCTTTCAGAACTTCAATGTCATTTGTTTCCCAGTACTCGCCTTCGTCTTTTAAATCAAAAGATGAAAAATATTTCTCACTCAGATAACGAAACAAATCAATGATAAACTGATGGATTTCGATTCCGGCGTATTGTGTTTTCACCGAAATCATATATAAATATTCGCTTTCAGGCGGCTCTTTGGCCCCGCCCCAGAACTGAAGGTGCATCGGGCTGCTGATGCGGCCGTTCGACAGAAAGCAAATCCATACAGGCTCGCATTCAGGAGGCGAGAATACAACACCATAAACATCCTGATTGAACTCGCCTTTCCCAAAAGCGCCTTCCGGAAATTCGCGTTCAAACTCATGCACATCCCAGTGATGCACTTTTGCAATATCGCGCACTTCATCCATTAGTTCCGGCAACAATTCCGGACTGGCAATGCTTCCGCTGTAATGAAAACTGAGACCCATTGATGTATTCTAATTTAGTAAAAAGAGCAAAGAATTGAAATATTTCATTTGGAAGGATGACTTTCTAACTCTTTATATTTCCAGTCGAAAAAATCTTTCGTCACTGATTCAGGCATCAGTTCAACTCTTTCATCACAACCAGAGTAAAACTCAGGATTCTGGAAAATCATTTCAGACAGAAAGTCAATGTAAATATTTGTACTATCACTACTTGTGCGTAACTTGCAATAGTTTCGCCAGGTTGTTGAACGCTTTAAAATAATCCCAAATTCAGGTACCCAGAAATGCGTTACACAACCATCGATCGCCATTGCGTTTTTGGCATATTTATAAACCTTAAAAATTTTCCCTTTATATTTGAAACACATATTTGTCACATATTGAAATTCCTGATCTTCGTTGTTTTGAAATAACGATGGCTTATACAGAGTCGATTCTTTCAACGTATATGTCAAAGTGTCAAATGTTGAATCCTTTTTATAAATATACTTTAAAGTGTAAACACTATCTTTTTGACAAATTGAATAATCAATTTTTATTGTATCTATCATCACCTCATTCCCAAAATAAAAGTCGAAATTTACATAGTAATACTTCGTTTGATTTTCCTCAGTTGGCTTATTTCTAAGACTGCAACATGTAAAAATCATCAGAGTCGGAATAAAGAAAATTATAAACTTCATTTCTTTGAAATTTAATCGAAACCAATCTGCAGAAACAAGATACCCGTCTCAGGTCTACTTATCCAGGATATACATCATCGCACCTCCAAAAATACAACTTTCCAACAAATTTGCAATATGCAAATTATGGCCTTTGAACCAAAACGTCACCTTTACAACTTAATAACTCTCATCGGGCGCGCGTCTCTGCGTGAAACCACGTGGAACGTGGCAAGCTGTGATAAATCGGCACCTTACGCGTTGCGCGTTGAGCGTTGAGCGTGGAGTTTATCCCGACGAAGGCGGGACCATGGACCGCATGCCTAATACAGAGCGAGAATCAATGTGAGAGCGAAGATCCGCATGCCTGATACAGAGCGAGAAACAGTGTGAGAGCGAAGATCCGCATGCCCTATGCCGCATGCCGCAAGCCTAATACAGAGCGAGAATCAGTGTGAGAGCGAAGATCCGCATGCCCTATGCCGCATGCCGCATGCCTAATACAGAGCGAGAATCAGTGTGAGAGCGAAGATCCGCATGCCTGATACAGAGCGAGAATCAGAGTGAGAGCGAAGCTTTACCATACGATAAGTGTTGTGCGTTGCGCGATGTGCGCCGCATGCCCTATGCCGCATGCCGCATGCCTAATACAGAGCAAGAATCAGTGTGAGAGCGAAGATCCGCATGCCCTATGCCGCATGCCGCAAGCCTTACTTAAACAGCCCCGGCCAGTATCCCTGCTTCAACAACTCCTTCTGCAGATTGTCATACTCCAGCCGATAATTTTTCAGCAGCACCGTTTCGCCGAAAAACGTGAATGCCTTGATGGAATACTTGTAATAATCAATCACCATGGCCGGATGAAACTGTGAGCTGAAGAGCAATCCCGCATTCTGCTTCGCAATGTCGCGGATGCTGTACTGATTGGCAGTCTGATATGCCGCCAGGCGATTGGTGTTCAGCACAAACAGCCGCATCGTATCCAAGGCCTCGAATCCCGGACGGCACAGCTGATCGTATTTCTTCATCGAATCAGGATCGCCTGACTGCGCGAAAAGCAGCACCAGATCGAGCTGACACGATGATATGCCATATTGAATGTCGTTCTTCTTATACAATGCCATCGCAGACTTAATCTCTTTTTCAGCTTCTTTGAATTTTTTCATTCTCAGAAATGCAATGCCCCTTGCCTTTATGTTGTTTGCCAGTTGCGAAATGTCGCCAAGTTTTGTCCAGATGACTATGGCCGAATCAATCAGTGGCAATGCGCGTTCCGGCTTGCCCAATACCTCTGAATACAGCAGAGCCTCGTTGAGAAATGAATAAGCAAGTAATGTTTCATTTTTCTTTTCGTGCATAATCTGCCGCTTCTCCTTTATGAAATAAGAACATTGCCAGGGCGCCAGATAATACAGCTGCATCAATCCGTCCAGCAGCTGCTCGCGGCCGTTGACGCAATTGACCGATAACCTTTTCTGCAACTCAACCGGAATAATAAACGGAAGCGTATCGAGCTGATCGCGGCAGGCCAGCACCGATGCGACAGTCCATTTGATGGTTGAATCAGCAACAATATGCATACTGGCTGCAACCAGCAGTTTCAGCGAGCGGTCAAATGGATTTTTTTCGTCAAATGCTGCAACATCGGGCGCTTTGCCATTTGTATAAAACTGATCCCATGCGGCTTTTGCAGTAGCTGAACTACGGTCATACGCGGTAAAAGACGTTTGCGCACTGGCTGTAATGCCGCAAAACAACAGTATTCCAAAACAGAATGATGACAGAATTTTCATCGGACAAATTTTTGATACAAAATATTTTATGCAAATAAACATCATTTTTTTCAGGAAAACACCATTGTTTCAAAAGGAATGATTACTTTTGCAGTGGGTAAGTCCTGTACAACCAGCTCCCGCGAACTCCCCCAGGTTCGGAAGGAAGCAAGGGTAAGTGGTTGTAGCGGTGTGATGCAGGTAACTTACCCATTTTTTATTTTTTGCAAACAGAAGCAGAATAAAAGACAAAAGATAAAAGGCAAAAGATAAAAGGCAAAAGATAAAAGAAAAAAAAGGCAAAAGATAAAAGTTCCTTTTAATTTTCAAATTACCGGATTTTCAAATTTTCAAATTGCATCATGAAGTTCTTCATTGACACCGCGAATTTAAAAGAAATCGAAACCGCACAAAGCTGGGGCATTCTCGATGGTGTGACCACCAATCCAAGTCTCATGGCCAAAGAAGGCATCAAAGGCCAGGATAATATTCTGAAACATTATGTCGATATCTGCAATATCGTCGATGGCGATGTAAGCGCTGAAGTGATTGCACTTGATTTCGACGGCATGATACGCGAAGCCGAAATTCTGGCATCGCTGCATAAAAACATAGTGGTCAAGGTTCCGATGACCAAAGACGGAATCAAAGCGGTGAAGCACCTTTCAGGTGAAGGAATCAAAACGAACTGCACGCTTGTATTCAGTGCCGGTCAGTCGATTCTCGCAGCCAAAGCGGGCGCCACATATGTGTCACCTTTTGTTGGCCGCCTTGATGATATTTCAGCCGACGGCATTGCTCTCATCGGCCAGATGGTGAATATTTTCAATGCGCAGGAATACAAAACACAGATTCTCGCAGCCAGTCTGCGTCACCCGATGCATATAGTACAATGTGCCGAAATCGGCGCCGACGTGGTCACCTGCCCTTTCAAATCTATTGAGCAGCTGTTCCATCATCCGCTCACCGACATTGGTCTGGAGAAGTTTATGGAAGATTATAAAAACTCACAGAAATAAATGTTGCTCGAAATTCATCCTGTCAATCCGCAGGAGAAATATATCAATCAAATTGTCGAAAGTCTGAATCAGGGCGGAGTTGTGGTTTTCCCTACCGACACTGTATATGCCATCGGCTGCAGTCTCTATCAGCACAAGGCAGTGGAGCGGATTGCACGCATCAAAGGCATCAAGCCGGAAAAGGCAAAGTTTTCGATTCTGACGGATGGATTGAGCAACCTGAGCGAATTCACGAAACCCATCAACAATCATATTTTCCGCCTGATGAAAAAGGTGCTGCCCGGACCTTACACGTTCATTCTTCCGGCCAGCAGCAAGGTTCCGGGGATATTTGAATCGAAGAAAAAGACAATCGGTTTTCGTGTTCCTGACAATCTGATTTTACAGATGATTATTTCAAAGCTTGGACACCCATTGGTCTCAACCTCGCTCCACAGCGACGATGACGACTATCTCGAATATGTTGTCAATGCTGAACTGATTTATGAAAAATACGAAAACCTGGTCGATTTTGTGATTGATGGCGGCCCGGGCGGTATTGAGCCATCAACAGTGCTCGACTGTACCAGCGATGATGTTGAAATCATCCGCGAAGGAAAAGGCCCGGTTGATATGTTGTAAGCATAAAAAAACCGGCCAGAGCCGGTTAATTTTTTTTCAAAAGGTTTTACTTGATTAAAACCGTGAGTTTCGCCTCAAGATTCGGTGCCTTGCTCACTTCAAGTGTATATGTTCCCGGATTCAGCTTCACATCCTGAATAGGACAACTTTCCGTTACAGTACCATCGCTCGAAACAGTCTTTTTATACAATGGGGTGCCCTTTGATTTTGAATCACTGTTTGTTTTGACATAAACACGTGCAAAATTTGATGTGGGCGCTGACTCAGATGCATTGCAGGTCGTGAAACTGGTAACGATTTCCATGCTGATCAGTTTGGCAACTTTACCACTGGGAATTGTGAATTCGGTTTTGAGATTAGTGCAGTCTGCCGAAGATTTGACAGTGTATTCGGTGTTTTGCGCGGTTGCGGCAAATGTACCGAAAACAATAACCATCATTAATACAGAAAAGAACTTTTTCATGGTGCTATTTGTTTGTTTGATTTGTTTTAATTGTCGAAAAGCTGCAGGTTCAGTGTTGCTTCTGTTCCGGCGCTGGATGAGACTTCAAGAATATAGGTGCCCGTAAGAAGTTTTACTGTCGAGGCAGCAACGGATTCAGTAACAAGGCCGCTTTTTTCCAGCGTTTTCTTATAATAAATGGATGCCTTCTGGCTGGTTCTCGAATCTGCAGAAACCTTGCTCTTTACAACTACAACAATCGATGTCAGACTTGGATTCGTTGGGTTGCAGCTCGTAAAAGAGGGAACAACATCGAGGCTCATGAGATTGGCTACTTTGTTGGCCGGGACAGAGAATTCAGCTGTGAGATTAGTACATTTGGCCGAAGTTTTCACTGTATAGCTGACTTGCTGCGCCATCAATGAAAAAGCACCGGCAAAAAAAACTAACACGATGAGTGATGCGATTTTTTTCATGGTATGATGATTTTAAAAATTTTGCCGCCTCTACAAAAAATGATGCCAGAAAATTTTCGGCAATCGATTCATGCAAAAATACAAAAAATATAAAAACCGCCACTTATCCAAAAATAAGCTAACTTCGCCTTAATCTTCTGATATGAGCCGAAAAGTCCAATACCTAGTCATAGCCCTGCTGAGCGTGTTGCTTTATGCCAACACCATTGGTAACCGTTACTCCCTCGATGATGATTATGTCATATATAAAAATGAAGGTGTACAACAGGGTTTTTTCAAAGCAGTTTCCGAAATAGTTACCACACACTATTCAGTTACTGAAAAATCAAAATTCGAATACAGGCCAGTGGTTAAGATCACTTTTGCTGCCGAATACGCCATCTGGGGCAACAATCCGCATCTGAGCCACATCATAAACCTGTTGCTGTTTGTCATCACCGTCATTTTGCTGTTCAAAATCCTGGATCGCCTCTTTGCTGAAAAATATCCATGGCTTCCTTTTCTGGCAACAATCATTTTTGCAGCCCACCCCATTCATACCGAAGTGGTGGCCAGCCTGAAGAACAGGGATGAACTGCTCGCGTTTCTGTTCAGCATGTGGGCGGCATGGCTGGTGCTGAAATTCTGCGATACAAAAAAATGGCACTTCCTTGCTCTGTCGCTCCCTGTCTATCTTATCGCATATTTTTCAAAATCAAGTGCACTCGTTTTCGTTGCGCTGATTCCGTTGATCATGTGGTTTGCAGGCGTAAAGAATTTCAGATATTATCTTGCCGGATTTGCATTGATTGCTGTGGCTGCATGGTTTGCACGCTGGATTCCCGGACAGATTCTCACAGATTCCCATCGTGCTGTTTATGGATTCGAAAATCCCATTTACGAACATCGTGGCATTTTCTATCGCCTGGGAACAGGCCTTGTTGCATTGCTGTTCTATCTGCGGATTCTCATTGTTCCCTACCCGCTTCGTTTCTATTACGGCTTCGATACCATTCCGCTCACCCATTTTCCCGATCTGATTTCAGTCATTTCGTTACTCATTCATTTAGGTCTGTTCGTAATGGCAATAATTTATTTCAGAAAAAAACATCCGCTGTCATTTGCAATTTTGTTTTATCTGATTGCCATTTCGATGTTTTCGAATATCGTGAAACCCGCTGTGGGCATTGTTGCAGAACGATACATCTATGCGGCATCGGTCGGATTTTGCCTTGCACTGGCATGGTTCATCCTGAAGCTTTTCAGATACGAGGATAAGCCTGTCGTGTCATGGATAAAAATAAACAAAGGTGTTCGCCTTCTGATGCTTGTTCTGGTACTTATTTACGGAGCCCGCACCATCAGCCGTAATTCGGTATGGAAAGATCATCTGACTCTTTTTTACAACGACATACCACGTTGCAGCAACAGCTTCAAGGCGAATTTTCTGCTTGCATCAACCCTGCAGGTGGAAGTGAATAATACCATCAATGATCCGAAGCTGGCAAAACGCAATGCACGCTATCTGGCCGATGCAGAGAAATGCTACAGCCGCGCGCTGGAAATTTATGACCGCTATCCCGTGGCATGGAACAGCCGTGGATTTTTCCTGTTCATGTTTAAAAAAGAAACGCCTCAGGCCATCAGCGATTTCAGACGGGCGCTGGCGTTGAAGCCCGATTACACCGAAGCACTTTATAATCTTGGTTTCGCTTTCAATCAGCAGAAAAATTATGATTCGGCCATCGTTTATTTTGACAAGGCAATTATTTCAAATCCTGAATATCTCAAAGGATACAACGAAAAAGGGCTCGCCATGCTGAGTTCAAAAGATACCAGCGGATTTATCGACATGCAGGAAACAATGAAAAAGAAGTTTCCGGACTCTGATTTTCCGTACATCAATCTTGGCAATTATTATCTGGAGCTCAAAGATACTGCGCAAACCTTTGTCAACTGGGAAGAAGCCGCCAGACGCAATCCCGACAATCAGCCACTCTTGCTGAATCTCGCCAATTTCTATTCCCGGCAGGGCAATCAGGAAAAATCGCAATACTACATGGGACTGTACCGGCAATCGGTGCAGAAACAAAAAAAGCAGAAAAGGCAGTAATGAATGAAATGCCCTTACATGCTGGACTGACAGCGGATTTCATTGCAGCACGCTTTGCTGATTTTCCTGTTATTTCAGAAGAAAACAATGCATTGCTCGAAAAAGTCAGACGCATCACTGCCTGGCTCCGGCAGCTGGGTGTAAGAAAAAAATCACTGATCATTTCGCTTTTCCCGCCCGATAAAACCTGGATTGCACTCGATATTGCCATTCTGCGCTGCGGAGCGATTCATGTCCCGTTTCATAATGCTGAAGAAGTTTCATCAGCCACCGGATATTTTGAAAAATATTTTTTTCTGGTACACCCAGACATTAAGTGTGATGCCGACACCAGAGAAAATCAGGTTGTAATAACTGATTTGCCGGATGAATTTCTTCAACATTTCAGTGGAGAAGAATCTGTTGAAAATGAGGCTGAATCAGTCAATCCATCCGATACGGCTGAAATCATTTTTTCATATAACAGTGATTCCGAATTAAAACCATTTGCAATCAGTCACGAGAATATTGTCGAAACGGCTGTTGCTGCGGGAAAAGAACTGCCACTGACTCCGGGCGACAAGTATTTGTCAATGCTTCCTTTCTCAAAAATCTATGGTCGGGTTTCGCTGCTGGCGCACCAGTTGCTTGGATGCAGCATCGAATGTCCGCAACAGATGCTGTTGCCATCGCGGCTGATAAAAGTTTCGAAAGCCGCATCAGTAGCGGTTGTTCCTTCCATGCTGCAGTATCCGGTAAAACTGGATGAAGTTGGTTCACAATGGCTGAAAGGCAGATCGCTGGCGACACTGGATGAACTTCCACCGGAAGCATTCAGACATGTTTTCGGCGATTCACTGAAAATTCTCATTTGTGGCGGGACGATGATTTCATCTGTGTTGCTTGAGAAATTCGAAGCAAGCTCACTGACACTACTGGAGGGATATGGACTCACACAGACAACCGGAGTGTTCACTCTTAATACAGTGAGCGCTCATCGCACCGGCAGCAAAGGAAAACCACTTGATCATATGAAATTGAAAATTTCAGCCGAAGGTGAGATTCTTGCAAAAGGGCCCGGCATCAGCCCCGGAATAATATGGCCTGACGGGACCATCGAAAATATCTGCGACAGCGATGGCTGGTTTCACAGCGGCGATGAGGGCTATATTGATGATGATGGATTTTTGTTTGTCACCGGCAATATGAAAAGGATTTTCAAACTGGCCAACGGATACTATTACGATCCGCTGCCTGATGAGATGAGGATTTCGGATGAAATCAATGCGCGGGTAATGATTTGCAGGGATGAAAAAGGAAATTTGCACCTGCTGTCAGAAAAGCGTGAATGTGATTGGTCTGATTTGCAAAAGATGTTTCTGAGAAACTATAAAACCAGTAATTTTTCAATAGCTCTGAGCACTGTTAGTTTTGCAAGCAACTTGCCAACAACAAGACCTTACCAGTTTTCACCAGCTGAAAACGTACTGATTCTGCGAAGGGACCACAAGTGATTTAATATCCACGATGTGGCAAAAATGTATCAATGGCTACCTATTTGTTGCTTTTATCTATGTTGAATTTTATCTGCAGTGTCAAGACATATTCCACAGCAGGCTCTGTAACAACCGGATTGACAACCTTGTCAAATCCCGAATAATTTAATTTGTCGTAATAGTAAGTGGTATTGCGGGGCAGATCTTTGCGCTTCTGATTTGAATTGTAATCATAAAACAAGGTGGTAACATTGACCGTATAGCTTTTATATAATTGCGACGGATAATAGCAAAGAAAATTTTCGGCATAAATTTCAGAAACAGGTTCGGGATTGATTCCTGTGGCCTTTATATAGAGCGCTTTTTTGCCATTGATGACATCCAGAGCTGTTTGAAAAAGTTGCGTATAAATGGCATTTATGTCCGTGACAATATAATCTACTTTGGCAAGGTCATATATTCCCTGATCCGATGCGGCAAGAATCATTTTGTCAAGATCATCCATGTTTTTAAAACGCACAATAACATTTTTTTTCTGCTCGTAGCCACTGATGTATTGTTCCGCATAACTGCCATTAATTTTATAATCGGCCAGCAACGTCTGCGTTGTCATGTCAATATAAATATCCTTCATCGGAATTCCAAGTTTTGTGAGTGCTGCAACAAACTTTTCAATGCGCGCATCAATCTTTGCATTTGCATCAGGCAGACTGGTGGATATTTCTGATACACCGAAAGTGGCTACGTAACTGTCAGCGATTACATTCATCAGCACATTTGCCTGAATCAGAAAAGTGCTGTCGGACAAATACACACGACTGGCAGACTGAGGAGAGTAGACCGGGTTGTAATTACTGTTGTTGTTCTGTCCGAAAAGATAGTTTCCGGCTTCCTGTGCAGAAACGACTGACGACAACATAACTGATAACAAAGCAGCACAAAGTAATTTCATAGTAGTTGGTTTTGCTTTGAGAATATGGAAATCAGAAAAGGTTTAAAGTGCCGGTGATTTAAATTCTGAAAAAAGAAAAGCCAATCTGGAAATCAAGTGATTTTTTCTTATTTTTGTTTTTTACTATATCTGTTATGGAACTTCTCATCAATGACTTTATTTCGAAGATTGAAAATGAATTTGAGGATTTAATGCCCGGTTCGGTGAAGCCAGACACAAATTTCCGCAATCATTTCGACTGGACATCGGTGAACGCGCTGGTGCTGTTTTCCATGATCAATGTGGAATATGGTGTAACACTCACTGCTGAAGATCTTCAGAAATCAATCACGATTCAGGACCTTTTTGAAATTATAACTTCCAAAGTAGCCAATGGCTGACATAAGCATTCGAAATATCCGCATTGCCGGCATTGCCGCCTGTGTCCCGAAAAACGTGGACCGCATCGCCGATTACACACTTATCAGCGAAAGCGAACGCGAAGGTTTCATGAAAACCGTTGGAGTGCATGAACGCAGAATGGTAAGCAAAGGCGTGGTTACATCGGACCTTTGTGCCGAAGCAGCTCGCCAGCTGATGAATAAACTTGGCTGGGACCCATCCACCATAAACGCATTGGTGTTTGTCACCCAGACTTCGGATTATGTGATTCCAAGCACGGCCATCATTCTGCAGCACCGTCTGGGACTGCCCGAAAGCTGCATGGCCTTCGATATGAATCTGGGTTGTTCGGGATATGTGGTAGGTCTGCAGGTGGCTTCATCACTGATAAATTCAACAGGCCTCCGGCGTGTGATTTTTCTTGCCGGTGATGTTTCTTCAATCAACATGTCGTATCACGATAAGAGCACCTATCCATTGTTTGGCGATGCAGGCTCAGCCACGGCAATAGAATATTGCGAAGACGCACAGGATACATATTTCCTCACCGGAAGTGACGGAAAAGAATTCGATGCACTATATGTAAAAGCAGGCGGGACGCGCCACATGGCCACTCCGGAAAGCTTTGAATACAAGGAATATCCTGGTGGAATAAGACGCAACGACACACAAATGATACTCGACGGGCTGCGTGTTTTCAATTTCAGCATCACACGCGTGCCGGTGCAGATTGCTGAATTGCTCGATCAATCCTCGGCTACAATAGAGTCAACCGATATGTTTTTTCTTCATCAGGCCAACCGCATTATGGTTGAAACCATCCGGAAAAAACTCAGAATCCCGCCCGAAAAATGTCCGTATTCAATCGATGTGTTCGGAAACACCAGCTCTGCCAGTATTCCGCTTACCATGTGTCATACGATAGGCAGCAATGTGGTGCAGAAATCGCAGAATGTGGTGCTGAGCGGATTCGGAATCGGCCTGTCATGGGCCTCTGCCCGGATCAGTCTGAA
>Ga0116172_10003087_pt1 | contig 14070 bp, 14 predicted proteins | sample AD_UKC083_MetaG_FD_89799 | JGI IMG/M metagenome (GOLD analysis project Ga0116172, IMG submission 89799) | Active sludge microbial communities of municipal wastewater-treating anaerobic digesters from USA - AD_UKC083_MetaG | ecosystem: Engineered > Bioreactor > Anaerobic > Digestate | place: USA...
CCGACAACACCTTTTTTCCAAAACCTTTCCCTCCAGCCGCTCCTTCAATAATCCCCGGTAAATCTAAAATCTGAATTTTCACCCCCTTGTATTCCATCATTCCTGGAACCACTCCCAAGGTTGTAAAATCATAATTTCCCACCTTTGATTCGGCATTGGTCAAAGCATTTAATAAGGTCGATTTACCTACACTGGGAAGCCCCACCAACACAATTGAAGCATCTCCTGAATGTTTAATCGCATAACCGACCCCGCCACCACCGCCACCTCGATTTATTCCTCCTTCCAATTCATCCCTTAATTTTGATAACTTCGCCTTCAATACCCCATGATGATGTTCACTGCTTTTATCATAAGGTGTATCCCGGATTTCTTTTTCTACCCGGGCTATTTTCATTTTAATAATTTCTTCTTTGTTCATTTGTTAGAATATAAAGATATGTTTTGGCTGATTTTTTTATTACTTTTTTTTCTCTCTTCTCAGCCTATTTTAGCATCTGACTTTAATTCCTTCGGACTTCACCTAACCCAACCCAGTGATATTGATCAAGCCGCCACCATCATCAACAGTTCCGGTGGTGATTGGGGTTATGCCACCATTACCATCAGAGGTGATCAGTTGGATAAAAATGTTTGGCAAGATTTTTTTAATAAGTGCCGTCAACTTCATATCATTCCTATCATTCGTCTGGCTACCGTCATGGAAAATAACTTTTGGAAAATTCCGACCACTGACAATATCAATCAACTGGCTATCTTTCTTAACTCTCTTAATTGGCCGATGATACCGCAATACATCATACCTTTTAATGAAGTGAATCATGCCAAGGAATGGGGTGGGGGAGTTGATATTAAAACTTTTACCGACCTGTTTATCTACACTTCTCAAAAATTCAAAAGTCTCAATCCAAATTTTTTCATTCTCTCTTCACCTCTGGATCTCGCCGCTCCTCAAAACCCACCTCTCAGTCTCTCAGCTGCCAATGTTTATCGTCAAATCTATCAGTACAATCCCCAATATTTTGACAGTTTTGATGGTCTAGCCTCTCATTCTTACCCCAATTATGGCTTCATCGGTCTACCCAGTGACCAACATGCTCACTCTATCAAAAGTTATGCTTGGGAATTAAATTTCATTAAAAATTTAGGTATTAATAAAACTTATCCGGTTTTTATTACTGAAACCGGCTGGCCTCACCGCGAAGGCGTTTCTAAAAATAACCGCTACTATACCGTTAAAACCAGCGCTGAATTCCTCAAGCAAGCTCTAAACATTTGGGATCAGGATACTCGTGTTAAAGCTGTCACTCCTTTTATTTATAATTATCCCGATTACCCTTTTGACCATTTTTCCTGGCTGAAAAAAGATGGCAGTCTCTACCCCGAATATCAGGCCATTATTGACCTACCTAAGAAAAAAAATAATCCCCAACAAATTACCGCTTTTGAAGTTTATCGTCTTAATCTACCTCTGTTAATTTTTAGTCAAAAAACTCAACACGGTAATATTCAATTAAAAAACACCGGTCAATCTATTTGGGGAGAAACACAGCTTTGTCTCCACAACGAAAGTTCCCCCAACATTAGCACCCAAAATCTCTGTACCGACACCCAATTAACCCAACCGGGTAGAATTCAAAAACTCAATTTTACTTTCACCATCGACTCCTATCTAGAAAACACCTACCTCAAATGGCAAGATACAGCTGAATATCCCATTAAAGCTCTTAATCCCAATTCCAGTCTCTATCACCCTCAAGACACCTTTCTTAATCAACTCAAAAACCGAATTTTAAGCCTTTTTCGGTAATAATAATCGGTATTGAATCCCTAATCCCCACAGTAAACTCAAAAAGGAAATCAATTCACCAACCATCGGTAACATCTTTAAAAATACTAAAAACATTACTCCGACCACCAAATCCAACCACTTCTTGTTTTTATTTTGACGCAATACCGCTCCCAATAAATAGCCTACAAAAATCTGTGCCGTAAACATCGCAAATCCGTAAACCACTATCATTAACAATGAAATGGGTATTCCAATAATAGTCACCAAAATCAACAAAGCCAGTAGGGGAGTTAATAATAAAACCAGTAACCCGGTACCAATCTTCTTCCAAAAAGAAGCCATAGTGAATGGTAAATTTTGTTTTTCTAAATTTTTAAAAATCTGCGGAAATAACCACCATAACATCAAACCGAAAACCCAAGCGATAGTTACCTTAAACAAATACCATCCAGTTCTGTTGATCACTTTTTGCTTCTCAGTCACTTCTCTTTTTTCCAACTCTGAAACTTGATAAGTATTTGTACCTCCTATAATTTCCACCCCATCAGCCATATTTAACCTGGCATCATCATTATATTTTAAAGTTCCTTCAATCACTGTTCCCTCGGTAATCGTCACTTTTTCCGCCCCCAAAATTACATCACCTTTAACAACACCAGAAACAGAAGCATTTTTAGCACCAATAAATAAATTTCTACCAACCTTCCCGTTAAAATTAATATTTTCTCCTGCCAAATAAGCATCTCTACCCACTTCTCCTTGATCAAAATTTAAACTCTGACCGGCTGCAAATAAATCATTATCTGTTTGTTGTGTCACATTTAACATTCGACCAGCTGCAAATAAATACTCACTCTCACCCTCAAGCAACAAATTTTCTCCCGCCGCAAAAGTTATCCCTTGAACTACAGCATCAATCTTTAGGTTCCTACCAGCATTAAAGATACTGCCTTCAATTACCCCTGTCTTTACTACATTATCGCCAGCTGAGAACAACTCTTCAACCCGTGGTCCCAGCGTCATGACTGGCCTGGAAACAACTAACACCATCAATAGTCCTATTACTAAACTCTTTATACTTCTCATAACCAAATATAACATATTGTGGGTCCTGCGAGATTCGGACTCGCGACCAATCGCTTAAGAGGCGACTGCTCTACCACTGAGCTAAGGACCCAAATTTTAAGTACGCCCAGAGGGAATCGAACCCCCATCACTAGTTCCGAAGACTAGTACTCTATCCGTTGAGCTATGGGCGCCCTTGGTATCCCCAGTTGGAATCGAACCAACGACCTCCTCCTTAGAAGGGAGGCGCTCTATCCAGCTGAGCTATGGGGACAGGCTTCGTTATTTTACCAAATTATTGATAAAATAGGCTCAAGCCGCTGTGGTGAAATTGGTATACACGTACGCTTTAGGAGCGTATGGGGAAACCCGTGGAGGTCCGAGTCCTCTCAGCGGCACTTTTTTGCTACACTATTTTATGTGGTTTTTGCTGTTTTTACTGCTCCCTACACCAGTCTTAGCTCAAGACTCTAATGATTTATTAGACCAATACCGCACCGACTACTTCTATCAAAGAGATATTTACCAGCAAAACTACCAACAGTATCTTAATAAAAAACACTCTTTCGACCAGTATCGCACTACTACTTCTCTACAAGATAAAATCGAGGCTACTAAAAACACACTTCTCTCTCAAAACATTATGCTTCGCTCTTATATGATGGCTCTCCGTACCACTCTCAACGATACCCCCACACTTCAAGATTCTCTTTTAAATTACGAAAACTGGCTTCTATCTCAAAACACCACTCTAAGTAATTTAACCACTGCTGCCGACTTCCAAATCTGGGCTACAGACTTTCAAAAGACATATATTCCTATTCAAATAGATATTTATAAATCTTTAATTCAGCAACAAATTAATCACCGCCAAAAAATTCTTCTCAAACTTAAAGACATTGCCTCTCGAGGTGATGTTAACTGGGATAAAAATTTTCTTAAAAAAGAACAAGATTTTATTGAGGCCAATACTGAAGCTCTCTCTTGGTCTCAGAGTCATCAATTTGAAGATCGCTTTTCACCCTTCTACGAAGATGCTCAAAAAAACTTAACCGATGCTGATACTGCTCTTAAATCAATTACTTTAGACTTAAAGTCAATTCTTATTAAAAAATCAGGTCGCTAAATATGGACGAAAAAATTTATCAAAATATTGATACTCCAAAAATTAACCCTCTAGAACCCATAGACAACAATCTCTCTCAACTTGTTACCATAAAAAAAATCCCCCCCAAATTTATTCCACTTATCGCTCTAGGTATCATTATTTTTATTCTTTCTGTAGCCGCTCTAGTCGTTACCTCCCAAAGAAAATCAGATAATCACAATCTAGCCCCCACCCCCACTGTTGAAATCCCTACATCTTCTGAAACTCTCAACGATTCTTTAATTCCTACTATGTTTCAAGCAGATTTCAAAGACATTGACGCTTCACTTAATTACTCTCCCAACTTACCACCACCGGAAATCGATATCAGTGTCGGCCTCTAATTTTTTCGTGAGACGTAACTACCGTTTTCAGTGTTAATTAAAATTTCTTCTCCCGCTTTAATAAACAAAGGTACTAAAATTTTAGCACCGGTATCCAAAACCGCATTCTTCATCGCTGACGTGGCCGTATCACCCTTCACTGAATTTTCAGCCTCAATCACAGTGCAGACAATAGTTTTTGGTAAAGTTAATCCCACTGGTTGATCTTCGTAAAATTTAATCCTATACAACAAGCCCTCCTTTAAATACACCTTATCATCCCCAATTATATCCGCTGTCACCGAATACTGTTCAAAAGTTCTCGGTTCAATAAACACATAATTACTGCCATCAAAATAAGAATATTCCGCCTCATGAGTTTCTACCAACACTTCTTCTACTTTTTCTCCCGATTTATAGGTATATTCTAAAACTCTACCGGTATACAAATTTTTTAATTTTGTTCGATAAAAAGCCGAGCCCTTGCCTGGAGAGACAAAGGTAATATCCATCACCATATGCGGTTCGTCATGAAACAAAATATAAATACCTTTTTTAAATTGTGCTGTACTAATCATTCCCATAAGGGGTATTCTATAACTCCCATCACCAAAACACAATTCTCAAAAAAAATCCCCGAGCATGCTTTTAGAGGAGCCACCCAGGGATCTAGCTCATAGTGTATCAATATAACTCACTCAAATCAAGCACTTATCTAATTAATCCTCTTACCACTTTCCATATCACCAATAAACTGATTCACTCCTCTAGCCCAAGAGCCGTCGGAATGAGGACAGTATTTTTGCATCATCAATTCAGCGGTATTTAAGCCTTTATCAAAATATTGACTCTTTAAGTACTGAGCATAAGACTCCAAAGCCAAATCATAATTCTCAAATTTCAAAGTTCCTTGACTGTGAATCCCATATCCCCAGCAATTATGCGAATCTTCCGGGGCTTTTTTACATAAATTTGACTCCTGTTGAGCAATGGCCACTATCCAATAATAATCAAAGCCATACCTATCCGATAATTCCACTATTTTTCCTGCATAAGGCACGAGAGGGGATTTATAACGCTTTAGATACCTTTCTACTATTATCGGTCTGGCATCGGCCTCAGCCACAATCTCTCCCTCCATTTTAACCTCTTCTCTATCCTCTAATGTTTCCTCAACACCTATCACCACCGTTTTTAAGTTTCCAAATTTACCACCCATCTCAACCTTTTCTTTAAAACCATCAGTAAACACCCACACTTCCATTACTCCAACCATCACCAACAATACCCCTAACAGGCTTATAAAAAAAATCCGGGCATGTTTAGTAAATCTTTTTTCCATGCAAATCTTTTAATATGCTATCATAGCCAAGTTTATGAATACAAATAGCCAACTCCAGAAAAATAAGGACAATTCTTTCACTTTAGAACTCATTTTGGACAAAAATCTGCTCAAGAAAGAATATCAACACGTTTTAGGCCATTTTCAGGCAGAATTTGAACAAAAAGGCTTTCGTAAAGGCAAAGCTCCTCTTGATGTAGTAGAAAAAAATGTTTCCCCACAAGCCATTTTGGAAGAAGTTTTAAACCATCTTTTACCCACTGCCTATCAACAAGCTCTCAAAGACCATCAACTTCGACCTATCATCGAACCAACCATTAAAATTAAAAACGAAAAACTAAGTCTAGATACTGACTGGCACTTAGAATTAACCAGCTCTGAACTACCTTCTGTTAAAATTTCACCTTCTCTTTACATTGAAAGCAAAAAAATTGACAAAGATAAAACCGATCAATTAGTCGATCTGATTATCAAAAAAACCCAAGTTGAATTACCTCAAGTTTTAATTACTCACGATTTAAACCATCGATTGTCCGGTTTGGTGTCTGAACTGCAACAAGTTAAATTAACTCTTGACGAATATCTTAAAAACAAAAAAACCACTATCACTAAACTCAGAGAAGACATGACTGCTCAAATTAAAAAAGATTGGACCTTAAATTTGGCTATTAATCAAATTGCCATCGACAAAAAACTCACTGTCAGTGATAAAGAATTAGACACAGTTTTTGCTAAAAATCCTGAGCTCAAAAAAGATCCCAATTTGGTCTACTTCCTTCTCACTCAACAAAAAGTCTTAGAATTTCTAAAACAGGCATAAATCTGCTATAATTCACCCATGGCAGGTGGACAAAACACAACTAAATTCGATCCCAAACAAGCCAAAAGTTTTAAGTGGAATAATAATGAGGTCTTAAAAGATTCTCAAACTGCTTCGGCTCCAAAAAAAATCGGTCTGATTAGCGGCATTTTAGGTCTCAATCAAACTGTCGAAATAAACCATCCCGAAACTGCTCCTCCAAAACCCGTTTGGAATCCTGAGTTTCTGGTCACCAACCAAGAAAAACAACTCTTCTCTACTCACGAACATAATCTCAAGGAAACCATTGATTCTCTGCGCCTGGAAATCAAAAAACTTGTCGCTACTACTGAAAATCTAGATGTTGATATTCAAAACATTCCTCTAGAAAGCACCTCTGACGTCTCCGAGTATCAAATTAATTTCTTGGAAAGAATTAAAAACTTTATAATTAATTTCCGTAAAAACATCTCCGAAGCTAGTAATTGGCTAGACTCATTTAATACTAAAAAGAAAAAGAAAAATTATTTCTGGTCCGTGGCTCGCAACAAAAAACAAGGTGGGGAACAATACTTAATGAGCGGTGAACACGGTGCCTCAAGAAGTGTTAATTAATTTGATATAATCCTTTCACGAGAGTCTATAGCTCAGTTGGTTTAGAGCGCTTCATTGACATTGAAGAGGTCAGAGGTTCAAGTCCTCTTAGACTCACTTTTTCTGCAAAATTCTTAAACTCTCTGTTTCTTTCCATAATGGAAAATGCTCCTCAATAATCGCCACGTCTTCTCTTTTCATATCCATACTTTCTTTTGGCTCCACAATATAATCAAAATCCGTATGCTTCATTTCCATAAAAGCCCAGATTGTCGGGGCCACATCGGTAGGCCACTCTCCCAACATCCATCCTTGTCGATGAGACAATGATAAAGTCACCGGATCACTTTTAACCATATAAATTATCTTTTTACCGGGAGCGATATTTTCCCTAATCTCCGCAGCGTACTTTAATTTGTCTCGATAAACTACATCTTTAAAAAAATAATCACTGGTCCGATAACCGTTATAAATGACTAATAATCCCAGCACTAAGGCTAAAATCTTCGATTTATCCCAAATAAATATCAGAGCATAGGCAGCCAGTATTAAAATCGGTACCAAATAAATATCCGCATAGTATTGATGAATTAAATTGCCTTCAAAAGCCACATACCAATAAATCGGTATCCCTAAAAGCCACCAAAATATCGGCCACATTTTTTTCTCTTTTCTAATAATTACTGTCAATAATCCCACTCCCGCCAAAACAGTAATTACTCTCCCTGCCACTTCTCCTGATATATTTTTCCCAATTAAAATCCTTAAATAATTTAAATCAAAAAATTTTTCCCTCCCCGATAATACCCAATTTTCCCAATCGGCACTAATGCCACTTTTCCAGATCCACCATCGCCATAAAGCATAAATTCCTATCCCCGGCACCAAGATTAATAACCATTGCCACCATTTACTTTTATCCTTTAATAAAAAGTAAATATAAACTGGCAGTACAATCAGTCCAAAAGGTCTGGTGGCCACACTTAAACCCAAACATACTCCACTCAACAATTTACCTAAATTACCTCTAGTCCTCACTCTTAATATCGCCAAACTAACCATCATCATCGCCACAGCCAACACATCCGGATGCAAAGCATGTCCGATAAAAAATATTGCTCCTGGAGCCGTAGCCAAGAGAAACACACTCGCCAGAGCCATTTTTTCATTCCAGATTTTTTTCACAAAAATATACAAGCCACCACTGGCTATCAAATACAAACATATATTGATAACTCTAAATATGACCGTTTTTACGCCAAAAATTCTATAACCAAGAGCGATTAATGCCTCATAGACTGGAAACTCCAGGAAAAAATACCCCTCAGTATTAGTTACTGGTCGCATCAGACACGCCTTAGGGTAGAGCAGGGAAGCCTTACCTTGTGCCATAAAATATGCCACACATTCCACATCGGTCTGTCGCATTGGATGAGCATCTATCGGCCCCAAATTCCAATTTCTCAATCTCAACCCTATCCCTAACAACAAAATAACAACCAATATCCACCAAACTTTTTTCTTCACTCTTTAATCTTAACAAAATTTATTCTTTTAGGCTGAATTTTTGCCGTATTTATTCTATAATCCCCATATGTCACAAATAGAGGCTCAAAAACATTCAGACGATCAACTCTTTAAAATGCGCCATAGCGCCGAGCATGTCCTTACCGAGGCTATGCAAAATCTCTATGGTATCGATAAATTTTATATGGCCATGGGTCCGGCCACTGACGAAGGTTTTTATTTCGACTTTGAACCCCTGGGTGACCTCAAAATCTCTGAAGCTGATTTTCCTAAAATCGAAGCCGAGATGAAAAAAATCATCCAGAAAAATTTACCTATAATTAGGAAAGAATTAACTCTAGATGAAGCTAAAAAACTCTTTGCCGATAATCCTTACAAAATGGAATGGCTTAATTCGATTACCGACAGGGGAGAGATTATCTCTGTCTATTACACCGGCGACAACTTTGTCGACCTCTGTGCCGGACCACATCTTGACCATACCGGCGACATCAAAGCTTTTAAGCTTCTCTCTATTGCCGGTGCTTATTGGCATGGTGACGAAAAAAATAAAATGCTTACCCGCATTTATGGCACCGCCTTTAACAGTCAAAAAGAATTAGATGAATATCTCAATTTAATTGAAGAAGCTAAAAAAAGAGATAATCGAAAATTAGGTCCACAGTTAGGTTTATATTTTCTCGATGAAACCGCCCCCGGCATGCCTTACTGGCTCCCCAAAGGTACCGTTATTATTAATGAGCTTTTAAATTTCTGGCGCCAAGAACACAGTAAACGTGGTTATTTGGAAACCAGAACTCCACTCCTTAATAAAAAAGCTCTTTACGAAACCTCCGGCCATTGGGAACATTATCGTGAAAACATGTTTATCGCCGATATGGGTGATGAAGGTATTTTCTGCCTCAAACCGATGAATTGTCCCAATGCTATGACTATTTTCAAACAAGGTATTCATAGTTATCGTGATTTGCCTTTACGCCTTTCTGATTGTGACACTCTTCATCGTCACGAAAAATCTGGTCAAATGAGCGGACTTTTACGTGTTCAAGAATTCAGTCAAGACGACGCTCATATTTTCGTCACTGAAGATCAGATTGCCGATGAATATAAAAGAATTTTGGACATTGCCGATCTGTTTTATTCCATTTTTGGATTAAAATTCAAAATTCGTCTCGGTACTCGACCTACAGATTTTATGGGTGACATTGATACCTGGAATAAAGCTGAAGCGGCTTTAGAAAAAATCCTTAAAGACAATAAATTTGATTATTTTGTCGGTGAAGGTGAAGGTGCTTTTTATGGTCCCAAGTTGGATATTCTTATGGATGATTGTCTCGGTCGTCAATGGCAAACCGGCACTGTCCAGCTCGATTTCCAACTTCCTAAAAACTTCAAATTAAAATATACCGATAAGGATGGCAAAGAGCAAACTCCTGTGGTTATCCACCGTGTCATTTATGGTTCCTTAGAAAGATTTATCGGTATTCTCATTGAACATTTTGCTGGTGCTTTCCCGCTTTGGATTTCTCCCGTCCAAGTTAAACTTATTCCTATTACCGACGCTCAACACGAATATGCTCAGCAATTAAAAACTCAACTTTTAGAGGAGGGGATTCGAGTGGAAGTTGATGACCGCTCTGAAAAAATGCAAGCTAAAATTCGTGATGCTCAATTGGAAAAAATTCCCTACATGCTTATTATCGGTGCTCGAGAAGTTGATAAGCATCAAGTCTCTGTTCGCCAACGTGATGGTCAAGACTTGGGCGCCATGGATTTTGATAAATTTTTAGCCCAAATCAAGGCACAAATTGAAAGTAAGTCTCTGACTTTGATAAAATAAAGCACATGGCTCAAAAATTTTACAAAATCAATCGGCAAATTACTGCCCCGGAAATTCGTTTACTCTCTGCAGACGGCAAACAAATCGGTGTTGTCTCTCTCAGTGAAGCTGTTCATCAAGCTCAGGAAAGTGGCCTGGATTTGGTCGAAATTAACGGCAAAGCTAAACCGCCCGTGGTTAAACTGATTGAATTTTCTAAATTTAAATACCAAGAAGCTAAAAAAGCTAAAGCTGAGAAAAAAGGTATCAAAGGTGGAGACACTAAAGAAGTTCAAATGACTCCTTTCATCGGTAATGCCGACTATGAAACCAGAGTTAAAAAGACCAAAGAATATTTAACTACTGGAAATAAAGTCAAATTAAGTATAAAATTCCTAGGCCGTCAGATTCAAAAACCTGAATTTGGCCATAAGCTAATCGAAAAGTATACTAACGATTTAGCTGAAGTTGGTACTCCCGAAGGAGAGGCCAAACTTGTTGGTAAAAGACTTTTTATCACTTTTACCCCCATCAAAAAACACAAATAATATGGAAAAAATGAGTAAAAAACACCGTGTTAAAAAATCAGTCAGCAATCGTTTCACGGTCACTAAAAATGGTAAAGTTCTCCGTCAATCTGCTTTCAACCGCCATTTACGTCGCAAAAAATCAAAAAAACAACTCCGCCGACTTAAAGGCAAAAAACTGGTCACCGGTCGTTTGGCTACCAGAGTTAAAAAACTTCTTGGCAAAAAATAATTATTACTTATCTAATCACCTAATTATATGAGAATCAAAACTGGCACTGTTCGTCGCCAAGCCCACAAAAAACTGCTTAAACGCGCTAAAGGTTATTGGATGACTAGAAGCAAGCGTTATAAAGTTGCTTCCGAAGCTGTCCTCCACGCCGGTCAATATGCTTACATCGGTCGCCGTCGCCGTCGACGCGATATTCGAAAACTTTGGATAGTTAGAATTAACGCCGCTCTCCGACCCTTTGATATCAGCTATTCCGCCTTCATCAAAAAATTGAAAGACAATCAAGTTGGGCTCAATCGTAAAATGCTCTCCGAAATTGCCATTAAAGATCCTGGCACCTTTAAAAGCATCTTCGAGTCCCTTAAATAGGCGGGAGATGTCTCATTGTTAAAATAATTCCTCCCGCAACACGGGAGGTTTTTGTTTATAATAAGTCAAGCAATGGACCTCAAAAAACTTTTACAAAAACTTCAAGACAAATTAAATTCAATCACCAATCAGACTGAGTTAGAGTCAATTCGCATTGAATATTTGGGTCGACAGGGGATAGTCAACTCTCTTTTTTCGCAAATAAAAAACCACTCTGATCCTAAAAGTTTTGGTCAAGAATTAAACGCTTTTAAAACAGAAGTTGAATCTTTGATTAAATCTTATACTTTAAAAATTAAAGATTATCCAGCAAACACAGCCTCACCATCTCAAACAGATTTACCCACCGCCACTTTAGCGAAAGTTGGACATCTCCACCCTTTAACCCAGACTGAACGCCAACTCAATCAACTTTTTCATAAATTAGGTTTTTCTCTTTACGAAGCCCCAGAAATCGTTACCGATGATTATAATTTTAATCGTCTTAATGTCCCCACCGACCATCCGGCCCGCGACATGCAAGACACTATCTATATTCAAGAGCCAGAATATCTACTGCGCACCCAAACTTCCACTATTGAAAGTTATCTTTTAGAAGCGGCCAAAAAATCCTTGCCTCTTCGGGCTGCTTTTTCTGGCACCGTCTATCGTAATGAAAAAGTCAATCGCAGTAATCATTTTGCCTTTCATCAATATCAAGCTGTCGTTGTTGATAAAAACATTACTTTAAAAGATTTGATTGGCACCATGGATTTAATGTTTAAAACTCTTTACGGCCCCAAAGTCGTGGTTCGTTATCGTGCTAAATATTACCCCGAAGTAGAACCGGGTATTGGTCCCGATATGCAATGTTTTAGTTGTCATGGTAAAGGTTGTTCACTCTGTAAATTTGCCGGTTGGATTGAAATGGGTGGTTCTGGCATGATTCATCCCAATGTCCTCAAAAAAGCTGGTATCGATCCTAAAAGATGGAGTGGTTTTGCCTTTGGTATGGGACTTGATCGTTGGACTATGGCCCAAAATAATATTCAAGACATTCGCACTCTTATGGGTGGAAACCTCTCTTATTTACCTTATAAATAAATGAAATTAATCTATTCTCATTTAAAAAACTTTTTACCCGACCTATCGGTTCCTCCTCATCAACTTCGAGACGACCTGACTCTTATCGGCCACTTTTGTAATTTTTACGAAAAAATTGGTCAAGAAATTGTTTTTGATTTGGATATTAAAATTAATCGTGGTGACTGTTTAGGTTATTACGGTTTAGCCAAGGAACTTTCTGTTCTCTATGATCTTGAATTAACAAAGGCTGATATTTCACCTCTTCAAACCACCTCCACTCCTTTACCTATTCAAGTTACCACCGACACCGTCACTCGTATCCAAGCTCTGAAAATTACCGGCCTTAAAAACACTTCTTCTCCCCCCTGGCTTAAAAATTTTCTTAAACTCCACGGTCTTCATTCTATTAATCCTGTTGTCGACTTGACTAATTACATTATGCTACTTTACTCCATTCCCGCCCATGCTTTCGACACTCGCAAATCAGGCGACCATCTCCTTTGGCAACTTAATCCCGGTTACCAAGAATTTATCACTCTGGATAAAAGTAAACTCATTCTCGATAAAAGTATTTTAATGATTAACAATCCCACTCAAGCTCTCAGTCTTTCTTTCTGGGGTGGTCAAAATGCGGCTATCGACACTCACAGTCAGGAAGTAATTCTAGAAATGGCTGTTTATAATCCCACCACTGTTCGCCAAAACCGTTGTTTACTTCGATCTCAAACCGAAGCCGCCACTCGTCTAGAAAAACAACTTGATCCTAATCTCATTCCTTTAGCCTTTTCTCATCTCGTTAATTTAGTCTTGGATATCTGTGGAGGTCAAATTACTTCTCAACTCTTTGATTATTATCCTCACATTAAAAAACCTTTAAAAATTGATTTCTCTCCGGACTTAGTTTTCCAAATTAGTGCTTTGAAAGTACCCCACACTTTTATTAACAAAACTTTAAAAAAGTTAAATATTCATCAAGGTCTGATTCCCACTCTGCGTCCCGATATTACTAATCCGGAAGGTATTGCCAACGAAATTCTTCGCTTTTGGGGATATCAAAATATTCCGGTTAATCAACCCTTAAGTTACAAAAAAGTTACCGATATTACCCCAAAAATTCTTTATACCATCGATTCTCTTAAAGACCAACTTAAACAACTCGGTTATGATGAAGTTCTCACTTGGCCACTAGTCTCTAAACCTGGCGACCAAAACGCTGTGCGCACCCAAAATAGTATCAATAGTGAGTACACCTATCTTCGAACTTCACTTATCGACACTCTTAAATTACAGTTGGACAACTATCGCCGTCTTAAAGTTCCACAACCTCAGTTTTTTGAAATCGGTAAAATCTATTTTAAAAAAGCTTCTAAATACTCTGAAAAATACGCTTTGGGTTTGTATCATCATAATCCACAAATTCTTAAAAAAGATCTTAAAACTCTTGGTTTAAAGAGTCAGATTAACAATTC
>Ga0116172_10003092_pt1 | contig 14061 bp, 12 predicted proteins | sample AD_UKC083_MetaG_FD_89799 | JGI IMG/M metagenome (GOLD analysis project Ga0116172, IMG submission 89799) | Active sludge microbial communities of municipal wastewater-treating anaerobic digesters from USA - AD_UKC083_MetaG | ecosystem: Engineered > Bioreactor > Anaerobic > Digestate | place: USA...
CTGACCTTGCGCAATATCTATGCAGTGGCGCCAGGCAGTTGGGTGTTTGACTCTGATTGCGGTTGTGTGGGTTACTGTTTGCTGTACCCCGAATGGTTGGAGCCGGAGCAGGAAGCCGACGCCATCTGGTTTCGGGTGGGCGCAGGCGCGCATGGTCCGCGGCTAAGCCAGCAGGCGGAATACCACTGGTTCGGGCAAAAGTTGAATTGATGCAAAGGCGCGGACAGATGAAATGCCCTTGTTTGTCAACTAATTCAGACACTTGGCGTTGAAAGTTCATGCACAACGCCATGTGTTAGGTCTAGAATTTGTTGTGAAAGCTGATCCGTGGGGTCGTTGGTCCGGAACCGTTATTCCGGTTGAGATGGAATATTCATTTAGAGGTGACTGATATGAAACAAAACCAAGGTGGTTTTACGCTGATTGAACTGGTGATGGTAATTGTCATTCTGGGGGTATTGGCGGCCGTGGCATTGCCGAAGTTTGTGAATCTAAAAGCAGAGGCTGCGCAAGCGGCCGTCAATGGGGTGGCTGGCAGTGTGTCATCAGCTGCTGCCATCAACTATGGTACGTACCAGATAACACCAGCCAAGGCCGAGCAGTTGAACGCCGCTGGCGCTTGTACTACCTTGTTCAACTCAACCAAGACAGGCATTACCGGTGGCCTGACCGGAGCACACGTGACGATTACGACAGATCCTACATGCCTGCCCGCGACAAACCCGGCAGGAACCAGTGTGGACTGCGTTCTTCAGAGTACAGATGACACAACCAAAACGGCAACTGCAAAAATTGTTTGCACTGGTTAATTAATGGTTAGGCGAAGTACCTCAACTCAAATTGAGGATCAAGTTGCATTAGGGTTGGGATTCACCTGAGCCAACAGAAGCCGCCCGCTGAAGGCGGCTTTTTTGTTTGCCGCTTTCAGGTGGCAGGACTGCATATCCGAGCGGCGCGAACCGCATAGTGCAATTTTTATACGCAATAGTTAATCTGTTTTTTTCTCTGAATACCATGCGATTTGACGATCTCTGGAGGTGTTCCAATCACTACAAGCCTAGTAGCAGTGGCAGAGAGCAGCTTGGGTTCACTCTGATTGAATTGATCATGGTGATCGTGATCTTGGGCGTGCTTGCAGTGGTCGCTATTCCCCGCATGTTCAATAGTGGCGACTTCTACGCCCGAGGTTTTCATGACGAAAGCCTTGGCTATTTGCGATACGCCCAAAAGACGGCAATAGCTCAGCGCCGCACAGTGTGCGTAGCCTTTGGAACCAATACATTGACGCTCAGTATTGCTGCCAACTCTGGCTCATTCAATTGCGCAACGTCCGGAACGCTGAGCGGCCCCAAAGGGGAGTCACCGGTCACATTGTCGGCACGGTCGGGTGTTGCCTACTCCACAAGCCTTGCACCCGCAAACTTCAATTTCGATGGACTGGGCCAGCCTATCAGTGGCACCGGCTCGCTCATGGCAACGCAGACATTCCAGGTCACGGGTGTCACCCCGACCATCCGTGTTGAGGCATCTACGGGCTATGTGCATGAATAGACACCAGAGTCGCGGCTTTACCCTGATCGAGGTGATCATCTTCATCGTGGTGGTGGGCGCAGGGCTTGCGGGTATTCTTGCAGTGTCTACCAATGTGGTGAAGTCCAGCGCCGACCCGATGGTGCGCAAGCAGTCCATGGCTCTCGCAGACTCGATTCTGGAAGAAATCCTTCAAAAGGAATATGCCGACCCGGATGGAAGCAGTGGCGAAACCACCCGTGACACTATGGATGATGTGGATGATTACAACGGTAAGACCAAAGCGCTTTTTACAGACTGGCCGGCCAGTTTGAGTGCTTACTCAGTGACCATTGTTGTGGAAGCCCCGGCAGCGCTTGGGGGCATCATGCACAAGAGAGTCACAGTGACCGTTACTGGCGGAACCCATTCGATCGCCATGACGGGTTACCGCAGCAACTCCTAAAGCCATGAGCCAACTGACCAAACAGTCCGGATTTACCTTGGTCGAACTGATCATGGTGATTGTGATCATGGGCGTGATCGGTGGCGCCGTGGCTGTTTTCATGAAAAGCCCGATTGATGCCTACTTTGACACGGCGCGCAGGGCGGGCATTGCCGATGTGGCGGATACAACGGTGCGCCGCATGGCCCGAGATATCCGCAAGGCGCTTCCCAACAGCATCCGCCTGTCGGGTACCCAATGCATTGAGTTCATTCCCACGCGAACGGGCGGACGCTACCGCATAGAGGACATCACTGCGGGCGATGAAAGCAGCCTGAAGTTCACTGCTGCCGACGAGAGTTTCAACATGCTTGGCCTGAACTCTGCCCTTCCGGCCGATCAGCAGATCCGGGCAAGCGGTGGTGTGAACGACGTGATCGCGGTTTATAACCTCGGCATTACAGGAGTTGACGCCTATGCGGGCAACAATACAGCCGCTATCACCGGCGTGAATGTCAGCCCGCTCGTAGCCACAGAAACCGAGATCCAGATGGTTGGCAATGTGACGAAGTTTCCGCTAACTTCGGGCAGCAACCGGTTTCACGTTATCCCAGGTGATGAGAAAATTGTTTCCTATATTTGCAGTGGTGGCAAGTTGTATCGCAATGCCAATTACGCGTATAGCCCGTCGTGCCCGGCACCAAGTGCAACAACTACCCCAGTCATCGCAACGGAGGCGACCTGCAATTTTGCGTACAGTGCGGCAGATATTCGCAACGGGTTGGTGCAACTGTCGCTCACGTTCTCCAGCTTGGGTGAGTCGGTCAGCATTTACCACGAAGTGCATGTGAACAACACGCCATGAATACCCCTCGCGCGTCCCATGGCGGCTTTGCCGCGATTGCAGCCGTCTTTTTGGTGCTGGTGCTGGCGGCGTTGGGCGCTTTCATGGTGAGTTTTTCCAACACCCAGCAGTTGAACTCTGCCCGGGATGTTCAGGGCTCCCGGGCCTACTGGGCGGCGCGGGCGGGTCTGGAATGGGCTGTAGCGCGCTTGGGGCCAGGCTCGACCGCCTGTTGGGGAGCGACTGCACCCACACCACCTACTACGGTAGAAGGATTCTCAGTCAGCGTAAGCTGCACGCCTGCAAGCTATACGGACGGCGCGACAACGGTCTATGTGTTCAGATTGAAGTCCACAGCCACAGCCGGATCACCCGGTGGCGTGGGTTATGTGGACCGTGAAGTGTCAGCCTCGCTGGAACGCTAAGATTTTGCAAGAAAGAGTTGAGTAAAGAATTTGGCCATAGACCTTGCAAATAGGGCGCAATTGGCTATAAAAAATGCAGCAAATGTAAGAACCCCATGACTTATCACTGGTTACTTTGTCGGCGATTGGTTAGCAGTACGGTGTTTGCCGTGTCCCTATTCCTGAGCCTCGCCTCCGGGGTCGCTGCGGCACCGACTTTTCAGGCGGCTGGAACAGCAGCAAGTGGTACTGGTGGCGTCAATCCTGCGTGGCCCACGCATGCAGTGGATGACATTGCTTTACTTTTTGTGGAGTCGGGTGGTAGCCAGGCAGTTTCATTTTCGAATGCCCAAGGGTTTGTCGAAGTGCCCGACAGTCCACAGACTTCCAATGTGTCAACTTCAGCGGGCACTCGCCTGACGGTGTTTTGGGCGCGAGCGACTTCATCTTCCATGGCGGCGCCCAGCATTTCAGACCCGGGGGACCATGTGTACGCACGCATACTGACATACCGCGGCGTCACTCCCAGCGGAAATCCGTGGGACGTTACCCAGGGAGGCTCCAAGACAGTCGCCAGCACGTCCGTCAGTATCACGGGCTTGACGACCACGGTGGTTGATACCTTGATCGTGCAGGCCGTCTCAGATGACCTTGATAACGCTGGTGCCCAGTTCAGCGCGCCAACCAATGCGGGACTGACGGGCATTTCCGAGCGTTCGGACGGTGGAACCACTTCCGGAAATGGCGGCGGCATTGCTGTTTGGGATGGCGTGAAGGCCACAGCGGGTTCCACGGGGAACACATCCGCCACGATCGCCAGTTCAACCACAAACGCATTCTTGACGATAGCCCTTAAACCGGCCCCCGTGGTCATCAATTCGGCAACGCTAGATGGTGCGACATCTGTCACTGTGGGGGCGGGCGCCACCATGACCGCAGTGGTGAATGCCACCATCTTGGCCGGCGGAGCATGGCGTTCCACGGGTTGGCGCGTCGCAGGCGCGCCTGGCGCCATGACCTGTATTGACCACGCGGACCACACCAGTGCGGGCACATTCAATGAAACCTTCAGCGCGACGGCGCCCCCCTCCTCGGGGACTTACGACGCCTACTTTGTTGCCTATAACGATAACGCGTGTAGTAGTGCTGCCAGCGGGACGTTTTCGATGTCGGGCGCTGTCACCATCCTCTCCGTTACTGAGTTCAACACCACAGGCGGAAACACGGCCACCAACGGGTTGCACTTCTACTTGGAAGACACCACCAAAATCCAGGTCCGCCGACTCAATAACACGGGGCAGGTTTATGCGGCGGGCGCAACACCTCCTAACAACAATCTGGACAACGGCGTTTTCATCCGCGCCAACGGACTGGTGTATGGACCCAGCCACACCGTTACCACTTTCAATCCTACGGGGGGGATGTTCGATAACTATTCGATCACGCCCGCGTTGCCACCCAATCCATCCTCGGTGGGTGTTCAGCAGACTGCTACGGGTGATTTTGGTGTCTCTGCCGGCCCTCAGGTTTCTGTGTTGTGGAAATACACAACCCCGTTGGACTTTCTGACGGCGGAAGTGACGTTGACGATTCCCGGCGGGTACACGGTCAGCGCTGCCAATCCGGTTCGTTACTACCATGTGTTCGACACCTACCTGGGTGGCAGTGACAACGGATGTGGCTTCACATTCATCGACTCCAACGGCAAGCGCATTGTCGGAACGTACCAGCCCACGTCTGGCTCGTGTACGACGTCAACCAGCATTCCTGCCGGAGTGAACGTCGTAGAGTCATTTCGGGAACGAAGTGGATTGACCTTCTCCAATTACTGCGCATCGGGTTGGTCGAGTTTCTTCGTCAATGGCTCCACCAATTGCTCGGTCTTGCAGTCGGCAGTTATGAGCAACGCCATCACGGCAAGCTATATAGATACCGGCATCGGAATTGAGCTGGATTTCACTGCACCGGGAACCTACGCGTTCAGCTACGACTTTGTGATTGGTTCGCCCAATGTGCCGCCTTACGATCATCTGGAGATCCGGCATGATGGGTCCGGTTCGCTGTGTCCTGAGACGGTTACGGTCCTGGCCTGTACCTCCTCTACCGTGCCATGCCCGGCGCTGAGCATTGTTAATACCGGAACCCTGACGGGTACGCTGACCACGTCTCCAGCGGCGCCTTCCATCACTAAGACGCCAACGCCGTTTTCGGTAGGCACCGCGAACTCCACGCAGGGGGTTGTCTTGCAGTCGTCGGGGTCGGGCACCGTCACTTTGGGCACCACTGGGTTGAGTACTACACCATTGAACGGGACCAAATGCTGGAATACGACCACTCTCAGCCAGGACTGCTCGCTGGAGTTTGCCAGTACGCCCTGTGTGGGCGGCTACGAATGCCTGGAAACCGGTGCGACCTACAAGAACCGGGTCGTTACGCCAACGGATCGCAACCCGCTCTACACAAAACTAAGCGGAACCAACTTCAAGTTTGACGTGGTCGCGCTGCAAAGCAGCGGCGTGGTCGCCACCACCTACACAGCGCCTGCCAATGTGACGGTAGAACTGTTTGACGACAGTGTCTCGCCAACGCCAGCCTGCAGTGCGTACACGGGGGCACTGGCCAGTCAGGCCATTACATTTGCTGCCGGGGATCTGGGGCGCAAGACTTTGAGCGCGAACTTCAATCTGGCCAACGCCTACGCCAAGGTGCGTTGCCGTGTGACAGATACCAACATTTCGCCCACACTCTACGGCTGTTCTTCTGACGATTTCTCGGTACGGCCGCAACAGTTCACTGTGACGACTCCCACTCTGACCAACGCGGCGCTGACTGGAACACCCAAGGCCTTCGCTGGCACAGCGTTCACGTTGGACGCCGTAGCCGGCGTAACCTCTGGCTATACCGGAACACCCGCATTAATAACCACAAAAGTTCAAGACCATGCCAATGTGAATATTGAGACAGGCACGCTGTCGGGTAGCTTCTCGGCGGGCACTGGCCCCAAAGCCAGTGGCACTGCGTTTAAGTACCTGGACGTTGGCAGCATCAAGTTGTTAGTTGATGCGGTGGTGGACAGTGGTTTTACCAGCGTGGATCAGGTTGGTGACTGCGTCGCTGGCAGCACGTCCAATACCCTGGCGGGCGGACAATACGGTTGCAACGTTGGCAGTGCAGCATCCTCCACTATGGGGCGCTGGCACCCTAGCCATTATTCGTTTGCCGGCAGTCTTACTTCTGCCTGCGCGTTGGGTGGCTTTACCTATATGGATCAGGATGCGCTGGGTGTAATGCTGACCCTGAAGGCCCATGCGTCGACGGGGGCCGCCGCCGCCGCGACCGACCCGGTGGTCAGTCGTTACACAACCGGCTATACCAATCTGTCATCGGTCACGATCAGTGGCGACAACAGCGGATCTGCTGTAGCCGTCACGCGCCTGACCAATCCCGCCTTTCCCGCGATGCCGAACACGGCACTGTGGAATACGGGACTGTTTCAGATTAGCGACACTTATGCCTTCAGCAAGCTACCCGCTGGGCCTGACGGTGCGTATGACCTGTTCAAGCTGATGGCTGGACTAACTGACCCGGATGGTGGCTCGCTGATTGGGGCTGCGACTGCAAAGGAGACCAACGCCACAAAAATCCGTTATGGTCGCCTTCAACTACAGAATGCATATGGTTCGGAATTTTTGACGCTTCCTGTGCAAATGGCATTGCAGTATTGGAATGGTAGTTGGCAAAAAAATACTCTGGACTCTTGCTCGGCAGTCTTGGCGAGTCAGTTTGCCTGGTCGTTTCCGGCGGGTACGGCTCCACGCTTGAACAACCTGGCTGCCTGCGAGTCGTTTGTGAGTGTTGCAGGCGCTGCGCCCAATTACACCGTTACTTTGAGTGCCCCTGGAACCGGAAACGCCGGCTGGGCGGATCTGATGCTGAATTTGGGTGCTGCCGCCACGGGTGCCAGTTGTACCTCGGCAACGGCAGGAACGGCCGCTACAGCAAACATGCCGTGGCTTCAACATGATTGGACGGGTACGGGAATTGCAAATCCCCGGGCCCGGGCTACTTTCGGTGTCTTCAAAAGCCCGTTGATCTACCGCCGCGAGAACTATTGACCCAGTTTGCCCCGTTTTTTGTTGGACAATGCTCAAAAGCCTGCGAATCAATGACATGATTGCGCCAGTAGCTATTAAAATGAGAGCAGACAATTCTCGTGTCAAAACACCCATGATGGACGCAATGGCGGTTAGCAATTCACGGATATGGCGGGGGCGCAGATAAGCATGCGCTGGCCCTGGCAACGCAATTCATCCAAAGATCACCTGGTCGCATCGTGGTCCGCTGGAACGTTTGCCTATGTGCGCGCGGGCGCCAATCCGCAAGGCCAGTTTGAGGTCCAGCATGTTGGCGTCGAACTTCAGGGATCCGATAGCCAGGACGACTTTATCCGCCGCTTGCAGGCGCTGGGGCTTAAGGGGTTGGTTGCGCACATCATGCTGCGCCCCGACCAATACCAGCTGCTGCAAATCGACGTACCGCCCGTTGCCCCCGAAGAATTGCGCTCTGCCGCGCGTTTCCAGATCCGGGACATGGTCAACGTCCATATTGACGACATCACGCTGGACGTGATGCAGGTGGGCGACGGCCAGCACAAAGGTCCCAACCACCTGTTTGTGGTGGCGGCCAAGAACGAAGTGGTCCGTGAGGTAATGGTTTTAGGGGAGGCTCTGCATTGGAAAGTGCCGGTGATCGATATCCAGGAAACCGCGCAACGCAACTTGCAAAGTACGCTGGCTCAACGCGATGGGGTGCTGGATCGTGCGGATGCTGCGGTGTTCATCACCGATGAGCGTCAGGCGGTGTTGACGATCAGCGCCAATGAAGAGCTGTTCTTTACCCGCCGACTGGATTTGCCACCGGGTTTCTTGGGCATGGCCTGGGGTGAGGGCAGCGGTGCCGGGCCTGATGAAGCAGAAGACGCGTTCACTCCCGTAGGTGAATATGTGCCCGACTATGCCGTGGGTGGCGTGTCACATGGGGCTGACTATTCCGCTTCGGGTGGCGGGCACACCGGTGGATCGGCTGACGAAGAGCGCGTGCAGCGGTTCGTGGTTGAAGTGCAGCGATCCCTTGACCTGTGGGAGCGCACCTGGTCCAGCATGCCGCTGGCGGGATTGCGGGTCTATGCCGGGGAGCGATCGGACGCGCTGGCTGTGTGGCTCAGTCGCGAACTCGGTCAAACGGTGACGGCGGTGGATGTCAGGCAGCAATTCCCGGGTTTTGAGGCCGCTTCGGCAGCGGATCAGTTGGTGTGCATGCCTTTGCTGGGTGTGCTGTTGCGCACCGAAACCCGCAAGCTCTGAGCCACTGGACAAGAACACCCGCCATGGCACAGCAAATCAATCTCAGCACACCGATTCTGCTAGCGCAGAAGCTCTACTTTTCCGCCAAGACCATAGCCATTTCGTTGGGCGCGTTTCTGGTGCTGGGTGGTGCGTTGTGCGCGGCCTGGGTCTGGAATTTTGAGCGTGGCATTGCGACCTTTGAGCAGTCAGTGGCCGCGCAGGCTCTGGAGGTCAATCGTCTCAAGGCAGCCATTGAGAGCAGTAAAGCCGCTACGGCGCCGGTGGCCCCGGAGTTGCTGGAACAGTTGCGGCAGATGCGCAACACTCTGGGCCAGCGTGAAAAGCTGCAGATGGCCCTGAAGGAAGGCATGTTTCGCCCCGGGTGGGGACATTCGGACCGGCTGAACTGGGTCGCGCGCAGCATTCCCGATGTGGTGTGGATCACGGAAGTCAAGATGGACGGTGCACGCTTTGAAGTGGCAGGTTTCACCCTGGAGCCATCGGCTTTGAATGAATGGGTGGACAAACTCGGTGCCAGCCCGCTGATGCAGGGACTCAAGTTGGCAACCGTGAAGGTGGAAAACGCAACCCTGCAGGCTGCACTGAGCCCTGGGCCTGCGGGCAGTGCATCGGGGCCTGCGCCAGCCCCTCGCTCCGCATGGTCGTTCAATCTGGTCAGTGTTGAGCCGTTTGCGCCGCCTGCCGCCGAATCGGCGGGCAAACCCGGGAGTCAGCCATGAAGCAGCAATGGCAGAAACTGGCCGCCCGCATCGATGCGCTGAGCATGCGTGAGCGCGTATTTGCATTTTTGTCCGTCATCGTCTGTTGCCTGGCTTTGGCGGATGCCTTGTGGATTTCACCGGCCCAGGTTGCCTACAAGCAGGTTACCCAACGCTTTGCTGCCCAAAGCGCCGAGGTCAAGCGCCTGCGCGATGAACTCGGTGCCATGGCGCAACCGGTTGACCCCAGCAAAGTTGTACGCGATGACATGGATGCAGTCCAGAAGAAGCTGGATCAGGTCAACCAGGAGTTAGCGGCCGTGGCGCCATTGGCAGAGGGTGGCCCCGCCATCGAACAGGCGCTGGTGCAGTTCCTGCGCCGCCACGAAGGCTTGACGCTGGTCAGCACCGGTACCCTGAAGGACGAGGTGCCCAGTGTGTCGACTCGGCAAAAGACCGGTGCTGGCGCGGGCACTACCGCAGAGCCGGTAGTGTCCAAGCGCGGGCTTGAACTCAAAGTAGCCGGTTCGTATGCGCAATTGGCGCGGTATGTCCAGACTCTTGAAAACGCGCTGCCGACCTTGCGTTGGGGCAGTCTGCAAATCACGGTAGGCAAGCAAACGCCGGAAATGACCTTGCAGGTCTATGTTGTAGGGGTGTCGCCATGATCAACACCGGTTGGGCACGGTGGGTTGCCCTGGCATGGACCCTAGCTGTCATGGGGACATGTGCAACAGCCCAAGTGGCGCGTGACCCTACCGTTGCGCCACCTGAAACCAGTTCAATTTCTCCGCTGTCTTCGCCAATGGGCTCCGAAGCCCTGAGCGTGATGATGCGGGGCGAACGCGCCTATCTGGTGGTGGGAACCCGGCTGTATGCGCCGGGTGACACCGTCGGGGCGTTTCGCGTTGACCGCATCACCGAGACGCAAGTCTGGCTGCACGATGGCAAAACGCTGGTAAAAGTGCCACGCTTTGCCGGCATTGAACGCAAGAGCCGCGCACCCGAACGCCCGTGTGCAGCGCCCGATTCACCACACAACGTCCCTGCCGCAGGCGCCCCATGCGAAGATACTCAACCGTGAAGTTCACGCACATGACCACCAAAGCAGTTACCTTGAACAAAATGTCACCAATGCTTCCGATGCGTATGGCTTTGCCTGGTATCAGGTTGGCGGAGTCTGGACTGTGCATCGCGCTTGGATCCCTCCTGCTTGCGGGCTGCGCGGCTGACCGGCCCCTTCGCACGCCGGACGTAACCCAAGCTGTGCGCGCCGAGTTGGAGTCTCCTCCTGCCAAACCGGTGGCGGCGGTTCCGTCCCGGGTCAGCGATGCCCTGGCAGAACCCGCACCCAAGGCTGCGCCACTGCCGCCCGAGCCCCGGCTGGATTTGCTGGTCAATGACGCGCAGGCCCGTGAAGTGCTTTTGGCCATCGTTGCCGACACCCGTTACAGCATGCTGATGCACCCGGATGTGGGTGGCAAGCTGTCGGTCACTTTGCGCGGTGTCACAGTCGTGGAGGCGCTGGAGGCAATTCGCGACGTGTATGGCTACGACTTCAAGATAGAAGGTCGGCGCATCGTCGTGTATGCACCAACCTTGCAGACACGGGTATTCACCATCAATTACCCTCACGCCCTGCGCGAGGGGACCAGCGAACTGCGGGTGACATCGGGGTCTACCGGAAACTCCAATAGCACCAACAACAATGCTGCCAATGGCGGCACCGGCAATACCGGCGCGAACAACGGAGCCAACGGGCCCAACACGGGAGCAGGCGCCAGCAACCAGCAAATTGGCAGCCGTGTTACCACCAGTTCGCGCACCGATTTTTGGGCCGAGCTGTCCGATGCCGTCAAGGGCATGCTGGGTGGCGGCGTGGGTCGCAGTGTGATCGTCAGCCCGCAAGCCGGCATCATGGCGGTGCGTGGCATGCCCGATGAACTGCGCCAGGTGGCCCAGTTCCTCAAGGCGGCCCAGATCGCCGTTGAACGCCAGGTCATGCTGGAGGCCAAGATTGTCGAAGTGGAACTGCGCGACGGCTTTCAGAGCGGCATTGACTGGTCCGCGCTGCGCAATACCGGGCGCTATACCGGTGTCGTGGGAACGGTGGGTGGGGGCACCGCCAACAATGTTCTGGTCAACGGCGTCACCTCCAACGTGCCCGGATTTCCTGGTGGTGCTGCGGCAACGCTGGCCGACACCCTGTCGCTGCCCGGCGCAGGTGGTGGTCTGTTCGGCCTGGCCTTGGCCACTGACGGTTTTCAGGCGGTTTTGGGTTTCCTGGAGACGCGCGGCGATATTCAAATCCTGAGCAGCCCGCGCATTGCCACCATGAACAACCAGAAAGCGCTGCTGAAAGTTGGAACGGATGAGTTCTTTGTGACCAACGTGTCGGGCGGAACGGCGGCAACCAGTTCAACTTCGACCACCAGTTCAACCCAACCCACTTTGCCGACCCTCACGCTGACGCCCTTCTTCTCGGGCATCGCTTTGGACGTCACGCCCCAGATTGACGACGGCAACAACATCACCCTGCATGTGCGTCCGTCGGTGACCAACGTGACCGAGAAGACCAAGCAGATTGACCTGGGCACCATTGGCAACTACAAGCTGCCGCTGGCCTCCAGTGCCGTCAATGAGTCCGACACCATGGTGCGCATTCAGGACGGCAATATCGTGGCCATTGGCGGGTTGATGCAAATGGAGTCCAACCGCACGTCCTCGGGCTTGCCGGGCACGGGCGATGTGCCGTTCCTGTCGTCCATTCTGGGGCACAAGCTCAATTCGGGCCGCAAGAAAGAACTGGTGGTGTTGATCAAGCCCACAATCATCCGCAGTGCCGACGACTGGGAAACCCAGACCCGGCGCACCAAAGCCGCGCTGGATGACATGGATGTCAGCCGCGCCCGCGTGATCCGTATGGACGGCAGCGTCTACAACGTAGAGCCCGCAGGAACGGCCCGGTAATGTACCTGGGGCATTTTTCGCTGCGGGAAGCCCCGTTCTCGATCACGCCGGACTCCGCCTTCTTTTACCCGCACGAGAGTGCGCAGGCTGCACTCAACACCTTGCTGGTGGCGCTGCGCGGTGGCGAAGGGTTCTTGAAAATTGTGGGTGAAGTGGGTTGTGGCAAAACTGTGTTGTGCCGCCAACTGCTCAAGACGCTGCAAGGCGAATGCGTCACCGCCTACATTCCCAACCCGGACATGGGGCCTGATGACCTGTTGATGGCGCTGGCGCTGGAACTCAACATCCAGCTGGTTGCACCCATCAGCCGCCACAGTGTCCTCAACGCCCTGCGCGACTGTCTGCTGGCCCATGCGGCACAGGGCCGCAACGTGGTGGTGTGCATTGACGAAGCACAGGCCATACCCCTGCGCACGGTGGAAAGCCTGCGGTTGCTGTCGAACCTGGAGACCGAAAAGCGCAAGCTCCTGCAATTGGTTTTGTTGGGTCAACCCGAACTGGATGCCAAATTGGCACGACCCGAAATCCGGCAGCTGATGCAGCGCATCACATTCAGCGAGTACCTGGGGCCCATGTCGGCGCAACGGGTACCGGTGTACCTGGTGCACCGGTTGACGACCGCTGCGGTGGATGGCAATACCGATGTGCAGGTTTTCGAGGCGGATGCAGCACGCGCGATTGCCCGTGTCAGCGGCGGGGTGCCCCGACTGATCAACGTGCTGGCCCACAAGTGCCTGATGATGGCCTACGGTGAAGGGGTGCATCGGGTCAGTGCGACCCACGTCCGCCTGGCTGCACAGGACACACCGGGCGTGGTGCCCAGCCTGCCCTGGTGGAAGCGGCTGTGGCGTAAGCCACCGGTTGCGCCCCAGCCACTCTGGATGGAGACTGACTGGCGTAAGCCCTCCAGGAGCAAGTCGTGAGCGTCATCAACAAAATGCTGCGCGATCTGGACAGCCGCCAGCCCGTGCATAACCCAGCAGCAATAGGCACTCCGACCGCACCCCTGTCGCAGGCGGGCCTTGGCATCCAACTCACCAGTAAGAAACCCTCCATGGCTCGACACACATCCGGGCGTCGGCTCTGGATGGGCGTGCTGGGCATGCTGGTTGCATTGGGAGTGCTCGCGTGGGTCTGGATGCAACCCGGCGCACCCGACATAACCGCCACCGTGGCTCCAGCGGTAACGGTGGCTGTAGCGCCGACGTTGCCTGCTGCCAGCCATGCGGTTGCCAGTGCGGCCGCTGCCAGTTCTGCCGCATTGAACCCGGGTGTTGGCGCGGAACCCGGGGCGGTGGTGCTGCGCATGGAAGAGAGTCTGTCTGCACGCCGCGCGCTGGACGCGCTGCTGTCCACGCCTGCGCCGGTCATTGCACCGGCTCCCGCTGCGGCACCGGTACCCGTGGCAGCGCCTGTGCCGAGGCCTGCAACCGCATCGATCCCTGCGTCGGCACCGGCCATCGTGTCGGACAGAACCAAGCCACGATCGGCGGGCGCTGCGCCGGAGGGGGGCGCATCCCCGGCTGCGCCGGCCACGGCAGCAGTTCCCATCAAGGCGCCCCATGCGCAGTCTGACAGTACACCGGCTGTTCAGCGCCAACTGCAGGCCGGGGGTGACGCACTGGCCCAGGCCCAAAGCCTATGGAACAGCGGCTCGCGGGATGCGGCCATCGACCTGATGCAACAGTCCATTGCCGCGGCCGAGCGGGTGGTCAAGGCCAGTCCCAGCGCCAACAACAGCACGGTGCTGATTCCCCTGATCCGTGAGATGGCGCGTATGCAGTTGGCCGAGGGGCGCTATGGCGCAGTCTGGGAACTGCTGACC
>Ga0116172_10003093_pt1 | contig 14059 bp, 10 predicted proteins | sample AD_UKC083_MetaG_FD_89799 | JGI IMG/M metagenome (GOLD analysis project Ga0116172, IMG submission 89799) | Active sludge microbial communities of municipal wastewater-treating anaerobic digesters from USA - AD_UKC083_MetaG | ecosystem: Engineered > Bioreactor > Anaerobic > Digestate | place: USA...
AGTGTAACAATGATCATAAATCGATTCTCCTTTCGATTGGTTATTAAATTGGGCTGCAAAGGTATTAAAAAATTTGATTATTATATACTTATTGAATAAGAAATTTATGAATTGTTTGCCAGGAGAGCTTTTGCTGAGATTTTGCATATCGGTGCTTTTTTGTTAAATTATCGAATTCAAACATATCCGCACCTTATTCAGACAAAACCAAGCGTTTTGCCGGGTGAAAATGTCTGTTATTCCAATTAATTGTATCGAAATATGTGAATATTTAAGATTTGTCAATTAAACATCGTCAGTGAAATGACATCAAACGTCACGCACATCTGTGAAACCGTCTTGAACAGTTGCTTTCATGCTCTGACTAAATATCACTTATGAAGAATCTTATAATTACCTTAATTGTGCTTTGCAATGCCCTTCTGATGCAGGCTCAGGCGCCTGTTGCGAACTTTATTGCAATTACTCCCACATCGGGTTGCGGATTTCTATCGGTCTCCTTTCAGGATCAGAGCACCGGAAATCCAACCAGCTGGGATTGGGATTTTGGTGATGGCACCACGCACTCAACCTTGCAGAACCCAACTCATGTGTACTCCACCAACGGAACCTATACCGTCAAACTGAAGGTGACCAACGCTTATGGCAATAACACCTTCACAAGAACCAATTATATTGTCGTACATAAAAAGCCGGTGGCCAATTTTTCCGGTGTGCCCCTCAGCGGATGCCAGCCGTTAACGGTGCAGTTCAGCGATGTGACGACAGTTGGCGATGGCCCTGTATCTAACTGGAACTGGAATTTCGGTGACGGTTACAGCTCAACGGCCGGAAACCCGTCCCACACATATACCAACCCGGGTACGTACAACATCATTCTGCTGGTTACCGACATTTACGGCTGCTCTGCCAATAAAACGGTAAACAGCTACATAACCGTGTATCCCAATCCTGTTGCGGGATTTACCAGCTCAAACAATACTTCCTGCAGCTCTCCGGCCACAGTCGATTTCACCAGTACATCTACAGGTTCAGGCCTGACTTATTTCTGGGATTTTGGCGACGGAAACACCAGCACTGTTCAGAATCCTTCGCATCAATACACAACAGGGCAGTATTCGGTAACCCTCATTGTTACCAACAGCAACGGCTGTTCGGATACATTGGTGATGAATAACTTTGTCAACATTGTGGTTCCCGTTCCGAACATTGCATTTGCCCCGAATTCAGGCTGCAAGCCATTTCCTGTGAGTTTTCAATGTCTGAATACCGGTATTGCATCCGCTTTGTGGAATTTCGGCGATGGCGGCACATCAACGGCACTGAATCCCTCGCATACTTATACAAACTCTGGGATTTACACCATCACATTTTCTGCGGTTGACACCTATGGATGCCCCATGGATACTCAGTTTACAGACACAATCGAGGTTTATCCGACACCGGTTTTCAATTTTTCGGCACTCGATCCGGTTGGTTGCATGGTGCCGTTTACCGTTGATTTTACTGCTGATCCGGGATATGTAAACTATGTATGGAGCTTCGGAGGGCCTGATTCAGCCAATGCTTCAAACACCTACAATGCTTTCGGAAATTATTCTGTAACGCTGACGGTTACTGATACCAATGGCTGCGTTGGAACACTCACAAAGCCAAACTACGTGCAGATTGCGCCGCCCCCAATCACTTTTTCTGCCGATGTCCTTTCCGGTTGTGTGCCGCTCGACGTGCAGTTCACATCGGCCTCCGGCGGTGCAGGCACAACATATATCTGGGACTTCGGCGACGGTTCGCCTGTTGATACAGCAGTCAATCCGCTGCACACCTACGGTGATTCCGGCGTGTTCAATGTGACACTTTCCATCATCAATGCCGAAGGATGCACCAACACAATCACCATGAACAATTACATCATGGCCGGATTGCATCCTCAGGTCGGATTTTTTGCAGAAGACACGATTGTTTGTTACAGCGAAATGGTTGCTTTTCATGACAGCTCGAGCTCTTTTGCTGAAAGCTGGTACTGGGCTTTCGGCGACGGGCAGTTCGGCAACGGACCCGATCCAACGCACCAGTATGGCGATACCGGAACATTCACTGTTTCTCTTGTGGCTACACACAACGGTTGCCGCGATACACTGATAAAAGATGATTACATCGTAATCTGGCCGCCCATTGCAGCGTTTTCGCCTTCGCCGGCTTTGCTCTGTTCATATCCCGACACCGTACATTTCACCGATCAGTCTGTTGGTGCCGAAACCTGGCTCTGGACCTTCGCTGACGGAGGAACGGACACTGTTCAGAATCCCGATTATGTATATAATGCGCCAGGGTCATATATGGTTGAATTGCTTGTGACAAATTCGAATGGCTGCCGCGACTCGATTGAGGTACAAGTGAGGGTGGATGAGGTTTTTGCAAATTTCCAGTCCAATATTCCTGAAGTCTGTATGTACGATCCGGTAGTGTATTCTGATTTATCCACTTCGTATGTCACCATCTCAAATCGCGCATGGACATTCGGCGACGGCGCCACCTCATCCGGAGCTCCGGTTTCGGTCAGTCACAGTTACAATACAGCCGGTGTATATGACGTGACGTTGCTTGCAACAGACAGCTGGGGCTGTACCGATGACACGACAATCACAAGTATTATTACTGTCAATCAGCTTCCATCGCCGAATTTCACACCAACCACACCGCTGACCGGATGTACACCGCTCACTGTTGAGTTTACTGACAACAGCACAGCTGCTGCTCCTGCGATATTGACAAACTGGTTGTGGAATTTCGGAAATGGCTCCACATCAACGGTTCATCCTACTGTGCAGTACACATACTATACTGCCGGAAACTACAATATCTCGCTTACCGTAACGGATTCGAAAGGATGCGACAGCACAAGGATTTTTTATAATTATGTTCAGCCGACTAAGCCGAATCCATCGTTTCACACAACGCACACAAATAATGTATATTGCTATTCTGAAACGGTGACATTCGTCAACACAAGTACTGCAGCCACTTCCTATGAGTGGGATTTTGGCGATGGCAGTCCTGTGAGTACACTCACGAATCCAACGCACACATATGTGGTTGATACCACAACGGTTTTCACGGTAACTCTTGTTGCCACCGATGCCAATGGCTGTGACAGCGCCTTTTCATTGAATATTACCGTATCTATGCCATTCCCCGATTTTACGGCTCCGGTTGTGAGTACACTCTGTCCGCCGCTGGTGGTCGACTTCTCCAGCTTGTCGTCATCCGATGTTACTCAATATCTGTGGAATTTTGGTGATTCAGTCAGCGGAACTTCAAATACAAGTACAACAGCTAACCCGCAGCATGTCTATTATGAGCCGGGCGACTATGATATCACACTGTCTGTAACAAATAACTTCGGATGCGTGGTTGATACGGTGTTTCCGTTGTACGTGCATGTTGGCGGACCAACCGGAGAATTTACCTACGCTCCTTTGTCGGGCTGTGCTCCGCTGGAGGTGACATTCACAACCACCAATCTGAACGCCGATTCTGTGAGAATGGTGTACGGAGATGGCTTCAGTGATTTTGACACGGGCAGTGCAACCTACACACACATCTATCAGACAGGAAATGATTATGTGCCGACCATGATTTTGTACAACTACGATGACACCACGGGTGTGATGACCTGTCAGATTATGAAGCAGGACACCACCAACCCGATACACGTAATTTCAGGTATTCCCGGTTTTGTGGCCAGCACGCCGGTTTGCCCCAACATGCCGCTGCAGTTCATCGATCAGTCTGTGGTATTTGGTACAATTACTTCCTGGGACTGGGATTTGGGAAATGGCTCTGTGAGCACGTTGCAGAATCCTACGACCACGTATGACACCCCGGGCTTTTACGATGTTTCGCTTTCAATCACGGTTGAAGGAATCTGCAATTACGACACCGTGGTGCAGGATTATGTTGAAGTGTTGTCAACTCCTGATGTGCCAATCTACTTCAGTCATACTGCGGCATGCGGACCTGTCACGACAGACTTTTCAGTGGAGACCGATTCGCTGATTTATCCGGCACCCGTATTTTTCTGGGATTTCAATAACGGAGCAACATCGACCGATTCACTCACAACATCCTCTGTTTTCAGTAATACAGGTATTTACAATGTTGTGCTGACGGTGACATATTCGAATGGTTGCACAATGACCGATTCTGTTCCTGTTCAGATATACGCCAACACCATTCCGGAAGTTTCGTGTAACCCACAGCCAAACCCGGTTCTGGCCGAGGTTGATGCTATCATGAATAACACCACAAACACTTTCGGTATTCCTGTCGAACAACTGATCTGGTCATGGGATCTGGGCGACGGAACCATAACGGATGAGTATCAGCCGACGCATTCCTACGGCGTTGAAGGATTGTACGACATTGTGCTGATGGCTTTCACCGACAGCATGTGTTCCGATACGGCCCACTGTCCGCTGGTTGTGGGCGAACTTCTGAATATTCCAAATGTCTTTACACCCAATGGAGATGGCTTCAATGACTATTTCGAGATCGTTTATTATGGTGGCTTGACCATGTTCGACCTTTCAATATTCAACCGCTGGGGCATCGAGGTGTTCCACAGCACCGACAAGGATTTTCAGTGGGATGGAACCATAAACGGCGCTGAAGCTGCCTCAGGGACATATTTCTACATTGTGAAAATCACAACGGAATCCGGAAAATCCTTTGAGCAGAATGGCACCTGTACCTTGATTCGGGAGGATTAGAGCGGGGATTGGATACTTTTCTTTTACTGTTTGATTTACTAAAAAACCATCAGCCCGCTTGTAATCTCGCAGGTAATGCCGGCTTTCTCAAGTTTTGATGAGATGATGGTGATGATGGATTCCCGCACCAGGAGCTCCATGGAGCAATTGTTGTCGAAAATCTGATTCCGGATCTTTACGCCATCGGTCTGCACAATCTGCATGACTGTATTTATTTCAGGATAGGTAAAATTCAGTTGCAATGTGCGGGCAGTATGTTTTTCCACAATGCCGGCTTCGTCGAGCGCCAGCTTTGTTGCGGTTTTATAGGCATTGATCAGGCCCGGAACACCCAGTTTTGTTCCTCCGAAATACCGCACCACCACTGCAAGAACGTTGGTTACACCTGATGACAGCAATTGGTTGTGAATGGGCTTCCCTGCGCTGCCGGAGGGCTCTCCGTCGTCGTTGGCACGGAAAATTTCTTTTTCAAATCCGATGACATAAGCAAAGCAATGATGTTTGGCATCGTAGTATTCCTTGCGGAGTTGCGCCTGGATTTCCTTCACCTGTGCCTCATTATCAACCGGAAAAACGAGTCCGATAAAACGGCTGTTGCGGTCTTTGAATGTGGCCTGCGCTGCCTTTTGTATGGTCAGAAAAACATCATCCATTTCCGAGCGCAATTAAAATTATGGCTGCCAGAGCCAGTCCCAGACCGAAAATATTCCATCCGCCCATTTTTTCCTTAAAGAAGGCAAGGCCCGTAATCGCTCCCAGCCATACGATTCCGGCGTTGAACACCGGAATAAAAACAGTGACATCGACAACGGTGAGGCCTTTCAGAAAAAACAGGGTGGAGTACCAGTTCAGCAGCCCGAGCAGGATTCCGGCCAGTACATTTTTTATTTCAATTCTTTTTTTATCCCGGATGCTGCGGAAAATCACCAGCGAAATTCCGATGCAGAACGCGATTCCGAATGCAGCGGTAAGATAATTCACCAGATCGTTGTCGCTGCGCAGATAGAAGAACTGCGCGGTTTTCAGCAATGAGTCATTGGTTCCGTTGCCAAGGAATAAAAGGATTGGCAGAATGAGCAGTGCGCTTTTCAGATGAAAATGTTCATTCTTTTTGAAAATGAAATAGAATGCCGGCAGTGAAATGAGGATGCCTGCGATTTTCAATGCCTGCATGGATTCTCCGAACACGAGGAAACCGAGCGTGACAGGAATCAGCACCGACATTTTGCTGCTGACTGAGGTGATGGCTATGCCTACTTTGGCAGTGGATGTGGCAAAAACAAGAAATACCAGCATGAGCAAAACTCCTGATGCAATGCTGATCGGAAACCAGTCCGAAAAAACAAGCTGTTCCGGGCCGGATGGTGTTACAGTAATCCAGCCGGCAACAAAGGCAACGATATAATTGGTGGCAATCGCCTGCAGATTGTCAATACCGAACTTCGGAAACAGTTTGAAGCAAACCATAATCAGCGTCGAGGTCAGCAATGCCAGTATCAGCCAGATCATAGTGCCTGCTTTATGAAAATTTGCATCAGATCTTTGTCATATTCTTTGCGCTCATTTTCATGAGCACCTTTCAAAACCGGCGCAGGGAGCCCTTTTCCAAACATCTTGTTGCCGGTCAGAACACGTGCTTCATCCCAAATCCCGCTGCTGATGAAGGATTCGAGAATCTGTCGTCCGCCTTCAATCATCACGCTGCAGATGTTTTTTTCGAAAAGTGTTTTCAGAATGTTGTTGAGAAGGAGTTCGTCGAAATCCAGTTTGATATACTCGGCTTTTTCGGTGACTTTATTCTGAATCGGATTGAAGACTATTGTCTTCTGATCGTCACCGAAAATATTGAAATGCTCATCCGGAAGCGTGTCTGTAACGAGGATCCGCTGCGGATTCCGGCCGGTCCATTCGCGTACGGTCAGTTGCGGATTGTCGTTCACCAGTGTGTTGTACCCAATCAGAATGGCCTGTTCCTGAGCGCGCCAGCGATGAACCAGTGTTTTCAGTTCCGGACCGGTAATCCAGTTGCTCTGCAAATCCGCAGCTGGAATACTGCGGTCAATATCGATGAAGCCGTCTTTTGTCTGTGCCCATTTGAGAATGACATACGGCCGTTTTTTCGAATGAAAAGTGATGAAACGCCGGTTCAGCCATCTGGCTTGTTGTTCCAGAATTCCGGTTTTTACCTCAATTCCTGCCTCGGTCAGTTTTTGAATTCCGTTTCCCGACACAAGTTTATTCGGGTCCTGCATGGCGATGACTACACGCGGAATACCGCAGCGGATAATGAGATCGGCACAGGGCGGTGTTTTACCGTGATGTGAGCAGGGTTCCAGATTGACATACAACGTGCTGCCCTTCAGCATTTGTTTATCAGAAACGGCAGCAATCGCATTCACTTCTGCATGTGCACCACCGAAACGTTCGTGAAATCCCTCGCCTATTATTCTGTCGTGATGCACAATGACAGCTCCCACATAAGGATTGGGTTCTGTCCGGCCGAACCCGTTTTCGGCCAGTTGCAGACATCGCTGTATGTAGTGCTCATCGGAATTCATGATGCGAAAGTAAGAAATTGTTTGCATGCCTTGCTGAACGGTTGGGTCTTTTTGATTATATTTGTATTTATGAAACCTGCCACCATCCGCGAACTTATTGCAAAGATCGGTTCATCACTTGGTGATCTGTATTCCGATGCCGCCGAGGGAAAATCAGTGGCTGAATTACTGCTGGCCGAACTGTTGCACACCACCCGGGCCGGGTTATACGGCATAGGTGGAAAAATCGATGACCCGCAAATGCTCAGTCAGATTCAGCTTTGTTTTGATCGTCTGATGAATAATGAGCCGTTACAATACGTTCTTGGCAAAGCCTGGTTTTGTGGACTCGGACTAAAGGTTGCGCCGGGTGTACTTATTCCGCGCCCGGAAACGGAAGAACTGGCGGAGTGGGTGATTAAAAATCATGAGCATGAGCAGCATCAGATTGAAATCATAGATATCGGAAGTGGCAGTGGTTGTCTGGCTTTGGCGCTCAAAAGCAGAATGCCCGGCGCCAAGGTGACGGGTATTGACATTTCAGATGCTGCACTGGCTTTGTCGGCGGCCAATTCTGCTGCCTGTGGACTGGATGTAAACTGGCTGAAGATGGATATTCTTTCCGAAAAATGTCCGCTTGATCCGGACAAAAAACTCATTATTGTCAGCAATCCGCCATATGTGCTTGAAAGTGAGAAATCAGCAATCTCCGAACGTGTGAAAAATTTTGAACCGGACAGTGCATTATTTGTCCCGGACAGTGATCCGTTGCGTTTTTACACCCGGATTGTGGAGATTTTTAAAGCGGATGCAACGGCTATCTATTTCGAAATCAATCCATTGCTTGCGCATCAATTTTCCGCTTTGGCCGATGGGAATGGATATCAGTGTGACCTGAAAACTGATTTCTGCGGACGCAACAGGATGAGTCGTATGATTTGTTGTAAATAGCAGATAATTAGGGTTTAACAACATTTGTTTATTAATTGTTGCGTTTTTAAACTGCTGTTTCTGGTATTTCCCGGGTATATTTCGTGATTGATAATTGAGTTTTATATCTGAATTTAAAGGACTTTTATTAAATTTGCATGACTTTTTAAACGTTTCACAAAAGCAATCATCTAACTTCAAAATTTTTCACATGAAACATATGTTAAAGGGGATAATTTCGCTATTTGTCCTAATTTCGTTGATAACCGGGAAATCATCATTTGCGCAGGATGTCGAATTCAAAAGAAGTGGTAATTGGGAGTTCCTTTATGATGTTGAAGGAGTGAATTTCTACTATATGGTCACTCAATGTAACGACACCGCCAACGGTTATTTCCGTGAGCAAGTATTGCTCAAACTTGAAAACACAAACGATTTTGAGGTGGCTGCCGATTGGGATGTGCAGATGTATTACAACGGCACTTGCTTCAACTGTGGCGAAAAGCTCAATGCCGAGCATCACCGTTCGGTTGTTGTTGCGGCAAACAGCACCATTGAAGGTCGCTGCTTCACGCATGGCGACAAGACTTTGAGGATATTCAGCCGGTTCCTGAATTACAACGATCCGGTATCCACCCTTACCAAATTCGAACTTATTAATCTGAAAGTCAGACAAAAATAATGCGTGATATGAAAAAATTATTCATTGGACTTTTTTTGATCCTGACAGGATTTTATAGTGTTGATATTTATGCGCAGTGTACTGTTACTGCTGCTGCCTATCCGACCACGGTATGTGCCGGTGACCCGGTAACACTCTCTTCGGCAGGTGCCTGCGGTTATCTGATGTATAACGACTTCAACAACGGCACAGCCGGCGCCGGATGGGTTGCCACAACGGGTGTGACATTCTCCAATCCCTGCAACCCGGCCGCCGATGGGACAATCTATTTATGGATGGGCTCTGCCGTACCAATTCCCCGAACGTTGACAACAGTTGATTTTAACGTAAACGGTGCCTGTGAGATTTCTTTCGACATGAAATACTCAATCCAGTCACAGTCTTCTCCATGTGAAGGAATCGATGAAATGGATGAAGGCATTACGCTGCAGTATTCAATCAATGCAGGCACGACCTGGGTTGATATTGCGTATTTCCGTCCTGATGGGGTTATTCTGCCCAATGCTATTGCACCCGGATCCAACAATACTTCAATTTCGAACTATAACACCCCTTTTACTGTATGGACTAACTATACCTTCCCGATTCCGACTGCTGCTCAGACTGCATCGACACGCTTCCGCTGGATTCAGCAGGATTATTCCAGTCAGTCCAACGACCACTGGGGACTCGATAATATTGAAATTTTATGTCCCGCAAACGTTTTGGTACAATGGGATCATGGCCCCACCGTATTCGATCCGCCTCAGGTATACCCCACACAGGACACCTGGTACGTGGTTGAAATTACTGATACAGTAAGCGGTTTGACAGCCATTGACAGTGTTTATGTAAACGTTGTTCCTGTCCCGACTTCGACTTTTACTGTTGTTTCACCTGTTTGTTCAGATAATTTTTCAACCATCACCTATACAGGCACAAGTTCATCAGCTGCAACCTACAACTGGCTTTTCAGCGGTGCAACTGTTCTCAGTGGCTCCGGATCCGGACCTTACAACCTGCAGTGGCCTACCGGCGGTACCATGTGGGTGAGTCTCGAAGTGACCGACAGCGGATGTACAAGTCCTGCCACGTACGATACGGTGGTCGTTAACCAGGCCCCAACAGGGTCATTCACTGCAGATGTTCAGGAAGGATGTCAGCCTCTGCCTGTTCATTTTACCGACCTCTCAAACCCGGCCGGATCAGTCTGGCAGTGGAATTTTGGCGATATGGGTACTGCTATGGTGCAAAATCCCTCGCACACATACAATTCCCCGGGGTTGTACGATGTGACATTAATAGTTACCACGGCCCAGGGTTGTGATGATACTGTGACCTATGCAAACTTCATAAATGTATTCAATCAACCGATTGCAAATATAACAGCGACACCTGAAATCACTTCCATAGTGGATCCGGAAATTACATTCGGCAGTTCCAGTACCGGAGTTTCGGATTGGTCGTGGAATTTTGGCGATGGTACAACTTCTGCCAGTGCACCGGATGTCATTCACGAATACCTGACTGACGGATTATTCAGCGTTTCGCTGATTGTGACCTCAGCAGACGGATGTGCCGATACTGCCTTTATCACCGTACAGGTTATTGCAGAACCTCATTTCTATAATGTTATCACCCCCGATGGAAACGGGATGAATGACGTTTTCGAAATTGCGAATGCTGATCGTATCCCCGGAAACCTGCAGATTTTTAATCGCTGGGGCAAAAAAATATGGGAGAGCTCCGGCGAGAGCTACATGAACGATTTTGATGGTGAAGGCTTTTCTGACGGCACTTATTTTTACATCTACACCTATGGTGTGGAAATGGAGAATGAGTATCAGGGAACGTTGACCATCATGCGGCAATAAAAATATTTAGTACTTTTAGGGACCGTTTTTTACAGAAAACGGTCCTTTTTTGTAGGATAAAATTTGATAGCTATGAGTGATAAACTTTGCCTTGAATGCGGCGAACCATTGCTTGGAAGAGCGGATAAGAAATTCTGCAGCGACCAGTGCCGCAATACGTTCAATAACCGCATGAACAGCGATGCCACCAATCTGGTGCGAAACATCAACAATGCACTGAGAAAAAACCGCCGGATATTATCCGAGCTCAATCCGGAGGGAAAAACAAAAGTGCACAAGGATAAAATGCTGGCAAAAGGGTTTTCATTCAGATATTGCACCCATAGCTATACAACCCAGAAAGGCACAACCTATTATTTCATATACGATCAGGGATACCTTGCACTCGAGGATGGTTTCTATTTCCTGGTGGTTGATAAACGTTTGCTTGATAAATAAACAGGATGAGAATTCACTTTATTGCCATCGGAGGCGCGGCCATGCATCAGCTGGCCATTGCACTTCATCTTAACGGGAACAATGTCAGCGGCTCTGATGATGAAATCTTCGATCCGGCATTGACAAACCTCCGCAGATTTGAACTGATCAGAGCTGACTATTCCTGGAATCCCGAAGCAATTTCCACCGACATTGATCTGATTATTCTGGGAATGCATGCCAGGAGCGACAATCCGGAACTTCTCAAAGCACAGGAACTGGGAATTGATATCGTTTCATTTCCCGAATATGTTTATCGGGCAAGCCAGAATAAAAAGCGTGTGGTTATCGGTGGTTCGCACGGCAAAACAACCATCACGTCCATGATTATGCATGTGCTGAAAGAATGTGGCCGTCCATTCGATTACCTCGTGGGAAGCCGCGTGCGTGGATTTGACGTGATGGTTTCGCTTAACGAGAAAAATGATCTCATCGTTATCGAAGGCGATGAGTACCTTTCCAGCTGTCTCGACCTGCGCCCCAAGTTTCATCACTATCATCCGCATATTGCGGTGGTGAGCGGCATTGAATGGGATCACATCAATGTATTTCCTGAATTTGATCAGTATGTCGATGCTTTCAGAACCTTTGTAAATGCGGTTCCTGACAACGGCAGCATTATCTGGTGTGGAAACGATGGTAATGTTTCAAAACTCATGACGGAATATAAGGGTGGAGCTGAAAGCATTTCCTATTCTGCGGTTCCTCACATGGTCGATAACGAAAGGGTGAAGGTGATGTGCGGATCGGTTCCTGTGCCGGTTAATGTTTTTGGCGAGCACAACATGCTGAACATGTCGGCTGCGCTTGAAGTGTGCCGGCGGATTGGCATCAGCGATGAGTCGTTTTTCTCGGCCATATCGGGCTTTGAAGGCGCTGCACGCCGGCTCGAGACCATTTACGAGAATGACGGTCTGCGCATTTTCCGCGATTTCGCCCATGCTCCCAGCAAGCTGAAAGCCACGGTAAATGCAGTGAAATCGCGTTTCCCGGCGGAACAGTTGGTCGCTGTTTTTGAACTGCATACTTTCAGCAGCATGAACAAAAAATTTCTTCCGCATTATTCAGGGGCACTCGATCTGGCCGATATCGCAGCTGTGTACTTTTCGCCACACGCCTTTGAATTGAAAAAGCTGGAACCATTTACTGAAGCCGAAATCCGTGATGGTTTCAACAACCAGAGCCTTCGTGTTCTGAATGATGCCGATGCACTGCTTGGCTTTATCAAAACGCATGTTAGAAACCCGGCAAATGTTTTGCTGATGAGCTCCGGCAATTTCGACAATGCAAATTTTGATAAAATTCCATTGTTGAACTGACAAAAAGACATAACTTTGTAAAAATTAAATAGGAGAAAAAAAGATGAAAACCCGCTCATTGATCATCGCTTCGTTTCTGATGGTAATATCAGTTCTGACATTTGCCCAGACAAAGCCGACCATTCAGTTCCAATCAAAAGTATATGATTACGGAAAGATCAGGGAAGCTGATGGCGCGGCAAAAGGTGTTTTTACATTCACCAACATTGGGAATGACACCCTTCTCGTTACTGCTGTTCGTCCAAGTTGCGGATGCACTGCCTCTGACTACACCAAGGATCCTATTTTGCCTGGAGGAACCGGTAAAATTGAGGCTACTTACAATGCTGCCGGCCGGCCGGGACCTTTCAACAAAGCAATAACAGTTACTACCAATGATCCGGACAATGCCTCAATTGTACTTACAATTAAAGGCGAAGTAACCCCGAAGGCAAAATCAAAAGCCGACGAATACCCCAATAAAATCGGAAACCTGTATTTCAAAACCAATCACCTGGCTTTTCAGGACCTGAAAGAAAATGAAATCAAGACCGATACGTTCAAATTGTACAACAACGGTACAAAAGAACTCACCATTAAATTCAATGAGCTTCCCGCTTTCCTGAAAGCCGAAATTAAGGATCCTGTCATTAAACCGGACATGGAAAGCACCATCCTGATTACTTACGACGCAAAAGCACGTGCCGATTATGGCTATGTTTTCGACAAGTTTTTCCTCAGCACAAACGACGACGATCAGCCGGAAAAACTTCTATATGTGAGCGCCAACATCGTGCAGGATTTTTCATGGATGACAGAGAAAGACAAGAAAAAAGCTCCGCATATCCTTTTTGAAAGTGAGTCATTTGATTTCGGAACAGTAAAAGACGGAGCCAATGTTGAGTATAGCTTTAAATTTACCAACACCGGAAAATCAACCTTGAAAATTCTGAAAACCAAGGCCAGCTGCGGATGTACAGCAACGGAACCTGTAAAAACAGTTTTGAAAAAAGGTGAATCAAGCGAAATCAAAATCGTTTTCAATTCAACCGGCCGCAAAGGAAATCAGCATAAAACCATTACCGTTATCACCAACGATCCTGACAAATCCGTGATTGTACTTCACGTTCAGGGTAATGTTGAATAAACGGCCTTCTGTTATTTTAAACCCGCCTCAGAGCGGGTTTTTTTGTGGAATTTACTAAGGTTTTTTATTAACTCAATCCTTCTGCATGTAAATCCGCTTTACACGCGCCGAAACCGATGTGAGAGCTTCATAGGCGATGGTGCCCATGGCTTCAGCATAGGAAGTCAGTGAATTATGTTTGCCGAAAATTTCAGCTTCGTCGCCTTCTTTCACATCAGGGATATTACTGATATCGGCCAGGCACATGTCCATGCAGATATTGCCAATGACCGGAGCCGCTTTGCCATTGATATACACGCTCCATGCCCCGTTGCCCATATTGCGGTGAAATCCGTCGGCATAGCCGATGGCAAGCGTGGCTAT
>Ga0116172_10003094_pt1 | contig 14058 bp, 12 predicted proteins | sample AD_UKC083_MetaG_FD_89799 | JGI IMG/M metagenome (GOLD analysis project Ga0116172, IMG submission 89799) | Active sludge microbial communities of municipal wastewater-treating anaerobic digesters from USA - AD_UKC083_MetaG | ecosystem: Engineered > Bioreactor > Anaerobic > Digestate | place: USA...
CCTGGTACAAAAAAAACAGTGGCGTTGCTACGCATTTCGTTGGTACCAAGCGTCCCAACCAGTTGGGGATCCACGACATGAGCGGTAATGTCTGGGAGTGGTGCTTTGACAGGTACGCGCCCTACGGCGCTGCTGCTCAGGTGGATCCACGCGGTCCGGCTACCGGGCCGTCTCGTGTGCTGCGTGGCGGGAGCTGCTACTACGGCGGCTCCGACGTCCTGCGTTCGTCTCGCCGCAACTTCATCGGCTACTTCCCGGGCATCCACTTCACCATCGGCGACTACGTCGGCGGCTTTCGTTTGGTTCGGTCGGGCCGGTGACCGTAGGGGTCGGTTTGAAACCGACCCCTACGGCGGATCTGGAAATCGTTGGGGTGATTGCAATAATCCGGGATTATTTACGCTGTAGAGACGCGCTCTAGCGCGTCTCTACGGAGATGGAGACAGTGGGGGTGTGGCGCAATGATCGGGATATGCACGCATGCGCCAACGCCGGCCAATTATGGGGCAAAGGGATGTAAAACGACGCATGGGCGGTTCGCGAACCGCCCCCGGCAAACGACCATCCAACGACTCGCCATCATGGTTGATGAAGCGCGGGTAAGACCAGCGTGTTGCTTAAAATTTAAGCAATTTGACAATCCGGGATTGCACCGAAAAAAGTATATAGAAAAGCTCATGCAAAAAACCCCAGTAAATTCGTTATTTTTTGGAAAAAGAGCGAAAATTCGGCAAAACCCGTTGCTTAAAATTTAGGCAACTGCGTAATATCTCTGCGGGATCTTCGCCGGGATTGCCATGGGGATCCACACCAACGCCGGGACACCTTCCGCGTCACACACTCTCGCATTGCAATCGTGTTGACAGCCGGACTGTACAGGGGCATACTGATGTCGTGGTGTCAGGGCATGCTGCCCAAGGAGGACGGCCATGTTCGATCCTGTGACCTGGATTGCCATCGGGCTGGGGCTGATGGGTCTTGAAGCCCTTGTTCCCGGCTTTGTGATTTTCTGGTTCGGCGCCGGGGCCATGCTAGTGGCGCTCCTGACTGCCTTGGGTGTGTATGCCGATCAGGCCTGGCAGTGGGCCTCCTTCTTCCTCTCGTCGCTGGTCTTTCTGGGGATCTGGCATGCCATCCTTCGCCCGCGCTTTGGCCGCAAGACGGTTGACGAGACCCGGGATCCTACAGTCAGCGGGCAGACCGGGAGTGTTGTCCGCGAGATCCGGCCGGGGGTCCCCGGGGAGGTCGAGCTTTCCGTCCCGCTGTACGGGATCCGGCGCTGGCAGGCCATGTCTGACGGGATTCTGGCGGAGGGAACCCGTGTGACCGTGATTCAAGCCGAGGGGGTCCGTCTCTCGGTCCGGCCTGTGCGGGATGACCAACCCCCCGGGTGACTGCCGTTTGCATCCTGCCTGAGGTTGTTCAGCAAAAATTGTGATATCCGGAAAAACCGGTATCCCGATAGAAGGAGGAATATATATGGAAGCTGGAATTGTCGCAGCAGTGGCCTTTATCGCCCTGGTCCTGGTCTTGAAGGGTGTCAGGATTGTCCCCCAAGCCGAAAACTGGATTGTCGAACGCTTTGGCCGCTATCTCGTCACCCTCAATCCGGGGCTCAACCTGATCAACCCGCTCTTTTCCCGTGTGGCGCAGAAGGTGGACATCCGCGAAGGGGTGCTTGACCTGCCCAAACAGGGGATCATCACCAAGGACAACGCCTCACTCCAGGTGGACGGGATTGTCTATTTCAAAATCATGGATCCGTACAAGTCATATTACGGTATCACGAACCTGCGCTGGGCCATCCAGAATATCGCCCAGACCACGCTCCGTTCGATCATGGGCCGGATGACCCTGGACGAGTCGCTCTCCTCGCGCGAGAAGATCAATGCCGAACTCCTGATCGTCCTGGACGAGGCGACCGATGCATGGGGGACCAAGATCACCCGTGTCGAGATCAAGGATATCCAGCCGCCCGAGGACATCACCCTGGCGATGACCCTCCAGATGAAGGCCGAGCGCGAGAAGCGCGCCCGGATCCTCGAGGCCGAGGCCAAGCTCGAGGCTGCCCAGCGTGAAGCGGATGCCCGTGAACGCCTGGCCAAGGCCGAGGCCAACGCCATCCAGTTTGTGGCCGAATCCCTCAAGTCAACCGGGGGCGATCCCCTGGTCTATCTCCTCGGGCAGGAATACGTCAAGGGCCTGACCAAGATGAGCGAGTCAACCAACGGCAAGATCGTTGTACTCCCGGCCGATATCCTCGAGACCCTCAAGTCCATGTTCTCGTCAAGAGGCAAGGGCTGACCGGCATCGCTCAGGGATAGTATATTCAATGAGACCGCTTCTATCCGGGGGCGGTCCTTTTTATGGGGTCAGGGAGCTTCCCTTGTCCCCGCCAACGTCAAGCGTGAGGATCTTCATGCGGTACAGACTGCGCGAGATTTCTGCCAATGCCATGCCCTACGACTGGCCCTCCTGGGTCTATTGCCGTATCGGCTCATTTTTGCTCTGGCTGGCCCAGCCACTCGGGCTCTCTCCTAACGCTGTCTCATACCTCGGGCCCCTTGCGGGCGCGCTGGCCGCGCTCTCCCTCGTCCTCTGGGGGGGCGGAGACGCCCTTGTCGGCAAAACCCTCTTTATCCTCCTGGCGGCCCTGGCCTATATGGCCGACGAGATGGACGGGATCTGGGCGCGCACGACGGGACGGATGAGCCGCTTTGGCGGCTGGCTGGACTGGAAGTGCGGCGAAGCCAAGGACTGGCTGTTGAACGTGGGGATGATCCTGCACTGGGGGCGGGAGTTGTTGGAACGATGGTCACCCGGACGGGAGCCGTTTTTCACGTTCGAGATGGCGGGCCTGCTCCCGCTCTTCGCCCTCGTGGTGCTGGCCTTTTTTGCCGGAAAGGGCATCTTTCTGTCGGTGCGCTGGTTTCCCGAGCGGGAGGACCGTGACTATACGAAAAAGGAATTCCGTCTGCCGGTCGTCTGTCTGGTAGCGGACGCCTTCAAGGTGAGTGTTGTGTACTCGGCAGCAGTGTTTTTCTTTCCGGTTTTTGCAGGCTGGATGCTCCTCTATACGGGGATGTACTGGATGGGGATTCTCGTCCACCTTGGCAAGCAGAAGCGGAGCATGAAAGGGTGAGGGTGTGAGCATGAGCGGCGACGAAAACAGGCAGCATTGGGACGGACTGGGGCGGGGCTACCGCAAGGCCTGGACAACGGCTTCGCGCAAGCGGATCTCCCGCAACGAAACGGAGTATATCCGGGCCTGGCTTCCCGGAGGGAAGGTCCACTGCCTCGACATCGGGTGCGGGACGGGCCGGATTCTTGAGGTGGTCGACGCGGCCCTGGCTGCGGGAGCATCCGTGGATGCGATCGATATCGCGCCGGCCATGCTCGACTCCTGCCGACTGCGACCCTGGCGGCATGAGGCCCGGTTTGCGCTCTGTGATGTCTCCAAAGAGGCGATACCTTTTGTGGGGACCGAGTGGGACTGCGTAACCTCGATTCGTGTCGTCAAGTATAACAAAAACTGGGAAGAAATTATTGAAAAGGTGGCCGGGCGACTCGCGCCGGGTGGCGTCTTTGTGTTTACCATGCCCAACAGGCGCTCGCTCAACATCTTCGGGCGCTACGCCATTCCCCATTACCGGACCACCCGCGGGGAGATCAACCGCCTGGCCGTACGGCTTGGACTGGAAGTGGCTGACATCCGGGGGTTCTCGCGCATCCCCGATGTGTTCTACCAGGTTCCGGGCCGGCTGGCCGACTGGTGTCTCGCCGGGGCGGAGACCCTCTTGGGCTGGATCTTGGGAAAACGGATTTTTCAGCGGGAGTTCTTTATCGTCCTCCGGAAACCGCTTTCGGTAGGCGGTGAACCGGCTGTGGCGGACGAAACATCGTCTCTCCAAAAGCCCGCCAGGAAGAAGCGCTCCACCCCGGCGGCAGGGCGTGTTGTTGGTAAGGACTCCGCCCGAAAAACGACGACAAAAACACCTCGTGCTGAAACGCCGGCGAAAAAGGGCGTACCTGCCGCCAAGCCGGCTGCCAAAGCCGTGCCCGGCAAGCAGGGTGGGACTGGAAGAGTGGCACAGGCCGGAACAAAGGGCGTCAAGGGTACGGGGCGTCCATCGAACACCAAAAAGACGCCTGACACGCCAGAAAGAAAGACGGTGTCTCCCAAGGCTGCCCCGAAAAAGTCTTCCGGTAAAAAATCGGGCGGGAGTCCGCGGTGAGCGGAAGGTTCCCCCGAGTCTCGGTCTGCATGCCGGCCTTCAATGCGGAACGAACCATCCGCGAGGCTCTTTTGAGCGTCCTCGGGCCGGAGGCTGTTCCCCTTGAAGTCCTTGTCTGTGATGACGGCAGCCGTGACGGAACCCTAACGCTTGTCGAGGCGATGGCACAGGCTGATGCACGGATCCGTGTGTTCAAGAATGAGGCTAATAGCGGGATTTCGCGCACGCGCAACCGGCTTGTGCGCGAGGCGCGGGGGGAGTACATCGCCTGGATGGATGCCGATGACCTGGCTCTGCCGGGGAGGCTGGCAGCGCAGATGGCCTTTCTGGATGCACATCCCGAGGTGGTGCTCTTGGGCGGCGGGATCGAGTTTTTTGCCGACAGCGACGGACAGATCATCGAACGCCGCAGCTATGCCGGGGATGACGCATCCCTGCGCCGGCAGATCTTCCGCTTTTCGCCGGTCTCGCAGGGAGCGGCCATGGTCCGTCGGCAGGCCCTGCTCGTTGCGGGCGGGTATGACGAGGGGCTGGCCCAGGCCGAGGATCTCGACCTCTCCTTCCGGCTGGGCCGGATCGGACACTTTGCCAATCTCCCGCAGATGGTCCTGCGCTGCCGGGTGCATGCAGGCTCCGTTTCGCATGGCCGGATGCGGGAGAACATCCGTTGCACCCTGCGTGTGCGCGCAAAGGCCGTGCGGGAATACGGCTACCGGATGCGAATGCCCGACCGGATGGCCCTTGTGGCGACCCGGCTGGCCCTGGTGCTGCCGACCGGACTGGTGCGCCGGGTTTTTGTGGTCCTGCGGCGGATGCTCTCGGGCGGGCGTCGGGGGTGACAGTGGTGTACTCCGGGAGTGTCATGACATCCCTTGACATTCAGCAAAATCTGGTATATACTACGATATATGAAAAACGCGCCCGCAAACTATTCCCGTCCCTTTATCACCGGTCGCAGCCAGGCTGTGCGCCTGCCCAAGGAATTTCGCTTTGAGGAAGACGAAGTCTATCTGACCAAGATCGACGGAGTGGTGATGATCGTCCCCCGGGACAAGGTCTGGGCTGTAGCCGAGGGTGCTGTTGACCGCTTTACCGATGATTACATGCGCTCACGGGGTGACGACATCCCGGATGCGCGTGATACCGGCGCATGAGCGGATACCTGCTCGATACCAATATCCTGATTTTTCTCCTGCGCGGAATGCGACCCGCGCTCAGGCAACGCTTGGCCGGGTTTGCACCGGGGGAACTCTCCGTCTCGGTGTGTACCGTAGCCGAGCTGGTCCATGGATGCCACAAAAGCAGTGACCCGAGGCGCAATTACCTTGCCCTGCTCCAGTTCCTTTTGCCCTACAGGATCCTTGACTGGAAAAACCGGGATGTCGAAAGCTATGCCCTGATCCGGGCCGGGCTCGAAAAGATGGGAACTCCCATCGGGACTATCGATACCTTTATTGCGGCGCAGGCCAGGAGTCGCGGCCTGACCCTGATTACCAACAACGTGCGCGAGTTTGCGCGGGTTCCCGGGATCACAATCGAGGACTGGTCACAGGCCGGGGAGTAAGGGATGGACAGGTACGATATCATCGTCATCGGCGGCGGACATGCCGGGATTGAGGCGGCGGCTGCTGCGGTCAGGATTGGCCGTCCGGGGGCATGCCAGTGGCCCGAAAGCGAAGATGTGACGACGTCAGGCTGCCCCCTCAGGGTGGCCATCATTACTCCCGATCCCGCTGCCATGGGCCGTATGTCTTGCAACCCGGCCATCGGTGGCACGGCCAAGGGCCATCTTGTGCGCGAGATCGATGCCCTGGGCGGCCTGATGGGGCGCATCACTGACCAGGCCGCCATCCAGATGCGGACCCTCAACCTCTCCAAGGGACCGGCCATCCATTCGACGCGGGCCCAGGCGGACCGCGAGCGCTACGAAGCCGTGGCCTCGGCCATGCTGCGCCAAATCAGTGACCTTGTCATTATCGAGGGACGTGTGGCTGCAGTGTCGGGAGAGCCTGTTATTGGTGAACAGCCTCAGGCCGACCCGGTTTCGACTCGTCCGGCGAATGATACGGCCGACAGCCTGCCAGGCCATTCATCGGGGGCACGTTTCCGCGTATGTGGCGTCAGGCTGAGCGACGGGCGGACATTGGGGGCGCGCTGCGTCATTCTTGCGACCGGGACCTTTTTGGGTGGTATCCTCCATACCGGGCTGGAGGCAAGTCCGGGCGGCCGCGTGGGGGAGGCCCCCAGCCAGGGGCTGACGGACTCCCTTGTGGCCCTGGGCCTGACCAGCGGCCGCCTCAAGACGGGTACACCGCCCCGGATATTGCGGGACTCCATTGATTTTTCGGCCTGCGAAGCCCAGGGTGGCGACCCGGGTGTGCGACCATTTTCGCGGCGTACTCCGCTGGCGGATTTTCCGTATCTGACACAGGTCCCCTGCCATGTCACCTGGACGCATGCCGAGACGCATGACGAGTTGCGCAAGGGGTTTGACCGCTCGCCGCTGTATACAGGGAGAATCACCGGGATTGGGCCCAAGTATTGTCCTTCCATCGAAGACAAGATCGTCCGCTTTCCCGAAAAGACCCGGCATCAGCTCTTTCTCGAACCGGAGGGGCTGGAGACTCCACTGTATTATGTTAACGGATTCCCCACATCCCTGCCGGCGGATGTGCAGGAGGCGGCACTGCATACCATCCCCGGACTTGAACGGGCGGTTATTGCCCGTCCCGGGTATGCAGTCGAATATGATTTTTTTCCCGCCAGCCAGATCAGGCACACCCTGGAGACAAAGGCCGTCCAGGGCCTGTATCTTGCCGGCCAGGTCAACGGAACATCGGGCTACGAGGAAGCGGCCGCCCAGGGGTTGATGGCCGGGATCAATGCGGCCCTGGCCTGTCTCGGTAGGGTACCTTGCATTCTTGGAAGGCATGAAGCCTATATCGGGGTCTTGATCGATGACCTGATCAGCAAGGTGCCGCTCGAACCGTACCGCATGTTTACATCCCGGGCCGAGTTCAGGCTGGTCCTGCGCGAGGATAATGCCGGGAGGCGTCTTGTGGCCCGCGGACATGCCCTGGGACTGGTTTCGGAGCTGGAGGCCGCGGACGAGGCCTGCTTTGAGACCCGGCTGCAGGAAGCACTGGAGGCCATGCATCGCCTCTGGTGTCGCCCCGAGGCGGTCAACCCGCTTTTCGAGGCTGCCGGTTCACCGCCCATCACACATCCCGCGCCGCTTTCGCAACTGGCTGCGCGGGGCGCAGTTCCCCTTGAAACACTCCTTGCGCAGTGCGACACCACGCGTTTTCCGGCCCTTGCCGGCGGACGTGCGGACAGCGAGGTTCTTGCGGCTGCGGCCATCGAACTGCGGTACGAGGGGTATATCGCCCGCGAGCGGGAAGCGATTGCCCGCATGCTGCGCATGGAGGAAAAACTGATTCCCGATTCGTTTCGCTGGGAGTCTGTTCGCGGGCTCTCGGCCGAGGGGCGGATGGTGCTGACCAAAGTCCGTCCGCGAACCCTGGGGCAGGCTTCGCGGCTGGCCGGAGTCAGGGCTGCCGATATCTCGATCATCATGGTGCATCTGGGTGGAGGGGGGCGAGGGTGAAGGTTGCCGTGCTGGTTTCGGGCGGGGTGGACAGTGCTCTGGCCCTCAAACTTCTTGTTGACAAGGGCCACGAGTGTACGGCCTTTTATCTCAAGATCTGGCTGGAGGACGAACTTTCGTTTTTGGGGGATTGTCCGTGGGAAACAGATCTGGGCTATGTCCGGGCGACCTGTGCCGCCCTCGGGGTGCCCCTTGAGGTAGTGCCCCTCCAGCGGGAGTACCACGACCGGGTCGTCCGGTACACCCTCGACGAGCTCCGGGCGGGGCGGACTCCCAGTCCAGACATCTTCTGCAACGAACGGATCAAGTTCGGAGCTTTTTTTGACCATATCGGGCCGGAATACCGGTCCGTGGCCACCGGACACTATGCGAGATTGATCCGTGATGGTGAGCGGACACTCCTTGCCCTGGCTCCCGATCCGGTCAAGGATCAGACCTATTTTCTGGCCCATCTCTCGGCGGCCCAGTTGGAGAGGACGCTCTTTCCTGTCGGAGATCTCCACAAAAGCGAGGTCAGGCGTCTCGCGGCCGAGTACGGTCTCCCTCCGGCCGGACGCAAGGACAGCCAGGGGATCTGCTTTTTGGGGAAGATCAAATTCAGGGATTTTGCCAAAAGCTATCTGGGCGAATGCACCGGAAAAATTGTCGAGCAGGGCACCGGCCGGGTTTTGGGCGAGCATGCGGGCTATTGGTTCCACACCATCGGACAGCGGACCGGACTCGGACTCTCCGGTGGGCCATGGTTCGTTGTTCGCAAGGATATCGCGACCAATACCATCGAAGTGGTCCATGCCGACAATTATCAGGTCGCCCAGGTCAGCAGCTTTCCCGTCGAAGAGATCCACTGGATACAGCAGGCCCCGGCCGCCGGTGCCGGTTTACGCTGCAAGCTCAGGCACGGTCCGACCATGTTTGCCTGCAGCCTCGAACTGGACAGCGGTCTCCCCGGAACCGGCCGGGTCCACCTGCTGGACGGGAAAGACGCCGGCTGTGCCCCCGGACAATTTGCCGTTTTCTATCTGGACGGGATCTGTCTGGGCATGGCCCGCATCGGAACGGCCTGATCCGGTCGGAAAATATTCCGGCGTGCGCATCCCATTTGAAGAAAACTGGCTTGACAAGAATACCGCCGGTCGTGCAGGATGATGTCAATACGCAAGGTGGTATCCGTGTCGGGCGAAAGACGTATCCTGCTGGTCGAAGATGATCCCATGACCGCAGCCATGGAGGAGATGTATCTTCAGGATGCCGGATATTCCGTGATGACGGCCGGGTCCGGTCCAAAGGCTGTCGATCTGGCTCTCTCAAGAGACGTGGATCTTGTCCTCATGGATGTCGATCTCGGACCGGGGATGGACGGGACCGAGGCAGCCAGGCGGATCCTTGCCGAACGCGATATACCGCTCATCTTCCTTTCGAGCCATACCGAACCGGAGATTGTGACACGGACCGAGAGCATCACATCCTACGGGTACATCGTCAAGACGAGCAATAGCGCGGTTCTGTTGGCATCCATCCGGATGGCCTTCAGGCTCCATGAGGCCAGGGAACGTGCGGATGAGCAGGAGCGGTTTTTCAGGAGCATCTTCGAACAGGCCCCTGTCGGGATGCAGGTTTTTGACTCCTCAGGAACGATTCTGATGGTCAATCATGCCTGGGAAAATCTCTGGCAGACGACGGCTTCCCGGGTCGTGGGAATCTATAACCTCTACGAGGATGCGACATTCAGGTCCAATGGACTTCTGGTGTATGTCGAGCGGGTCTTCCGGGGGGAATCCGTCATCCTGCCGGACATGGAATACGACCCGCATGACAACGGATTCGAGGGCCGGAAGCGCGTGGTCCGATCCGTCCTGTTCCCGATCGTGCTTCGGGAGAGTGTGCACAGGGTCGTGCTGATCTCAGAGGATATCACCGAGGTGGCGGCACAGCATGAGGAACTCCTTCAGGCCAAGGAACGGGCGGAGGCTGGCGAACAGCAACTGGCCCTCCTCCTGGACCTGGCTCCCGATGCGTTTTTCAGGGGGAGCCCGACGGGAGACATTGTTTCGGTCAATACCAAGGCCTGTGATTTGACCGGGTATGACAGGGCAGAATTGCTGAACATGAACATCCGGGATATCTTCAAACCCGAAACCCTCACCGGACGGCCTCTGGATTACGATACCTTGAACGCCGGAGGAATCATCACCGCGACACGGGATATCCGGCGCAGGGACGGACGGATCATCACGATCGAAATGTCATCCAGACGGATGCCGGACGGGACCTATCAGTCCTTCATGCGGGACATCTCTGCCCGGACTGCCACACCGGGTTGACGCCTCATTTTCTGGCGGACCGTGTCAGGGATGCGTGGTAGCGTTCGGCTATCCAGCCTGCAATCCGTTTCCCGCGTTCATCCCAGGTCAGACCGGCAGCGGCTTTGGCCGAGGCGGAGCCGATCTTTTTGCAGAGGGCAGGGTCCCCGGCCAGTTTCTCCAGGGCCTTGGCCGCTGCCCGTGTGTCGTCCGGCGTGACCAGGACGGCAGAGCGTGGTGTCAGGACCTCGCGCAGGTCGGGCAGGTCCGGTCCGAGAATCGGCCGGCCGGCCGCCATGTACAGGAAGGTCTTGAACGGGAGAACCGTCCGTCCGTAGAGCAAGAGCGGGGCCGAGGTCGGCGGGACGAGGAGGACATCGGCCGCGTAGAGGTACTTCGGCACGTCGCCGACCGGTTTCATGCCGGTGAAGATGACGTTCTTCAAATGCCGCTCGCGGGCGATTTTCCCGAGCCGTTCGAGATCGGCCGGGGTGCCGCCGACAAGGACGAAGGTTTCGCCGGGGCAGGCCGCGGCCAGGTCGAGCAGGGCCTCGACCCCCTTGTTGGCCTGCATGTTGCCGGTGTAGACCAGCAGGAATTTCTTCGGGGGCAGGCCGGTCGCGCGGCGGGCCGCGGTCCGGTCGAGGACCGGTTCCATGTCCGTCGGGGCGTATCCGTTGTGGAACGGGGCGAGCCTGTCCGCGGGAAAACCGGCCCGCTCGAAGGAGGCCGCGGCGAAGCGGCTGTGGGTGATCACGCCGAGGAAGCGCCGTCCGCGGGCGAAGCGGCCCATGAAGCGGATCAGCCGCGGGTATTCGTCGCCGAGGCAGCGGTAGGTTTCGAAGATGACGCGGCGCCCGAGGAGGAGGCCGAGCAGGGCGGCCAGCGGCTCGCGGGTGTAGAGGATCGGGATGCGGCGGAACAGGACGAGAAACGGGACGAGAAGCGCGTGGGTCAGTTTTTCCGGACGGAAGCGGCCGGCGGGCAGGGCCCGGACGCCGCGGACGTCGAGTTCTTCGGGAATATTGTAATATTCATGAATGACGCGGCGGAACGTGCTGCCGCGGCGGAACAGGTAGCGGCCGCGCTGCGGGACAAAGACGGTCACGCGGAGGCCGTTCGCGGTCAGGGCAGCGGCGTTTTTCATGACCTGCTGCGTGTCGGTGTGGTGCGAGGGCAGGCGGGCGTTGAGCAGGATCGCAATGCGCCGGATGAAGGGCGCTTTCGGTACGGATTCGGGTTTTCGGGGCATGGGGCAACCGTCCGGGGTCTTTGTTCCGTAAAGGTATCGCTTCCGGTCGCGGGCCGGTCAGTTTTTTCCGGTCTGTCCCGGGCATTTTGTTTGATACGGACCGGCGGACCGGCGTTATTTTTGGAAAAGAAAAGCCCATCGTGAGAGGTTCACCCGTGCAGATATTCCGCCGCATCAAACGGATTTTCGACAGCCGTCCCGTTGCCTGCCATCTTTATGTCACCGAACAGTGCAATCTTCACTGCGGCTATTGCACCGAATTCGACAATACGATTCCGCATCCGGACCTGGCCACGGTCAAGCGCTGGGTCGACAAGCTGGCCGACCTGGGCTGCATGCGGATCGGCATCCAGGGCGGCGAGCCGCTCAAGCACCCGGACATCGTCGAGATCGTCCGGTACATCAAGTCGAAGAAGATGGGTTGCAGCATGTCCTCGAACGCCTTCCTGCTGACGCCGGAACTGGTCGCCGGGCTCGAGGATGCCGGGCTCGATTCGATCCACGTCTCGATCGACAGCATGGATCCGACCGAGTCGACGAAGAAGTGTATCCGGCTGGTCGAACCGAAGCTCATGATGCTGCGGGCCTCGAAGATTCCGCTGCACCTGACCAGCGTCCTGTTCAAGGAATCACTGCCCCAGCTGCCCGAGGTGTTCGCCTGGGCCCGGGAGAAGGGGCTCTCGATCAAGGCCCACCTGATCCACGCCGGCACCGCCGGCGAATACACGGTCGAACAGGGTGACCGGAAGGCCCTCGGCGATTTCATCGACTGGCAGATCCGCGAGAAGAAGAACGGCCGCAACATCCGTACGATGTTCAATGTCCTGCGCTACCAGAAGAACCTGACGGAGAAGAACAACTACCGATGGAAATGCCTGGCCGGGTACAAGTTCCTCTTTGTTTCGGCCCGCGGCGAGTTCTGGCTCTGCAGCATGCAGCGCCGGCCGGGGACCGACATTCTCGCGCTGACGAAGAAGGATCTCAAGGCCAACAACTGCAAAAAGCCCTGCCAGAAAGGCTGCGGCGTCTATTGCGTCGTCTCCGAATCCCTGGTCAACAACAAGCCGCTTTCCTTCGGCCTGCGCGAACTGGGCAGCATCCTGGGCGGCCTGTTCGGCCGGCCCTTCCGCCGCAAGAGCGCCTGACCCGGCGAGGGACGGTCCGGTTCGCGCCACGCGACGCGCTTCCGTTCGGATCGTTCCGGCGGCTGGGGGAACAACCGTTCTCCGGCAAAGACCATTTACCCGACGACGTGGCGGTTTGCGCCCTGCCGTCGGGTTTTTTCAAACCTGACCGGGCTGGCGGTTGTTGCTTTTACGGCTAAAATGTCCTGCGCTTCGCGGCGCGGGTTAGATTGAACCGTTCCGACGGATTGAACCGTTCCGACGAGCAGGAGGAACACACCTTGCAGGAACAACCATTTCCCGGGTGGTGGAAGTGGTCTGCGCCTCGCGGCGCGGTTCAGATTGAACCGTTCCGACAGATTGAACCGTTCCGACGAGCAGGAGGAACACACCTTACAGGAACAACCATTCAGTCGCGCCAGCTTTGCATGTCGACGAGGCCGAGACGGGCCGCGTAGCGGACCAGTTCGACCATGTTGTGGACATCGAGCTTGGCCATGATGTTCGCCCGGTGGTGTTCGGCGGTCTTCGTGCTGATGAACAGGCGGTCGGCGACCTCCTTGTTGGAGAGCCCCTCGGCGAGAAGCCGGAGCACCTCCTGTTCGCGCGGCGAGAGCAGGCTGTAGGCGACCTGGCGGTTGACGCCGGCATGGGTGCCGCTGATCACCGTTTCCACCTCTTCCATCGAGTGCGGGGCCTCGAGGAACCGCGTTCCGGCGAGGATCGCCTCGATGCCGGTCACGAGATTCTCCGCGGCCTTGTCCTTGACGAGGTAGCCGAGGGCGCCGCGCTGGAAGGCGCCGGCGATGTATTCGATCTTGGAGTGCATGCTGACGACGAGGATTTTCGCGTCGGGCACGCGCTGGATCAGCTCCTCGACCAGGTCGAGGCCGCCCCGGTCGGGCAGCGAGAGATCGGTCAGGATGATCTGCGGCTTGCAGGCCAGGGCGGCCTCGAGCCCTTCGCTGGCCGTGCCGGCTTCGGCGCAAATCCCGAAGCGCTCGCTGCGGCCGAGCAGCGTCTTCAGTCCTTCGCGCGCGTCATCGGCATTTGCCGATGCGCGGATGAGTGCGATGACCGCGTCAAGCGCGTCGAGCGCCTTGAGGTACCCACGCAGGATGTGCATGCGTGCCTCGGCCTTGCGCAGGCGGAACGCCGTGCGACGAACGATGACCTCGATCTGGTGGTCGATCCAGTGCGTGATGAAGCCGTCGGGCGCGAGCGTGCGCGGCAGGCCGTCGACGATTGCGAGCATGTTTGCGCCGAAGTTGTCTTGCAACTGCGTGTGCTTGTAGAGGTTGTTCAGCACAACCTTCGCGACCGCGTCGCGCTTGAGCACGATCACGAGACGCTGGCCGGTACGCCCCGAGGTCTCGTCACGAATATCGGCGATGCCGGTGATGCGGCCATCGCGTGCGAGGTCACGAATCTTGAGCGCGACGTTGTCGGGGTTCACCTGGTACGGCAGCTCGGTGACGACGAGGCAGGTGCGACCCTGCAGCTCCTCCACGCTGACGACCGCGCGCATCGTGATCGAGCC
>Ga0116172_10003101_pt1 | contig 14026 bp, 14 predicted proteins | sample AD_UKC083_MetaG_FD_89799 | JGI IMG/M metagenome (GOLD analysis project Ga0116172, IMG submission 89799) | Active sludge microbial communities of municipal wastewater-treating anaerobic digesters from USA - AD_UKC083_MetaG | ecosystem: Engineered > Bioreactor > Anaerobic > Digestate | place: USA...
AGGCACAAGTTTGAATCCGTTTAGCAAAGAGAAAAAATTCGCATTAAATCCGATGGAGGGAATAAGAAAAATTGCAGCAGGAACAACTTTGGCGGTATCAAAAGCAACAGGGGGAATTATAGGCCTCTCATCAGACAGACTTGGAAATTTTGTTGAAGGAGGTATAAATGCAACTTCAAGAATGGTCGGAGGAGTAATTGCAGGTGATTATGGCGATCATATGAAACAAGGATAATCCGGAATTGAAAAACATTCTTCCCTACTGTATCCTTTCACAGTAGTAATTTTTCAATATGTTCGAATTTAAAATAATAGAGAAGGCTTCGGAAAAATCGAGTAAAGCAAATATTTCATTAGCTCGAACAGGTATTTTCAAAACGCCACACGGCGAGGTGCGAACCCCCGTCTTCATGCCGGTCGGCACACGTGCAACAGTGAAAACGTTAAGCCCTGAAGAATTAAAAGAACTCGACGCTGAAATAATACTTTCAAATACTTATCACCTCATGCTTCGTCCTGGAGAAAAGACTGTTAAAAAAATGGGCAGACTTCACAAATGGATGAACTGGAATAAGCCGATTCTCACAGACTCAGGTGGATTTCAGGTTTTTTCATTGGAACAAGAAAAAGGTCTCGCAAAAGATGTTCAGAAAAAAGCCGGTGTAAAAATTACCGAAGAAGGTGTTGAATTTAAATCACATTTGGACGGCAAAAAATATTTCATCACTCCTGAGAAAGCAACTCAGATTCAACACGACTTAGGCGCTGACATCATCATGGCTTTCGATGAATGCGCACCTGCAGACAGTAGTAAGAAATACTTCGAAGAAGCACTCAACCGCACACACAACTGGCTCGAAAGATGCAAAAAAGAACACGACAAACTGGAGAAAAAAAAGAAGAAAACAGACAAGAGCCAGGCGCTTTTCGGCATCGTACAAGGCGGAGTTTACAAAGATCTTCGCCGCAAATCAGCTGAATTCGTAGCTAGCCTCGACCTCCCTGGCAACGCAATCGGTGGACTCTCTGTCGGAGAAGATCGCAAGACAATGTTGAAAATGATCGACGAAGTAACAAAAATTCTTCCGGAAAATAAACCAAGATATTTGATGGGCGTCGGAACTCCGATCGACCTACTAGAATGTGTAGATCGCGGCATCGACATGTTCGATTGCGTCCTCCCTACACGTCTCGCACGTCACGCAGCTTTTTGGACTACAAAAGGTCTTGTCCACATCAAGAATCAGAAATTTAAAGAAGACCCAAATCCGCTCGAGAAAAATTGTACCTGCTACGCGTGCAAAAACTTCAGCTGTAGTTACATCCACCATCTAATGCGTGAAAATGAAATCCTCGGCCACAGACTGATGACTATCCACAATTTGCACTTTCTGTTAAACTTGATGGCGCAAATCCGGGACGCAATAAACAAAGGCAAATTCAAAGAATTTAAGAAAAAATTCTTAGCAAAATGGCCAAAAAAAACGAAAAATTCGAACATTTAAAGTACGAAACACTAGAGAAGATCGCCTCAAAAAAATTCAGTGCGCGCGACAAAAAAACAACGAAGCCAAAAATGACAGTCACGGGAAAAAGCGTTTTCAACCTTCAAAAATTGATAGTGAAAAAGAAAAAATCATAACCCCACACAAGTGATCGGATACCTCAAAGGAACAGTTTTAAAAAAAACAGGTAGAAACGTAATCCTCGACACAGGAAACGTGGGATATTTGGTAGGAGTGAATGAAAACTTACTCATGTCTTTGAACGAGCAAGATGAAGTGGAACTTTTCGCATACACTCACGTCCGCGAAGACGCAATCGAAATTTTCGGATTTGAATCATTCGACGAATTGGAATTTTTCAAACAATTGATTTCAATCTCAGGAGTCGGCCCAAAAACAGCGCAAGACATACTGTCTCTTCCTATTCAAAAAGTCAAAAACTCAATCATAAATGAGGACTCAAAACTACTTTCATCTGTTCCACGTGTCGGCAAAAAAATTGCAGACCGAATCGTCTTGGAACTAAAAAATAAAGTCGCAATATTGGACTCTGAACGTATTCACAAAGAACTCACAAGCAACAATGTAAACGACGACATTATTAATGCGTTAGAAAAACTCGGATACAACAAAAAACAGATTGAAAAAGTCTTAATAAATTTACCAAAAGAAATAACAAGCAGCGAAGAAATTATAAAATTTTTCCTGAAAAACGCCTAAAAAAAATCCGCTTAAAAAATTAAATATGCTACGCCTCACCCTCAATTCTTCAATACAAAAAACAGCTCTCACTAAACACAAAAAACTTCTATTAGAAGCAAAAAAAAAGCTAGAAAAAGATCCAAAACATGAATTTGAGACACTCCCCTTCCAAGATATTTCAAATTTAAAAAACGAACTTAAATCATACGTAAAAGATTTTTCTGACATCGCGATAGTAGGGATCGGAGGATCAATTCTCGGAACAGAAGTTTTGTATCATTCACTTTTTAAACACAACAAAGGTCTACCAAAATTCCACTTCATAGACTCTATCGAACCAACATTCATAGAAGCATTCGGAGAAAAACTTTCAAATAAGAAAAAAACTCTCTTTATATTCGCTTCAAAATCAGGAGATACGTTAGAAATTTTAAGCCTATACAGATTAATAATAGCCGGAGCTCCAAAATGGTTCGGCAAAGCGTGGAAAAACCACGTCATGATAATTACCGAAAACAAAAAAGGATTCCTCTATGAAGAAGCCGTGAAAAATAAATTTAAATTATTCGAACTTCCAAAAAATGTCGGCGGCAGATTCTCAGTACTCACAAACATAGGACTAATCCCAGCAACACTGATGAATATCGACACAGAAGCACTGCTAAAAGGCGCAGCCAAATCAGCAAATTCATTGAAAAAATCATTTTTGAATTCACTGCCTTCCCGCCTTGCATCGCTGATGTACGAGATGTATCGCAAGAAAAACAAAGATATATTTTTCTTCTTCGCATACGCAGATTTTCTTAAATATTTTAATCGCTGGGTAATTCAATTAATTTCAGAAAGCCTCGGAAAAAATTCAAAAACAGGACCGCTTCCGTGCACGGCAGTCGGACCAAAAGATCAACATTCAATGCTACAACTCATACTCGACGGTCCAAAAAATAAATTTGTCACATTCCTCGAGCTAGAGAAAAATCACCGAGATTTCAAAATTGGGAAATTAAGTTTCTCGCAAATTTTACAGGCAGAAAAAAAAGGAACAGAGCACGCAATGACTAAGAAAAAAGTGCCAAACGTCACAGTTTCACTCGAACAATTAGATGAAGAAAATATTGGAGAATTACTTTTTGTATATGAAGAAGCTATCGCGCTTTTAGGCTACATGTTAAAAATAAATCCATTCAATCAGCCAGCTGTTGAACTTGGGAAAAAAGCAACAATGGAAATTTTGAATAAGATTAAATGAAACAACCTTAAACAATGGCAGAAATAAATCCATTCAAAAGAAGAAATTCTGTAGCTCAGTCGCTTTTAGCGAAAAATAAAATTTCTGCACTACTTGTAACAAACAAAACAAACATCCGATATTTAAGTGGATTTACAGGTTCAGCAGGCTTTATTTTGCTGACAAAAACAAAGCCGATTTTATTCACGGATTCAAGATATTTCGAGGGAGCTTCATACAAAACTCCAAAATTTTTCAAACTGGAAAATATAAGCAAATTATGGAAAAACGAAGCCGTTCTCAAAGAACATTGGTTAAAAACACTAAAAAAATACAGAATAAAAAATCTTGGATTTGAAGGTGACTCTATCTCATACAGACAATTCAAAAAAATCAAAGCACTTTCAAGTAAAATTAAATTCGTAGAAACATCAGGAATCGTAGAAGAAATAAGGAGTGTAAAAGAGCCGGAAGAAATTAAAAATATCAAAAAAAGCCAAGAGATAAACGAGAAGGTTTTCAAAAAAGTTTTGGCAATAATACGCGATGCAGCAGCCAAAAATAAACCGATCACGGAAGAAGAAATCGCATGGAAAATCCGAGTATTCGGACACGAGCTCGGAGCAGAAGACGTATCATTCGCCCCGATCGTAGCATTTGGCGCAAACTCATCAATCCCCCATCACGAAAGCGGAAAAACTCGTCTCAAGAAAAACGACATAGTACTTATCGATATGGGAATGAGATACCACGGCTACTGCTCAGACATGACACGGACATTTTTCTTAGGAACTCCAACTCCAGAACAAAAGAAAGTTTATGACACAGTTTTACAAGCACAATTAACGGCGATTCAACAGATCAAAACCGGCATTCCTGAACAAAAAATTGATACAACCTGCAGGGAATACATTTCAAGCAAAAAATACGGTAAATATTTTACCCATGGCACAGGCCACGGAGTGGGATTAGACATCCACGAAATCCCGAGCTTTCACGAAACAAAGAGTTCACAAAAAACCACCAGAAAAAAACAATCTTCTCGCAAAAAACCTGAGACAAAGCTCCAACCAGACATGATCGTCACAGTCGAACCTGGAATCTACTTAACCGGGAAATTCGGCGTACGAATCGAAGATATGATCCTAGTTACCGAAAAAGGCAGACAAAATCTGACGAAAGTGGAAAAATAAAGCCGAGACCCAAAATAAATGGCTGCACTAGATACCATTCAGAGATTATTCAGAAGATAACCTCCTACTCTTCAAGCTGAAGTTTGTCGAAGAAATCTCTAACTTTGGCGAATGTAGCAGGGTTTTGTTCGTAATCAAGAACAGTTGCTATTCTCCCAACAGTAAGACTTACACAAATTTGCACCGTAGAATCAGATGTAGCAGTCACTACAAACAAGTCATCTAACAAAACATTAGAAGTTAAACGCCAAGATTCTCCGTCAACAGTTCCCCTCCAATCACGCCTTCCAAAAAGTTTAGAGGCATTCAAAGCTCCTGCAGGGGTAAGTTCACGATCTTGTTCAGAAATTTCAGGCATATTTTTTAAAGTAATTTTTTACAGGGAGAAACCCTATAACTTATTAGGTTGTTTGTCAATATTTACTCCTTCAAAAAACCTATTAATTAGAGTAAATTACCATTCGTATTTAAATCTCAAAACTTATGTGTGGAATATTCGCTTATGTAGGTACGAGGACAGACACTCCGGAGTTGGTAATTAATGGATTAAAAAAACTAGAATATAGAGGATACGATAGCTGGGGAATCGCATACAAAGCCAACGGAAATATTTCCATCTACAAAGAAGTTGGAAAAATCGGAGAATTCGATCCGGCAGATATAAAAAAGGAATTCCTGACAGAGAATACAAAAACTGAAAATTCGAAAAGCGAAAAAATATCAATCGGCGAAACAGAAGAAAATTTACTAATGGCAATAGCTCATACCAGATGGGCTACGCACGGAGGTATCACGCAAGAAAACGCACATCCTCACTCAACAGAAGGAAAAGACGTCGTAATCGTCCACAACGGAGTTCTTGAAAATTACCAGGAATTAAAAAAAGACTTACTCGCAAAAGGACACAAATTCACTTCAGAAACAGATACAGAAGTAATCGCGCATTTGATCGAAGATTATTTGAACGAAACAAATGATTTCAAAAAATCCGTAGAAATGGCGACAAAAAAAATGGTTGGAAGATATGCGATAGTTGCAATATGCGATAAAGAAAATTCACTAATAGTCGCCAGAAAAGGCTCCCCTATCATCATAGGAAAAGGTAAAGATGAGTTTTTTATAGCATCTGATATTCCGGCATTCTTGGAATACACAAACAAAGTTATATATCTGGATGACAACCAAATAGCGGTTATAAAAAATAAAACAGCGAAGTTCTTTGATATGTCCAATGGACAAGAAATCGAAAAAAGAATCGTAGAAATTAATTTCAAAACTGAAAACGCTGAAAAAGGAAAATATCCACATTTCTTGATAAAAGAAATAATGGAGCAAAAAGATTCCCTGCACAGAACCGTCGATCAAGATCCGGAAGTCATAAATGAAGCCGCAAACGCAATCAAAACAGCGTTCGGGACATATATCATCGGGTGTGGTACAACCGGAAAAGTTGCAATGGTTGGCCAATATTTATTCGCAGACATTTGCAATAAACATATAAACGCGACATTCGGGTCCGAATTTTCAAATTATAAAAATTTCATACGAGACAAATCGTTGTTGATCGCAATTTCACAGAGCGGTGAAACAGCAGACACTATGGAAGCAATAGAAATAGCGAAATCAAAAGGCGCAAAAGTAATTTCAGTTGTGAATGTGGAGTCTTCGACGATGGCACGAACATCTGACATCGTTATTCCGATCAAAGTTGGTCCGGAAAAAGCTGTCGTGTCGACAAAAGCCACAACCGCACAAATCGCACTTCTCACATTACTTGCATACGCTTGCGACGGCGGAGTTGAAAAAGGAAAAAAACTGTTAATTGATACGGCTAGTCAAATAAACGACTTACTCAATCCGAGGTACGAAGCTCATTTGTATGAACTTGCAAAAAAATTGAAAGACGTCGAGTCACTATACCTGATCGGACGCGGCAAAAACTATCCGATGGCACTGGAAGGATCTATTAAAATTCAAGAGGTCGCATACATACATGCGGAAGGATTTGCGGGAGGAGAATTAAAACATGGACCAATAGCATTAATATCAAAAGGCACTCCTGTTATTGCTATCGTTGCAAATGATGAAACAAAAAACGAGATAATCGCAAATACAGTTGAAGTAAAGGCTCGTGGAGCGTACACAATAGGAATTTCACCTGAGAACAATGAAGCATTCGACTTCTGGATTCGCGTCCCAGATGTGGGACACGCATCCCCTATTGTGAACATTATTCCAATTCAAATACTTGCATACCAATTGGCAGTATTAAAAGAAAACAATCCTGATATGCCACGAAATCTCGCCAAAAGCGTAACTGTGAAATGAAGCAATATTCACACACGCAAAACGACGTCCAGATTTCACTCTAAGGTGAGATCTTCACTCCTCAAGTGAAACACGGACTTAACCCAAAACCTATGAGAATTAATTACACAAAAATAGTTGCAACGCTCGGCCCATCATCCGAGAGCACAACCACAATCGAAGAAATGATCCAAGCAGGCATGGATACAGCAAGATTGAATTTTTCACATGGGACGTACGAGAATTTCACGATGCTCATAAACAACGTCAGAAAAGCCGCAAAAAAACAGAATAAAACAATCGCCATATTACAAGACTTACAAGGCCCAAAAATCCGCCTAGGAATCCTGCCAGAGGAAGGAATTCAGATCAAAAACGGAGAAAAAATAATTTTGTCGACGAAGATAGATAAATTCACAGAAAACAAAAAAGAAACAAAAAAAATACCGGTTCAATACAAAGCTCTGCACAAAGAAGTGAAGAAAAATGACAAAATTTATATTGACGACGGACTTATTCAAGTCGAAGTTTTAAAAATAACCGGACAAGAAATTTTGTGTGGAGTTAAAACAAAAGGAATTTTGTTTTCAAAAAAAGGAATCAATGCTCCGGACTCAAATTTATCGGCAAAAAGTCTGTCGCCAAAAGATTTGAAAGATTTGAATTTTGGAGTTTCGGTAGGAGTGGATTTTGTTGCATTATCATTTGTAAAATCGGCAAAAGACATATTGGAACTTCGAAAAATTTTAAAATCAAAAGGAAGCAATGCAAAAATCATAGCAAAAATTGAAAGAAGAGAAGCTGTAGATAATCTGGAAGAAATCATAGAAGCGACAGATGGAGTAATGGTTGCGAGAGGAGATTTGGGAATAGAAATAAAACCGGAACAAGTTCCAATAGTGCAAAAGAGAATTATCAGACTGGCAAACAGATATGCAAAACCGGTAATCACAGCCACACAAGTATTGGCATCAATGGTGGAAAATCCACGTCCCACAAGAGCGGAAATTTCTGATGCGGCAAATGCTGTTTTCGACAATACGGATGCAATCATGCTTTCAAATGAAAGCGCGGTTGGAAAACATCCGATAAAAGCTGTCCAAACTTTGGCAAAAGTCATATCGGCAGTCGAGAACGAGCTAAAAAAACACTTGGAGGTTTTAAAAGAAAACAGAATAAATAAAAATTTCCCGGAACAAAATCCGACATGTCTTTCGGCATGTGAACTGGCTGTCGACACAAAATCAAACAAAATAATAGTTTATTCGGAAGACGGTTTTACTATCAGAGAAGTTGCAAAACATAGAGCTTTTGTCCCAATAATAGCGATAACTCCAAACAAACATTTAATTCAAGAATTGGCTTTGTTATGGGGCATAAACAAATCATTGTACAAAAAATTTACTCAACAAGAAAAACGAGGACATTTCACTAATACAATTATAAATCATTTATTAAAAACAGGGAAAATTCAAAGAAAAGAAAAAATAGTAGTTGTATTTAATGCGAAAAAAAGAGGGTCTGTCGCATCTTTAACAGTTTAATTAAATGCGAATAATAGGAATAGATCCAGGGACTGCAATCACAGGCTTTGCGATACTGGATGTTAAAAATAAAAAAAGAACATTACTCGACTTCGGATATATCAGCACACCACCGAAAACACAAAACGCATATAGATTAAATCAAATAGCTGAAGATCTGGATCAAATACTAGAAAAATGGAATCCAGACAGAGCAGGAATAGAAAAACTTTTCTTTAACAAAAACATAAAAACAGCGATAAGCGTCGCGGAAGCGCGCGGAGTCATCACTCAACGCCTCTCTGCAAGAAATCTACCAATAGACGAATTTGGTCCATCAGAGATAAAATCATCTGTGTGCGGGAACGGTAAAGCGGATAAAAAAGCGGTACAAAAAATGGTAACACTTCTGATGAATCTGCAAAAAACACCAAAGCCGGATGACGTCGCGGACGCGATAGCTGTAGCAATATGTTGCGCAGGAAAAAACATTATCCAAAAATAAATTATGAAAAAATTAACAACAATACTTTGGATAGTAATTCTGACAGGACTTGGATTTCTATTGTATGACAATCTGAAACCAGCCCCTTCACAAGAAACATTCACAACAAAAAAAGTCCCAACATCAAACCAAACCGATCTACAAAAAGAAGCGGAAAAAGAATTGGCAAATGCCAATAAAACGTATTCGAGCCTGATCCGTGACGGAGATAAATACAAAGAAAACGGATACTATCAGGAGGCAATTACCACTTACAAACAAGCCCTCGTCGCAAATCCGGACTCAGTGGAGATTCTTCACAAGCTCGGACTGGCTTACTACGAAAATAATTTACCGGCCGAAGCCAGACTGTATTTTCAACAAGCAAAAGAAATAAAAAGTTCGACTGAACTCGATATTTTGATCGGAAAAACTTATTTGAATAATCGCGAAATAGAGGAAGCAAATGCGTATTTCAACGCATTAACAGCCGAAAACACAGCAAATGCAAACAATGAAGAAATTAAATATTACAAAACTATAATAAAACTTCTTTATAAAAAATATGACGAGGCAAAGAAGGATTTGAACGCTTTGGCGGTCGATGAAAATGTCTCAAAAGAAATCAAAGACAAAGTAGGTTTGTACGTAACGGCAGTAAAGGAATTTGAAAAATACAAGGAGGGGAAACCAGAATTCATAGAAGCATTGATAGCAAAAGCATTCATAGACAGCGGAGAATTTGGGGCTTCTATTCCCCTGCTATATGATGTAATAAAAATCAAAAACAACTACCGAGATGCGTGGGTAATGCTCGGATACTCGTATTTACAAACAGGGAAAATTGAAGATGCGATAAGCGCATTCAAACAAGCTGAGACATTGGATCCAAACAAACCTCAAACATTATTCTTTTTGGGACTTGCTTATGCGGTAGATGACAAATATGAAGATGCCGTGGATTACTTAAAAAAAGCATCAAAAGCCGGATTTGAACCGAAGTCATTAATCGAACAAAAACTCGCAGACATATACATAATCCAAGAGGAATATGAAAAAGCCCTGGTGTCTTTTGAAAATTTAAAAAAAGAAGGGATCGTAGACAAAAACATATACACAAAAGCAATTTGGATTTGCATAGACAAGCTAAACAAACCCGTAAAAGCACTCGCATTTGCGGAAACTTTGTTGAAAGCAGAGCCGGAAGAATCAGTAAGTTATAATTTGAGAGGATGGGCTTATGTCGCATATGGAGACTACGAGAAAGCCAAGGACGACCTGGTAAAAGCTCTGAAACTCAATCCTAAACTCGACAGTGCGTATCTAAATCTGGGCTGGATGTATGAAAAAATGGAAATGACCGCAACAGCAAAAGAATATTATAAAAAAGCATATGGCCTTGGAAATGGAAATTCAATAGCGGATACAGCGGCTATCAGATTTAATAACATTATGAAAGCCGACATCACGTCGACGTATTCACCATAACAAACCCGAACCCACCCCCTATGAACATCCAACACACAGTAGGCCTTCTCATAGCGCTACTCGGCGCAATGACAGGAAGCTTTCTCAGCGTGGTGATCGCTCGCACCAGAAAAAAACAAAAAGGCATCTGGTTCGGTCGATCCATTTGCCCACACTGTAAAAAAAATCTGAAATGGTACCACTTATTCCCAATTTTCAGTTACCTCGCATTAAGAGGAAAATGCGGGTTTTGCGGAAAACGCATCAGCGCCCACTACTTGGGTCTCGAGGTCCTAACAGCCGGACTTTTCACATTAGCCTACACGTCCTACACATTCATCAGCTCAAACTTCACATTTGATTATTCAAAACTCGAATCATTTATATTCCTAACGGTCATATTCACATTTATCGCATTGATATTTTTCTACGACCTTTTGTACAAAGAAATTCCAGATAGATTTTCTCTTCCTGCAATAGTAGTCGCATTTATTTTTGCGATCATCAGCGGAGAGCCGACTTTGAGTCAGATCGGAATCAATTTCATAATCGTAGCTGTGTTTTTCGGAGGGCAAATCGTAATATCCCGAGGAGCATGGCTGGGCGGAGGAGACTTGAGACTTGGAGCTTTGATGGGAGTGATGTTGGATGTCAAAAATATGGTGCTTGCACTGATATTGAGCTATGTAATAGGAGCAATTTTGAGTTTGATATTAATCGCTACAAAAAAAGCCAATCGCAAAACGGCAATTCCATTCGGCCCGTTTTTGATAATTGGGCTGATGATCGCGATGTTTTTCGGAGACACGATAATCACCAATTACCTACAGTTAATATATTAAAATAACAAAATTCCTATGATAAAACTCGTATTACTTCGTCACGGCGAAAGTCTATGGAATAAAGAAAATAAATTCACGGGATGGACAGACGTTGATCTCTCGGATAAAGGAGTCCAAGAAGCGATGGAGTCGGGAGAAACCTTGAAGAAAAAAGGATTTAAATTCGACATTGCATATACTTCGGTTTTGAAAAGAGCTGTGAAAACTCTCTGGCTCGCACTGGAAAAAATGGATTTGATGTGGATCCCGGTAGTGAATTCTTGGAAATTAAATGAGCGCCACTACGGAGCGTTGCAGGGATTAAATAAAGCGGAAACTTTAAAAAAATACGGAGAAGAACAATTCTCGAAATGGAGACGAGGCTACGCAACTCCCCCACCACCATTGAAAAAAACTGACAAAAGATATCCGGGAAAAGACCCTAGATACAAAGAATTAAAAGCAAAAGAATTACCATTAACAGAATGTCTGAAAGACACAGTAAAAAGAGTGGTCCCCTACTGGAAAAAAGAAATAATCCCATTGTTAAAAAAAGATAAAAAAATACTGATAGTTGCACACGGAAACAGCTTGAGAGCATTAATAAAACATATAGATAACATTTCAGACAAAGACATAGCTGAAATGAATATTCCTACAGGAATTCCGTTGATCTACGAATTCGATAAAAAACTGAATCCAATCCGTCACTACTACGTAGGTGACAGTGCAAAAATCAAATCAGCGACAGAAAAAGTTGCAAAACAAGGCAAATCAAAATAGAATCACAAAGAAGTCCCTCAAATTATTAAACATAAAATTCCTATGAAAAAATTTCTCACGCTTTTATCAATTGTAGTCTTGGCAAACATCTTTTCATTGACCGCTTTCGCTGAAGATGCTCCACCAAGTATCCCAGATGCATTTTCAATAGAAGAAGCCGATGATATTCCACCATCTTTGGAATTGGAATCAGATTCTTCATCAAGTTCATCCGGATCCTCCAGCTCCTCAGGTTATTACATCAAACAAACAACTACTCCAACGACAACCACTCCTCCGGCTACCACAGCTCCGGCTCCCATAGCCGATGAGGTATCGGATTCAGACAGAGAAATATCTGAAACAGGCCCGGAAATGATCTATTTAATCATTCTAGGCCTGCTATTAATCGGCGGATATCAATTTGCGATGAGGAGGAAATAGAGATTAATACCAACTACCTACGGGTAGGAGGTAACTGAGGATCAGAATCAAACGGATCAGTAGGAACCGTTTTTATTGTAGGAACCACAAATTGTGTAGATTTATGAGAGGGGTCTATCACATCTTTCTGTCCAGTAATATCGGTTAGTCCATCTATTTCAACAATATAATTTCCTGGAACAAGATTCGTTGAAATATCAACCACAACAATATTACCAGAATAAACATCAGTACCACCTTCTAAAGATAAAGACGTCGGCGTACCAAGATCAACTAAATTTTCTTCATTGATTTCTCCAGATTTATAGACTTTAATACCCATGCCTGCTGAAGCATATACAATTCTATCAAGACTAATTTTTATTTGATTCTTAGAAGAATCATATACAGCACCCTCCACAAGTACATTTGGCATAGTAAAAACACTACCAAAATCTTTAAATATACAATTCGTAGAAGCACAAAACTCATCAGGAATACTTACAATATAATTACCCCCTACTTTTAATTTATAAGAGTCAAGAATCGTAACAATAGAATCTGTTACATTTAACTCGAAATCATCCAAAATATTGCTTATTTTTAAAACAACATCTTCATCATCTTCATCTTCATCCCCATTATCATTATCACCATATCCGTCTGTAGGATCATCAATATCCTCTTCCTCCTCTGCATCCTCCCCCTTCTTCAAATCATTCCAAAATTTCTCCCAATCAAAAGCCTTACCCATTTTCACCCAGAACATCAAATAATCATTTTTATCTTCAGCGGTAAATTCTTTTTTAAAGGTAGACCTGTCAGTCTGCATAAATACAGAAGAGATATCAAAATCCAACTCCGAAGCATAATCTTTATCACTTAAAGCAACCGCAACTTCTTTTCCAAAAGGCATCATAATCCACCCTTCCGGCCAATATTTCATTTCTTCATATAAGAGTTTCATAAACGCATCTCCATCTGCTAATTTCGCAAAAACTTCTTTGTCGGTAGCCAATTTCAAACTATCACCACAGATTTTCGTCTCTGAATTATTAACTACAATCTGAAAACCTCTGTAAGGCGGAATTGTATATTTTGCACCTTCGTCGGTTTTAATATTAAATTCTTCATAATCACCGGTTTTATATGGAGAATCAGAGGTCGGATAAAAATACCACCCTTCTTCATCAAATCCTTTTCCAGCCTTATCGTCACCAGGACTAAAAAAAGCAATCAAATATTGACCATCCTTTTTATTAAATTTTAATGAATTAGCAACTTCTTCAAATGTAACGGGTTTTGTAGAGAAAACATTATTCACATTTCCCTCCAATAAATTTCCTTCTCCGGAACAAGCATAACCATATGTAGAAGGTAACTTTGCAAAACCATCGCGTTTGCTAAGTTTTCCCTGCATCAATGAAGATGTATCCATTTCAAGATATGGAGGCGCATCATGAGCATCTCCGGCCAAAGAGATATACCCAACGACTCCAAGCACAGCCAGAAATGCTGTGGTTAAAATAGCAAATAGTTTTTTACTTGGCTTTTTGCCTGTCCCAAGATTTGGTAACTGATTCATATTGAATTTTGGTTATTTATTTTTAT
>Ga0116172_10003109_pt1 | contig 14013 bp, 9 predicted proteins | sample AD_UKC083_MetaG_FD_89799 | JGI IMG/M metagenome (GOLD analysis project Ga0116172, IMG submission 89799) | Active sludge microbial communities of municipal wastewater-treating anaerobic digesters from USA - AD_UKC083_MetaG | ecosystem: Engineered > Bioreactor > Anaerobic > Digestate | place: USA...
ACCGTCTCTCCCTCGCCCGCCATGAGTCCGGCGATCACGAGGGCCGCGCTCGCGCGCAGGTCCGACGCCATGACTGGCGCGCCCGACAGCCCGGAAACGCCGCGCACAATGGCCGTGTTCCCGTCCACGCTGATGTCCGCGCCCATGCGCACCAGCTCCGCCACCTGCATGAACCGGTTCTCGAACACCGTCTCCCGGATGCGGCTCGCGCCGTCGGCGCAGGTAAGCATGGCCATGAACTGGGCCTGGAGGTCCGTGGCGAAGCCGGGGAAGGGCTGCGTGGCGACATCCACCGCCTTCAGCCCGTTCGGCGCCGCCACACGGATGCGGTTCGCCGCCGCCTCCACGGTCGCGCCCGCCTCCGACAGTTTGTCCAGAAAGACCGGCAGATGGTCCGCGTTCGCGTCCAGCACCGTCACGTCGCCGCGCGTGGCGGCGGCGGCGGCCAGAAAGGTGCCCGCCTCGATCCGGTCGGGAACCGCCGTGTGGTCCGCCCCGCCGAGGGCCTCCACGCCCACAACGGTGATGACGTCCGTGCCCGCGCCGGAGATCTGCGCGCCCATCGCGTTGAGAAAGCGCGCCAGGTCCGCCACCTCCGGCTCCCGCGCCACGTTCACCAGCCGGGTGACCCCGTCGGCGCGCGTGGCCGCCATCATCAGCGTTTCCGTCGCGCCCACGCTGGGGAAGTCCAGCGTGAAGCGGGTCCCCCGGAGCTTGCCGTCGGCCAGCACATAGCCCTCGTCCAGGCGGATGCTCGCGCCCAGGGCTTCGAGGCCCTTCAGGTGGATGTCCACCGGGCGGGTGCCGATGGCGCAGCCGCCGGGCAGCGACACGCGCGCCCGGCCGCACCGGGCCAGCAGCGGCCCCAGCACGAAGAACGACGCCCGCATCTTGCGCACGAGGTCGTAGGGCGCCTCGGGCTCGAGGACGCCGGAGGCGTCCATGATCATGTAGCGGCCCGTGAACTCCGTCCGCACGCCCATGTGCGACAGCAGCTTGTCCATCGAGAAGACGTCGTGCAGGCAGGGCACATTGTGCAGCGTGCAGGGCGTCTCCGCCAGCAGCGAGGCCGCCAGCAGCGGCAGCACCGCGTTCTTTGCGCCGTGCACGTGCACCGCGCCCCGCAGCGGCTTCCCCCCCCGGATAATGATTCGGTCCATGGCATGCTCTCCACCAATGACATCTCTATCCCCCGGAACGCCCCTGGCGTTCCCGGAGGCCCCTGGAACAACAAAGGCCCAAAGCCGGTAAAAGCCTTGGGCCTGCGTCCGTTACGGTAATCTACTCACAGTGCGGGAGGGGCAGGCGCCGTCTCCGTCGTATGTTCCGCCGCTGCGGGGGCCGCCGCCTCGGGCGCGGGCGCAGGGGCCGTTTCCGGCGCGGGCGCGGGGGCCGCCTCGGCGGGCGCCGCCGCCGCGGGGGCCGCCTCCGGCACGGGGGTGGCCTCGACCACCACCGGCGCGGGCGCGGGCGCCGCAGCCGGCGCCGCAGTGTCCGCCGCAGGAGCCGCCGCGGGGGCTGCGGCATCCGTGGCCGCCGCCTCGGGCGCGGGATTCTGCTCCTCGAAGAGGGCGTTCATGTTCGCGATTTCCTCCTCGCTGACCGGCGCGGGCGCCGCGCTGCGGCCGACGCGTCCGGAGAGCGTGGACATGAGCAGGGCCAGCACCATGAAGACGCCGGCCGCCGCGTAGGTGATCTTCTGCGGGAGGCTCTTGGACGAGCGGGGGCCGAACACCGTGTCGCTGCCGCCGCCGACGCCGAAGGCCCCGGCGAACCCGGTGCCCTTGCCCTTCTGCAGGAGGACGATGACGATCAGCCCCAGGCAGGCGGGCAGATACAGCAGCAGGATCAGCCACCACAGCACGGTCGAGTTGAAAATTGCCTCAAGCATGGGTCAGTCAAGTCCTTTGTGGTCGGCGCCCCGGAGGGGCCGGTGTTTTTTAGCGGGCCGCCTTCACGATCGCGGCGAAGCTGTCCGCCTTCAGCGCGGCGCCGCCGACGAGGAACCCGTCCACGTTTTCCTTGGAGAACAGCTCGGCCGCATTGTCGGCCTTCACGCTGCCGCCGTACTGGATCCGGATCGCCGCCGCCGCGTCCGCGCCGAACAGCTCGGCCACGAGGGTCCGCGTGAACACGTGGACCTCCTCGGCCTGCTCGGGCGACGCCGTCTCGCCGGTGCCGATGGCCCACACGGGCTCGTACGCCAGCACCACGTTCGCCAGGTCGGCCGCCGTGAGGCCCTTCAGCCCCTCGACCACCTGCCGGCGGATCACGTCGTTCATGAGGCCGCCCTTGCGCTCCTCAAGCAGCTCGCCGATGCAGAACATCACCTTCATCCCCGCCGCCAGGGCGAAGCGCAGCTTCTCGTTCAGCAGTGCGTCGGTCTCGCCCAGGATGTGGCGCCGCTCGCTGTGGCCGATGATCACCCACGCGCACCCGGCGTCCTGCAGGAACTGCGGGCTGATCTCGCCCGTGTACGCGCCGCTCGCCTTCACATAGGCGTTCTGCGCGCCCACCTGCACGTTCGAGCCCGCCGCCGCTTTCGCCACGGCGTCCAGCGCCGTATACATGGGGCAGACCACCACTTCCACATTGTCCACGTCCGCGACAAGGGGTTTCAGCGCCTCCACCAGCGCCACGCCCTCCGCGATCTTCAGGTTCATCTTCCAGTTACCGGCGATGATCGGCTTTCTCACTACTGCATTCTCCCGCGGCACGCGCCGCCTTGCTGCGTTTTCTCCAGGGAAACAGACAGGGAATCCCGCCCCCCGCAACGCCTTCCAGAGGGGGCAAACGTGCCCCCAACCCCGGAAAACCCTGCGGACATTCGGCGGGATTGTGCCCCGCTACCCTATCACAATCCGGCGCGGCAATACAACTTGCACCGGTCGTGAGGGGCCGCCTCGGGTCATCTTGGAAGGTGGGCGCCCTGCGGCCGGCAAGACCGCAAATGGCTTGGCGACGGTTATTTCTTCGGAATTTTGGCCGGCGCGATGCGCGGGGTTTACCCGCGCGGCGCGTTCTGCTATAATCCCGCCGCCCCGGCCAATCAGGCAGGGGGCGGACGAACACCAGCAGAAAGGATTTTTCGCCGTGCCCATCAAATATTACTGCCCGAAATGTCACCGCCGCTTTCTGGAGTGGGGCGCGGAGAAACTCTCGCACACCTGTCCGAACCCGGAATGCGGGTCGGAGTCCCTGGTGCTCATGGAGTCCACCACGCTGGAGGCTCCGGAGAAGCCCAAGCTGAAGAAGGTCAAGCGCAAAAAGACCCCGCCCGTGATCCCCCTGGGCGATGACTTCGACGTGGATGAGGCGATGGTGGACATGCCGCTTGAGGACGAGGATTTCGAGGACGTCGAGGTGGAGGAGGAGGAGCTGGAGACGGAGGAGGTCGAGGAGACCGAAGAGGTGCTCGAGGAGACCGCGGACGACTTCGAGGAGGAGGCGGAGGCCACGGACGACCTGGAGGCCGACGACACCGAGGAGGAGATCGCCGACGATGATCTCGGCGGGGATCTGCCGCTGGACACGGAAGAACTCTAGGCCCCTGCACCAAAACCACGGCGCCCGGAACCCGCACACGCGGGTTCCGGGCGTCTTGCATCCAAAAGGGGGGAACGTCAGCTCCCGGGCTTCTCCTGCTCCCACGGCTCCTTGGGGGCGGGTTCCTCCGCCAGGGATACGTTGATCTTGTCGTACTGGTAGGAGACCTTCACCACCGGGGCCGCGTCCTTAAACTCCTTGCGGAAGAACCCGGCCAGGGTCGCCTCGGCGGGGACGGTCACGGTGACCCCCCGTCCGGAGGCGGGCAGGGAGCGCACACCGTCCTCAAACACCACCGCGCACTCCATCCGCTTGGCCAGATCCTCCAGCACATCAATCAGGTCGCGGTTCTCATAAGAGAGCGGGGTCTCCGGCACGGGCGTGGTGATCTTCCGGTGGAAGTCCGCGGCAAGCTCCTCGCCGAGCATCACGTCCGAGGCGTTGGACGAGGTGCCGGCCGGGCTGGGCGCGGGCGCGGGCGCGGGCGCGTTGGACCGTTCGACGGACACCACCATCCTGCGGGGGATCTTCATGGCCGGCTGCCCCGGAACAACCTCCACCTCGACGGCGCTCGGGGTTTCCCGAATCACACGGGCGCCGCGCAGCTGTTTTCCGTTCTTAAGGGTGACGACGTCCCCCTCGATCGGCGTGCCGGTGGAGCCGCCCTCCGCTTCGGCCGGTTCCGCGTCCGCGCCGGCGTCGGGGGATCCGGCGTCCGCCGCCGGGGCCTCCGGAGCGGGGGCGGGCGGATCCTGCGCCCAGACCGCGGCGGGGGCGCACAGCAGCGCGGCCAGCACAAGCATGCAAGACACTCTGAGTTTCATGAGGGGCTCCTTTCAGAATCCGCCACCATTCTAGTGGGGGGACGGCGGCAAGTCAACCGCTTCTTTTTCCCCCGTTTCCGGGGGCAGGGGCAGCAGGAGCTGGACCGTGGTGCCCAGCCCTTCCCCGCTGTGCACGCGCAGGGCGCCCTGATGGCCCCGGACAATCCCCAGCACGGCGGAGAGTCCGAGCCCGCGCCCCATGAATTTGGTGGAAAAGAAGGGCTCAAAGATGTGGTCCAGCCCGTCGGGGGACATGCCCTTTCCGGTGTCCGACACCTCGACCCACGCGTAGGCGGTGCCCGGGCGGGGCGGGGCCACCCACAGGCCGGGGGCACCGCGGCCCCGGAACACCAGGGTGCCCGTGCCCACGGACACCACGCCGGCGCCGGCCAGCGCCTCCGAGGCGTTGAGGAGCAGGCTGACAACAGCCTGCCGCATCTGGGCGGGGTCCCCCCGCGCGGGCGCCGGCGCGGGCGACAGGCGGAGCCGCAGGTGGATATCCGGCGGAAGCTCCTTCTCCACCATGCCCGCGGCCTCGCGGGCCACCAGGTTCAGGTCCAGCGGATCCGCGGCGAAGCTGCCCTTGCCGGCGTAGGTGAGCATCTGGCGGCAGAGGACGGCGGCCTTGCGGGCGGCCGCCGCGATTTCCTGAAGCGACTTGTGCGCCGGGTTCCCGTCGGGCACGTCCAGCAGGGCGAGGTCAACGTTGCCGATGATCGCCATGAGGAGGTTATTAAAGTCATGGGCGACCCCCCCGGCGAAGAGGGAGAGGCTCTCCAGCCGCCTTGCCTCGCGCATGCGCGCGTCCAGCAGGCGCTTGCGCTCCTCCGCGGCCACCACCTCCGTGATGTCCTCCAGCGTGAAGACGGCGCCCTCCGCGCCGGGCAGGCGCAGCGGCGCGCCGTTGAGCGAGAGGATGCGCTCCCCGGCCCGGCCTGCGGCGGCCCGGCAGCGCCGGTTCATGAACGGCTCCCCCTCCGTGACCACCCCGCGGACCGTCTCCGCGAAGTCCCCGCCGTCCTCCATGCGCAGGCGCGCGCCCAGCTCCTCCAGAAGCGTGCCTTCGAGATCCTCCGGCGCGGCGCCGAGAAGCTCGGCCGCGCGCCCGTTGGAGAAGACCACCACCCCCGGGGCGTCGGCCGCGAGGATGCCCACCGGGCTCGTGCCCGCGACCCCCGCCAGCAGCTCCTGCTGGCGGGCCAGCGCCTGTTCGGCGTGGTGCCGCGCCGTGACGTCGCGCAGGATGCACAGCCGCGCGGGCGTTTCCGGGTGGTCCATGGCGATGTCCGTCGCCTCCGCGAACACCTCGCCGCCGTCGGGGCCGCGGATGGCCAGGGCCGCCGGCACGGTTTCGGTTCCCGCCACGGCCGCCTCGCCCCCCGGCACCAGCCGGGAAAACCGCACCCCCTCCAGGGCCGAGGGGGCCTCCCGGTGGAAAAGCCGGGCCGCCGCCGCGTTGGCGAAGAGGACGCGCCCCCGCGCGTGCATCAGCATGGCGTCCGGCGCGGATTCGATGAGCGCCCGGTGCTTGCGCTCGCTGGCCTCCAGTTCCGCGGTCCGCGCCGCGACCCGCGCGCGCAGGGTGGCGATCCAGACGAAGGAGGCGAACAGAACCAGGCCGATGAGCGCTGCCGCGGCGAAGAGCTTGGCCAGGTGCCTCTGAAGAAAGGTGCGGTCGCGCACCCCCAGCCACTTCTCGTAGATGTCCCGGTATTCCCCCGTGGCCTTGAGGATGCGCAAACCCTCGTTGATCCGCCCCAGCAGGTCGGCGCGGCCTTCCCCCACGGCGAAGCAGAAAGACGACTCGCTGAGGGTGAACGGCGCGACATCCAGATTGGACAGGCCCAGGCGCTCGCAGAGAAAGAGGCCCTGGTACCGGTTGAGCAGGGCGAAGTCGTGCTCCCCCGCGGCCAGCAGACGCAGGGCGTCCTCCGGATCCGGCACGGTGACCACCCGCCGCGCGATGCCGCGCGCGAGGATCCAGTCGTGCATGATCTCCCCCTCCTGCACGATCACCGAGCGGCCGCGCAGGCCCTCGGGCCCCGAAAGGGTGGTTCCCTTCCGGAGGAAGACCCCGTGGATGAGCAGGCTGTGGGGCACGCTGAAATCGGCCAGTTCTTCGCGCTGCGTTGAGTAGGCGTATCCGGTCAGGCCGTCCACCGCCCCCGTTTCCAGCAGATGGCGGGCCTCCCCCCAGGGCAGCAGCCGGATTTCCAGCTCGAAGTTCATCACGCGGGCCACCGCGCGCAGCAGCTCCACCGTGAAGCCGGACGGGGCGCCCGCGTCCATGAACTCGAAGGGCGGGTAGTTTTCATCCCCCGCAAAGACCACTTTTTCCGCCGGCGCGGCGGCCGAAGCGAGACAGGCCGCGCAGACCAGCGCGGACAGGGAAACCCGGCGGGCCCTCCCCCGGAAGCGGTCAAGTCTTCCCGACGGCATGCGCTGCGTCTCCGGAACCGTTCTCCGCACCGCGGCGGACTGCCCGCCGCGCCCCTACTCTAGGGGGGCGCGGCGCAAAATGCAAGCGCGGGGCGTGAACCCGCCCGGCCCCCTGGAATATAGTGGGGGCTCCGGCGCCCGGGGCCGCAACAGGAGACAACGAAATGGACACGCACCGTCTGACCCGCAGGGCCTTCCTGGCCGCAGCCACCACGACCGCCCTCGCGGCCGCCGCGCCGCGCGTGAACGCCGCGCGGGTGGTGCCGCGAAAACTGTCTCCGAACGAGAAAATGAACATCGCGGGCATCGGCGTGGGCGGCATGGGCCGCGGCAACGTGGACGCGTGCGCGGTCACGGAGAACATCGTGGCCCTGTGCGACGTGGACTCCAAGTACGCGGGGGGCGCCCTCGCCGCCTATCCGAAGGCGCGCCGCCACACGGACTACCGGAAGATGTTCGACGCCGAGGGCGACCAGATTGACGCGGTGATCATCGCCACGCCGGACCACACCCACGCCGTCATCGCCATGGAGGCCGTGCGCCGCGGAAAGCACGTTTACTGCCAGAAGCCGCTCACGCACAGCGTCGCCGAGACGCGCGCCCTCACCCTGGCCGCCCGCGAGGCGGGCGTGCAGACGCAGATGGGCAACCAGGGGCACTCCTCCGACGCCATCCGCCGCTGCCGCGAATGGGTGCAGGCCGGGGTCATCGGCCCCATCCGCGAGGTGCACGCCTGGAGCGACCGGCCCGTGGGGGGCGACCCGTGGTCGGACTTCCCGATCATGGCGCGCCCGAAGGAGAAGCCGCCCGTTCCCGACTCGCTGGACTGGGACCTGTGGCTCGGTCCCGCGAAGAAGCGGCCGTATCACCCGATCTACCATCCCATGTCCTGGCGCGGTTTCGTGGATTTCGGCACCGGGCCGCTCGGCGACATGGGCTGCCACATCCTCGACCCGGCCTTCTGGGCCCTCGACCTCGGGCAGCCCGCCAGCGTGCAGGCGACCACGACACACTACGAGCCCGAGATCAGCGCGGAGACCTACCCCCGCGCCTGCGTCGTGCGGTACCAGTTCCCCGCCCGGGGCGACATGCCGCCCGTCGCCCTGACCTGGTACGACGGCAGGCTCAAGCCGCCCGTTCCGGACGGACTCCCCGCGGACTACGACTTCGGCACGAACGGCGCGCTGTTCATTGGGGAGAAGGGGTTCATCCGCCACGGGTCCCACGGCGCGGGCGGCGTCCACCTGCTGCCCGAGGCCTTCGCCAAGGAGGCCCCGCAGCCCCCCGAATCCATTCCGCGCATTCCCCAGACCGATGGCGCCCACGAGCGCGACTGGATCCGCGCCTGCAAGACCGGCGAGCCCGCGTCCTCGAACTTTGAGTACGGCGGCGCGCTCACCGAGATGGTGCTGCTGGGCGTCGTGGCCATCCGCCTCCCGGACCGCCGCCTCGAATGGGACGGCGCGGCCGGGCGCGTCACCAACTGCAAGGAGGCGGAGGAACTCGTGAATCCGCCCTACCGCAGGGGCTGGTCGCTGGAGGGATAGGGAAGACTCAACGCGGAGACGCAGAGAACGCAAAGAACGCGGAGGGAGGGAAATAGATGCATGAGAATGATGTTTCCGACCGCATCATTGGCGCGGCGATTGAAGTACACCGCGCGCTGGGGCCAGGGCTGCTTGAAGGGGTGTATGAGGAGGCGCTTTGCCATGAGTTGCACCTGCGTGGCTTGGCCTTTGAACGCCAGAAAGGGGTTCCCATCGCATACAAGGGCGTGAAACTGTCCACGGATCTGCGGCTGGACTTGATTGTCGAGAACCCCGTGATTGTGGATGTGAAGGCGAAGGAGGAGATGACCAAGAAGGACCACGCCAAAACGCTCACCTATCTGCGGCTCACAGGAATCCGGCTGGGACTGAACATCAACTTCCACGAACCCATGCTGGCGGATGGCGTCAGGCGCATAGTGAACGGCCTGACCTGACTCTCCGCGCCCTCTGCGTCTCTGCGTTGAGTGTTCCTACTCCTCCGCCACCACGCGGAAGCCCACATCGTGGATGGTCTGCGTCTTCTCGTAGTGGTTGCGAAAGGCGGCGCGGGCGCGTTTGGGGCGGTCGAGCCAGGAGCCGCCCCGGACGACTTTGCGCGTGGTCCCGCCGCCGGCGGGATAGTCTGACGCGGTCCATTCGGCGACGTTCCCGTGCATGTCGTGGAGCCCCCACGGGTTCGCCGCGAAGGCGCCGGCGGGGGCCGAGACGCGCCAGCGGTCGTCGAAACGGGTCTCGGAAGCGCGCCACGGTGGGAGCGCCGTGGGCACGTGGGGATAGAACACCGTGTGGTGCGTGGCGTCGGAGAGGTTCTCGCACGCGCTGAAGTCGCTGTCGTTGGTGCCGTACCAGAGCGGGGTGGCCGTGCCCGCGCGGCAGGCGTACTCCCACTGCTCCTCCGTGGGCAGGGCGAAGCGGCGGCCCGTCCGCGCCGAGAGCCATTCGCAGAAGGCGGCGGCCTGTTCCCAGGACACGCGCACCGCGGGCTGCTCCGGGCGGTTGAGGGTGAACCCGCGCTCGTCGTCGCCGAACTGGTAGGCCTCGCCGGTCTCCAGGCCGCTGTCGTGCACGGGGTCAAAGCGCCGGAACTGCGCGTTGGTGATTTCGCAGCGTCCCATGAGGAAGCTCCGGTCGAAGCGAACCGGGCGCGCCGGCGCCTCGTTGGGCAGCCCGTGGTCCGTGCCCAGGACACACTCGCCCGCCGCCACGCGCACCAGCTCCAGCGCCACGCCGTCGCCCAGGTCCACGCGCTCCACGGCCGGGCTTGCGGCGGGCACGACCGGCGGGGTCGCGGGGCCGCCCATGACGAGTTCAGCGTTCGTCTCCGCCGGAGCCGCCGCCTGCTTTTCCAGCACCGGTGCGGGATGAATCGCCTCGGGGTCCTCGTCCATCCCGGCATACCGCAGGTGCAGCTCCCGCCGCCGTGCCGCGCCCTGAAGCGCCAATGCATGCTTCTCCGGGTTGGCGGCGACCACCTCCTTCCATGTGCCATGGAAGGGGGCGTTGAGGTCTATCCAGGTGACAATGCGGTCCCATGCCTCGGGGGAGAGGTTCACGCCGTAATGCCCGTCGCGGAGAATCTGGACGAGGCGGCTGGTGTCCGCGTGGAAGGCCCGCGCGGGAAGGAGGTGCGCGTCGCTCTCCAGGGTGGGCGTGTGCACCCAGCGGCGCAGCTCCATGTAGGACGGCGAGAAGTGCATCTGGAACGCCGAGGGCACCCGCTCCGCCGGTTTGGCCGTAAGGTCGAAGGGGCCTGTGTCCGGCCCGTGGCAGTCCACACAGTACGCGTCGAGCACGGGCTGCACCTCGCGCTCGAAGGAGAAGCCCCGCTGGGGGCCGTGCCAGGGCGCGATGTCGGAGGGCGGACGCCGGAAGGCCTTCGGCTGCATCCCCGGCAGGCTGGTGGTGTTCTGCCGCTCGTGGCAGCCCACGCAGGAAAGGGTCTCGCCGGGCACGCCGGTCATCCAGCTCCGCATGAGGGCCAGCGCCTTGCCGTCGGCGTCCAGCGGCTGCACGGCGACGGGGGTCATGGCGGGCATGCGGAAATACGCCGAGCCGTCGTCCTCCACGGGGACCGTGCCGACGATCTTCTTCACGTCCCACGGGCCGTCCAGCCCGACGCGGTCCGGTTCCGCGCCGAGGCCGTGAAAGGTGAAGTCGTAGCTGATGAGCCGCAGGGACTTCACGGAGCCCCGGGGCACCCCCGCCAGGCCGGGACCCACATAGACATCCGCCAGCATGACGTCCGAAGTGGTCATCTCCGGTTTCACCACGTCGGGGATCACGGGGGGGCGCGGCGTCTTCCGAAGGGCGACGGGCTCGAACATCGCCCGGCCCGGCTCCTCGTACAGGAGCGTGAAGTTGTCGAACACGTCCACCAGGTACACGCCCCAGAGGGCGTCCCATGCGGGGCGGCAGGACACGAGGAAGTACTTCTCGCCGAGGGGGTACGGATGCAGGAAGCGGGGCCAGCTTGTGGAGATGAGCCCGTCGAGGATCACGGGCTCCACCTTTTCGCCGAAGCCGGGGATCCGCTGCACCACGCCGTTCGCCTCCGTGCGGCCGAGGGTCGGGTCGAGGACGACCAGCTCCCCCTGGCGGGGTTCGTCGTGGTGGCCGCCGACGATGGTGACCACCTTCGTCGGGTGGCCGGGCACGGGCCGCGCGAAGAACATGGCCGTCGGCCAGAAGGAGTTGCTGCCGTAGTACTCCATCTGGCGGCTGCCGTCGGGGTTCATGCTGAACAGCAGGCGCGTGAAGGCGTGGGCGATGTCGGCGTACTCCCAGCGCTGGTAAAGCACCCGCCCGTCGTTGAGCACCGCCGGGCACCAGTTGTGGTCCTGGTCGTTCGTCAGGCGACGGATGCCGCCGTCGAGCCCGCGCAGGTAGAGATTGGCCACCTTGGACCGCCCGCCGAGGCAGGGCACGCCGACAATGGGGGCCGTCGAGGTGAACACGATGCGGTCGTCGGGCAGGTAGCAGGCGTCGTAGTTGTGGATGTCCGGGTCCTCAATGAGGGGAACCCGCGCGCACTGGCCGTCGGCGAGGCGCAGCTCCATGATGTTCCACTTGCCCGTGTCGTCGGGCATGGAGAAGAGCATCCGTTCGGCGTCCCAGTGCAGGTCCAGATCGCCGAGATACACGTCGGCGGGCGGCGTGTAGAGGGTCTCCGGAGTTGCCCCCGGGGTTTTGTAGTCCAGAGCGACCACGGTGTTCTGGTACGCCGCGGGGGGCAGGTCGTCGTTGCCATAGGAGTTGTGGAGGAGACCGGGGTTCTCAGCGGAGCGCCGGATCATCAGCAGGCGCTCGAAATCCAGCAGCGGGTTGGCCAGCAGTGCCTCGCGCTGGAGCGCCGCGAACCGCTCCACGATCCCCGCGTGGGCCTCCGGTCCGCTCCCGGCGGGAAGGGCGCCCTGCTCCGCCTCCAGCGCCGCCAGCCGCGCGAGGAACCCCGCGCCGCCGGGATAGGTGTCCGGGAACGACTTCGACAGGTCCTCGACGGCCATGCGGAGGGCGCGCCATTGCTGGGCGGAAACGCCGGGCGTTTCCGGATGCCGCCGTGCGGGGAACTTGGTGCGGATGGCGAAGGGCACCCAGGTGTCCGGCGCGGCCAGATAGGCGAGCAGGTTCGACGTCAGCCGCAGCAGATTCTCGCGGTGGGGGTTTTCCACGTCCGCGTAGTCGGGCCAGCGCCATCCGAAGACGATGATACGGCCGCTGCCGGGCGCGTACTCCGCCAGCGGGCGCTCCACGCCGCGCGGCGTGTTCCCCAGCACCATCGCCGCGCCCGGGCCGCCCCAGTAGAAGTCCGCCAGCGCCCGGCACCCGCCCGCGCTCAGCCAGATGCGGCCGTCCTCCAGCGGCAGCCCGGCGAAAGCCGGGTGGGCGGGCTCCTCCGGCACCAGAGCGGCCGGGTCGCGGTAGTTCTCGATGTCCCGGCGCTGGGAACGGACATAGGTCTCCACGCCGAGGTTGTCAATCAGCGCGAGCGCGCCGCCCGACAGCAGCGCGCCGCCGCCGTTTCCAACATAGGACCGGAGGGCGGTGATCGCCGGGCCGCCGTACATGGCGTTGTAGGCGATGGCGTCCCCCTGGTGGTACCAGACCACCTGGAACTCCTCCAGTTTCCGGACCGCGCCCTGCGTGTCCTGAAACGCCCCCGACTCCTGCAACAGCAGCAGCGTGGCGTTCCCCAGCGTCCGCGCCGCCTCCCACGCGCCCCGCTCATGCGGCCCGATCTTCTCCGCCGCGCTCTCGGCGCTCAGGAAGGCGATGTTCAGGGGAGCGGCAGACGCGGCGCCCATGAATACCGACAAGACGGGGATGGCAAGGGTCAGCAATTGTTTATTCATTGTCGCGCACCCACTTCCGCCCCCGCTCCGTCAGCCGGTAGGACTGCATGGGACTGTTTGGGGATTCAGGATTTGTTCTTTCGATCCATCCGCCCGCCAATGCCGGATCCAGATACGAGGTCCGGAAAGATGCCTTGTGGGAAAGCTTCAGCGCCGCCATCAGGTCGCCTGCCTTCATCTCGCCCCCGCCGAACACACGCAACAGCCGCGCTACTTGGTCGGTTACTTGGTCGGTTACTTGGTCGGTCGCCGCATTGGCAAGGGCCTGGGACAGCGCCCCGAGCATGAACATGACAAACGGGGAGGCGTCCCCGGCCCTGTCGGATTCGGCCAGGGCGCGGTAGTAGTCCTCCTGGCATTCATGCACCACCGTTTCGACGGGCAGGTAGGCAAGCAGGGGCCGCCAGGTGCGCAGGAGGAGGGTGTGCCACAGTCTTCCCATGCGCCCGTTGCCGTCGTCGAAGGGGTGGATGAACTCCAGCTCGTAGTGCGCGAGACAGGCGACCACCAGCGGATGTTCCTCCGTCCTGGCGATCCACCCCAGGAGATTCGCCACCAGCCCCGGAACCCGGGCCGCAGGCGGGGCCATGTGGACCAGGGTCTTCCCGCGGAACACCCCCACCTTGCCCCGGCGGTAGGCCCCGGGACGGTCCACCAGACCGGCCATCAGGGTCCCGTGGGCGGCGAGGAGGTCCGCCTCCCGGGAGGGGTCCCACTGCTCCATGGCCTCATAGGCCTGAAAGGCGTTTTTCACCTCCTGCACCTCGCGGGGCGGTCCCAGCACCCGCCGGCCCGCAATCACGGCGGTGACCTGTTCGAGGGTGAGCGTGTTGGCCTCGATGGCCAGGGAGGCGTGGATGGTGCGGATGCGGTTGTCGCGCCGGAGTTTTGGTGTCAGCGCCTGTTCGGCCAGGGCCGTGTAGCGGCCCACCATCTCGCCGATCTCCGCCACCAGGCGAAGCATGGCGGGGGTGAGTGTGTAGGGCGGCTGATAGGGACTCTTGCTCATGGGCCGCAATCCAGACCTGCGTGGGACACCCCGGCGCCGGGAAGCGCCGCATGGTCAAACCATATACCAGCCGGAAACGCCTTCTCAAGAAACGCGGGTACTCGTGCACGGCAGGACGTTGGCGGGAATGTAGACGCGCCATCTTGGCGCGTTCTTCAGGTCAACAGAAGGCCCCAAGAACGCGGCAAGATGCCGCGTCTACGCTATGGGCGTTGACACCGGCGTCACTTCCCCGCCGGGGAGAACACGAACGAGTTCCAGTAGGCGAGGTCGGCGGCGCGGAAGTCGTAGGGCTG
>Ga0116172_10003114_pt1 | contig 14004 bp, 11 predicted proteins | sample AD_UKC083_MetaG_FD_89799 | JGI IMG/M metagenome (GOLD analysis project Ga0116172, IMG submission 89799) | Active sludge microbial communities of municipal wastewater-treating anaerobic digesters from USA - AD_UKC083_MetaG | ecosystem: Engineered > Bioreactor > Anaerobic > Digestate | place: USA...
ACCGAATCCGAAGCCATTGACGATGTCACTAAAATTGAAATTGTCCGTGCTCTGATTGATGCTTTACCTACCACCAGTCCTTTCAAAAATATCGCCGCTCCTTATCTTTATCAAAAGGATATTTTAGGAGCTATCTCCACCCTTAAAAAAGAAAATATTTCTCCTGCTCGTTTAGACGAACTCCTCCAAGATACCATCGATTTTGCTAACATCACTCAACCTTTTTTACAAACAGTTCAATCTCTTCGCGCTTCCCAAAAAACTGAAAATGATATCGTTAATGCCATCAAAACGGCGGCTGACTCTCTCCACTCCCAACCTCTTTATCAAGTCCGTCTCAATTATTTTCTTGATCTCTTCAAACAAGGCAATCTCTCTTTATCTGATTTAAAAAAAGATTTCAAAAAAATTGTTGAAAAATATACTGGAATTTTAGACAAAATCCGTGATTTATCTCTGATTTACCAACAATATCAACAAACTTTATCCACTCGTGGTTTTTATGATTACGAAGATATGATTCTGTGGGTTATTACGGCTCTTAAAACCCACCCGGAACTTCTGTCTACTTATCAAGAAACTTACCACTATCTTTTGGTCGATGAATTTCAAGATACTAATTCTTCCCAAATGGAAATTTTAAATTTACTGACCCAAGATTCTCCTCGCCCCAATATTTTTGTGGTTGGTGACGATGATCAATCTATTTTTCGTTTCCAAGGTGCTAGTATCGAAAATATTTACAAATTTCATGAAAAATACAAAAAAGATTTAACTTTAATCGTTCTAAAAAACAATTATCGTTCTCATCAGTTAATTTTAGATTCTTCCACTGACGTTATTAACCACAATCACAGTCGAATTAGTCAATACATAGATAATATCGATAAGTCTCTCACAGCCACCAAAGATTATGATCCCAATCCTATCAATCTCTTTACCGCCAACAACAGTTTGGAAGAAAATTATTGGATTGCTGACCAAATAAAGCAATTGGTTGATTCCGGAGTTACCCCTAAAAATATCGCTGTTCTTTATCGAAAGAATACTGACGTCAACGATCTGTTACCTTTTTTAACTCAACATAATTTACTTTATCTTCGCTCTGATGCCATTAATATTTTAGAAACTCTGGAAATTAAACAATTATTAACTCTCCTCAAATATTTATTCGACCCTCAAAATGATTCTTGTTTAGGAGAACTCTTATCTTTTAATTTCCTAGGTTTTAATAGTCTTCATCTCTATAAACTTTTCCGCCGTGTTGCCAAAGAACAATTAAAATTGTCAGAAGCAATTTTAGAGGACCCGATTTTCGATGACTTTAATCAGCAAGTTGCCGACACTCTCAAAGATGCCCATAATTTACCCGCTGACGAGCTGTTTAACCTGATTATTCGCCGTTTTCACTTTTTAGATTATGTTTTAAAATCCAAAAATCTCTCTCTTCTCAAACAACTTAATACTCTCTACTCCCACCTCAAACAAAGTCTTTTGGTTGATAAAATTTCTCTCTTTGATTGGGTTCAAAAAATCGCTCTCCTTTCCGAAAACGAACTCTCTCTTGATGCTTTAGCGCTTCAATCGGATGTTGATAATTCACTCCGACTGATGACTGTTCACAAGGCCAAGGGTTTAGAATTTGAACATGTTTTTATTATCAGAACTCTTTCCTCCAGATGGGATGATGCTCGAGCCGGTCGCTCCCTGATTACTCTACCTTTAGGCATTCTCCAATATGATTTGGATAATGATATTTTAGAAGAAGACCGCCGTCTTTTTTATGTCGCCCTCACTCGTGCTGAAAAACAAATTTACCTCTCTTACACCCGTTTTTCCGAAACCGGCAAAGAACAATTAGCCACTCGTTTTATCAAAGAAATTGATCCCCAAAGAATTGAAATCATTCCCTCTACTCCTGAGATTGAAAAAAAATCTTTAGAATTTTCTTTTACGCAAAATATTCCTCAATTAAAATCTGTCGATCTCTCCGCTTATCTATCTCACTATTTATCGACTCAGTATCGTTTCAATATTACTCATCTAAATTCTTACTTAAAATGCCCTCTCTGTTTCTTTTTCAAAACCATTCTTCGTCTACCCTCACCAAAAGCTAAGTCTCTGTCTTTTGGTACCGCCGTCCATGGTGCCCTGGCTTATCTGACTCAAATTTATAAACAAAAAAATCAACTTATTTCTCTAGATAAATTTTTGTCTATTTTTGAAAGTAATTTAAAAAGAGAAAATCTTTCGGATCAAGATTTTATTGATTTACAAAATCACGGTCGACAAGTTTTGACTGATTATTATCATCACTATCAGGATTCTTTCAACGGTCGTTGTCTCACCGAGCATGATTTCCGTTTTAAAAACGTTCATTTGGGTGATATTCCTTTGACCGGAAAAATTGACAAAATTGAGTTTTTATCCGGCAATCAGGTGAATGTGGTGGATTATAAAACCGGTAAACCCGACTCCAAAGGTCCTCAGTTGAGTCGGACAGGGGACTACTTCCGTCAACTAGTTTTTTACAAACTTCTCTGCGATGAGGCCAAAAGTTTTCCTTACCAAGTCGTTTCCGGCACCATTGATTTTATTGAGAAAAACAAAGCTGGTACCTTTGTCAGAAAAAATTATCCTCTTACCACACAAGATGCCGCTGACTTAAAAAAACAAATAGAAGCAGTCTTCCAAAAAATCCTTGCCCTCGACTTCACCCCCAATCCCTCTTGCGACGACAAAAGCCATCTTCATTATTTGTTTGACGAATATTTCAAATGAAATTAACTATTAAACGTTTCGATAAAAGTCTGCCACTACCAATTCACAAAACCCCAGGGGCAGTTGCTGTTGATCTTTACAGTCGGCTAGACACGGAAATTAAAGCCAAAGAAATTGCCTATATTCCCATGAATGTAGCTATTAAAATTCCTGATGGCTATTTTATTCTCCTCGCCCCACGCAGTTCCACTCATAAACTAGGTATTCATGGTATCAATGGTGTCGGTATTATGGATCGGGATTATTGTGGCAATGAAGATGAGTATCATTTTGCCGTTAGAAATTTTACCGACAAAACAGTTAAAATTGATAAGGGTACTCGTCTCTGCCAATTAGTTTTAATCAAATGTGAACATTTTGATTTTGAAGAAGTTGACACCATGCCTAATCCTAACCGTGGCGGCTTTGGCACCACCGGGGTAAAATAAACCATGACTCTAGTTTATATTCTTCTGGCTCTGATTCTTTTGGGAATCATTTACTTTATTGTCACCTCTCGCCAACCCACCACCGCCTCTCTAGACCCAAAAACTATTGACGCGATTATTACCATTGCCAATGAAAAATTAGGGGACAAGACTGAGCAGATTAATGTCGATCTTAAAAATAAAAAAGATTCCATTGAAAAAATGGTCAACCAAGTTTTAACCGAACTGGATAAAAACCAAAGCAAATTAGAGTCAGCCGAAAAAGAACGTGTCGGTTCTTTTAATGGTTTACGTGAAGCCATCGAGAATAACCGCAAAATTACCGAACAACTCTCCGTTACTACTGAAGGTCTCAAAAAAACCCTCTCTAACAATCAAATGCGCGGTGCCTTTGGGGAAAAGGTAGCCGAAGATTTACTTAAACAAGCCGGCTTTGTTATCGGCACTGATTACACCAAACAGGAATCCGAAGGTTCAGGTCGTCCTGATTTTACTCTCTATCTTCCCGACAAAACCAAAATCAATATTGATTCCAAATTTCCTTATAGCGCTATTGTCAAAATGAGTGAGACTGACGATCCTGAGCAAAAAAAACAATACCTTAAAGAATTTGAAAAAGATATCAAGGATAAAATTAATCAGGTTTCCAGTCGTGATTATATTGACCCGGAAAAAAATACTGTTGATTTTGTCATTGTCTTTATCCCCAACGAAATGATTTTTTCCTTCATTTATGAAAAGTTCCCCAATCTCTTAGACGAGGCTTTTAACAAAAAGATTGTTTTGGCTGGACCATTTTCTTTTACTGCCATTTTACGTATGGTACGTCAAGCCTATGATAATTTCCGTTTCCAAAAAAATATCCAGGGAATTATTACCCAAATCAAGGTCTTTGCTGTTGAGTATCAAAAATTCAGTGAAGAATTCAATAAATTCGGAGACAGAATTGACAATCTGCAAAAACAATACAATATCGTTTCCCAAACTAGAAACAATAAATTACAGAAAGTTATCGACAAAATTCAGCTTGGTTCCGAGTCGGATCAACTTCAAATCAAGGCCTAAATTAGCACTTGACATCAGTTAGTGCTAATAGTATTATAGTGCTAATGGCAGATTTAACTCAGCGTCAAATCAAAATTCTCAAGTGTGTCACCGAAGAATTTATCGACTCGGCTCAACCTGTCGGCTCGGAGACCCTTGAGCGCAAATATAATCTAGGTATTTCCTCAGCCACCATTAGAAATGAAATGGCGGCTTTAACCCAGCTTGGTTTTTTAAAAAAAGGCCATCTGTCTTCCGGTCGATCACCGACCTCTATGGGCCTGAAATACTATGTCAGAAACCTAATGACACCTAAAAGTATGTCCGTCAGTGACGAAATTGGTGTCAAAGAAAGAGTCTGGAATTACCGTAATGAATTTGACAAACTCTTAAAAGAAACCACTAAAGAACTGGCTCAAAAGACTCGTTCTCTAGCTATTGCCACCACTGATCAAGGCTCAATCTATAGTTCAGGCTCCTCGAATTTATTGGAAGAACCGGAGTTTTACAATATTGATGTCACCAAGACAGTTTTATCACTTCTAGACGATCCTGATTTTTGGTTTGACATTATTAATAAAGCCGGTATTGATACCAGCGAACCGTCTTCCCAAATGATTCATCTCTTAGTTGGTGAGGATTTGGGTATGGAACACTTGGAGCCTTGCTCTTTTGTTTATCAGACTTATCAAGCCGGTCCTCATCGTGGTATTGTGGGAGTTGTCGGTCCCGCTCGGGTCCGCTATCCGGTCATCATTCCGGTGATCGATTATTTTGCTGATCTTATCTCTACCATTACAGGTTAATTTTTTTATGGACAATTCAAAAAATAAAAACAAGTCTAAAAATCCGTCTTCTGTAGCCAAATTGGAAACTCAGGTCCAAGAGTTGCAGGAAAGACTTAGTCGATCTTTAGCTGATTATGCTAATTTACAAAAAAGACATGAAGATCATCGTCAAGTTTTTGCTACTTTGGCTATCACCGGTTTTGTCAGTCAAATGTTAGAAGTTTTGGATGAATTTTTACTTACTTATAAACATTTACCCGATCCTGGTCTCAAAATTGCAATTGACAAATTTGAAAATGTGCTCAAAAATCAAGGCCTGGAAGAAATCAACCTTAAAAATGCTGACTTTGATCCCCAGATCATGGAGTGTATTGAAGTGGTCAAAGGTCCGGACAATAAGGTTGTGGAAGTTAAAAAACGTGGTTATTTATTAAACGGCCAATGTTTACGTCCCGCCCAAGTGGCCGTGGGCAAAAATTAATTATTAATTAACAATTAAAAAATAAAAAATATGGCAAACAAAATTATTGGTATTGATTTAGGTACTACCAACTCCTGTGTCGCTGTTATGGAGGGTGGTACCCCTAAAGTTATTCTCACTGCTGAGGGTAGAAACACTATTCCTTCCGTAGTGGAACCGGTTAAAAAACTGGTCGGGGATTTGGCTAAGCGCCAAATGGTTCTCAATCCCCAAAATACTATTTTTAGTATCAAGCGTTTAATGGGTCGTCGTATTGATGATCCCGAGGTTAAAAAGACTGAAAAAATCGCTCCTTATAAAATTGTCGCCGGCAAAGACAAGGTTGCCGCTGTCGAGGTTGAAGGCAAAGCTTATACCCCCCAGGAAATTTCTGCCATGATCCTGCAAAAAGCCAAGGCTGATGCTGAGAGATATTTGGGTGAAAAAGTCACCGATGCAGTCATTACTGTACCTGCTTACTTTGACGATTCTCAACGTCAAGCTACCAAACAGGCTGGAGAAATTGCCGGTCTTACTGTTAAAAGAATTGTTAACGAACCGACCGCCTCCGCTCTAGCTTACGGTTTGGATAAAAAGAAAAAAGGTTTGGTGGCGGTTTATGATTTGGGTGGTGGTACCTTTGATATTTCTATTTTGGAAATCGGTGACGGTGTCTTTGAAGTTAAAGCTACCAACGGTGATACCTTTTTAGGTGGTGATGACTTTGATCACAAAATTGTTGAGTGGTTGTTGGATAAATTCCAAAAAGAACACGGTGTCGATTTGAGCAAAGATCCTCAAGCCCTCCAACGTATTCGTGAGGCCGCCGAAAAAGCCAAAATTGAACTGTCTAGTACTGGTGAAACCGACATCAATCTGCCTTTTATTACTCAAAAAGATAAAGAGGCACTACATTTAACTGCCAAGCTGACTCGTTCTGAGTTGGAAAAACTGGTTGATGATTTGATTCAAAAAAGTATTGCTCCGGTAGAAAAATGTCTTAAAGACGCCGGTGTCAGTAAAAATGATATTACCGACGTGGTCATGGTTGGTGGTATGACCAGAATGCCCAAAGTCATCGAAGTGGTTAAAGACTTTTTTGGCAAAGAACCCAACACGACCGTTAATCCCGATGAAGTCGTCGCTATCGGTGCCGCGGTTCAAGGAGCTGTCTTAACCGGTGAAGTCAAAGATATTGTCCTTCTTGATGTTACCCCCCTAACTTTGGGTATCGAAACCGCCGGTTCTATTCGCACTCCTTTAATCGATAGAAACACTACCGTTCCTACCAAGAAATCTCAGATTTTCACCACTTATAGTGACAATCAACCACAGGTGGAAATCAATGTTCTCCAAGGTGAACGGCCCATGGCTGCCGACAACAAGTCTTTAGGTCGTTTTATCCTCGACGGTATTGCCCCGGCTCCCCGAGGTACTCCTCAAATTGAAGTCACCTTTGATATCGACAGTAACGGTATTCTCTCCGTTTCTGCCCAAGATAAAGGTACCGGTAAAGAACAAAAAATCACCATTCAGAATGCCACCAACCTCTCTGATGAGGAAGTGGAAAAGATGAAAAATGATGCCGAGCTCCATGCTCGTGAAGACAGTGAAAAGCATGATTTGGTGGAATCCAAAAACCGCCTTGATGCTACCATCTTCAATTCTGAAAAATCTCTCAAAGAATTCGGCGACAAGGTTAAAGCCGAAGACAAAAGTAAAATTGAGGATAAGCTCAAAGAAGGTAAAGAGCTTTTGGAAAAAGCTGATGGCAACAAAGCTGACTATGACAAGTACATTGATGAGCTTAACCAGATGATGCAAGTCATTGGCCAAGCTGTCTATAGTCAACAGCAACCCAGTCCCGAAGCCACTGGTCCTCAACCGGAAGCTCCTCAAGCGGAAGAGGCCAAAGCCTCTGACGACAAAAAAGAAACCGCCGAAGAAGGCGAAGTCGTCGCTTAATCAAGATTAATAAATTAGTTCTCGAAATTCGTAGAGACGCCCTGCGGGGTGTCTCTACAATCCATTAAAGAGAACTATTTTCAAATTATTTCGCTAAAATAGCAGAGCATGAAAAAAGATTTTTATGAAACTCTAGGAGTTTCTAAGAATGCTACCAAAGACGATATTAAATCAGCCTATCGCAAACAGGCCATGGCTTGGCATCCCGACAAAAACAAGTCTCCTGACGCTGAAGAAAAATTCAAAGAAATCAATGAAGCTTACGAAGTCCTCAGCAACGACCAAAAACGTGCCGCCTACGATCAGTTTGGTCATGCCGCTTTCGATCCCAGCCAAGGTGGCGGTAATTTTGGTGGCAACACCTACAGTCAACAAAGCGGTCCTTATCATTTTACTTGGCAAAGTGGCGGTGGTCAGGGAGCTGATTTCCAATTTGGCGGTTTTTCCAACCCTTTTGATATTTTTGAACAATTTTTTGGTATGGGTGGTGCTTCCTTTGGCGGTCAAGCTCGACGCCAAGTGCCCACTTATAAACTCCAATTAACTTTTTTAGAAGCCGCCCTGGGTGTTGAAAAAGAAGTTGAAATTGATGGTAAAGCTAAAAAAATCAAAATTCCGGCCGGAGTTGATGATGGTCAACGGATTAAATTCACTAATTTTAATCTCTATATTGACGTTCTGCCTGGTAAAATTTTCCGTCGCGATGGCAACGATGTCTTTGTTAATCAAACTATTACCTTAACCCAGGCTATTTTGGGAGATGTTATCGAAGTCCCCACTCTAACCGGCACTCTTAAAGTTAGAGTTAAAGCCGGAACCCAACCCGGTACCTTAGTTCGTCTCCGTGGTAAAGGTATTAAAAATGTTACCGGTTATGGTGTTGGCGATTTTTACATTCGCCTGAATATTACTATTCCCTCCCGCCTCACCTCCCGCCAAAAAGACTTGGTTAAAGAGTTAGGTTTATAAGCTTTAATCTGTTATAATACCCAAGTTAATCTGTGGTATTCGGAATGGGGGCCGGCGCGTCCCCATTTTTCATTTACCAAAAGGATAAATATGGACATTAGAAAACTACCAAAAACTGAATTTGCCGCCGCTGTGGCTCAAATTGCGGGTGAGAGAAATATCGACCCCCAAGAGATTTTGGATGCCATCGAGGCTGGTCTGGTTTCGGCTTATCGCCGGGATCAAAAAGAACGTGGCACTATTGTCGCTGAAGATGCTGTTTTTGAAGTTGAATTAGCCCCAGAGACCGGCTCTTTTGCTATTTTTGAAATTAATGGTGATAAAAGAACTGAGGTGACTCCTCCCGGTTTTGGCCGTATTGCCGCCATGACCGCCAAACAGGTCATTGACCAAAAAATTCATGAAGTTGAGCGTGACACCATTATTTCCGAATATGAACAAAAAATCGGTTCCTTGGTTTTAGGTGTGGCTTTGCGTTCCGATCCCTATAAAATTACGGTCGGAATCGCTAAAACTGAAGGTATTTGTCCTAAAGACGAACAAATTAGAAATGAAATCATTGCCCTTGGTTCCAAAAAACTCTTTCTGATCAAAGAAATTCAAAGTGATGAAGTCACCGGTCGCAAAGATATTATTCTTTCTCGTCGCGATCCTGAGTTTATTAAACAACTTTTTATCCGCGAAGTACCGGAAGTTGGTAATCGCACTGTAACCATTGAAAAGGTGGCTCGTGATGCCGGTCAACGAACCAAGGTGGCTGTTTTTTCGACTCAAAAAGGCATCGATCCGGTTGGTTCTTGTATTGGTCAAAAAGGTTCTCGCATCCAATCCGTTCTCAACGAACTACCTACCGAGGAAAAAGTTGATGTGGTGGCTTATTCTAAAAACCAAAATCAATTCATCATCAATGCTCTCTCTCCAGCCGAAAACGTGGAAATTATTTCCCTAAAAGACGGTGTGGCTGAGGTTCAAGTACCTGAAGATCAACTGGCTCTCGCCATTGGTTCCGGTGGTGAAAATGTCCGTCTTGCCGGTATTCTGACTGACATCGACATCAAAGTCAGCGCCAAAAAATAATTTTTAAAAGACAATTTGTTATGACTCAAAACACTACTAAATTTCGTCCGCCTATTGTCACCGTCATGGGTCATATCGATCATGGTAAAACCACTCTTTTGGATAAAATTCGTCAGGCTCGGGTGGCTCAAAAGGAATCCGGTGGTATTACCCAACACATTTCTTCTTATCAAACTGAAGTTGACACCAAAGAAGGTCCACGTCTAATCACTTTTATCGATACTCCCGGTCATGCCGCTTTCTGCGCCATGCGTTCCCGTGGTGCCAATGTCACCGATATTGTTGTCTTGGTCATTTCCGCTACTGATGGTGTCATGGCCCAGACCAAAGAATGTATCAAAGAGATTAAAAATAATAATTTACCGGTCATTGTCGCCTTGACTAAATTCGATCTTGATACCCGCAATCCTGAAATGGTCAAAGATCAATTGGTAGAAATGGACCTGATTCCTGAAGATTACGGTGGTCAAATTGCTGTCGTTCCGGTTTCTGGTAAAACCGGTGAAGGTATTGACAAACTTTTGGAATTAATCTTACTTAATGCTGACATCATGGAACTTAAGACAGAACCGTATAAAGATCTGGAAGCTATTGTGATTGAATCTCGCCTAGATAGTCAACGTGGTCCTTTAGCTTCAGTTATTGTCAAACAAGGTACTCTGCGCGTTGGTGACCAATTTTTTATTGATACCACTCCGGTTAAAGTTAAAGCTTTGGTTAATTCCGAGGGTAAAAATATCACCGAAGCTGGTCCTGCCACTCCCGTAGAAATCTTGGGTTTTACTTCTGTGCCCATGGTCGGTTCCGTACTGACCGCCACTCCTCACGAAATAGAAAAAAGTCCTTCTACTACTAATACTGATATCGCCACTGATACTGACAATCCTCAGCTTCATATTGTTCTTAAAGCCGACGTTGAAGGTACTCTTGAGGCTTTAAAAAATAGTCTTAGTGATGACGTTAAAATTATCAGTTCCGGAGTTGGTCCGGTCAATGACAACGATATTATTGCCGCTAAAACCGGTCATGCTCAACTTTTTGCCTTTAATGTTCCAGTCAGTAAAACCATCAGAAATCTTGCCGACAACGAAAAAGTGACTATCATCGAATCCAAAATTATTTACGAAATTATTGAAAATATTCAAGCCCAAGTTCTCAAAATGCTTGATCCGACCATCGAAGATACTATCCTGGGTGAGGGGACTATTATCGCCGAATTTAAGATTAACAAGGTCCGTATTGCCGGACTTAAAGTCACCAAGGGTGAAATTGCTAAAGGTGATACTGTCCATTTGATGCGCAGTGATCAAATTCACAAAAACACTATTGTGGAAGGTATTCGCCAAGGCAAGGACGTGGTCGATAAAGTCAAAGCTGGTAATGAGTGCGGTATGACCTTTAAACCCTATGTTGACTTTAAGGTCGGAGATGGTATAATAGCCTATAAGAAATGAAAAACTACAACGTTACTGAAATCAACAATTTGCTGTCCACCGTCAAAAGTGTTTTAGTGGCGGTACCCACCTTATCGGTTGATAGTTTGGCCTCTGCCTTGGCTTTGGCCTTATCTCTGAAAAAATCAGGTAAGCAGGTGACTGTTTTTTGTCCTCAAAAACCTGATCAAAATTATCAAAAACTTGGTGGTTTGGAGATGTTAACCGACACTTATAGTAATTCCGATTTAGTCTTATCTCTAGATTATCCTATCGATCAAATTGAAGCTGTTTCTTACAACGATGACGGTGGTCGCCTGAATTTGGTGGTCAAAACCAAATCCGGTGCTGTCAAAGTGGAAACTAATCAGATTCAAATCAACAACAATGCTGCTAGCGCCGATTTATCTTTTATGTTTGGCGACGAATCAGTTTTAGGAGAAAAGGCTTCCATTGTTAATCAAGGTAACTGGGTTTTAATTACTCCTACTCAATCCCAAAAACTTTGGGCTAAAACGACTATTTTTGATCCCGATGCCCCTTTTTCCGAAATTTTAACCTTCCTTTTAGCTTTACTTAATTTGGAAATGGATCCTGAAGTTGCTAAAAATCTTTTAATCGGCCTTCGTGTGGCTACCCAATCCTTTAGTGTTAACGTTTCTCCGGAAACCTTTGAAGCCGGCGCCCTTTGTTTGCGAGCCACCCAAGTTGCCTTTACTCCTCCGGTTGAAGCAACACCCATTGAAAATGTCGAAAAATCGGGTAATTTAGTACGTGGTACCAACCAACCTAATCCTACCCCAACGGTTTAATTGTTAAAAAAACCTCATGAAAGAAAAACATCTACTTTGTGGAGTTGATATTAGTTCTATTCAACATGTCGCTTACAAAGGAACAATAACTATTTTTCACCAACTTCCTGATGGGGGAAGTTGTGATGGCTGCCACTTAGACTTTACACGTTCTACTGTAGTTGTTAATGACGATCCTGGTCGTAGATGTGTGCAAAGACCTGCTTACACTCAAAGACTTAATTCCTAAACTGTGCTATAATTTTCCCTGACTAAATACGGTCTTTCGGGAGCCATTCCGAAACTTTTATTATTTAACCGTTTTTAGCCTTTTAATTCATGGCATTAACCGCTGAAGAAAAAAAAGAAATTATTGAGAAATTCTCCCAAGCCAAGGGTGATACCGGCTCTCCTGAAATTCAGGTAGCCATTCTTTCCAAAGAAATTGAAAAACTCCAAGGACATTTGGGTGAAAATAAACATGATTCTCCAGCCAAACGTGGCTTGTTAAGCAAAATTGCTAAACGTCGTCGTTTGCTTCGCTATCTCTCTATTCATAATGAAGAAAGATATCAAAAGGTTATCAAGAGTCTTAATTTGAAAAAGTAAACCCCATGCCCAAAAATACTCACGAAATTGCTCTAGGTAGCAAAAAAATTATCCTGACTACAGGTCAATTGGCGCCTCAAGCCAATGCTAGCGTTTTAGCCCAAATGGGTCAGACGGTGGTTTTAGCCACTGTAGTTTTAGGTGCCGTCGATAAATCCAAAGATTATTTTCCTCTCTCAGTTGAGTTTGTGGACAAACTCTATGCGGGTGGTCTAATTAAAGGTGGCAAATGGGTTAAACGTGAAGGCGCTCCCTCTGACACTGCTATTCTTTTTGGTCGCATTATCGACCGTTCCATTAGACCTTTGTTTCCGGCTGATTTTAAGTATGAAGTCCAGGTTGTCGCTACTGTTTTAAGTAACGACAAAGAAAATGACGTGGTCATTCCTGCTTTTACCGCCGCCACCGCCGCTCTTATGCTGTCCAACATTCCCTTCAATGGTCCGGTTTCTATTGTCCGAGTCGGTCTTAATGACCAAAAATTAACCCTGTTCCCCAGTATTTCCGAACAACTTAATTCTTCTCTCGATCTTTTAGCTTGTAAAGATCAAGAGGGGATTAACATGATCGAAGCCGATGCCAATATTGTCGACAATGATACCGTTCTTAAAGCTTTAGATTTAGCCTTTACCACCGGACAGAATATCAATGCTCAATTAGAAGATTTTGCCAAAAAATTCGGTAAAAAGAAAATTAATTATGAACCTATGGCTCCGACTCAAGTCTTGATTGACGAAGTTGAAAAATTGATCAAAACTGACTTGGAAAAATTTGTCACTGACGGGCTTGATGGTACCCATATGGCCGCCGAAGAAGCCATCAAAGAAAAAGTCAAAGATCATTATGAAGCCAAAATTAAATCTGAAGAAGTTGAACTCAACTTTTTAATGGAAGCTGTCGATACTTTAGTCCGTAAATATTTACGCGAAGCCACTCTTAAAGGTAATCGTTATGATAAACGAGCCATTGACGAGATTCGTCCTTTGAATATCGAAGCTGGAGTTCTGCCTTGTACTCATGGCTCCGCTCTTTTTGAAAGAGGTTTAACTCAAGCCTTAACGGTGACCACTCTAGGCTCTTTAGCCGAGCAACAATATCTCCAGGACAGTAATGGCGAGGTCACTAAAAGATATCTTCATTACTATTCCGCCGCTCCTTTTTCTACTGGTCAAACCGGCCGTTTTGGTCGTCCCGGTCGTCGTGAAGTCGGTCATGGGGCTTTAGCTGAAAAAGCCTTGGTGCCGGTCATTCCTTCCATTGATGAATTTCCTTACACTATTACTCTCACCTCCGAAGTTTTATCTCAAAATGGTTCCTCTTCTATGGCCTCCACCTGTGGCTCGACTCTGTCTCTGATGGATGCTGGTGTTCCTATTAAAGACAAGGTGGCTGGTATTTCGGTAGGGATGATGTCCGATGATAAACAATATATTTTATTGACTGATATTGCCGGCATTGAAGATCACTGTGGTGACATGGATTTCAAAATCACTGGTACCCGCCATGGTATCACTGCCATTCAATTAGATATCAAGAGAATGGGCTTGTCTATGGATATGATTCGTGACACCTTTGTCGCTTCCACTAAAGCTCGTCTCCAAATTTTAGATAAAATCGATTCCGTTCTTCCCGAACCTAGGAAAGAATTGTCCGTTTACG
>Ga0116172_10003118_pt1 | contig 13986 bp, 7 predicted proteins | sample AD_UKC083_MetaG_FD_89799 | JGI IMG/M metagenome (GOLD analysis project Ga0116172, IMG submission 89799) | Active sludge microbial communities of municipal wastewater-treating anaerobic digesters from USA - AD_UKC083_MetaG | ecosystem: Engineered > Bioreactor > Anaerobic > Digestate | place: USA...
AGTTGTATTTTGGCTGATACTGAAATGGGAAGAAACTGCCGACGAACCGGGATCGGATCGGTGGTTGTTGCTGATTGCTTATTTAATGGGCTTGTCCATTGGCGTTCACCTTTTAAATTTGTTGGCAATTCCTGCAATTGTACTGGTTTATTATTTCAAAAAATTCACACCATCCTTTAAGGGTGTTTTATTGGCTTTGTTTGGTTCGGTGGTAATTTTGGCAGTTGTTTTGTTCGGAATTATTCCTGGATTTGTTCAAGTTGCCAGCTGGTTTGAGCTTTTGTTTGTCAATCAACTGGGATTTGCTTTCAATTCAGGACTTTTTGTTTACATTATTCTTTCGATTGCAGCTCTTACTTGGGCTATTTACGAATCTTATGTTAACAAAAACTATTTCAGAATTATATTGTCTTTTCTCTTAGCCATTACTTTAGTAGGTATTCCGTTTTTTGGACAACATATAGTGCTGGGCATAATTCTGGTAGCAGCCTTGAGCTTTTATTTCTATAAATGGAGAGACAAAGTCAATGTTCATTGGATTCATACTTCTATTCTGATGATTACCTTAATGTTGATTGGATATTCTACTTACAGTGTAATCGTTATTCGTTCTGCTGCCAATCCACCTATGGATCAGAATTCGCCCGATAACGTATTTTCTTTGCGGTATTATTTGAATCGTGAACAGTATGGAGATCGACCACTTATTTATGGTCCTGTTTACAATGCTCCGGTAAAACTTCGCGTAGAAGGCAATATGTGTATTCCGGAAGAAGATTTGGGAGAAGCAATGTATGCACCGAAACCCAAAAAATCGCCCAACGAAAAAGACCAGTACATCCTTACCGGTTATAAAATGGACTATAAGATGGATGAAAGGTTCAATATGTTTTTCCCTCGCATGTACAGCAACAACAGTTCTCACATTGAAGCCTACAAAGTTTGGGGAAAAGTAAAGGGAAAGCCCATCACTTTTGACTACTGTGGACAGGAACGAACGGAAATGAAACCGACTTTTACCGAAAATCTTCGTTTCTTTTTCGATTATCAGCTGAATTTTATGTACTGGCGCTATTTTTTATGGAATTTCAGTGGACGGCAGAACGACTTGCAAGGAAATGGTGCGATAGACAAGGGAAACTGGATAACAGGAATCAATTTTATCGACAAATATCTGGTGGGAGATCAAACGAATCTTCCAACTTCTTTGGCAGAAAACAAAGGAAGAAACACCTATTATTTATTGCCTCTGATTTTGGGAATTTTGGGCATACTGTCTCAAATTTATGGCGGAAAAAAGGGACAACACGATTTCTGGGTAACTTTTCTTCTGTTTTTTATGACTGGTATAGCCATTGTAGTGTACCTGAATCAGACACCTTATCAGCCTCGAGAAAGAGATTATGCCTATGCCGGTTCGTTTTATGCTTTCAGTATCTGGATTGGGTTGGGAATTCTGGAAGTTTTTAAATCGTTTAAAAAATACATCCCTGCTACAGTTAGCTCCATTATAGTTACTTTGCTTTGTTTGTGCGTGCCGGCGCTAATGGCTTCTGAAAACTGGGACGATCATGACCGGAGCGGACGTTTCACGGCTCGTGATTTTGGGCAGAATTATCTTGAATCCTGTCGACCGAATGCCATTATCTTCACCAACGGCGATAATGATACTTTCCCTTTGTGGTACAATCAGGAAGTAGAAGGTAAAAGAACTGACATAAGAGTTTGCAATTTAAGTTATTTGCAAACCGACTGGTACATCGATCAGATGAAACGCGAAGCATACAAATCGGCACCGTTGCCTATATCGTGGGAACCTGAAGATTATATTTCGGGTAAAAATGAAGTGGTTTCGGTGGAAGACTTTATTAAGCAGCCGGTTGACGTAAAAACCATCATGGATTTTATTCGGAGTTCCGACCCTCAAACCAAAATAAATGGGGAATCCGTTATACCGACAAAACAAATTTATATTCCTGTTGATGCTCAGCAGGTTATAAAAACTGGAACTGTTAAACCCGAAAGAGCAGCCGAAATTGTTCCAAGAATTGATTTCAACCTGAAAAACAGGCTTACCAAAAGTGAACTGATGGTAATAGAAATGTTGAAGGAAAACAACTGGAATCGCCCGATGTATTTTGCCGTAACGGTGGGAGATGATTATTATCTGGGACTGAATGATCATTTTGAACTGACAGGTATGGCTTATCAAATAGTGCCGGTTGGAGCAAAAGGAGCTGGGCCGGGTGTAAATACGGATGAAATGTACGAAAATGTGATGCACAAATTCCGTTTTGGAGGAATAAATAATCCGAAAGTTTACATTGATGAAAACATTGGCAGGATGTGCCGCACACACCGCATGTTTATCGGACAGTTGGCGGGAGCGTTGTTGGCAAAGGGAGACAGCGTAAAAGCCAAAACAGTACTCGACTATTGCAATAAAATGATTCCTGGAACTACTGTTCGTCATGATTATACTTCTGTTCAGTTGGCTGATTACTATTATAAACTTGGCGAAATTAAGAAAGGTGATGCCATAATGAATGCGGTAGCCAAAGACTGTGTGGAGTATTTGAACTGGGGTTTCAGTTTGACTCCTTCGCAGCAAAACAGCATCACGGGAGAAATGGGAAACAATTATGCCGTACTCAATCAGGTGTTGCGCATTTGCGACGAAAACAAGCGGAAAAATATCCTGGATAAGTATCTTCCCAGCTATATGCAATATTCGCGACATTTTCAGATGTAAATGAATTGTCAGTTCCCTACTGTATTGCGTCCGCTGATAGGAAGAAACTATTTGTGGAGAAAAAATTCTTCGGAAAAAGTTGTTTATCTGACTTTTGATGATGGACCGGTGCCTGAGGTTACGCCTCAGGTACTCAGTGTGCTTGATGATTTTAATATTAAAGCTACTTTTTTCTGTGTGGGCGACAATGTGAACAAATATCCGGAACTGTACCGAGAAATTCTTTTGAAGGGACACAGTGTTGGGAATCACACTTTTCACCATTTAAACGGATTTAAAGTAGAACATGAACAATATCTGAATGATGTGGAACAGGCTTCGCAGCTGATCGATAGCCGGTTGTTTCGTCCACCTTATGGGAAACTTACCCGCAGGGAGAAAAAAATATTGGAACAGAAATTTCAAATTGTGCTGTGGGATGTCATATCGTATGATTATGACCGAAATTTATCGCCTTCACAAGTTTTGGAAAATGTGAAACACAATTCAAGAAATGGTTCAGTGATTTTGTTTCACGATTCCGTGAAGGCAAAAAACAATATGTTGTCTGTTCTTCCTGATGCCATAAATTTTTTGTTGGCAAAAGGTTTTCGTTTCGAAAGACTTTGATGTTTTTTATTGTTTGTCAGAAATTCTGATTAATTTATAGCCTGTATTTTTTTACTGAAAATTGAGTTCATGAAAGAATCTGTTTTGCAATATGTCTGGCAGCACAAGCTTTTTTTACAGAGCAATCTGCAAACAGCCGATGGCGAAAAAGTGGAAGTCATTGATGTGGGCAAATGCAATACGGATGCGGGACCTGATTTCTTTAATTCAAAAATAAAAATCGACGGGACCCTTTGGGTGGGGAATGTGGAAATTCATTCACGATCCTCCGAATGGATAAAGCACGGGCACCAGAAAGATAAAGCTTATGATACGGTGATATTGCATGTGGTGGCAGAAACTGATGGAGAAGTTTTTAGAACAGACGGAACAAAAATTCCTCAGTTGGTGTTGCCTTTCTCAAAAGATATTGAAGCAAATTACGATTCTTTGTTGAACAACAATAAATGGATTCCTTGCGCAGACAAAATTGATAATATTTCCGATATTTTTATTCAAAGTTGGAAAAATGCTTTGCTAGTAGAGCGACTGGAACAAAAAATGACAGAGATAGAAAATTTGTTGATGCAAAACCATTTTCATTGGGAGGAAGCTTTTTATGTTGTCATTGCTCGGAATTTTGGCTTTGGTACCAATGGTCAGGCTTTCGAAACGCTTGCAAAATCTGTTCCGCTAAATATTTTGGCAAAGCACAAGGACAATTTGTTGCAGTTGGAAGCCATTTTGTTTGGCCAAGCCGGTTTGCTGCCTGCTGATGCTTTGGATGATTACACCATGCAACTGGAAAAGGAATATGCTTTTTTGAAAAACAAATTTTCTTTGCAGCCTATCGACTGCAGCCAATGGAAATTATTCAGACTCAGACCTTATAATTTTCCTCATGTTAGAATTGCACAATTTGCTTCTCTTGTACATCAATCATCAAAACTTTTCTCAAAAATCATCGAAACTCCAAATTTGGAACCGATGAAAGATATGTTTTCCTGCAAGCCTTCAAATTATTGGCAAACACATTATCTGTTTGGCTCTGCCAGTCCAAAAAGCACCAAACAGCTCGGATTGTATTCGATTTACAGCCTTATAATCAATACGATTGTTCCTTTTCTATTTTGCTACGCTTCAAAAAAGAACAATGAAGATTTAAAAGAGAAATCTTTGCATTTGCTGGAAGCTATTCCGTCAGAAAAAAATGCCATTGTCAAAGGTTGGAGAAATATTGGAATCGCATCCAATTCGGCTTTTGATTCACAGGCCCTTATTCAGTTGAAAAAGCAATATTGCGATACAAAAAAATGTTTGTTTTGCAGAATTGGACACAAAGTATTAACGTTGCAAACAACCTGATTTGAAACAACAATGAGATTAGATTTTTTTAAAACTTTCATTTTTTCAGGATTCATTTTGTCGGTTGTTGGGTGCGCCAACAAAGCACAAGGCCCAACCGGCGGTCCGAAAGATTCCATTCCGCCAAGTGTTGTCCGTTCTGTTCCGTCCAATGGGGAATTAAATTTTAAGAAAAAACAGATTCTGATCGATTTTGATGAAAATGTCAGTATCGAAAAAGCGGCCGAAAATGTGCTTATTTCTCCTCCTCAGGTGAAGCCGCCTGAAGTAACAGCTATTGGGAAGAGAGTAACGGTTAATTTACAGGACGATTTGAAAGATAGTACCACTTATACCATTAATTTTGGAAGTGCTATTGTAGATTTGAACGAAAAAAATCCATTAAAAAATTTCTCCTTTTCATTTTCTACAGGCAATCAAATTGATACCTTACAAGTAAAAGGTACGGTTATCAATGCCGAAGATTTGAATCCTGTTTCGGGTGTTACGGTTGGCGTTTACAAAAATTTATCCGATACGGTTTTTACCAAACAACCTTTTTTAAGAATTGGAAAGTCAGATGATGCGGGAAAATTTTCAGTAGAAAATTTGAAAAAAGATACCTTCAAAATTTATGCGTTGGGTGATGCCAACAGAGATTATTTTTATCAGCCGGGAGAAGGTCTTGCATTTACCGATTCTCTGATTGTTCCGGGTTTTTTCAGAGAAGAAGTGATGGATACGGTGTGGAAAGATTCTGTTCAAATCGATACCATTCGTTCCATAGTGCGAACGCATTTTATACCCGATAACGTTCTGCTGAAATATTTTAAAGAAAACAAAAAACGACAATATTTCATTAAGGCTGAACGAACTTTACCTTATGCTTTTTCTTTATTTTTCAATGCGCCTATGACCAAATTGCCAACCTTGAAACCAATTGATTTCGAATGGGATGGCAAGTATATTCTTCAGAAAAATAATACGATGGACAGTCTGACTTACTGGATGACCGATTCATTGGTTTGGAAAAAAGATACGTTGCAGTTTGAAATGAGTTATCAGAAAACTGATTCGCTTTTTCGACTTATCCCTGCAACCGATACATTGAAAATTTTCATGCGTACTGCTCGCTCTAATGCCAGAAATTCCAAAGATAAAAAAGAATCTGCTTTGCGGGTAAAAATGGGGCAAAACTATCCGTTTACGACCAATATTGCCGGTTCGTTTGAAATTTATCAGCCAGTTATTTTTCGTTTTAGCACGCCTTTGGCTCAGTATGACTTATCAAAAATTTCTCTTGCTCAACGAGTTGACACGCTTTTAAAACCTTTGTCCGTTAATTGGCGACAGGTAGATTCTACCAAAATGGTTTATGCTATCGATTACAAGTGGGAACCGGAAAAAAATTATGAGTTGACGGTCGATTCGGCTGCATTTACCAGCATATATCAGCAAACCAGTAAAAAATATTCCGGCATATTCAAAATTCGTTCATTGGATGAATATAGTTCGGTGATTATGGTATTGGAAAATTTTGTTCCCAACGCCGTGATTCAAATTTTGGATGCCAAAGATGCTGTTATTGCTTCAAAGCAGGCTCAGGAAAAAGGAACCATTTTCCAATATCTGAAACCCGGCGATTATTATGCCCGACTTTTTTTGGATGAGAATGGAAACGGAAAATGGGATACGGGAGACTTTTCCACACACAAGCAGCCTGAAGAGGTTTTCTATTATCCGAAAAAAATGACTTTGATGCCCAATTGGGAATTTGAGGAAACATGGGATTACCTTAAAGTGCCTCTGCTTGAGCAGAAGCCCAAGGAAATTCGCAAAGATGCCGGAAAGAAAACATCAGGAAATTGAGTTTGGAAAAGGTTACCGAATAATTTTCAGGACACCACTTTTCAAAATAATTCCATATTTCCCATTTTACCTATAAAAAGAATAACCCCTGTGCTGTTTTCGCGAATCACAAACAAAAATGGTTTGTTTACTTGAAATACCGGAATCATAGGAACTGACGTATATCCAATTTCAACTACCGTAACAGCTGCTGCTTCAGTTCCTTCTTCCGTAACTTCGATGTATGTATTGTGGAGTACCCTGGAAATAAAAAGATTTTCATCTACAATATTGCTGAAATCGGCATTATCAGTAAACGCCAACTTCATGCCCATATCAATTAGCGGATCGTTTAAAAGGAATTTATTTTTACTACTAAATCGCGGAAAATAAACTTCTACTTCTCTCATAGATAAATTTTGAAGAATGCTATTCCACTGATCTACTGTAAGATATTTCAACAAATCTGCCGTTGTATTTCCATTTTTCGGTAAAATTACTGTCATGCTGAAAGCTTTGTTGCCGTAAGGCATATCCAGGTATTGAGCCTTTTCATCTTCTGCATAGGCAAAAGTATCTTTCTGAAACATCATGTTCACTTTCACTTTCTCCCCAGCTTCGTTGGTAAAATCAGCCTGTGTAGTATTTTTCTTCTCGAATTGATGACGCCAGATTCCCTTGAAATAAATGGCATTGATCAAATACATCACGGCATCTTCAGGGATATTGTCTAAGACGGAAGGAATCAGATTGTTCGTTTTTTTAGCACACCATTGATTAATAGTATCTACCGCCCAAGCTTTTGAAAAATCGAGTTCTCGTACATACGCATCAAAATAATCAATATTCACGTTCAGAAAATCCGATTTTACCTGAAAACCGCTCCGATACCATAAAGAATTGGCAAGAGTGAGTTTGGTGGTCGGGTCAATGGTTGGAAGCGTGGTTTGCAAAATACGATAATATTCATTGATTTCCTCAACCGACATGCCACTCATTTTCAAAGCGCTTTCCATTTCGGATTTGGTTTCACCGGCTGCACCATTCCATGTCATTCCCAGCGCAATGCTGACACTTAAGGGAGAAATAAAAACATTCGTTTCTTTTGAAAAATCGATTACTTTACGAAATAAATCGAAGGCGAATCCATTGTCCTGTCCTACACGTTTTGCTTGTCCGTCGGTTAAAGCGATAGGTTTTGCATCGGGCGGAAGTTGTGAAGTAGATTCAGTTTCGTCATTGCACGAAACAATTCCGAGAATCAGAATGGCAAATAATAGAATTTTTTTCATGTCAGTAATTTTTTGAGAGAGTAAGAATAAAATAAACTTGTAATGTTTAACGGATTACAGAAAATTCTGTTTGTATAATTGGATAAAACAATTTTTCCATGTTTCATGGGTTTATTCCGAAGTATTTGAAGAATAATATCTACACCATGCTTTTAAGCCACATTCATCACATTTGGGTTTTCGGGCAAGGCAAACATACCGACCATGCAAAATGAGCCAATGGTGCGCAATGGGCAACAAATGTGGCGGTATGAAGCGAACCAGTTCTCGTTCGGTTTGTAAAGGATTTTTTGAATTCGTGGTCAATCCCAATCGCTCCGAAACGCGAAACACATGCGTATCGACCGGCATAGCCGGTTGGTTGTAAATAACTGCAGCGATAATATTAGCCGTCTTTCGCCCAACGCCGGGAAGCGTTTGGAGCTTGTCCACGTCGTCAGGAATCTTTCCTTCAAAGTCAGTTACCAATTTTCGCGACATTTCTACCAAATGCTTAGCTTTACTGTTGGGATAAGAGACGCTGTGAATATATTCCAATAGCTGTTCGGGAGTGGCGGCTGCCATAGCTTCCGGCGTTGGAAAAGCGGAAAATAGTCGTGGCGTAACCATATTTACCCGTTTGTCAGTACATTGTGCCGAAAGGATCACTGCAACCAGTAGCTCAAACGGATTGGAGTAGTTTAATTCCGTTTGAGCATTGGGCATATTTACTGCAAACCACTCCAAAATGTGCCGATAACGATCTTCGATTGTCATATAACCTTCTGAAAGGTTAAAAATTTAATCTACAAATGTACACAATAATTTCAGCAAAATATGTTTTTGTAAATTTTGTTTTCACTAAAACAAATTATTTTTACATTAGTTTTTGTGCGGTGCTAAGTTCAAATTAGAAATGCAAATTGCTGATTTAAAATTAAAACATCTTGTTTGTTGTTTTAAATTTTCTTTCCATCTAAAAAAATTGCTTCAGGAATGGTTTTTAAAAGAAAATCTGTAACTTTGAAGCAACAAATAAAATCGATTATCATGACATTAACCGACAGATTTTTGAAATACGTAAGTTTTACTACAACTTCCGACGAATTGACCAATATGACACCAAGTACGCCCGGTCAAATGGTTTTTGCTCATCACTTGGTAAAAGAATTGAAATCTCTTGGTCTGAAAGATGCCGAGGTGGACAAAAATGGCTATGTTATGGCAACTCTGCCAGCCAATACCAATAAGAAAATTCCAACTATCGGCTTTATTGCACATTTGGATACAAGTCCGGATATGAGTGGGAAAAACGTTAAGCCACAAATTATTAAAAATTTCGATGGTAAGGATATTTTACTGAATGAAGAACAGTTGATTGTACTGGAAACAGAGAAATTTCCAGAAATTCTGCAGTATGTGGGTCAGGATATTATAGTAACTGATGGAACAACGTTATTGGGAGCCGATGACAAGGCTGGCATTGCCGAAATTATTTCTGCAGTGGAATATCTTTTGCGTCATCCTGAGATCGAACATGGTAAGATCCGCATTGCTTTCACTCCGGATGAAGAAATAGGCAAGGGGGCGGATTATTTCGATGTGCAAAAATTTGCTGCCGATTGGGCATACACTATTGATGGCGGAGAAATCGGAGAATTGGAATTTGAGAATTTTAATGCCGCCTCAGCAAAAGTAACTTTTTACGGGTTGAATGTTCATCCAGGCTATGCACTTCACAAAATGAAAAATTCCATCCGTATAGCCCATCAATTTTCCGCCATGCTTCCGCGTCACGAAACACCCGAACATACCGAAGGTTATGAAGGTTTTTACCATTTGACTTCCATAGAAGGAACAGTGGAAAAAACAACCATGAGTTTTATCATTCGCGACCACAACCGTGAAAAATTTGAACAACGGAAAAAAGAGCTTCAGCATTTGGTCAATAAAATTAATGCCGAATTTGGAGAAAATACGGCTGTTATAGAGTTACGGGATCAATATTACAACATGCGTGAAAAAATTGAGCCAGTCATGCACATTATTGATTTGGCTTCAGACGCCATGAAGGAAGTGGGTGTTGTGCCAAAAATTGTTCCCGTACGAGGAGGAACAGATGGGGCGCGCCTTTCGTACATGGGACTTCCTTGTCCAAATATTTTTGCGGGTGGGATGAACTTTCATGGACGTTTCGAGTACATTCCCATTCCTTCGATGGAAAAAGCTATGATGGTCATTGTAAAAATTGCCGAGTTGGCAGCGAAAAGATATGAAGATTCTTCAGAAAACGATGAATAAGGCACTTATATTGTTGAAATTGGATCCGAAAAAATGATGAATTCATCATTTTTTCGGAAAAACTTGTTTATGAAATTTTTTCGCTGCTCTTTTGCTTTCTTTTACCGTTTCGGCACGAAGTTGGTTTTTTGAACACGTACTTTCTCTGAATTAAAATTTTGATGAAATTTTTTTTGTGTCTCTCTTCATTGAATAGTGGGATGAATCAACTTTATTAAAAATTGATTAAGTCTTTAAAAATGCTTAAATTTGTATTTTATTGATATTTTTTCGGCAACGCATTACAGCTAATCGTATGAGCCAATATTTCATCACCAACGACGGTGAAACAACACTTGCAAATGTTATCAAACGCATTTTACCAGGCAAGACCGAAAGCCTCGATTTTTTAGTAGGCTATTTTTATTTTTCGGGAATCGAAGAACTCTACGAAAGTATCGGCGACAAAAAAATGCGGATTCTTGTCGGGCTGGAGATGGAGGAGGAATTGCAGCACAAAACGGCAAATTTGGATTCGTTAGTCAACCATCACACTTCCTCCAAACAGGAAATTCGGCGACAGAACTACGAATCGCTGGTATCGCTTTTTACAACAACCGATTTTTTCGAAACGAAAAAGCAGCAGGAAGCATTCAAAATCTATTACGAAAAAATAAAAGACGGCACACTCGAAATTCGTAAAACCAAAGAACCATCCCATGCTAAAATGTATATTTTCACTTACTCGGAAGAGGCATCCGAAGGGGGCGATTTACCTGGAACAGTGATTACCGGATCAAGCAACCTCACTTACAGGGGACTTACCTCCCAAAACGAAATCAACGTTCGATTTCACAGCAAACCCGAATACGAAGAAGCCGAAAACATCTTCAACCGGCTGTGGAGTAATGCAACCGTGCTTGCGGACAGGGAACATATCGCCGATTTCGACGAAGGAGTAATCCGGCATATCTGGTTCGAAAAGATTTATTCTCCCTACCTGTTTTATCTTCGGGCACTCCACGAGTATTTTTATATCGACCGGAGCAAACGCATCCGCACACCACACGAAATAACGAAAGGTAAATTTCTGAATCTGAAATATCAGGAAGGTGCCGTGCGAATGGCTTTGTCGAGCATCGAAAAGCACAATGGCGTGATGGTAGCCGACGTGGTGGGATTGGGCAAAAGCATTATTGCGTCGGCCGTAGCCAACAATCTGGGATTGCGAACCATCGTCATTGCACCACCTCACCTGGTACCGCAATGGGAAGATTACTGCGAAGAATTTCGGATCACTGCTCGGGTTTTCAGCCGTGGCGTGATTCAAAAAGCACTGGAGCATTATCGCTCCAAATCGACGGAAAACGAACAATGGCTCATCATTGTGGACGAGGCACACAACTATCGCAACGAATTTACACTCGATTATGCCATGCTCCACGAATTGTGTTTGGGCAACAAAGTGATGTTACTCACAGCAACCCCGTTCAACAATCAACCTTCCGATATTTATTCGCTGATCAAACTGTTTCAGATTCCGACCAAATCCACGTTGCAAACCGTCGATAATCTCGGCGAAGAATTTCGGAAATTGATCAACAGCTATAAAACACTTAAAAAGAAGCAAAAGAACGATCAGATTACCGACATGGAATTGGCAGGCGAAGTCGATCGCATCTCTTCCCACATACGCAACATTATTTCTCCGCTGATTGTACGCCGTTCGCGGCTCGATTTGCAGGGTATTCCCGATTATCTTCACGATTTGGAAAATCAGAAAATTCATTTCCCCGTCGTGAAAGATCCCATTCCGTTGGATTATGATCTCGGATCGGTACGCGACCTGTATCTGTCCACTTTGCAACGTATCTGGCCGGATGACGAAAATCCTTCGTTCGACGAAATGGAAGATTTCGATTTCGAGGAAGCAGCGGCTGATCTGCCGAAAAACATGGAAAACAAGACCGGTACAGCAGCCCTCAAGACGGCACGCTACCAGCCCATTGTTTACGTGAAACCCGATTTCGAAAACGAGGTGAAAAAGACAGTGGAAGAAGCCGGATTCGAATACAATCTGTTCAAGGGAACGCAACGAAATTTGGCAAAATTCATGCGTTCGATGCTTGTTCACCGATTCGAAAGTTCGCAATATGCTTTCAAAATCTCGCTCGACACCATGCTGCGCAACAATCAGAATATTGCCGCATGGGCAGAAAAGCGTCACGCCGTACCCATTTTCAAAAAAGGGAAACTACCCGATATCGAAGAGCTTTATGACAGCACTGGCGACAACATGAAGGCCGATTTCGACGACGAATTGGAAGAAGCCATCGAAAAGTTCAAAGCAAGAGGATTGTTTGAAATAAAAACCGAATATCTCGACGAATCGTTTTTTACCGATTTAAACGCCGATATCGCATTGCTCAAGAACTTGCGACAGGAATGGAGCAAGATGCACGTCGATCCCAAGCTCGATCGATTCATCGAAATATTGCACCAAATGATGAAGGACGATCCCAAGCGAAAGATCGTGGTGTTCAGTCAGTTTGCCGACACCGTCGATTACCTCGAAGAAAAACTTGTGGAAGCGGGACTACCCGTTTTTGCCTACACATCGGCAAAAGCTTCGCAGGCCAACAAGGAAATCATCAAAGCCAATTTCGATGCCGGAAACGAACAGCAGGCCGACGATTACAAAATACTGGTTGCCACCGATGCCATTTCCGAAGGATACAACCTCAGTCGTGCCGGAGCCATTTTCAACTACGACATTCCCTACAATCCCACGCGCGTCATCCAGCGGGTAGGACGTATCAATCGTGTCAATCGTAAAATGTTCGACGAACTCTTCATCTACAATTATTTTCCCACGGATATTGGCGAAGCCGAAACGCGTACGCGAGAAATTTCGACGTTGAAAATGGCCATGATTCATGCTATTATGGGCGAAGATACCAAAATACTCACCAGCGACGAGGAATTGAAATCCTATTTCGTCGAGCAATACAAGAAATTGAGTCTGGCCGACGAACAGCAATCGTGGGATACTCCTTACCGGGCCGAATTGAACCAATTGATTCACTCCGATGCGATGAAAGAAGCGCTGGCGCTTCCGCTTCGTGCCAAAACTTGCCGCAAAACGGGAGACGAGGGCAACAAAGGGATTCTTGTCTTTGCCCGCAAAGGGAGCGACTGCGTTTTCAAGTTTGCTCCCGTCAACGACCAACCGGTCGATTTGTCGCCACAGGAAGCATTCGACCGACTTCGATGCGGGATGGACGAAAAAGGGTATGCGGTAACCGATGATTTTGAAGAACGATACATTGATGTAAAGAAAAAATTGTTTGAAACGGAGCAGGAAGGCACTACGGAACAAAACAAACGGGATGCACTCGATAAAATAAGACTTATCCTGCAAAGCAAGGCGTGTGATGGCGACTATCTCGAAGATTTGAGTACCGCTATCCAATACGATGCCGTTTCAGGTTACGACCTGCGATGGATCAATCGGATGAAACCTGCCGAATACAAACAACTGCCCACGGTCATCAGTCCCGAATATATCCACAAGATTCTTCAACTCTACGACCGCATCGGCAATGCACCCCAAACACTTATTTTAGCCGAAGAAATAATTCCTTTACTCTAAATATACACCCCTACGAATGAATCTATTTGAGTTCGACAAACCTTACGACAGAGACAAATTTCTCGATTTCATGATCGACTTTCTCCCCGACGACTTCACGCCTCGCGTAGAACCCCTCGCACTGACCGATTTCACACCGAAATGTGCCCGGCAAGCCACCCGATTAGGCGTATCCGAGATATTGCAGCTCGAAGTATTGGAAATTGTCCATTCGTCGTCACGCGATGCCCGAGTAGCCATTGCACAGGATG
>Ga0116172_10003125_pt1 | contig 13976 bp, 11 predicted proteins | sample AD_UKC083_MetaG_FD_89799 | JGI IMG/M metagenome (GOLD analysis project Ga0116172, IMG submission 89799) | Active sludge microbial communities of municipal wastewater-treating anaerobic digesters from USA - AD_UKC083_MetaG | ecosystem: Engineered > Bioreactor > Anaerobic > Digestate | place: USA...
ATCTGCCCTCCTCATAGATTCCCAGTTTATCGGGAGGTACAACATCAAAAATATTGGGGGCGTGAGGGAGAATTAGTATGTCTGCATCTACGTAAAATACCCTGTCATATCTCCACCAGAGGGTATTAATGAATTGTTTCATGTAACATGGATGTTGATCCGTTCGATAATTATCATCAACAACAATGAAATCAATTCCATATTTGTCTGCGTATTGCTGCATGTAATACCTAGTGACATCAAACATCCAATCAAAAGAAGAACCGACCATAATAGTAAACATACATTTACGTTCTGGTCGGTTTGTTATCGGTGGTATTTCATCAACAATTAATGGGCCATTTGATACGGAGATAGGCCGTCTTCGTTTTAAATTGTTATTCAACTTTCTAGAGACACTCATAATTGACTACTCTGCTTGAAGCGATTTAACTGCCGCAACTTTCATATATTCAATTTCAGATAAAGGTTTGGCGATATTTTCAGGTATTCCTAAACTGATCAATTCTTCATAAATTTCTTTTTTTGTCATGTCGGATATTCCTTCTTATGATATTGAAGAGGTGAGAAAGCCGTAGTCTTCTAAAATAGAAATTAAGTTATTAAATTTATCTTCCAAAGTTGATCCTGTAAGAGTTTGTTGTGCCACAGGTGTTACACCATAAAAACCCAAATATGATCCACTGTGATTTAGGGTAATGGGTATTTGACATTCATTATTATCCAATATTAATCCAGGAGTTAAATCGGTTGTATTGTTTGGAGTATGCATAAGAATCAACCGTGTACCTAGATATCCTAACGAATGTTGTTCACTTGCCTGTAATACCATTCCACCTACTGGAGAGGTATCATAATCAGTGATAATTTGATTTTGATAAATGTGATCAGAAAATACCATCGAAACGAATGTGGATATAAAATCATCTTCTGCATGATAGGTAAGGTTATTTGGATCAGACGGCTCCATATATTCAGTTTCAGGATCAATCATCCTGGCTGACTTTGTTAGAAAACCATTATCCCCTATATTGTAAGCATCTACATTAACGGTTTGAATTAACTGTGCGCCAACTATAGAAGGGGGTATTATGTTTCCATTTATCTCCGCCTCTTGAAGAATCAATATGGTGGTAGTGATTCCCACACCTCCTGCCGATGTTGAAAATCCATCCATTGTTATTTCACCAGCAGTTAATGTTAGACCATTGTTACCGGTTATTAAACCAGTGGAATCCAATGTACCATTAATGGTTATATTATCTGTTATTGTGGAAGGTACAGCGGTGAGATACCCTTCAGTACTATGGTCTCCCCATCCATAAGCAGAATCCCAATTGGATATTTGTGTTGCAGTAATAGTAAAGGCATCCGAATTGGTAAATACTGGGTCAGTTTCTTCTTCTAACCAGGGAGTAGTGCCAGTACATGATATATTACCCAATACGTCAAGATTACCATTTACACTCGTATTAACTGGTATTGAAAATAATGTTTGACCAAAACTATAAATTACAGGTGTATATTCGCCTGGGTAGGAAATGTATAAATCATCACCCACATCCAGACCAATCCCGATTTCAGTATCGGCAAATTGTATTCCAGGTAATAGGCCATATGATTTTTGAACTGTTAAGGATTGCTTAATGATTAAGGAATCCTCTCCAATTTCAAGTAAATCAGTACCACTATTGATACCTTCTAAGGATGCAATGGATTCTACTTTTGATCCAATAACAAATTTGGTTGTATTTGTGGATGGCATCACTACATTATCGGATAGAATGAAACCATATTCGGTTGTTTTCCACACTTCATTATCCGTTCTAAAAAATGTTATATCACTCAGTGACAGTGAAAATCCTGTGTATTTATCATCCTGGTCGCCACCAGCAGTACCAAATGCAATATCAGACATATGAAGTATTGGATGATTCCATAACGAATAAGTGTTTTTAGTTAATTCAATTGTCATTGTGGAGGTTCTCCTTGTATTATCTTAAAGTTGTTTATGTTTAGAAAACTTTGTGGGTCATCTGGAGCGATTTCTTTCACTATCTCACCCAGAACCTTAAAATAAGTTATAATCATTTGATCATTTATAGATTCTCTTCCTTGCCAATAGCAAGCCTCATTTTCTGGAGGTACATATACGACCAAGGGGATATGTAGTGAATCAAACGCATTGGTATCTATCATACCAGTATAAATAATTTTATTAGTCACATTAATTGCTATCAATTTGGTATTGTTTGCCACAATGTAAACAAAATCGGGTGTCCCTTCTATAACTTCAAAACCATCCAGTGTTGTAGAACTTCCTAATGATCCTAATGGTCTGGCGTGTATATGATAATCATGGAGGTACCAAAGACGGTTATTAATATCGAAGGTAAACATAGGACTACCATTCCATGTCCATTCAACTGTACCTATTTGTGGAAATACTTCAACTGAAAATGGCCCTTCTGTTATTGCGTTAAAGGAATAGATTATGGGTGTGGCGAATTGAACATCATGAAAGAAATGTAACATTCCACCATTTCTACAATCCACTCCCATCCAGGGTCTATACCTATTTTCAACCAGATCAAATAGTTGGAAGAAATTAATATATGTTGTTTCATAGATAGGAATATCATAGGGACAGTCATTTAACAATGGCGAATTCAATATAATCATTGGAGCGGTAAGTATATTACTGCTGATGTCGTAATAAGCAACACGTTCACCACCAGCACATAGATAGAAACCACTATCACCATTCCATTCAATTGCCTCATCATATTCACCAGGTAGGATTGAACCTAATGCTGGCGATATGGTGGAGGTACATTCATTATAGAACCCACTTATTCTGGCATCAAATAAAACGGTTGAATCATCCATTTTTATTCTGGCATATCCACCGCCCATTTCGTATTTAACATTTATATCTTCCCCTTCAAATGATTCTATTATGGGATTATGTTGTGGATATGCGGATGTTTCTGATGCAGTGGATAGAGTGTAATTTCCTTCATTTTCCTGATAAACAAAATAGGAGTAGAAGGGCCATGAAGTAGGTTCAGAATCCACTCCGTCCTCTGTTACTGAATAGACATTAACGGTATAATTCATTCCCCAATCTAAAGGATTTCTAAAATTCAATTCTATTCCAAATACTGATTCACCGGGTTCTTCAAGATGAATTCTTCTAGTTTCACCGTTTAATTCAGCACGAATTGAAGAAGCCTTTATTGGTGTGTCTGATTGATCCAAATCAATTACTAATGAAGCATATCCACCAGTACGGATTGTAAGCATATATGTTGGTGAATTGGGTTTCTCTATTAACTCCCCTGTACTGTCAAAACATAATCTATTGGATAATAACTGGTTTTGTGATGTGGCCCCAGTATCAGCCATAGCTCTGATTCCGAAATCAATTGTGGCCTTCCCATAGACGGCGATAGTATTATTAATAAGTGTGGAAAGATTTATTTCATGCGGTAATGTACTAAATGTACCGGATAGAGAAACGTCTTGGTCTTCAGCATGGTCCCAGGTAGTGGATTGATAGAATTCATAAGGAGATATGACATATTTATATTTTGGAGCAGATGTAGAACGTCTTAATCTTGAACCCAATAGATAGGTATTTTGAATAGTTGAATTTATGCCGGTTCTTAATCTGAGATAAATAATCTCCTCGCCTAAGGTAGTATTGTTTTTCAGGAAAATCCATATCGGAAAACAGTCTCCTGGTTGTAATTCATATGCAGGAGCAATTGAAGACACCAAAGACATTCCTGTGGGTATTGTTGTAGGATCATCGTGTTCATCCGTATCAGTGGTTATAGTGAATGTGTCTCCAATTCTAGCCCCGGTATTACCACCCTCTATGTACACATGTGTTAAGGTACATGATACATTGGCCCTGGCATAAATACACTTACAGAGATACCCACTGGAGGTAGCATTAACCAAATCAGGACCAGACAATAAAGTATTTTGAACAATATTCCTATGGAAGGTAATGGAGCCATTTATACCTTCTATCAACCGTTTTACTTTAACTTGATTAGAACCAATTGAAAGTGTTTTTTCTTCACCAACTGAACAACTGATCCAATTCCCTAAGGCGGTATCACCTGGATAATACGTTATTTCCAATTGTAATTTGCCTAATAATGCATCATGATAAACAGTATATGATACAGGATAGATATTGGATGTGGGAGAGTAGACGGAATTAGTATCTATAATTTGGAGAGAATAACAATCATCATAATCAATAAAGTTTTGATGGGATACTATTGGTACTCCGCTAATCTTACCACCTAAGTTATTTGTTGAACCGTAAAAGGATATTCTATTCATAAATTTCTACCTTACCATTTTCGGTATATCTGACCTTTAATGCAGGGTCGGTTGGTAAATAATGTTTTGTAATTACAATAGGAATTGGTCCACTTTGGATATGATAGACTTCGTTACTAAATCGTTCAACACTCTTTACAGTCCAGGTAGATGAATATACTGTTTCAGGATTGATTTTGATTTTATGCGTGTAATATCTATCAGGGCCTGGGGCATATACAATTTCCTGTCTTTCCAAAACATTGTTAATATATTCCTGAACCGCAAAATTATAAATGTAATCTGGTCGAAACCATTGTATGGTGACATATTCACTAGCCCAGGAGTTGAATGCTCTGGCGTTCGGCGTCACTACTTCTATTTCAGGAGGGCTTGATGATATATTAAATAAATCCAGTGTTAAATCAGTATATCGAAGTTGAATCTTTTCACCATTTAAAAAGATGTCTTTAGCTGTAGTATCAGAGAATGTATATCTCCATCCGGTATCAATTTTTGTTATGGATGTTATCATGATTCTCCTCCATATAACTCTTCTATTTCCTCATCGGTTTTAGGAATCAACCAACTCATACCTGGTCTTGGATAGGTATAGGTTCTGAAATTAAATCCAGCATAATATGTTGAATATTTATTGGGAGTAGGTAATGCACCAAAATTACACGTTTCCATACTCAGGGCCGTTGTTGAAGTGATTTCATCAGGTAATTGATTATAAGTTACAGGCCAGTTATTATATCTATCATATCTATTTCTGAAGGCTGTATATGCACCTGCAATTCCAGTGGGCTTAGATTTTTCTCCTGCATAGGATTTGAACAATCTCATTGCAGTTGCAGGAGGAAATACAAAGTTTTCATCAGACATACCAAATAACTCCGTACATTCAAAAGCCGAGTTTGCCAAAGTACCAGGAGGTATTTCATCTTCTGGAAAGTCCTCTGGTTTTACTTCTGTATAGAGTCTATCCACTGAAGCTATAAAAGCGTTTTCAATTGAAACCACATCCACAGTAAGTAGTATATCCGCATTTTCTAAAACCTGTAATTCTTCCCAGGTTCGAACAAGAAAATGAAACTCTGGAGTAAATTTTGTTTGATTGTCTTCTGCTGGAATTTCCATGTAATAATCCCAACGTTGATATTCATAATTCCAATGTTTTTCAATGATATAATGGGTAGCTTTGAGGAACTCTAAATATTCCTCTTCTTCTTCAAGTAAATCGGTATAGTTTTCATCTGATATTGCATCATCTTCTGGGGTCACAATTACTTTAAGACGCAGTTTTACTTTGGTAAATTCATTTTGAAAGGTATATCTGTCTTGAAAAAATGTCATGTTTACTTCGAATCGATAAGTAAACATGATATTAAACGTTTCCAATAAATATTGTATATATTTACGACCTTCATCTTCATCGTCTTCACCCAACTCAGTGTAATTCAAATGAAAATCTAGATATCCCCCTTTCTTGGGTGAATTATCATATACATTTGTGGGTTTTATAATATCCGGGTTTGCTATCGTTGGTTCCAATGGAGTTTTAAAAGCGACCAATGGGTCACAATATGGTTCATTTATACCCAATACTGCTGGATGATAATGTAGTTGGTTCCAATTCACATATCCGACTGAATCGGTAAATGGTTTGATTATGTCAAACAGGTCTCCATTTACACTATTCCTTATATTTTGAACAAAAACATCTGGTTGATAGACTGCATATGTTGTTAGATATTGATCCCAGGCTCTTCCTAAAAATTCACTGTTTTCATAATGCATCAACAAACGATTTTCATCTTTTGGCCTTGGGTCACTGGTTAATATAAATTGATCGAGATAATATATTTCATCAACATGAACGCGGTAATATGGATTTTCCTTTGTGATATGTGTTACTGGTTTTTGACCCCAGGAATATTCATACTCAGTGTCCACGTGTTCAAATCGTGTTAACCCTGGAAATACTGGGGCGCGTACAGAGAAATTACTATAGGCTTCATTGCTGAACGTATAGTGATCAAGGCCCGTTGTGGTTAGTGGCAGTTCAGTAGTATTATAATTTTGCCAACCCGTTAATGGAGAAGCAGAATATCTAAAACTTGCAAGTCTATATTGAATTTCTTCTCCTGGCCTTAATAATTTGGTTCGTTCTGCAACTGCATAAAATTCTGGTGCTAAAAACACACCTGAATTTGCATTTAGCCAAAACATATAACTATCAGATGTTTCACATATTCCTGATACCACAGTCCATTTTGCTGGATAAAACCATTCTGGTCTATAGTTGAAAAACTTCTTGTAATCATATCCTAATGCTGCTCCATCTGGAGGTGTACCTGGTAACCATGGATGAGTTGCAACATATTGATTCATTTCTTGTTCATTCACTAATTCAATTAATGGGTCTTGATCAAGTGGAATCATATATCCATCACTATGCATCTTAAATCTAGTACCAACCAAATCCAACGATGAATGATAAAATTGTTGACCACCCGCTCCACCGAATGTTGCAAATGTATCATATAGCCTAGGGAATCTGGCTGAATTATTATATAAAATAACTCCATACTGATCAGTAGAATAACTATCCCACCATGTATCACCAACAAATACTGATCCATTGAACCAAGCATAGTTTGATGACAGTATTGGAGATTCCAGATTATAAGTAGGACCGAAATTAATATGTGGGGTTTCAATATCCATCGTATCTTGCATGTAAGTGAGTACATATGGTTTGAAATCAATATATAATGGAGGACCTTCAAGGCTACATCTCCATTCCATCAAATCCAATTGTTTTGTAATTTCATATAGAGGCTTTCTACATGTTCTATAATCTTCATAGCTTCCAGAAAAATACATTTCCTCAAATTCTGGACGCAATCTAAGAAGTTTTATAAAGTGATAGTCTACATTATTAAAAATCCATTCAGGAGTAATTATTGAATAATGATCAGGAAACACGTTATTAGGAAACTCTCTAGGATCAACCCAGAATGAAATTGCAGTGGTATTTCCTTCTTCATCCTTCTCCCATAAATATTGAGATTTTTCTGTGAATTCATAATAGATTGTTTCAACCATATATCTAATAAATGGTGTCTCTCTGATTAATTCCTCATAGGCATCAGGATATTTCATGAGGTAAATGTTGTAATCGTCCCTAAATACCATATTAGGTTCTTCTCCAGTCCAACCATCAAGTTCATTGGCGGTTTCCACTGGAACCCATATTCTATTTCCATAATCAACAAATGGTGAAATTTCAAATGTATCTAACCAAGACTGATAGGATATGCCGCCTAGCTGTGACTTGTAAATTTTATTCCAGAAATGTTTATCATATTCTTCCTGTTCCCATCTATCTCCATAATAGGGTTCGTTTCTTGAAAAGATAATTTTGGAATCCATTTTACGAAGGAGACATGATAAAGTTTCTGAAAATTGAAATGCATTTATCGGTACATATCCTACAACAGAATAGTCCTCAGGCATAGGCCCATTATATTTTGACATTCCTGCCTTTGTTGCTATCGCTGGATACCAACAGTTATCAGGGGTTTTATATTGTTTTATATTCAGATGAATCATAAACCTGGTAATCCTATTCTATCGGTTCTAAACTGGGTTGGAAACCACAATGTTTGGCCCTGATATGCACGCCATACTTGATTATCTCCAGTACCACCTGCTATGTATTGAGTGGACGCCCAAAATACTTCAGCCATACCGATGATTGGAATAAGTGGCAATTTAGCAACTATTGGTACAAAATAGCCTTCTCCACCTCCTCCTCCACCTTCGTCTATAAACAATCTATCCTTCTGTCTAGAAATACAGATTCCACCACCAGTAGGTTGAATCATTATCCCAGGGCCTGGTCGAATGGAACGTAATAACATCTGCTGCATTTGATTTAAATCAGCAGCGGTAAGTTTTTGGCCTTCACGAAATACCATCATAATTCATAACTCCGAAATATTGTAGAGAATTGTGAAATCTTTCCAATTATAATGTCTGGAATGAAGAACAGCTCCATCAGTTTCTTCTGCATCGGCGGGAATTAATCCAGTTACCGGATCTTTCCAAACCGTATATGAGTCCCAACCACCACCACTATTTCTGTATTTACCTGGTCTTGTCATAAATCTATACCTCATCTCAATTAGATGTTCATTTGTTGCTGGTCTAATTCCTATCTGTTCAACATCAATTCCTAGACACAACACATTTCCTCTTGAATGACCAAAAAATGGTTCACTGTTGATTGTATTTTGCCAGGATGCAAAAGAGGTAAGAGCAGTGATTAATTGATTTTCAGGAATGAGGCGATACCTAATACCAGTTATTTCCTGGGTTGGAACGTATACATCAGCTTCACCTAATTGTTCAGAATATTTGTTATAACGAAAAATTATAGTTGAATATACAGTCGTGTTATCATCATCCTGTATGTCTTCTAAATCCTCTACCCAATCACTTGTCTTACCATATGACACTTTTAATGGAGTTCCATTAACATCAACCGTTGTTCGTTCAATTGATGATGTACAGGAGAAACTCCATCTTATGTAATTCAAAGGCCATGCTTCTTCATCCTTTGTTAATTCGACTACATATTTTTTTGCGCCCTTACCATCACAACTACCTTCGTTAAATACTTCAACTATTCTGGCGCTGGCATTTGCATATTTTCCCATTCCATACAGAGTATCATTTAAAACGGATTCTATATCTGCGGCATCGGTTGTTTTCATTTCAGTGGTGGTTTTGGACATCAACGCACCATGTTTTCTGGTCTCTTGCAAGTTTCCTGATTTAGGATGTTCAGCCATAATTTTTATCTCCTAACCTAGTGAATATATGCCACCGTGACCATAGGTGATACGGGTGAATAATTCCACAAGTGTTTTTGTATTAGTTGCAGTTTCGCGTTCATAATCTTCCTGTTTATATTTAGCGGAGGTAAGTACTCCCTTAATTTGAGATGCTGTATACATCCCTGGAGAGGATTCTTGTTCAGGGCCGCCTCCACCCCCTTCACCAGGATGAATCATGGTATGTATACCAGGCCCCACTCCCCAGGGAGCAGGATATTGTTCAGCCATTGAATTCATGGCTTCCATGTTTTGTGACATCATATTCTGCCAGTTTTGAAACTTCTCCTGCTGGAGGTTCATGTAGTTCATACTGGGATCAAATGTAGTTATTGAATTTAATCTTTGGAGAATACCAAACAGGGGAGCAAATTTACCTTCAAAGTATTGTGGAGTTATCTGCTCCATCATTAATGATCTTTCTAATTCAATCGCCTGGGATTCAATATCATAGAAAATGTTTTCCAGCATCATAAATGCTTCATTTCTTGTGATTTGACCCATATATAAAAGGTCCATTGCTGCATTAATTTTATCAACAGAATTAATGGCGTTGTTTTCCAATGAACCAAATATATTCATCATCCCTTCTTGTAATTGGGGTAAAGGTATACCTTGTCTTTGATTTGATAACATACTCAGAGCATCATACATCTCTTGTGGATTTGAAATCTGATAACTACTTACTGCATCCATTATTTCCCTACCAAATTGTGATGCCGACACAACACCCATATCGAATTCATGTCGTATACCTTCCAACTTGGCCTTAAATTCATCCAAGTTATTTCTGCCTGGAGTGAATTGATCATATGTGTCTCTGATAGCGGCATTATAGTTTTCGATGGGTAATACATCCAGGTTTCGAAGGGTAGTTAGGCTTTCAAGTTGTGTCTTCAATGTATCCAAAGCATTTGTCGCTGGGAATTCTTTAATTAATTCTTCAGTTAATACTTCTTTAAATTTACTAAAATCCAAACCATCTATTGTTTCTCTTTGAAAATCCCGTAATGTACTGGATATAAAATTGGTAATATTTTTAAGTTTGTCTCCATCTTCTTCAAATGATTTGATCAAATCCTTCATAATGGATTTCTTTTCTGAATCAACTGTTTCCAGTGACAAGCCACCCAACCACTCTCCATTTGGTAATTGAACACCAACTTTTGCATTATTTAATTTTTCAAGAGATGTCATTGCTTTACTTAATGAACCAGAATATTTGTCTACTAATTCACTAGACAGTTTTAATGCTTCATTACCATTTGTAAGAGTTTCAAATAATTCCTTCGCTTTTATATCAAACCCGTTTTCATTAATAATTCCTTCATCTAGGTATTTATTGAGAAGGTCAATTTGTTTGGCATATTCTTCTATCGGATCACTTATTTTGATAATATCAGATTTTAATTTCTCTACAATCAAATCATAATCAGTCTGCGTTATAATTCCTCTGGATAACATTTCATCAACTTCACTTATCTTCTCTTTATATATATCAAGTGGTTGTTGAATACTTGCTAAATATTCTTCTAATTTGATGGGTATTTCTTCATCCGATAATAAATAACCCTGTTTCTTTCGTCTCTCAAGTTTATCTCGAAGTTCCTTTTCAAACTTGTCAATATCTATATCTTCTGTATGAAAAAATCTGTAAAGATCTCCAAGTTTTCTGAATGGTAATGCTATCAGGTGTCCAATATATTTTGATAAACTTCCTGCACCTTTAGCAACAAACACAAAAAATTCACCAAGCGGTATTCCTATTGTCTTTTTAAATGAATCCTTTAAGGTGTTCCATTGTAGATTTAAATCAGTAACTCTATCCTGAAAATCCTCCACTGCTGAAAGGTCTGCATATATTGAAAGGTCAGCATTTTCTTTTATTCTGGCCATAGTTGCATCTATATCATCAATCACCTTCAGAAGTTCCTGTGCAGCGACTGGTCCAAATATTTCTGAAAGGGCCATTTGTTTTTGACCGGATGTAGATAAATTAGATATTCTTTTCAGTATTGATTCCATGGCAGCAAGGGGATTGTCTGCTTCCCTAATATCCTTTATGGATAAACCGGTCATATCAAACGCCATTAGTTTACGTTTGGAACCCATTTGTGCTGTAGATAGTGACCTATTCATAGTTTTAATGGCAGTTTCAATAACCTCTGGAGCAAAACCGGCATATTCACCCATTAATTGCCATGACTTCAAAGCTTCAGATGGAACTTGTAATTTCTTGGCATCCTTAGCTAATTTGTCTAAATGTTCGGTTGATTTACCAATCCATTCTGCAAGTTTTTTAAATCCGAAGAAAAGAGCAGGAGGAATTATTAAAGCACCTAATACAAGTTTAAATCCTAACCCTGTCTTTAAGAACGCAGCCATTTTTGTAACCCCGGCCCCTAACATTATGGGTAGTGATTTAAAAAAGCCTATCTGATTAATTGAGTACATTATTTTTTGGAAAGTGGATGCTGATTTGGATAATTCCATCATCTTTTGTCTACCAGCAGCCAATCCAGTAAAGTTAGCATCCCCTGATAATAATTTAGATATTTCTTCCTCAGAATGAAATTTTGGAATGGCATTTCGTGGATCATATTTTGGCTTATCTTTTAATCCCCATAAAGATCTAACATCACCCTGTTTGATCAGTTTTTGGTTTACGCCATATTTTTTAAATATATCATCCCAAGCCATGCCACCAAAGGGCTTCAGAGAAGAAAACATACCATGAACAAACATACCACCTGCTGTACCAGCTGCAATAGAACCTGTCCCTATTGAAGAGTATTGTTGTGATCCACCTAAAACTCTACCTGCTGTAATTCCTGATAAGATATTTAAGTTACCCATCTTTTTAAGACTTGAAAATATTCCAGATAGAGATAAAAGACCAGACGCTTTTATACTTGTACCTAATCTCGAAAACGCTCCTCCTAGAGATAGGACTGAAGAACCTAGACTTTTTACCATAGTGGATATTGAACCGAAAGATACCTGTTTAAAGACATTTGATACCCGGCTGATTATGGGTGATATCTTATTGAAGTTATTTCCTAATACCTTTGTGACATTTGACATTTTAGATAGGGCGGCGGCAGGGGCGCTGAACGCTGGTCCTAATGAAGACATAGTTTGCGCTAATTTACCAAAACGCCCAGATAGACCCTGCAATTTCATTTGCATGGGTGATACGGATTGGTTACTTAATGAATTTAATTCGTTCTTAACAACCTTCGTTTTTGATACGAATTTGTCGGAATTAAGATCAAATCCAACTTGTAAATTTGCGAGCATTTCAGCCATCGGTTATATCTCCATCATAAATTGCCTGTAATTCAAACAGCCTAGTTAATTTTTGAATCTCTTCTTCCGACGGTTGTTTAACCACAGTAGATTTCTTTTTAAATAAAGTAGAACAGGCGTTTAGTATTTGTTCTTTACTTGCTGGTTTGTTTTTTCCTTTTTCCTCAAACACCATGAAATCTTGAAGGGTTTTATATCTGGCTGATTTGCTAAATAGTATTCCTACCAGATATGCCAAGTATCCCATTTGATACTCTAATCGTTGATGATTTAATCTTTTTTGTTCATACATATATTTTAAGGCCATATAATCAAAAAAAGGGATATTACCTATTTCTGATGGTAATATCCCATAAATCTGACTGATTGCAATTTCAAACTCTAGATTTTTTTTTCCTCGTCATTCTTGGGAATGAAAGAGAAGAATTCATTTGAAATTACTTCTCCTAATTTGACATAGATGTCTACCGGTAAATCCTGAATGTCCAATTGTTCTCCCGTTTTAAGAGAGACACATTTGTCAATGATTTTTTCGGTTAAATCATCATCGTCCTTCATGTCTTTCTGGATCGCTAAATATTCACCCCTGGATAAACCACGAATGACTAATTCAACGTCTTCTAATACTACTTCTTTTTCACGTTTCTTAAAAGGGTTTACTTTCTTCATATATCCTGTCTCCTTTATAATTGGTTATGATTAAGAACTCATGTCCACAGCACTTTGGAACGTTGCTGTATAAATTACAGCCTCTCCAACAGAGGCCTGGATCTGTATACTCTCTAGGATGAGGTACTCAGAATATGAAACGCCATCACCAGTTATACTAAGCGTTCCCCGAGAACCAGGATCCGGGATATCTTCATCCAAACCAAATATTTCTACTGTCGCAGTTGCAGTTTCATGTGTAGCAACGTTATTGATGCGATCATCCTCGAGGGATGTAATATCTGCCAGAGTGACTCCAGATGTTCCGTTTACAGAACGAACTATCCCTAGAGAATCACCACAAAACGTAATCGTGAGGTTTTTTGCGATCCCAGATGTGTAGGTAGAACAAGCCATATTTTTATCTCCTAAAATTCATGAATTAATGTTTCGATCTAAAAAAAATGTCTACATATATTTTTCCTCTTGAGAAAAATTTAAATTTAGACAGAAAAAAGGGACAATGACTCGCGAAAACCATTGTCCCAAACAAAAGGAAAAACAAATGTCTATAATTTATTCTATTTTATTGTGATTTCTTTCTTTCTGCAAGCGCCATTCTTCTCTGTATTTTTTTTACAGTCGTTTTTACTGCCTCAGACATACTATCCGCTATATCTTTTTCAATTGTAGTCTCTTTCTTTTCCCAGATTGGCGTAAACCAGGGCCGAATTTTATCTACAATAGGCCCATATACAGATGGCACTTTTG
>Ga0116172_10003132_pt1 | contig 13971 bp, 9 predicted proteins | sample AD_UKC083_MetaG_FD_89799 | JGI IMG/M metagenome (GOLD analysis project Ga0116172, IMG submission 89799) | Active sludge microbial communities of municipal wastewater-treating anaerobic digesters from USA - AD_UKC083_MetaG | ecosystem: Engineered > Bioreactor > Anaerobic > Digestate | place: USA...
CTTCGTTATGTTCGTATTGAATTTGCCGGTATGGCCTTGCAACCAGACAAGGAAATCAATGGATTAACATTGTGCGCAGTAGGAAGTGGAACCACCATTGACCATGTTCAGGTTTCCTATTCAGGAGATGATTCTTTTGAATGGTTTGGTGGCACGGTAAATGCCAAAAATTTGATAGCCTATTGTGGTTTGGATGATGAATTTGACACCGACTATGGTTATTCGGGACATGTTCAATTTGTGTTGGGCGTTCGCAATCCTCGCGTGGCTGATGTGTCAGCTTCCAATGGTTTTGAATCGGACAATGATGGTTCCGGTACTACCGCAACACCTCAAACCGCACCTGTATTCTCAAATGTTACTTTAATAGGACCTTTCAAAACGACAGGCGACAAAAATGTCAACAGTATGTTTGGTGCAGGCATGCACATTCGTCGAAACAGTTCGCTTTCCGTTTTTAATTCGGTATTTGCCGGATGGAATACAGCAGGATTGCTCCTTGATGGAACAACAACGTATGCAAATGCAACTGCCGGAAATCTGGTAATACAAAATTGTATATTGTCGGGTACAAAAGGAACTGCTGTGAACGGAGCCGGAGGAGTAACTGCTGATCAGGCACTGACATTCTTTAACAGCGGGAATAACCAAATCATTGCAGACAATGCTACAACAGGAATTGCAAATTCTTTCTACGACGCTACAAAAACCGGTGCAGAAGCTGCTCCTACCTCTTTCCTTCCTGCTGCAGGTTCACCCTTGTTGAGTGGAGCATTATTTACAAATGCAAAATTGGCTGATAATTTCTTCGACAAAACTCCAACTTATAAAGGTGCTTTTGGCACAACTGACTGGACAAAAGAACAATGGACTAATTTTGATCCGCAAAATACTGTTTATTAATTACATTTCGTTTGTCTCGCTCTTTTTTTCGGGAATTGTCCGTGCGGACAATTCCCTTTTTTGTAACATATATTAAATTTTTAGTGGAAAAGGTGATATATTCATTTTTTACTCTATTTTTGTTCAGACATAACCAATAAAATAACAAACTATGCACAAAATCATAAACATATTAATTTTCGGTTTGGTATTTCTCTGTAATTCTAACGCGCAAAAAAGCGAACCGTCTTCTATCGTTCAGAGTGATGGCCTGTTTTTTACCGATATTTCCCAGACTAAACTCTATACTGGTGACTACAGAGAATTTTACGATAATGGAACGATGCGCCTCGAAATGTACATAAAAGATGGAAAACCTGAAGGTGACTATGTCGTTTATTTCCCGAATGGAAAACCAAATGAAATACGCTCGTATAGAGACGGCAAATTTCATGGAACATGGCGTACCTACAATGAAGCGGGAGTGCTAATTTCAGAAGCTGTGTATGAAAACGATAAAAAACACGGTACTTGGCATGTTTGGGACGACAATGGTATCATGCGCTACGAAATGCATTACGATCAGGGAGTAAAAACCGGTACATGGTATATGTGGGACGAAAAAGGAAAATTAATTTCAGAAAAGAATTATTCCACACATTAAAAATTTCATTGTTTTGTTTTTAGTTTGTAATATAATTGTCATGTAATACAATTTACTTTGTATCTGAAAAAATGAATGAAAAAGACAAACAAAAACAAAACTTATGAAAAAAAGTCATCTTTCTATTTTATGCGTTTCATTGGCATTCTTGTTTGCAAGTTTTGCACAAGCCGGTGAAAATCGATCTACTGAAACAAAACACAATTCAGCTGTTGCTACAGTTGCTCCTCTCGAAGGTCGGGTTATTGACAAGAACACGCATGAAACGTTGGCAGGTGTAAAAATTATAGTTGACGGTCAAAAAGTTTATACCGATTTGGATGGTCATTTTGTGATTACTAACGTTGCTCCACGTAAATTGCAATTGAAAGCAAGCATGATTTCTTATGAAGATCAAATAATTGAAGTTGAACCACAGAACATGAGCTCCGTACAGATACAGCTTGAGCAGTTTTAAACAATTTCTAAAGTATTACAATTCAAGGCAGTTCCAAAAGAATTGCCTTTTTTGTTTATTGTATAATAACTCCAAATTTCAAAAATTGTCATATCTTTGTAATAGATATTACATGATCTTGAAACAATTCTGCAGTTACTTTGCCATACAAATTTTAATTCTACAACAACTTCGGAAATTTAAATTATAAAAAGGTTTCCGGGTGCAACTTAAAATTATTCCTATGGTTACTCCTACACGAATTTTGGTTGTCGACGATGAAGAAGATTTATGCGAAATTCTTCAATTTAACCTAGAAACAGAAGGTTTTCAGGTAGATGTGGCTTATTCTGCAGAAGAAGCCTTAAAAAAAGATTTAAACCATTATAAACTGATTTTACTCGACGTTATGATGGGGGAAATTTCAGGTTTTAAAATGGCTCGAATATTACATGATAACCAAAAAACCGCTTCTATTCCCATCATATTTCTGACAGCAAAAGACACGGAGAACGATAAAATTACAGGTTTTAATATCGGCGCGGACGACTATATTTCGAAACCCTTTTCCTTGCGGGAAGTAATTGCAAGAGTGAAAGCTGTGTTGAGGAGGTCAGAATCGGCACAGGATGAGTCAGATACAAATAAAATTCTCTCTTTTGAAAATCTTGAAATCCATCTCGACAATAAAAAAGTTTTCGTGGAAGGAATTGAAGTTCCATTTACAAAAAAGGAATTTGAAATACTTAAACTGCTTTTGGAAAACAGAAACAGAGTTTTTACGCGTGAAGAAATTCTTTCCAAAGTTTGGACAGACGAAGTATATGTCCTTGACAGAACCATTGACGTAAATATCACGCGAATGCGAAAAAAAATCGGTAATTACGGAAAAAATATCGTTACACGTCTGGGTTATGGTTATTGCTTCGAAGGGTGAAAAAATTAATTCCATTTCCTCTTTGATTTAAATAATTGATGATACGTTTCTGTTAAAACTCCCTTCCTTCAAAAAAATATTTGCTTGAGCATGAAATTAAACAAAAAAATTTTCCTCTACTTTTTCAGTATATTTTTTGTTCTTTTCGTGATTGTTACCTATTTTCAGTATCGTCGCGAAAAAGAATTCAGCAGGTTGCAACTGGACGGCCAACTGAACAGTTATGTGCACACCATACATAATTTCATTCAAAGTGAAAAGCCGACTTGGGAAGAACTCACCAGATTTGTGCGTCTATTCCCCGACAGCACACTCAGAGTAACCATTATCGATTCTTTGGGGAATGTAATTTTTGACTCCTCTCTCCCCAAAGGAACCCATTTTCAAAACCACTTAAACAGACCAGAAATAGCCAAAGCGCACAAGGAAAAAATTGGAGAAGCTATCCGCCATTCTGCTTCTACCGGAAAAAACTATTACTACCTGGCCGAACGTTTCCCGGAATATTACATTCGTTGCGCTTTACCTTACAACGTTAATGTCGTTGCATCACTCAAGGCAAACATGTTATTTCTTTACTTTATGCTTTTCATGTTCATCATTACGGTTCTTGCTTTGTTTTTTATTTCTAAAAATTTCTCACGCTCCATCGACAGGTTGAGAATATTTACCCAAAAAGCAGAACAAGACGACATTCTCGATACCGATATTCAATTCCCGAATGATGAATTGGGCGAAATTAGTAATAACATTGTGCAACTCTACCGCCGAATGTTGGAATCGAAAACTGATGCAGACCGTCAAAGGGAAAAACTATTCAAGCACTTGCAAATTTCCCACGAAGGTCTGGGCATTTTCTCTTCCGACAAAAAAGAAATTTTAGCAAACACTCATTTTATTCAATACACCAATATTCTTGCTGACGAAGAAGTTAAAAGTTCGGACGAGATTTTTACCATCCCCGAATTTTCCGAAATAAATGCTTTTATTGACGATTGCCTTTCAAACAATGAAACAAAACGCAAACGAATAACGATAGAAAAAAACGGATATTCTTTCTACGTTCAATGCATTGTTTTTCAGGACGATACATTTGAAATCTCCATAAATGATATTTCTACACAAGAACATGAAAATGAACTCAAACGGCATCTTACACAAAACATATCACACGAGCTGAAAACACCTGTCAGCAGCATTATGGGCTATATGGAAAGTATTCTCGACAATCCAGACATTCCACTGCAACGTCAACGTTTCTTTATCGAACGCGCTTATCAGCAAACCCAAAGGTTAAGCGCCCTGCTTCAGGATATTTCTACCCTCAACAAACTCGACGAAGCCGACCAACTGTTTGCTAAAGAACCTTGTTTTCTTTCAGAAATAATTGATGAAGTTCTAAATGACGTTCGCATACTAATTGAACAAAAAAATTGCAAGGTTATAAAAAATTATCGTTCCGATATAAAAATCAAAGGAAATAACTCTTTGCTTTATTCTATTTTCCGAAATTTGATGGATAACGCATTGACTTATGGCGGTGAAAATATTACAGTGGAAATCAACTGTTACCGGGAAGATAACGAATTTTATTATTTCTCTTTTTCCGACAATGGGCCGGGTGTAGCCGAAGAGCATTTAAACAGACTGTTTGAAAGATTCTACCGCGTCGACAAGGGTCGTAGTCGGAAAATGGGCGGCACAGGTTTGGGATTGGCCATTGTGAAAAATGCGGTTCTATTTCATAAAGGCAATATTTCTGCTAAAAACCAACCAGGCGGTGGTTTAAGTTTTATCTTTTCTCTTCGGAAATATTAGTATTCTGTTTCTAATAATCTGTATTTTATCTAATACTTATTGTCGAAATGTCAAATGTTTTCTCTCGTTTGAAGTTTTCTCACCGTTTCCCTTGCTAATCATTGAAACAATCAAAACAATTAAACCTTAGCTTTCCTTTCTCCTGCGTGTCAAAAATTCTGCCCTTTTGTCAGTTTTTGTTCCAGAAATAAAATTTTTTTCAGTTTTTTTCAAAAAAAATTCAATTTTGTGTGTCAATATTCTGTTGGCACAACCTTTGTGAAACTAAGGGAGAAAAAATTGAAATTAACTGATTAAAAAAAACTAATAAACAATAAAGTCATGGGAAAAATTATTGGAATCGACTTGGGTACTACCAACTCTTGTGTTGCAGTGATGGAGGGAAATCAACCTATTGTTATACCAAATAATGAAGGAAAAAGAACTACTCCATCGGTAGTAGCTTTTTTGGAAAATGGTGAAAGAAAAGTTGGAGATCCTGCAAAACGTCAGGCCATCATTAATCCTACCCGAACAGTATATTCCATTAAGCGTTTTATGGGGCGCAGTTATGATGAAGTAACCAATGAAATAGCGAGAGTACCTTTCAAAGTAGTGAGAGGAGAAAACAACATACCGAAAGTAGATATTGACGGTCATACCTACTCTCCGCAAGAAATTTCGGCTATCATTCTTCAAAAAATGAAACAAACTGCCGAAGATTATTTGGGAACTCAGGTTACTGATGCCATTATTACCGTTCCGGCTTATTTTAATGATGCACAGCGTAAAGCAACAAAAGAAGCAGGAGAAATTGCCGGGTTAAATGTTCGTCGAATTATTAATGAACCTACGGCTTCTGCTTTGGCTTACGGATTAGACAAAACCAACCGGGAAATGAAAATTGTGGTGTTTGACTGCGGTGGTGGAACGCATGATGTTTCGGTATTGGAATTGGGAGATGGTGTATTTGAAGTGAAAGCCACCGATGGAGATACTCACCTCGGAGGTGACGATTTTGACCAAAGAATCATCGAATGGCTGGTTCAGGAATTCAAAAACGAAAACAGTGGCGTAGATTTAACCAAAGATCCAATGGCATTGCAACGTTTGAAAGAAGCTGCAGAAAAAGCAAAAATTGAATTATCTACAGCTACTTCTACCGAAATCAATTTGCCATATATCATGCCTGTCGATGGTGTTCCTCGCCATTTGGTTCGTACATTGACCCGCGCCAAATTTGAACAACTGGTTGATGATTTGGTTCAAAGAACAATCGAACCTTGTCGTACTGCACTTCAAAAAGCGGGTTTGACTGTGAACGACATCAATGAAGTGATTTTGGTTGGTGGTTCAACCCGTATTCCGGCTATTCAGCAGGCTGTTGAAAAATTCTTTGGAAAAGCTCCGTCAAAAGGTGTAAATCCCGATGAAGTTGTAGCAATTGGCGCTGCCATTCAAGGAGGTGTATTGACGGGAGAAGTAAAAGATGTGTTGTTACTGGATGTAACTCCATTGTCGTTAGGTATCGAAACTATGGGCGGTGTGATGACCAAATTGATAGAAGCCAATACAACCATACCTACCCGTAAATCGGAAGTCTTTACTACGGCAGCCGACAATCAACCTTCAGTAGAAATTCATGTGCTTCAGGGAGAACGTCCATTGGCATCGCAAAACAAATCGTTAGGACGTTTCCATTTGGATGGAATTATGCCTGCTCCTCGTGGAGTTCCGCAAATCGAAGTAACATTCGATATTGATGCTAATGGAATACTTCATGTGTCGGCAAAAGATAAAGCTACAGGAAAAGAACAAAGTATACGCATAGAAGCTTCTTCAGGATTGACAGATGCCGAAATTAAACGAATGAAAGAAGAAGCTGCAGCCAACGCCGAAGCTGATGCAAGAGAAAAGGAACGTATAGACAAGTTGAACCAAGCAGATAGCCTTATCTTCCAAACCGAAAAACAATTAAATGATTTTGGCGATAAAATTCCGGCTGATAAGCGTGCTACGATTGATGCTGCACTTAACCGACTCAAAGAAGCCCATCGTACTCAAAATCTTTCGGAAATCGATGCTGCCACTCACGAGTTAAATACGGCTTTCCAAGCAGCGAGTCAGGAAATGTACAATGCTCAGCAGCAGGCAGGTCAAGGCGCAGGTTATAACGGCTCCGGACAACAAGGGCAAGGAGGCAACAATCAGGAAGGTGATGTAACTGATGTGGATTTTGAAGAAGTAAAATAAACCATAAAAATAAGTTTTAATTTCTAATAAAAAAGAGACTGTCAGAAATGTAAGACAGTCTCTTTTTTATTGTTATATTTTCAAAATCAACTGCTTAAATAGAAATTTTCGGGAGAGAAATTACTATTTCCCTTTTCCCATCTTCTACTTCTTGGATATTTACTTTTACTGTAGAATCGGGTAAAAGTTCTTCTATCTTCTCAGGCCATTCGATAAAACAAATCTTGCCGCTATAAAAATAATCTTCAGCTCCCAAGTCCATGGCTTCCTGCAACTTATTAATACGATAACAGTCAAAATGATATAATATCCTTCCGTCGGCAGCTTCATATTCATTGATTATGGAAAAGGTAGGGCTGTTGACGGATTCTTTCACACCAAGAATTTCACAAATTGCTTTAATAAAAGTTGTTTTCCCTGCCCCCATGTTTCCATAAAAAGCAAAAACCGAATATCTGTCAAATAATTTAATAAATTGCTGCGCTGTTAGCTGAATATTAGTTAAATCAAAAATTTCAGTCATGTCAATACTTAAACTTTAACTTTATTACAAATAAAAATTTCTCGGCAAAGATAAAATCATTTTTAAATTTGCGATTCTGAAGCATTCAAATCTTTGTGAAAATAGTTATAAATAATTGATGCTCTGTAACTTCCAACAATATCTTTTATGTCTTCTTCACTTGCATTCTGTAGCCTTTTTACACTTTTAAAATGATTTATCAGTTCCTTTTTGGTTTTTTCTCCTATTCCCTTAATATTATCCAGTTCTGAAGTAGTTTGATTTTTACTTCTTTTCTCACGATGAAATTTTATGGCAAAACGATGCACTTCTTCCTGCATGGTGGCCAGCAATTTGAAAAGAGGCTCATTGGGGGTCATCCCTACATTTTTGGGAGGAAAGCCAAAAAGAATTTCACGGGTATGATGCTTAGTGTCTTTTGCCAGCCCAACAATAGGAATGCTTAACTTGAGTTCATCTTCTACAACTTCTCTAATCACTTCCATTTGCCCGATTCCTCCATCAGCTACAATCAGGTCTGGCAATTCTCCGTTCTCGGTCAATATACGCGAATATCGTCTCCTTACCACTTCTTTCATGGAAGCATAGTCGTCGGGGCCTTCAACGGTTTTTATGTTGTATTTTCGATAATCTTTTTTTGAAGGTTTTCCCTTTTTGAAGACCACGCAAGCAGCCACTGCATCTTTTCCCTGAATATTTGAATTATCGAAACATTCAATGATAAGAGGTAATTTTTCAAGATGCAATTTCTCCTGAATTTCTTTCAAAAGCTGAATACTTTTTTGATCTGGATTTAGTTTCTCGGCTTGCTTAAGTTTCTCAAATTTATATTGCAGAACATTTTGTTGAGCCAAATCCAATAGCTTCTTTCTATCTCCTCTTTGTGGAATAACAATGTTAACTCCCTTCGGCCTGTAATTGATTTCAAAAGGTACAACGATTTCATTGGAGTTACTATTTAACCTTTCTCTTAGTTCTACAATTGCCATGGCAAGCAAATCTTCTTTATCTTCATCCACATGTTTTTGGTATTCGATAGTATATCCTTGAATGATAGAACCCTTGGAAATTCTCAAAATATTGATGTATGCAGCGTTTTCAGTTTCTTCATAACCAAAAACGTCTGTATTTTCTACCACCGTATTGGCAATAATCGACTTTGACTTATAATTTTCAATCAAATCATACTTTTGTTTAATTTCATAAGCTTCTTCAAATTTGTAATCAGCTGAAAGCTTTTTCATTTCTTCCAAAAGCATTTTGCTTATTTCGTTGGCATTACCTTCGATGATAAGTTTTATATCGTTTATGTATTTCCGATACATCTCAGCCGTTTCTTTCCCTTCGCAGGGCCCATTGCATTTATGAATGTGGTATTGGAGGCAGACTTTAAACTTCCCTGCTTTGATATTGTCTTCCGTCAACGGAAGCTTGCAAGTTCGAATGGGATAAAGATCATGAATAATCTCTAAAAGAGAATTAATGGTATAACTTGAGCTATAAGGGCCAAAATACAAAGATCCGTTTTTAATGATATTTCTTGTTTTAAATACTCTGGGAAATTCCTCGTTCGTAATACAAATGCTGGGATAAGTTTTACCATCTTTTAATAAAACATTGTAACGAGGTTGGAATTTTTTTATTAAATTATTCTCCAACAATAAAGCATCTTCTTCTGTATCCACAACGATATATTTCAAAGATGCAATATTTTTTACCAACACTGTCGTTTTACGCGATTCGTGGGTTTTTGTAAAATAGGAGGAAACTCTTTTCTTTAAATTTTTTGCTTTACCAACATATATAATTTCCTCTTTTGCATTAAAATATTGATAAACTCCCGGTTTTTCTGGGAGTGCATCAATTTGTTGTTTTAATTGAGAATTCAAATTCATAATATCTTAAATGTTTCACGTGAAACAAATTTATAAAAAAACTTTAATCTTCCAATTGTTCCACGTGGAACTTAAAATTTATCTACCCAAAAGTACCAAGAGTATATTGATATCGCTGGGTGAAATTCCAGGTATCCTACTTGCCTGTCCAATGGTATCAGGATCGATTCTTGCCAATTTTTGACGTGCTTCTGTTGATAAAGATAAAATAGACGGATAATCAAATTTTCCTTTAATATCCATATGCTCCAACCGATGAAATTTTTCGGCAATAGATTTTTCCCTTTCAATATAACCTTGATATTTTATAAAAATTTCTGTTGCTTCAACTATCTCTTCTGACCTATCTCCTATTGACTGAATTTTTTGCTTTAAAGAAGGATATAGTGCTGATAAATCGTTAATAGAAATCTGGGGACGCAAAACCAAATCTACCAATTTACAACCATGCTTTAATTCAGAGGTGTTAATTTTTTCTAAAAAACTATTCACTTCAGCAGGTTTAACAGAAAAATTTTCGATAAAAGAAGTAAGTGAATCAATAGCTTCTTTTTTAGATAAAACTTGAGAGAATCTGTTGTTCGTAGCCAAACCAATATTATAACCTTTCGGGGTTAAACGTAAATCGGCATCATCCTGACGTAAAATAATACGATATTCTGCACGAGATGTAAACATTCGATAAGGTTCATCTACACCTTTAGTTACCAAATCATCAATCAAAACACCAATATAAGATTCATCACGATCCAAGAAAAATTCTTTTCCTCCATGACAATTAATATGTGCATTAATACCAGCAATTAAGCCCTGACCTGCAGCTTCCTCATAACCCGTAGTTCCATTAACCTGACCGGCAAAACACAAATTTTTAATTCGCTTGGTTTCGAGTGTATGTTTTAATTGAGTTGGATCAAAGAAATCGTACTCAATAGCATAACCTGGTCTGAAAAGCTCAGCGTTTTCAAGTCCGGGAATCGTATGAATAGCATTAATTTGCACTTGAATAGGAAGAGAAGAAGAAAAACCATTTAAATAATACTCTTGAGAATCAACACCTTCAGGTTCTAAAAACAATTGATGAGAAGTTTTATCTGCAAAAGTAACAATTTTAGTTTCAATACTTGGACAATATCGAGGCCCAATGCTTTTTATCTGACCATTATAAAGTGGAGATTCCGGTAAACCATTACGCAGAATTTCATGGGTGTTTTCATTCGTATAAGTTATCCAGCAACTCATTTGTTTCAACTCCCGTTTAACATCAGTAAGAAAAGAAAATTTATGGAAATCGTTTTCTCCCTGCTGCTCTTTTAAAACCGAAAAATCAATTGTTCTACCATCAATACGAGCAGGTGTCCCGGTTTTCATTCTACCAGTTGTGAAACCCAACGATTTTAGTTGCTCAGTAATACCAAAAGAAGCAGGTTCTGATATTCTACCACCAATAAGCTGATTTTTCCCAATATGAATCAGTCCGCTTAAAAAAGTACCGGCAGTCAAAATAACACATTTTGCAGAAATTTCAATTCCGAGAGCAGTTAAAACGCCTTTAACTTGTCCATTCTCTATAAGAATTTGCTTTAAAGTATCTTGCCATATAAAAAGATTGGGAGTATTGGTAAGAATTTTAATCCATTGCAAAATAAACTGATGTCGATCACTTTGAGAACGAGGACTCCACATTGCCGGACCTTTTGAACGATTGAGCATCCGAAATTGAATAGCCGAACGATCGGTAACTATTCCCATTTGTCCTCCCAAAGCATCTATCTCTCTTACAATCTGGCCCTTTGCTATACCTCCAACAGCAGGATTACAACTCATCTGTCCGATTTTGTTCATATCCATGGTTATAAGCAAAGTTTTAGAGCCCATATTGGCAGCAGCACAGGCTGCTTCATTTCCAGCATGACCACCACCAATAACAATTATATCGTATTTAAAATCCATAATTCGAAAATATTAATATCAATTATCCAAGCTACAAATAACAAAAAAATGATTAAAAGAGTTCAGAATAAGCATGGATAACAGTTAAAGCATATCAATAAAATAATGATTTACTGATTATTTCAGCAATTTGTTCAAGATACTGCATATCGGTTTCATCCAGAAAACCAAATTTTTCGCTATCAATATCCAGAACTGCAACAACTTCGGAAGAAGAATTAAACAAAGGAACAACAATTTCTGAAACAGAAATACTACTACAAGCTATATGACCGGAAAAATTATTTACATCAGGTACAAGAAAGCTTCGTTTTTCCTTCCAAGCAGTTCCACAAACTCCTTTTCCGAAAGATATTCGTGTGCAGGCAACAGGCCCCTGAAAAGGGCCAAGCACAAGCTGATCATCTTTAACAAGATAAAAACCAACCCACCACCATTTAAAAGTTTGATGAAAAATTGCCGACAAATTAGCAAGATTAGCTATAAGATCAGGTTCATTAGCAATTAGCGCAGGTAATTGACTTAATAGATTCTCGTATTTTGATTTTTTATCCAATGAAGAACCAATAAAGAAATTTTCTGACATTATAAATATTTTTTGTGCAAAATTACGCTAAAAAATTCATTTTTAAATGGGTCGACGAAGAATAGAAAAAAGAAAACCAAGTGAAATTAACATTCATAAATAAAAAATTTCAAAAAAATTTTCTTTTCTAAAATTTTATCAATTACTTTGTTGACGAATAATAACAAATACAAGTGCCCTTCAAAAGGAGAAAGAAAAAAAATCACTTAATATAAACCAAAATAAATATGAGAACATTGGATATAAAAATTTTTTCAATCGGATTACTGGTTATTCTTAGCTCTTCTGTTTTAGCTCAACAAACACAGTTTCAACCACTACCTATAGATCCAAAAGTAAAATATGGTAAACTGGAAAACGGACTAACCTATTACATTCGGTCCAATCAACAACCAAAAAACAGAGCTGACTTTTATATCGTTCAAAATGTAGGTGCAATACTCGAAAATGATGACCAAAACGGATTAGCACATTTTTTGGAGCACATGGCTTTTAATGGAACAAAAAATTTCCCCGGCAAAAAAATTATTGAATACTTTGAAAGTGTAGGAGTAAAATTTGGTGCCAACATAAATGCCTACACTTCGTTAGACGAAACGGTATATCATTTGTCAGATGTCCCAACCTTACGCGAAGGAATAATAGACAGCGCCTTACTCGTTCTGCATGATTGGTCGAATGCAATTTCTCTGGAAGAAAGTGAAATAGAAGCCGAAAGAGGAGTTATCATGGAAGAATGGAGACAGGGAGCAAGCGCAGAAAGAAGAATGTGGAAAGAATCGAACAAACAAAGATTTCCGGGTTCACAATATGCCAAACGCGACGTAATTGGCGATACTGCAGTTATTAAACATTTTACGCCGGAAGCCTTGCGCGACTATTACAAGAAATGGTATCGTCCCGACCAACAAGCCATCATAGTTGTTGGTGATATTGATGTTAACAAGGTGGAACAAAAAATTATCGAATTATTCTCAAACATTAAAAAACCGGAAAATGCTCCTGAACGACCAATTTATCCAATTTTTGACAATAAAGAACCTATCATTTCTATTGTTACTGACCCTGAAGCGCGAATGACACGGGTGGAACTAATTTATAAACACGACAAACTACCGCAAGAAATAAAATTATCAATAAACGGATATTTGGTGAACGTAATTAATTCCTTAATTTCAAATATGATGCAAAACAGATTTGAGGAAATAACCATGCAGCCAGATGCTCCCTTTGTGGCAGGATATGCTACGTACGGCGAATTAGTAAAATCCAAAGATGCATTCTATATGGTGGTAGTTCCCAAAGAAGGCTCAGAAACGGAAGGATTGAAAAGCGTTTTACTCGAAGCAGAGAAAGTTAAACGTTTTGGATTCAATAATTCAGAATTAGAAAGAGCGAAAGCCGATTTAGCTAAAATGATTGAAAAACTGTACAATGAAAAAGATAATCAGAAAAATGAAAATTATGTAAAAGAATATATGGCACATTTTCTTAATCAAGAACCTATCCCGGGTATTGAGTGGGAATACGAGACCATTAAAATGATTTTACCTCAAGTGAATACAGAAATGGTTAATCAACTTGCAAAATCATACGTTACAGATACAAACCTGATTGTATCAATTATGGCGCCTGAAAAGCCAACGGTAATTCTTCCAACAAAAGAAAAAATTAAAGAAATAATTGAAGAAGCCAAAAAAACAGAATTAACTGCCAAAGTAGAAGAACAAATCAATAAACCGTTGATTGAAAAATTTCCAAAACCAGGCAAAATTAAAAAAGTTACGAACAACGATATTATTGGAACTACAGAATGGACATTAAGCAATGGAGCTAAGGTAATTTTTAAACCAACTTCATTCAAAAAGGATGAAATATTGTTCAATGCGTACAGTATAGGAGGTCTCTCTAAAATAACAAATATCGAAGATTTACCTTCGGGCGAATTTGCTACTGAAGTTGTAAATAATAACGGATTGGGTAATTTTAATCAAATTGACTTGAAAAAAATTCTTTCGGGAAAAATTGTTTCTGTAAATCCTTAC
>Ga0116172_10003134_pt1 | contig 13968 bp, 9 predicted proteins | sample AD_UKC083_MetaG_FD_89799 | JGI IMG/M metagenome (GOLD analysis project Ga0116172, IMG submission 89799) | Active sludge microbial communities of municipal wastewater-treating anaerobic digesters from USA - AD_UKC083_MetaG | ecosystem: Engineered > Bioreactor > Anaerobic > Digestate | place: USA...
CCCCAGGTGCGGACGGACCTCGCGTTTGTCTCGGTGCTTTGGCCGGACGGCACGGAGGACCGCATCCCGAACCGGGCGCTGCGGGCCTCGTGCCAGTGCGCCGTCTGTGTCGACGAGTACACGCGGGAGCAGAAACTGGACCCCGACTCCGTCCCCGAGGACATCCACGCGGAGGAGGTGCAGTACCTCGGAAACTACGCCGTGGCCCTGTCCTGGAGCGACGGGCACAGTTCGGGCATCTTCTCGTGGGAGCACCTGAAGAACGTTGCCAAGTCCGCCGCCGCGGGCGACTGCGGCTGCGGAAGGGCCTGGAAGGAATAGCAGGAAGAAGCGGAAGCGGGCGTCCAACCGGTGTTGGACGCCCGCTTTGTGTTTCGCGGAAGGGTCCGAAGACCCGTCAGTTTTTGACCATTCTCACATGGATCATGTCCACCAGCCCGGTGTTGCCGCGCACCTGGATGTTTTTCACGTAGGTGCCCGTCCCCACCGCGCCGCGGTCCACCCGCACGTTGAACGGGGCCTCCTCGCCCGGCCCCAGCACGGAGCCGGCGCTGGTCACGGACACCCAAGCCGGCAGGTCGGCGGTGTCAATGGACCACTCGAGCAGGCCCTGGCCGGTGTTGGTCACCTTGGTGGGCAGCTCGGTGATCGCATCGCCAAAGTCGAGATCCTTGTTCTCAATCTCCATCTTCGGCGGGGAAACCTCGTAGAGCACGTAGAACGGGCCCAGGCTCCCGAAGTAGGGCAGGCTGCCGTAGTCGAAGTCCATGTAGAAGGAGCCGCTGTACAGGCCCGGCTCGCCCGCCGTCCGGTCGGGCGTGATGACGCACAGGCCGGGCGCCTCGGTGGAGGTCACCGGGGGGATCAGCGCCTCATCAACCGGGTCTATGGTGAATTGTCCGGTCTGCGTGCCGGGCCAGGTGAGCGCGCCCTGCCGGATCACCCAGTGCAGGGCCACATCCGTGGGCGGATGCGACCCGCCAATGTTGAACACGTCCACGTCCGTCTGCACGCCCGCTTCGCCGAGATCCACCACGTCCGGTTTGGTGAAAATGGGGGCAGGCGTGTAGGCCAGCCGGGGCCTCGGGAACGAGGTGCCCTGGAAGGGCGTGTCTCCCACCGTGATGGTGTCGGGGCAGGTGAAGTATTTGCCGTCCTGCGAGCCGCCGATGAGCGGGTCGAGCACCGCAAGCCGCACCTTGAACGGCGCCGCCGAGTTCACCGTGATGTCCATCAGCTCGCCGTAGTCGCCGTAGCGGAACGACCGGCCCGCGGGCGCGATGAAGGTGTAGTCGCTCCCCGACACCTGAAGCGTCCAGTCCTCCACAAGGCCGCCCGCCGACCTGGGAACGACCGCATAGGAGGCCGTCGGCAGGGGGGTGCCGTCGAGCAGCTCGGCCGACACCCTGAGCGTCAGGCGGGACAGGTTGCGCGGCGTGTAGTCGGCATACAGCCGCACCACGGCGGAGCCGCCGGAGATGCCCTCGGTCTTCATGCCGATCTGGCCGAGGCGCACGTCGTTGGCGTAGGTGCCCGTGGGAACCTGCTCGACAAAGTAGTCGCCCGTGACGAACGGAATCTTGTCGAAGGACGTCACCCGGACATTGAGCAGGATGGCGACCGCCTCGTTCAGGGACACGTAGGCGAAGGAGAAATGCGACTTGAGGTCGCGGGGGAGGGACTGGGCCTCGAATCCGGCCTCGACCCCGCACCGCTTCAGCAGGCCGGAGAAGGTGGGCCGCTTTTCCCCGAGCTCGTTGAGGCGGGTCTCCGCGGCGTAATAGTGGCCGCCCGACTTGGTGGCCAGCTCAATGAGCGGGTTGGCCTGCACGTCGGTGCCCCAGCCGATAGGCATGAACCGGACGCGGGTGCCCTCCAGGAAATCGCCGACGGGGGTCGTCTCGCCGGGGGGCGTCGTGCGGCGGCCGTCCGTCACCGCAATGGCCAGGTACTCTTCGGAGGCGTCGAAGGGGATCAGGACCTCGTCGTTGTCGAGCAGGAAGAGGGTGGTCGCCGCCGAGGTGATGGCAGGCAGCAGCGCCGTGGCCCCGTTGTCCACCACAGTGATCGTGTCAAGGCGGTGCTGAAGCACGTCCTTGTTCTTGACGAAGGGCTCAAAGGCAAGATCCGGGTTGGCGGGGTCCGCGCCGTAGATCAGGCGCAGCGGCTGGGTCTGGTCGCGCTCGCTGAACACCCCCAGGGCGACTCGGTAGTGGCCGGGAAGCTCCGCGATCATGGGGCCGATGGTCCGGCGGTAGAGCTCGTGGAGCGGGTCGGCCAGGCCCTCCGGCAGCTCGCCGTCCTCCACCAGTTTCTCCGCCGCCGCCCGCATGCTGCCCGAGAAGTCGAGCATGATCAGCACGGTGAAACGAAGCCCCTCGTTCTTCCGGGTGTACACCTCCGTCTCGTCGAGGTCTATGGGCTGGGCCTCCTCCAACACCTCCGCCTTGACGTTCGCGAGGTCATAGTGGAAGAGGGCGTCAGACGGGTCGTCCAGCAGCGAGGGGAAAACGCTGTAGGAAACGTCGCGCAGCAGGAAGTTGGCCCGGATCAGGGAGGGGCAGCGCAGCGTGGGCACGGCGCCCTGTATGGTGAGCGGGGCCAGGTCAACGGAGACGTTCACCTCGACCGGCTCCGGGGGGATGGCGTCGGTGGGCACTTCGGAGGCCGAGACGATCAGCTTGGCGGCGCCGCCGGTGCCGGGGATCTTGGACCGGTCAATGGCGACGCTGATGGGACGCCAGTCCTTGGGCACCCCCGCCGGGGTGCCAAGGCTGCGGCCAAGGCCCGGGTCCACAAACAGCCACTCCGGCTGGGTGGACTCGATCTTGAAGTTCAAGTACTCGCCGGGGTCACCCAGGTTGGCCACTTCCAAAAGCGCCGTGTTGGCGAAACGGCCGAAGGCGATGGAGGCGGGCTTGACGCCGATGGTGATCCGGTAGGGCACCCGCACCTGCACTTCAAGCAGCGCAAGAGGGGTGGACGGGTCGTTGGACTCCAGCAACAGGGAGAATATCTCCCCCGTCCGCGGGAGTCCCTCGCGGTTGACCGTGACGGTGACCGTCGTCTGGCGCCCGGGCTCCAAGTCTCCCTGCAGCGGCGATATGGAGGTGATCCAGGGGGGCAGGGTCTGGTTTGCGCTCACGCGCCACGAGAGCCGCCCCTGGCCGGTGTTCTGGACGATGAAGGTCTGCGTGGTCTCCGCAATGTCGAAAAGGAGGAACTGTATCCCTTCACCTGTCTCGCCCTCGGCGATGATGTTGAACTCGGGAAGCTTGGGAGCGGACGCCCGCACCACCACCTGGACGGGGGTCGTCGAATCCCCCGCGGCGGTCACCGCGAAGGTGTGCTCAAACACCTCCTGCCCCGCCGGAGCCTGGCTGCGGTCAACCCGCAGGGTCACTGTGTCGGTAAGCTCGCCGGAAACGGTGCCGCCCGCCTGGCCTCCGCCGTCCACCGGGACCAGGGTCAGCCACGCCGGGAAGGCCGTGGTGTCAATGCCCCAGGTGATCGTGCCGATGCCCTCGTTCCAGATGCCCATGGTAATCTCGTTGCCGGACACCCCGAAGTCGATCTCGCTCGGCGAGGCCTTCAACTCCGCGGGCTTGGGGCGCGCCATGGCGGCGGACACCTCTGTCACCACGCCCGCCACATCCACCGCCATCCGGGCGGTGTAGCTTCCGGGGTCCACCGCGCCCGGGGTGGCCGTCAGGGTCAGCGTGACCGTGCCCGCGCCGGCAAGGCTGCCGGAGGCCGGGGCAACCGCGAGCCAGTCCGCGGCAACCGGGGGAATCGAGGCCGAAAACGCGAGCGGGGTCTGGCCGAGATTCTCTATGGTCACCGTCTGGGTGGCCGGGTCGGTGATCGAGCCGAAGTCCACGGAGACGGGCGCCAGGCGAAACGCCTGAACCACCAGGGAGACCGCTGTTTCCAGCGCAAAGTCTAGGGAGGGCGCGGACACACGGACCGTGCCGGTGTAGGTGCCCGGCTGCAACCCCGTGCTGGTGGCGGCCACCGCCACCTGGAGGGATGCGGCCCCCGGAAGCACCGGCGCGGCATCCCCCACGGTGAGCCAGGCGCCGCCGTCCGATGTCACCGTGGTGATCTCAAGGGGAATCGCCCCGGCACTGCGGTTTTGAACGACAATTCCCTGGGTCCGCGTGGTGTTCGGGCTGAGGGCCCCGAAATCGAGCGACGGCGGGGACACGGAGAAGGTGGGCACCTGCATGAACGCCGTCACCTGCGCGTTTCCGCCGTTGGACACGAACTGAAGGGGGGCGCTGTACGGCTCCGCGCTGGCGGCCAGGTTGCCCCGGTTTACCCGGACGGTCACCTGCTCGCTCTCGCCGAAAGCCAGCGCTCCCGAAACGGGCGACGCCCCGAGCCAGGGCTGATCCGCGGGGATGCCCAGGGTCCAGTTCAGGCCCGCCGACCCGCGGTTGGTCACGGTCACGGTCCGTTCGATCTCATTCAGTCCAAAATCAAGCGTTTCGGGGGTCAGGCTGAGCACGGCCTCGGTCTGCCGGCGCGCCGACACGATCACGGTCTCGTCGCCGCCGTTGGAGGTGACGCGCACCTCGCCGCGCACTTCGATTTCGGTTTCGGGAATCCCCTCCTCGACCAGGACCACCTGCAGCACGAGAACGTCCTGGCGGACCGAGGCGGTATAGGTGGAGACCGTCTCGCCCTCCGGCGTGCGCAGGGCAACCCAGGGAAGGTCTTCGGAAATGGTGCACCGCAGGACGCCGGCACCTGTGTTGGCCACGCGGAAGGTGCCGTCGCTGATCCCGTTCCCCAGGGCCACCGTGACGGGGGTGACGCTCAGCACGGGGCGCCACGTGCAGCCGGCGCCCACCGCGACGGCCGCCGCCAAGCCCACCATGATCATGCAACGCGTTGCTCTAAACATATGCAGCGTCCTTATCCCGCGGCCGGAGCCGCCGGCGGTCTATTGTCAGGATACCCGGAAAACGACTCGGACCTGTTCCGTCTGGAAGACATCGGTGCCAATGAAGAGCGTGGCCTCATAGAGACCGCTTGGCAGCCCCGACCGGTCCACGTCCACGGTGAACGAGGTGGACCCGCCCGGCGCGACCGTCGTCACGGCGCCGGTGAAGTCGATGGTGAACCGGCCCGCCAGCACCGCGGCCACCGGGGCCGCCGGCACGATCTCCGCGGTCCAGTTGAAGGTGTCCATCCGCCCGTTCACCAGACTCACCGTCGCCGGGGCCAGCGTCAGGTCAAGCTGCGCGGGGAAGGCGAGCGGGCCCGGCAGCCCGCTGTCGTCAATCGCCGGATCCTGGAAATCGGGCAGGCCGTCCTCGTCCATGTCCCAGGCGCTGGGCGCCTCGGGGTCAAGGTAGGCCGCAAACAGGTCAAACATGTTCCGCGCCGGCGACGCCGTGTCCGAGTAGCGCGCAATCTCCAGCGGCCGGCTGGGCGACAGGGGCCCCGTCGGATACAGGAAATAGACGCTCTCGCTGGGGCGGCCCGGCCCGGCGGGGCGGACATAGATCTGGTTTTCCGCGCGCATGCCGAGAAGGATGCGCGGCTCGACCCCGGCCGCCTCGCAGGCGTCCACATACCCCTTGATCCCCGTGATGCGGATGCGGAGCAGGTTTCCGAAGGAGGCGTAGGGCAGGAAGTTCTCCTGCTCTGTCAGCAGGGTGTAAATCTGGTCCCGCTCGCGGACCAGGCGCCAGGAGGACGTCTGGTCGCCCGACGTCAGCAGGCCGCCGGGCGCGAGTTCGGCGTCCAGTACGGCCGTGGCCGCATACGCCGCCAGCGCGGCGGGCGGGGCGTCCGGCGGGAACGACGGAATGAACCGGACCCGGAACTGGCTGACCCCGCGCGGCACATAGTCGGCCCGCAGGTAGGCCTCCGCCCGCACGGCGGTGGCAAGGTCGGGCGCGTCGGGGTCTTCCAGGATGCCGGCGGAGGTCAGGGAAAGCTGGCCCGCGCGCACGTCGCCGGAGGTGAACACCCCGTCCTTCTCGAAGAAACCGGTGATGGTCTCGCCGTTGGACTGCTCATATTTCACGCGGATGGTGTAGGTGCCCGGCGCCTGGCGCGGGGTGACAAAGGACAGGACCACCTGGTTCCTCAGTTCGCCCAGAATGGTGCCCGGCTCGTCGAGCAGCGTCGCCGCGAGGCTCTCCAGCGTTGAATTGTCCGCCGTCAGCGTCATCAGCACCTCCACCTGCGCCGAACCGTCGGTGCTGTCCACATTAAGCACGCCGCGCACGCTGTTGAGCGGGGGGGCGCCCGCGAGGGCGGGATCCACCGTCACGGTCACGCGCGTGCTCCCGCCGGGGGGCACGATGCCCCCCTGGGGCGTCAGCGACACGATCCAGGGCTTCGTTTCCGCCTGGGCGACGCTCCAGGTGAGGTTGGCGGCCCCCGTGTTTGACACGAGGAAGACCGCCTGGTCCGGCGAGGCGCTCTCCGCGGGGTCCAGCGTCAGGGAGCGCTGGTTGCCGAGGAGCTTGTTGAGGGCCTGAACGTTGCCGCCGCCGTAATAGTGGCCGCCGGTGTCCACGGCCGCCGTGATCATTTCCGCGGTCTCCACGGGGGATCCCGGGGCATAGGACACTGGGTAGAGGCGTACGCGCAGGTCCTGCGCGAGGGTGGACACGGCAGAACCCTGCGCGAGGGAGGAGTTGTCACGCCCGTCGGTGAGGAACACCACCGCGCGGACATCGGCGTCGTCGAACGACAGCACGTCGGCGGGGTCTTCCCGGGCCACCCGGAGCACGGCCTCCTCCACGGCGTCCCACACGGTGGAGGTGCCGTGCATGGCCGGGGAGAGCCGGAACGCGGAGAGGGCGTTCTTCAGCGCCGTCTTGTCCGTGCTGAAGGGGAAGATGAAGCGGTCCTGCTGCTGGCGGTCGTTGTGGTACATGATGGCCAGGCGCACGCCGGGGGGCAGGTCGTCAATGAACCGGAGGGCCGCCGTCTTAACCTGCTCGATCGCCTCGCCCGGCGCCAGCGGCCTGACCGGGTCGTCCGTGCCCGCGTAATACATGCTGCCCGAGTAGTCCAGCAAGAGGACCATGTTGGTCCGCAGGGTCTCCGGACCCGTGATGCTGCGGGTCGCCTCGTTCCAGTCAATGTAGACACCGTCCTCGGCGACGTCGAAGGTGAGGCGTGCCAGATCCTCCGCGGAGCGCGTGGGGATGACCTTGCTGGTGGTGTCGCGCAGAAGGAACACAAACCGGTTCAGGTAGGGCGGGCGGCTCCGGTTGGTGGCGCCCTCCACCGTGAGCGGGGGCCGCTCCACGCGCACCGAAAGCTCGTAGGGCTCCACCGCGTCCAGGCGCTGGGTGTAGTCCTGGTTCCAGGCCTCCACGGTGATGGTGCGGTACTCCACGTCCGCGGTCATAACGGACCGGTCCACCGTCACATAGACCGGCGTGCCGTCAATGAGGGTGTTCGAGGAGGTGTCCCGGAAGAAATCTGTTCCCGGACGCTGGTTGGTGTCGCCCTGGCGCGGGGCAATGCTCGTGATCAGCGGCGCCGCGGAACCGTCGTCGTCGGAGACGACCTTGAAGAAGAGGTCGGAGCCGATGGGCCCGATATTGGCGACCCAGAACTCGCCCACCACCTTGTCCCGGCCGAGGTCGAGCACGTCCATGGGGGTCACCTCGGGCCGGCCCGACTCGGGATTGGGCGGCTCCGAAATGGCGACCTCGGGAAGCGACACGATCTCCAGCACCAGCGGCACGGCGAGGAAGCCCTCCTCACCCGACCGGATTTGAATCTCATAATTGCCCGAACCCGTGAGAATCAGCTCGGGATCCTCTACCCGCACCGTGATCTCCGTGGTCTCTCCGGGGAGGGTGGCTCCCTGGTTCGGCGTGGCGGAGATGGCCGGGGCCGAGGCGGGGTTCAGCACGTCCACCACGGAAATGGTCCAGCTGCGGGAGACGGTGCCCGTGTTCTCGATGTTCAGTTTGGAGACGGGCTGCGCCCCCTCGCCGCCCGGCGAATAGAATAGCGTCAGGATCTGCGGGGTGACCTCAAGCCCCGGCAGGGGCTCGCCGAACACAATCCGCACCAGGGCCTGGCCGCCTGACGAGTCCACCAGCAGGTTGAAATCGGTGCGGGCCGTTGTCCAGACCACCTCGACCTGGGCAAATTCACCCGCGCTGACGTCGCCGCCGACAGGGGTTGCGGTGATGTCCGAGGGCAGCGCCACGGCGTCGTCGGGTTCTGTGCCCGTGCCGAGATACCGCAGGGACCACGACAGCCGCTGGTTGCCGGTGTTGAATACGGTGAAACGGGCCCCGGAACCGCCCGGGGGCAGCGCCACGCGGGCGGGCAGCACGCGCAGCGTGGACTCGATGACGATGGACACCGGGAGCACCTGGACAAACTTGCCGGAGGTGATGCGCACGCCCGTGTTGGTGTACGTGCCGGCGCTCACAAGCGACCGGTTCGCCGTCAGGGTGACGCGCGCAGTCTCCTCCCGCCGCAGCCGTCCGCCCGCGGTGTCGGCCGCGAACCACGCCACGTCGGCGGGCTGCCAGGCGGCGTCCTCGCTTTCGCGGACCACCTCCTCCAGCGTCCACTCCGCGGCAAAAACGCCGTCGTTCAGCAGGGTGAAGAAAACCTCGGACCGGTCGGTACCAAAGGCGAGCGCCCCCGGTTCGACCTTGAGGTCCACTGTGTTGTTGCACCCCCCGAGCGCCAACAGCGCGGCCCCCACACAGACAACCGCGCACCACCGAGGCATGGCCATGCTCATTGTGCTACACCTTACAAGTTGACGCCGTCCGCCGGCGTCCGCCGCTTGCAACGACCCGTCCCCGGGGCGCGCCGGAAATCCTCCGGCCGCCGTCAGGACTGCGTTTGCGTTTCGTCCGTGGTCTCGCCCGTTGTTTCGCCCGGCGCGCCGTAGGTGACCCTCACGTCCTGCTCAATGAGGACTTCCTGCGCCTCGGCGTATCCGGGAAGGGGGTTGCCGTTGGCGTCAAGCGTGGTGGCCGTGGGCAGCACCAGAATGTTGCCGGCCCCCAGCCCGCCCGCCTGCACGTTCGCAAGCAGCGGCCGCCAGTCCCAGATCAGGTTCTTCTCCCCGTAGAGCTGAAGCTCCTCCAGATAGAACCACCCGGACACCGCCTCAATGCTGCCCAGCTGGTTCTCGCTCAGGTTCACCCGCGAGAGGTTCCGCAACCCCGCCAGCGGGGCCAGGCTCACCACCGCGTTGCCGCCGAGATTGAGCACCGAAAGCGACTCGCAGTACTGGAGGCCCTGCAGGTCCACAATGCCCATCCCCGCCGCCTGAATCTCCTTGATCTTCGCCATGTCCGCCCGGGTCACCACCCCCAGCGGCTTGCCCACCGCGGCGCGGACCACCTTGGACAGCGCCTTGTCGGGGATGTAGACGGGACTGATCAGGTCACATCCGGTCACCCCCGCAAGCACAACGAGGGTCACGCACGCGGTCAGAACCTTACGACTCGCCGTTGAGATTTCCATACGCTCACCTTGAGTTTCCAGCCCGCGCGGCACGGCGGCCCATCCCGGGGACCACCTCCGGCCTCACAGACTAAATCTTACACCCATTTGCCCCCCTTTGCCAGCAAAACGGCACCGGCCCCCGCTCCGGAAAGAGCGGGCGAGGGACTCCGTCCAAGACCTAATCCGTCAACTGCCCGACCCCGTGTTGGTGCCCGGCGTCGGAATCGAGCACTTGTCCTCGACAAACAACAGCACAGGCGAGCTGCCGCCGAAAAAGCCGAGCAGCGCGCTGAGCACCGCGCTCACGGCGCAGATGGTGTCCTCCAACGCCGTAGCCTTGGGCACAGCCCTTGTCCGGGTAAGCATTGCCACATGTCTCACGAGAAGACCCTCCAGAGTTCTTTTCCGCTGTCCTTTTGAAAACCGCACAAACGGCGGATTTGTAAATAGATTACTTCAAACGGGGGGCCATGTCAAGGGTTAATTTCGGAAGGGCCCCTTCTTGCGGCGAGAAATCAGATGAGAATACCGCTAAAATCAGTATTTCACGCCCGCCAATGCGGCGTGAAGTGTCTCCGAGGTCACTTCACCCTCCCAGGTCCGCACCAGCTCCCCCGCCGGAGAGAACAGCACCGTGACGGGCACGGCCCCCGAAAACTCAATGCCCAGTGCGGCCCCCAATTCATCGGGAGAGGTGCTGTCCAGCACCCTGACCGGAAATCCCAGTCCGTGCTTCTTCACAAACGGGGCCACCGTGGACTCCATCCGGGAAGGGTCGTCCACGGAAACGGCAAGCAACGAAACCCTGCCCGGGTCCATGCTCTTGTGAAAGGCGTTCAACTGCGGCATCTCGGCCACGCAGGGCGGACACCAGGTGGCCCACAGGTTCACAAAAACGGCCTTTCCCCGGTTGTCTTTGATCCACTGCCCGATTCCCCCCGCCGAAATCAGGGAAACCGCCCTCTGGGAAGCGTGTCCGGACTCCGGGGCGGGGGCCGGGGGGGGCTGCCCGCCGCACGCGCACAGAAACCCGAGAAGAACGAGAAGAAACGCGGGGCGCGGAACCCGGGGAAGGGCTCCGCGCCGCACGTCCTGCAACTTCTCTTCCACCGTCTTCACTGCTTCTCCACACGCTTGATACCGCAGCCCCATGCCTTCACCGTGGCGGGGTCCACGAGTTTCCCCTCAAGCAGCGCCTTGACGGCGTTTTCAACATATGGGGTTTCCCCCTTCTCCTCCGGGGCCTTGCGGTCGTCAAAGGCGCCGTGGTAGGCCAGCTTGCCCTCCTTGTCAAGGACAAACACCTCGGGGGTGACCTTCGCCCCCAGAAGGTCGGCGTACTTGTTCTCCGCGTCCTTCAGGATGGGATAGGTCTTCCCCTTTTCCTGCGCGTACTTGCGGATCTGCTCCGGCGTGGTGCTCTTGTGCGAGTCCACCCCGACCACCACCACCCCCTGCGGGGCGTATTTCTGGGCCAGGGCCGACAGATGCGGGTCGGCACCCCTGGAGAAGGGGCACTCCAGCGAGCAGAACTCGATCACCACGATCTTCCCCGCGAAGTCGGACAGCTTACGGGTCTTGCCGTTCACATCGGGCAGCTCAAACGCGGGCACGGCCTGGCCAATCTCCACGGCCGCCAGCGCCACCCTCCCCTGCAAGACGCCCGCGAGAACCGCCCCGCCCGCGAGGGCGCAAACAAGGACGCCGACACCTGCTTTAAATTTTCCACTCATGGCTTCTCTCCTTTTGGGTTCACTCGTCTCCTTTTTATGCAACACCCGCCGGGAATCGTTCCATTCCGGCGCCCCCCGCCGGGGCTTTTGATAACGCCTTGCCGGAATGGCTACACTTGACGGCGAAGACGCCGCTGCGGCCCGCGCGGGGACTCCCCATGCGGCGGGCACGCGGGGCGGCACACGGCAGTGAGGGCTGAATCCATGTCCAGCGACAACCAGAACCTCCCGGCACCGGGAAACGGCGGCAACGGTCCCGAGGCAAAGCCGGGCCTCCTCGGCAGGATTTCGGGCTGGTTTGACAGCGCGGTCCAGGAGGGCCGGGGCGGCTCCCGCGCGGCGGCGCCGCTGCGGACGCCCCCTCCGGAGGCGCCCCAGCGTCCCGCGGAGCCGGGCGGACGCAGAAGCCGGAATGCCGCGCACGGAAAGATGGTTATTCCGGCTGAGGCGGTGGTCAGCGGTTCGCTGGACTCGTCGGGCGACGCGGACATCGCGGGAAGAGTTGAAGGAGACGTCACGCTGAAAGCCCACCTGACGCTGTTCAAACCCGCGTCGGTCACAGGGTCCGTCTCCGCCGGGTCCTGCCAGGTGGACGGCACGGTGGAGGGTCCGGTGAAGTGCTCGGGAAACCTTTCCGTGGGCGCGCCGGGACGGATCAACGCGGACATCCACGCGGGCGGCGACGTGGACATTGCGGGCTGCGTCACCGGGTGCGTGTCCGCGGCCGGCCGGCTGCGCCTCGCGACCGGGTGCGTTGTCAACGGCGACGTGCGGGCGGGCGTTCTGGTGATGGAAGAAGGCGCGGCGCTCAACGGGCTGTGCAGCATGCTGCGCCCGGCGCGGGACGCGGCTGCCGGGGCGCCCGAAGGAAAACAAGGAGACTAAGATGTTTTACATGTTCCATCCGGCGGACCTGCTGATGATCCCCGCGATGGTCTTCGCCCTCTGGGCGCAGGCGCGGGTAAAGCACGCCTACGGGAAGTACTCGCAGATCACGACGCGCTCGGGGATGACCGGGGCCGACGTGGCCGCCGTCATCCTGGAGAACGCGGGCGTGCGCAACGTGTCCCTGGGCCTCGTGCCGGGGGAGATGACGGACCACTACGACCCCGCGGTGAAGCGGGTCAACCTCTCGCAGGAAGTGGGCGGGGGCCGCTCCATCGCCGCGCTGGGCATCGCCGCGCACGAGGTGGGCCACGCCATCCAGGACGCGCAGGGCTACGCGCCCATGAAGCTGCGCCATTTCATGTACCCCGTTTCCAGCATCGGGTCCACCCTCGCGTTCCCGCTGATCTTCGCCGGGCTCATCTTCGGCGGCAACGGCTTCGGGTTCCTCCTGCAGCTGGGCATCTACCTCTTCAGCGCCGCCGTGGCCTTCACCATCGTCACCCTCCCCGTGGAGTTTGACGCGAGCCGCCGCGCGGTGAAAGCCCTGTCCGCGGGCGGCTACCTCACGGACGACGAGATGCGCGGCGTCAGGAAGGTGCTCGGCGCGGCGGCCATGACCTACGTCGCCGCCGCGGCCGCCGCCGTGCTCAACCTTCTGCGTATCCTGATCATCGCCCGCGGGCGGGACTGACCCCCGCGATGGCCCCCACCGAAAGGCTTTGGCCCGGACCCGCGCGCGGCGCGGTCCGGGCCGTGCTGTTCCTCGCGGCGCTTGCCGCCCTCCCCTGCCCCGCGGCGGAGGAGGACTCCTTTACCGTGCGCATGACCGGGTCGGCCCGGGGCACGGGGACCGCGGCCCGCCGGCTCGCCGTGGAGGACGCCCAGCAGCAGGCCCTCACCGAGGCCGTGAAGACCATGGCCAACACGGAGGACCTCGCGCCCTTCCGCATGATGCTCCGGCAGGCGTCCGCCTATGTTCCCCGGCACGATGTCCTGCGCTGCGACACGACCCCCGACGGCCTCACCCATGTGGAGATTGACGCGCACCTCGCGGAAAAGCCCCTGCGGCAGGACATCGCCGCGGTCATGCTCCCCCGGCTCCCCCACCGCCCCACCATCCTGGTGGTGGTCGTGGAGACCCCGGAGGCCGGCCGGCCCGCCGTCACGGAGAACGGCCCCGCGGCGGCCGCCCTCCGCGAGGGGCTGGAGAAGTTCAATTTCACCGTGAAAGGCGCTGAGGCCCTGCAACCGCCCCGCACGCCGGAGGAGCTGGCCGCCGTGGCCGCGGGCGGCCTGGAGACCGGCGCCCGCTTCGCCCGCGAGAACCTGCACGATGTCCTGCTGCTGGGCGAGGCCTCCGTCACCCGCGAGCCCACCACCGACGGGTCCAACGTCTTCCGCCACCGCGGCACGGTGCTGCTGCGGGTCTTCTCGGGCACCGACGGCAAAATGTGCGACGTGTTCACCTCCGAGGGCGTGGTGCAGGGGCTCGACGCCGCCGCCGCGGGCAGCCAAGTGCTCAGCGACGCCGCGGCGCGGCTCGTGGGCGACACGGCCGTCTCGGTGACGCTGGCCATGCTGGCGCGGCAGAACCGCGACCGCGTGATCGTGACGGTGGAGCCGGACGGGGCCGCGGGGTTCACCGCCGCCGTTGCCGAGGCGCTGCGCGCCGCGCCGGGGGTCTCCGGGGCGGAGACCCTGCTGGACGCGCCGTCGCTGGGCAGGATTGCGCTGGAATACGGCGGCCCCATGGCGGCCTTGGCGGACCACGTCCACCGCACGCCCGCGGGGGGCGCCGCGCTGGAGGTGCGCCGCGCCGTGGGCAGGGAGATCACGATAGGCCCCGCCGCCGCGGAGTAGCGCGGCGTCACTTCAGGCCGAGCAC
>Ga0116172_10003143_pt1 | contig 13941 bp, 14 predicted proteins | sample AD_UKC083_MetaG_FD_89799 | JGI IMG/M metagenome (GOLD analysis project Ga0116172, IMG submission 89799) | Active sludge microbial communities of municipal wastewater-treating anaerobic digesters from USA - AD_UKC083_MetaG | ecosystem: Engineered > Bioreactor > Anaerobic > Digestate | place: USA...
ATACCTCTTTTCAAAATTACTCACTGTTATGGTAGAAAAGCGGATTAAAAATCATGGCTGCGATGTAAACGAGCCGAATTGGTATTAGAGTTTTATTTTACCGCCTTCATATTTGCCTTCATATTTTTAAAATGACATGTTATTATCTTTACACAGATATTGAACGGCTTGACGACCGGTCAATAGGGCTACCGGAGTACCTCCCGGCGACATGATTCGTTGACCCGCAAAGTAAAGATTAGATATTGTTTCCGATTTGATTGGATAAATTGCCGCCTTTTTCCCAACTTCATCGATAGTCATCCACGATCCGCGATATGTTCCGCAATACCGCTCAAATGTCAACGGCGTTGCAATATCAATAATCTCAATCTCGTCGCGACTTAGTTGAAAATGATTCGTTAACATATGAGCAAACTTTTCTGCCAACTCTTTCTTTTTTTCTGAATAGCTTCCGTTATCTTTTGCTTTTTTCCAGTAATCATAACTATTACCAAACAAAATACAAGTAAGCGCGGTACAACCGGACGGGGCATAATCCGGATACGAAGCATAGTTATTTAAAAATAGACTTTCGTAATTACCTTCCAAATGAATTTTTTCGACGGTATTTGAATAGTGAATTTTTCCGCCAAGTTTTTCAAAGTATGTAGCCATACGTTTTGCCATTTCAATAGAGCCTCCCTCCGGATAACCTCCGTCGCCGGAACAAGCGCTCGCTAAAAGCGTCAGCATATGGCTTGCTTTGTTTTCAGCTCCGGCTACTTCTTGAACCATCAATCGAATCGCCGGATGCTTAAATCTTTTTGCATACTCCTCTGCCGAGATTTTTCCAAACGGCGATAGTTGTAGAGCCAAGAATAACATTTTCCATAAATAAAGTTTTGAAGACCGTTCTTTTAATTTAACGCCGGGCGCATCAAATATCGGCATAACCATACCGGAAAAACGACGAATTTGTTTATACAGCTCTCTGATTGCTTTTTCGTCAACAGGCGGTATCTCTAATAAACGATCTCTCAAACGTTCAGGATTCGTATAAAAAGAAATAATTTGTTGATCAAAGATACATGATATAAAAGCTTCTCGATTGTGGATTGTAGTCGACGGAGAAATAGCGCCTAAATAGTTCCATTCCTTGTACAGCGGCGTATCGTTTTTAGATCCGGTTAGCCAATGTAAACCGCCTTCGAATGTATACCCTTTTCTTTTCCAGCTGGTACAGTTGCCGCCGGGCAAATAGTGTTGCTCATAAATCGCGCATTGAAAACCTCTCTTTTGGGCGTATATGCCAGCTGATAATCCGGCTATTCCTGCGCCGATAATTGTTAATTGATTCTTCATTTTCTCTCCTATTTATTAAGTTTGGTTATTGTAATTATCTAAAATTTAAGCGCTTGTTAACCGATCTCAGGTTTTACATTCTTGCTTCCGCGAATAAGTAGCCAAATCGCAAAGGTTACCTCCCAAAGACCGCCGGGGCCGAGGAGATACATACTCCACTCATAACCAAAGAGCTCCATTAACATACCAAATGCAAAAATGGTATAACCGATCGCTCCCCATAGCGCTAACCAAGACGGGGCGATTTTACGTTTGTGCAATGTCAAACACATTGGAATACTGCCGATTCCTAAAACGAGCATTCCAAAAATATACCCTAAGTCTTTTGATACGTTTCCTTTTAAGAACGTTACAACGATTACGCTCGATAAAGCGACGGCTTCAAATATCCTTGTAAAAAGATATATGTTGGCAACGAGCGGATTATATTGCTTCAATGTTTTCCTAAGTAAAATCCCGATACTTAAAACCATAAGCGAGTTTGTAACGATTAACAATGCTCCTAAAATTTTTGTCGGATTATCCTCGCTTGCAAATAATTGGCTTCCAAAACCATACGCTACAAAAGCCAATAGAAAAAAAGCCCCGATAAGCCGCGCATAAAAAATAACAGCTGAGTTCTTTTTATTCATATTTATATCCCCCCCTATATTTCTTATATTGTAAACGTAATCTGTTTGCGCGCGTTATGCTTTACCTCTGCCTCTTATTCTTGTCGTCCAAAGTTTTAGCGTCGCAAAAACCATCAACAACGCTTGAACGACTGAAGCAATCAATTGTCCAATCGCAACGGCAGGAATCGGTTCCGGCGGCCACGGTTCGATGAACGCCGCAAGGCAAGCTCTGAAAACCCACACAACAGTTAAGAATGTGTAAAAAACGATTGTTTCGAAGTTTAACGAAAAAGCGCTTTTCGACAACAGTAGTAAAACGAAACTGCTTCCAAACAGCAACGCTGAAAAACATAAATTTGTATAATCAATGCCGACTATGAGATTTTCATATTGCATTGGGAGATAGTCATACCAATTGTACAGGCGCGGCGCGAAAAAATGCCAAAATCCGACGAGCATGCTGAGCGTCAACGTAACGCAATATATTATTTTGATACTTGTTTTAAGCGATTTTTCGTTATCCATTTTCTACTCCTCATAAAATCAACTACGAGTATCGTCGCCGACAACAACGCGCTTACAATTACAATCGCAAAATTATATTCATCATATTTATTGTCCGCCAACGTATTTACCAACATTATTATAAAAAGAACCGGATATACAATCCAAAAACTTCTAAGAAAAAGATAACCAAGTCCCAAAAGCAATCCGATAAATCCCATCGTAACGGCAAGCGCTATATCTTGAAATAACGAATCAACGTAAAATGAGAAAAAGAAGAAAGCGCTAATTAAAATAACTAACAGCGCGCTTTTCTTTTTATTGTTTTGCCATTCGCATATCATATTCGGAATTAATAAAAACGCAAACAAGCCGAGTCCTAACGACATCGGGAAAAACAGCAGTATATATTTCAAAATTATAATCCAAGAATAGTTCAACTCAATGATTTTCAGAAGCGCGCCGGAAAGTATCGTTGAAAAAACAATTGCTACAACCAAAAAAAGATACCCTATTATTCTGTTTGAGCTTGGTTCGTTGTAGTTCCAATGAAATTTATTTTTGAAATATATTGGAATAAAACATCCAATCAATCCTGTAAACGCAATAGAAAATAGCAGACTTGACTGCAATGGTTGTCGCATTTTAATACCTACAAATTGAGAAACTCCCCAGAAGAGATAAAAAACTACAATTAAAAAGATTCCTAAAAAAAACGGGTTTGTTTTCATACGTTTCATTTGATAATTCTCCTATTTTTCAAACTATAAAAATCTAAATATTTTTTCTCGCACGTTTATCCAAAATAAATGTTTCTATGCCGCTCATATTGTTACTCTCTTCAACCCCTCATCCCAATAATCAAAAACAAAAAAAACGCAAAAACAAATATAATAGGCAAAACCGCAAGAAAATATCCCAGTCCTTTATTATCCTTCAAAACCATTTTTCTTCCAATAAAAAACAAAAAGAAAAACGCAAAGGGATAAACTAAAAATATATATAAAAACATTCTACGAAGTAAATCAAGAAAATTTTCATCATTAGAGGCAGGAGTAGCAAGATACATTATAGTTGTAATAAATGCCCCTGGATAGGGTATCCAAATCAATATTAACATTATAAAAATAATTGTAAAAAACGCTTTTTGCAAAACAGTCTCAGGATTTTTACCTTCAGGCGCTTCAACCAGTCTAGTTTTTCTATACAGAAAAAACGCAAAGATCGCTACGCCGATATATGCAATTAAAAATAATTTCATGTTTTTATTCTCCTTCGTAGAAATCTAAAATCTACGTAAGTATCGTTCGCAATAGTATCACATTTCATCAAATAACCTCTATTTTTACGGTTTCAGCGCAGTAATCGGTACAACATAGACTCCGTCTTCCCTGCGGTAAGAAAATTTACTTAGACCGCAAACAACCGCCAAAACATCCGGGGTTTTTGCATTTTCCTTCTCTAATGCGTCTCTTATTTCTATTAATGACTTTGCGGCGCTGTCAATGGCGTCTGCCCCTAATTTTATTTCAAAAGCGCCCCACCTGCCGTCTTCCAGTTGAACGACTGCGTCAATTTCTCTGTTTTTATAATCCTGATAATGATACAACTGCCCGCCCAAGCTCTCTGCGTATATTCTTAAATCTCTTTCGCAAAGGGCTTCAAACATAAATCCAAATGTATGTAGGTCATTCAGCAAGTCGTCATAGTTTGCTCCTAATACGGCAATTGCCAAAGACGGATCTACAAAATGTCTTTTATCTGACTGTTTAATACGCGTTGACGATCGTATATTAGCTGAAAACGCATTCTGGTTATCAATTAAAAACAATCTTTCAAATACAGTCAAATAGGCAGAGATCGTATCGTTGTCAATATCATCGTCCTCATATTCTTTGATGTCTTTTCTTAATGTGGAAATTGAAGCCGTTGTTGATTCATTTCTGGCAAGGGATCTTAGCAGGCGATACATCTTGTTTGAATTTCTGTTGATTCCTTCCAATCTGTAAATATCATGATTTATTATCGAATTCATATATTCTTTTGGAATCAGGCTGTATTGTTCGCGACTTAAGCCTAAACTACCGGGCCAACCGCCCCGAATCGTTAATTCTATAAGCGTTGGTAAATCGATATCCGGAGTTGCTTTGGGTTCAAATGTTTCATCAAAAATAGAGCGCAACGAAACTTGTCCCGATGAATCCTTTGATTCAAATAAAGACATAGGTCTCATTCTAATCGTAGAGATTCTGCCTGCTCCGCTGTGTAATATCCCTTTTTGTACCGGAGTTGCCGAACCCGTTAAAATAAACTGTCCCTTTTCCCCTCTATTATCAACCTCATGCCTCGCCATGTCCCAAACCGAAGGTACTTCTTGCCATTCATCAATTAATCTGGGAACCTCCCCGTCCAGAGCTATTTTGGGCGCCATTTTTACCAACTCTCTGTTTTGAAAATTCCCGCTCGGATCGCCTAAATATATGGCGCTTTTAGAATGGCGTCTTGAAGTCCGCGTCTTTCCGCACCATTTGGCGCCTTCTATACAAATAGCCCCAAAGGTTTCCAGTTTCAGCGCAACCTGCTTGTCTATCAATCTTGGTAAATACGACTCATCATTCATGCCTTCCCCTTGTACAATAATAGCGCAATTCGGTCGTTTTTTCAAGTCCTATTCGGTCATATTTTCAATTTTCATTCGGTAGTATTTTGAATTTTTATTCGGTAATATTCCATCAAATAACCTTTATTTGTTTTCACAATTTTTTTGATGCGCCTTCAGTTTTTTCATCGCCCAATCGTAATGACTTGCCGTTGTACTCACAAAATACGAACCGAGCGTACTGCCTCCAACCCAGGGGAAAATATCTTTGGTAAACAGTTCTGTATCTGAAAACGTTTCCGCAAGTTTTATGACGTCTTCATGAGATTTCCTGTACATTTTGTCAGCGTCTTTTAACGACGCGTTTTGATGCTTTTTCCAAAACTCGACATTCATATCGCCGTACGTTTTCCAATTGTACGGTTCCGGAAGAAACGGTCTCGCTTCACCGTTCATATTTGCAGAAACCCAATGTAAGATAAGCTGATGCCACTCATAAAGATGAATAAGAATATCTCGCGCATTTTTATCCCTCGACCAATGCGCTTCTTTTTTCTTTACATCCGCTGAAAAATCAAACGGCGTATTCAGTTCCTTTTCCGACATCGATGCAATGAATTCATTTAGCTTTTTAAAATTGATTTGCGCAGTATTTAGTAAATCTGTTTTTGACGTTGCTCTTCCCATGATAATTCTCCTTCTCGATTGTAGCGTTATTTTAGTTATACAAAATATAATATGACAGCTGTCTGTCATATTATATATAAGATTTTGTCCTTTGAGTACTTTTATTTACTTTATTATGCGCGTTGTGATAATTGTATAGCTACGCAAAATAATGGTAATTTTAATATTGTCAATTTCGCAATACCAGTTTTTTCCTCTTTAAACATCCATCAAACATCCATCATTTCTCCAAAATATTTGCGCTCACAACTTCTTAATCGGATGTGTAACATATAGAAAATCAATCCTTGCGGAAAAATCTTTTTTTTAGTATAATAGATGAAGAAAAGTGGCGGAAACGGCAAAAATATTCAACAAATGCCATTTGCAATTTGCTGGAGGTTTTGATATGCAGATAAACAGACCTTTATATTTAGACGAACTAATTGCAAAACGGGAAAATGGTTTGATTAAAGTTATTACAGGGATTCGCAGATCGGGGAAGTCCTATTTACTAGATCCGCTTTTCAAAAATTATTTACTTGCTGATGGCGTTCCTGAAAGTAATATTATTAAGATTGAATTTGACAGGGTTGAAAACTTGCAATTTCATAAGGCTCTTGAAAAGTTAAACAATTATATACAATCCCGCATACAAAAAGGAACTACTTATTTACTTTTAGATGAAATTCAACTGGTGGAAAATTTTGAGTTTTTGCTTACGGGGCTTTTGTATCAAAAAAACTTGGATATTTATGTTACAGGAAGCAATTCAAAGTTTCTTTCTTCAGATATTATTACTGAATTTCGTGGGAGGGATGATCAGGTGCGGATGTATCCTTTGTCTTTTAAGGAATTTATGTCGGTCTATAAAGGTGAAAAACAGGATGCTTGGACTGATTATCTAACCTTTGGCGGCATGCCTTTGACTTGTTCCATGAAACGAGATGCCGACAAGGCGACTTATTTGAAAAACCTGTTTCAGCTGACGTATTTTAAAGATATTGTGGAGCGATATAAGATTAAGAGGGAAGACGTTTTAGCTTCCATAGTGAATATTTTAGCTTCGTCTATCGGCGCCCTTACTAATCCGCAAAAAATTTATGCGACCTACCAAAGTTCCGGCGAAAAAGAGTTGTCGATTAATACAATTCATTCGTATTTAGCTTTTTTGGAAGATGCTTTTATCGTAGAAAAGGCAAATCGCTATGATGTTAAAGGCAGAAAATATATTCAAACGCCTCATAAATATTATTTTAGCGATATCGGTTTACGAAACGCGTGTTTGAATTTTCGCCAGCAAGAAGAGTCGCATCTTATGGAAAACTTGATTTATAACGAGCTTGTTATTCGAGGGTTTAATGTGGATGTGGGCTTGGTGGAAATCCGCGAGGGAAACAAACGCAAGCAGACAGAAGTGGATTTTATCTGCAACCAAGGCAGCGCGCGATATTATATTCAGTCTGCATTGCGCCTTGATACTCGAGAAAAAACCTTGCAGGAAAGCCGCTCCCTGCAGCATATCGAGGATAATTTCAAAAAAATCATTATCGTTAAGGGCTCAGAGAAACCTTGGAGGACTGAAAACGGTATTTTAATTCTCGACGTTTTTGATTTTCTCTTGGACGATGAGGCGTTAAAGTTTTAGCCTTTTGTCTTTGATGAAGAAAACCGGCAGAAACGGCAAAAATATTCATCGGAGTCATGCTCTGAAATTTACTTCATTATGCGCGCTGTGATAATTGTATAGCTGTATGAATTAGTAGCATGCAATTTATCGAGATTATCCAGCAATGTTTGTTTATCAGTTACAATAGTATCACTTTTCATCACATAACCTTTATTTGCGCTCAGATCTTTTTTATCGGATGCCTCAGAACCGTTTTCAATTTTTCAGGAGCGGTTTTTCGCGGGTCAGAAAGATATATTTCGTGATGAAGTCGTTTTTCGTTTATGTCTGTTTTATAACCTTGTTCTTTTATAAAATCATTCATAATTTTTACGCTGGCAGGCTCGTCATTATACGGACCGATATGCATCATCTGAACGCTCAACCCCTCGTCGATGGTAAGAAATTCCGCTACCGAGCAATCAATCTGTTTCTTTTTAGACGCAGTTTCGACAGCCCATGCAAAATCTTTTTTCGTAACAAAGTCCGGCAAGCGGATTACAGAAATCCAGTTAAATGAAGATTTGTTGGCATAATCAACGCCCTCAACGCCATCCTGCCGCCAAAAACCTTCAAGAGGCGGAACGACGTATTCAAAAAAGCCCTCGATTTTATAATCAGTCTTGTAACTCATTTTCAAAGTATACGCTACCGCATATAATATTCCCACCGCCTGCTGATACGCCCCGCCTTCTTCGTTCGGATCTCCCTTTCCGCGAACTGCAATAAAATTCGCCTTTGGAACAGTAACTATTTCCGGTTTGTTTTTTGGAAGATAAAATTCCTTATACTCTTTTTTAAAATCAAACGCCATGTTTTTCTCCATGAGCTTTATTATAGCGCCACATAAATAAAAAAACAAGGGGGATTTTAAGGTTAAACCGCAGAGACCGCAAAGATGGGGAAAGTCGGGATAACTCCTTAAAAAACAGGAGGAGACTGTCCAAAAACTAACAAATATCTTCAAAAAAGTGAAAAAACACTTCCATAACGCATATGCGCTTTAAAACAATAATTTTGAAGTTTTGCTGAGTTTACAGACAAGCTTGGAGTTTTTTTTAAGGCGCCGGAGCCGAGCGACAAAGGCGGAACCCCAAGCTGTTGTCTGCGCCATCGGGCGAGTTGTAGTTACGGAAGGCAGGACGCAAGTAAACCGCCTCGTCGTACCAGCCCCCGCCACGGATGACGCGGTACAGTCCAGAGTCAAGTCCTGTAGGATTATTATTTAAAACATCAGGATTACCATTAGCTGTTGTATAATAATTACTTACATACCAGTCCCAGCACCACTCCCAAACGTTTCCACTCATATCATATAAGCCTTTTCCATTATGCTTTTTCTTTTTTACATCACGGGTTTCATTGACGTAGCCCTCAGTGTTATCCCGAAACCAAGCATAATCTCTGGCATTACCGGTATCGCCATCGCTGCCATTACCGCTATAAAGCGGATTCTCAAGCGTCGCGCCTTCTTTCACACCAGCTCTAGCTGCATACTCCCACTCGGCTTCAGTAGGTAAACGATAGCCTGTTTTGGTCAAATCTAACTCCATAGCATTCCAACTACTTACCACTATAGCCCCTTTGTGCTCTTTGCGTCTTCCTGTTTTGATCAAATCTAAGTCCATAGCATTGCAACTACTACCCTTCGCTCCCCAGTCAGCAGGATTTGTTTTACCGTTAAGCTTGTAACAACAATGCGCTTCACCTAATTCTTTTATAGTCTTGCGGTTACAAAACTCAATGCAATCATACCAACTCACATTCTCTACAGGTCGGTTGTCGCCTTTAAAGTAGCTAGGATTGTTTTCTTCTCCCATAACAGCTTTCCATTCAGCTTGGGTTACCTCAATGTCGCTTATATAAAACGAATTTAAGGTAACATCGCGTATGGGTTGTTCGCTACTATACCCAGATATAGTTCCCATTTTAAAGCTTCCAGAGGGTTCTAAAAGCGCAAGTGTAAACTTGGCGAGATCCGGTACATCCGGTACGCTCGGCTTATTCAGCGTATCCTGCGAACCCTTACAAGCAATCATTCCAAATAGTACTGTTATAAGTACTAAACCAAAATCTAATTTAATTTTTTTCATAGCTTCCTCAAGAAATTAAATATTGAACCGCGTCAGGGGATTTTAATATAAAAGGGAGAAATGGTCAAGGGAGGATTCTTTTTGGTTCGCCGCTAAGACGCAAAGACCGCAAAGGAAGTTAGTTGATAATTCTAGGGAAGGAAATAAATATATCAAAGATGCGCTTTGATGTTTTTTCCAAAACTCGACATTCATATTGCCTATACGGTCTAATTATAACGCAACGATCCGTCAAAATGTAAATACTTTTGAAAATTTTATGTTATTTTTTGCGCTTTTCCCGAAAAAAGTTATACTATAGTCGCTGAGGAGATTTTATGAAAAAAATATACGCTTGGGAACCTTATTTTTTTATATTCTTTGGTCTGTTTCACTTACACAGAATATGGGCGCTTGTTGACAGAAAATCATACGCTTCGTTTTGGATCGGTATTTTAGAAAACAAAAGTTTTCCTTATTTTCTCATAATAGGCATACTCGCGCTGTTATGCATTCTTGGCATAGTTACCTTTTTCCGAGAATGCAAGTACAATTATTGGTGGAGATGGATTTACATGTTCGGCGGTTGTTATGCGCTGTTCGACTTATTTGCGATTGCTACAGGCATAAAATTTTGGCATCAACTATTGCTATGGATGTTTGACGCGAACTCGCCCTGGTGGAATGTAACGTGGATGTTTTTTATTTTACTTGGAGCTTTTGTCGCCGTACTGGGAATCTGTTTGTTAGTGAAACATAAAAAAACTATGGTATTATTTATATTGTTTTTGTTATTTGTATCATGTAGATCAAGCTGGTCAGGAATCTCTGACGGAATAAACACTATCACACAAGAAAACACATTAAACTCTACTTTATCAACTGTCGCTTTGCAATACTAATAATTATTTTCAGGTAAATACCAAAAATAAAAGTACAAGTAATCCGTCAGTTTTTTTGGGGGGGGAGAAATTGACACATATGAAACAGATATTTTCTATTCCCCAAAAAACTGACGGACACAAAGTACAAGATTTTAGTTGTTTACAAACATTAGTTTCTATTATATACTTATACGGTCAAAAACATGACAAAAAAATTCATACTACAAATTAGTATCAAAAAAGGAGACGAGATGAAAAAAACAACGCTACTTGCAATTGCGCTTCTATGCGCAATGAACGCAATTGCGCAACCAACCTATTACGTGAGCAATGCAAAAGGCTCAAACAAAAATAACGGTAGCAAAACGGCGCCGTTCAAAAACATTCAAAAAGCTATGAATGTTGCTGAAGACGGCGACGTAATTATGGTAGCTCAAGGCGTTTACTATGGTTTACTTAACGCGGGTTACTTAGAAATGAAAAAGCCAGTTAAACTGATTGGCGGCTACTCAGACGACTTCTCAACTCGCGACGTTATTAAATATGCCGCTAAAATTCAACCGCCAGCTTCAAGCAACGGAACAGCGCGAAACTACTCGCTTTTAACTATCGCAGTAACAAGCAAAAATGCTGAAATTTTGGTTGACGGATTTATTTTCGACAGAGGCGAATCAAACGGATACCATCCAAACAAAGGCAAACCTGAAGAATTTGAAATGGGAATGCTAATGCACCCGCCTGCTACCGGAATTAACGGCGCAGAACAAAATGTTACTTCCGTTAAAATGCCGCTTATTGGCGGGCGCTACGACGGCAACATGACAATTCAAAACTGTACATTCACAAATAGCGCATGGTATGCAATTCAATTGGCAGTGGAAACAGGCAAACTTACCATAAAAAACAATGTGTTTGTTGCAAACGCAATGTCTGCCTGTGAAGTTAGAGGCGCATCGGCAAAAACAAATGTGTCAAAAATTGAATTTTGCTACAATACTGCGCTCTTCACTTGGTCGCGAACAAGCGCTTTTGAAGACATGGGTTACGGATTTAGATACATGACGGGAATTGACGCCGACGTTCATCACAACATCATTGGATTAAGCTGCTTATCAGGTTTAGACAGAACATATGTTGACTCAGACAAAAGCAAAGAAGCTGCAAGAGTTACGACTGCCGAGTACAATATTTTCTTTATGAACAAACAAGCCGACTTAACTCTGCCAGGTTCCGGAAAATTTTTACGCATACGCTGGGATATGTTCGACGATGTTGAACAACTTGCAAAATCAAGCGGAAACATAGAACTTGAAAATCCTACTCAACTAAAAAATGTTATAAACAAACTCTATTTGCAAGAGTTCCTCAATACTTCATATAAAGAAAGCGCCGACTTCGATCCAAACTCGCCTGCAAACGTTTTCCGTTCGGCTATGGGAATAAACCAAGTTGGCAAAATCTCTACGACAGTCGGTATGTATGCAAATAAATATCCATTAGACGATGCCGTTAAGCTATTTGGAGCAATCAATGGATACGGCGTGCAAAAAATTAAATAGAAAAAAAACTCAATTTGCATATTTACGATAATAAAAAAGTCCGAAGCGCACGCTTCGGACTTTTTTATTAAAGCTTAATAAATTTAAAAAATGATTTTTTGGATAAAACGACGCAACAGTTAAATATAATCATATTTCCCCAAAAAACTAACAAGGCGCTAATAAGCATTTAAAATTGCGATAAAAATTTCAATACTTTTTTTATATCTTCCCAAACGTCCCTTTTTAAAGGCGAATTAGCTCCTCCGTTTCATCTTTATCCGGAGGTCTATCTCGCTCGCCTCTCAGATCTATTGTAGGTCTGCATTTAACTACGTTGGCTATGTAAACGTCTTTCCTTTTAAGAAGCATTCCCTTTTCAATTATTGCAGTTAATAACTCTCCCGCGGGACCTACAAACGGTTCGCCGCGTAAATCCTCCTGTTTTCCGGGTCCCTCTCCGATAAACATAATATCGGCGTCGGGATTCCCTGTTCCAAATACAAGATTATTTCTTCCTCTGTATAGTTTACATTTAGAACAGTTTTTAACTTCCCAATACAATGATTCAAGTTGTTCTTTTTTTTCCATGAGCTATCTCTTTGTTATTTTATCTTTACCTATGTAAGGTATTAATATCTTTGGTATATCTATAGTTCCATCTTCATTTTGAAAATTTTCCAAAATCGAAATAATAACTCTTGGAACCGCAATTACCGTTCCATTCAACATATGAACAAAAATATTTTTACCTTCGGTGTTTTTATATTTGATATTTAATCTTCTCGATTGGAAGTCGGTACAATTTGAAGTCGACGTTATTTCGCCATAATCGTTTCTTCCCGGCATCCATGCTTCTAAGTCGTATTTTTTATAAGCGGGATTGCCCAAATCCCCCGACGCTACGTCTAAAACTCTGTATGGTATTCCTATTTCTTGATATATCTCTTCCTCAATATTTCTTAAAAACTCAAGCATATCGTCCGAATCTTCAGGTTTACAAATAACAAACATTTCAATTTTACTAAACTGATGAACCCTATATAATCCTTTTGTCGCCTGACCGGCCGCTCCGGCTTCCGTTCTAAAACAGTGACTAAATCCAACCATCTTTATCGGGAGATCTTCCTCTTTTAATAACTTGTTATAATATAATCCTCCAAGAGTAATTTCAGCGGTTCCAACCAGACATAAATCTGTGTTCTCTATAGAATATATATTAGTTTCATCTCCTCTAGGATTAAAACCAATACCCTCAAGAATTGTATTTTTAGCCAAATCCGGAGTCAAGTAAGGAGTAAATCCTTTTTCTATTAACTTTTTTATTCCATATTGCGTCAAAGCCAATTCCAATAACGCCCCTTCGTTTTTCAAATAATAAAATTTCTGCCCCGATACTATTGAAGCGTTATCAAAATCAATTAAATCCAAATCTTGCCCTATCTCAACGTGGTCTTTTGGTTTAAAGTTGAAATTTCTTATTTTCCCAACTTTTCTTAATTCTTTACTATCTTTATCCGTTTTGCCTATCGGCGTAGTTTCGTGCGTCATATTTGGAACTTTATTTAGCTCTTCATTCAGTTCTCTTTCTAATTTTCTTTCTTCTTCTTCGCATACGGAAATCGCATTTTTAAATTCCTTCCCTTCTTCTACAAGTTTTAACCTCTCTCCCGGGCTAAGCTGACTCTTCATCTTTAGCGAATTTTCGTTTCTTTTTTGCCTTAATCCGTCGGCTTTTATCTGCGCGTTAACTTTTTTCTCATATAAAACCAGAATTTTATCAACGTCAATTTTGACATTTCTGTCGACCGCATTTTTTTTGACTAGATCCGCATTCTCTTTTATATATTTTATATCAACCATATATATATTCCTTAAACGTAAAAATTTTCACAATAATAATTTCTTTTTACCCAAATGTCAAGAGTATTTATCTTTATAGTTGTAATCCGTCAGTTTTTTGGGGTAAAGAAATGGATAACGCGAGTCTGTCTCAAAAAAATTGACACATATGAAACAGATATTTTCTATTCCCCAAAAAACTGACGGGA
>Ga0116172_10003152_pt1 | contig 13906 bp, 16 predicted proteins | sample AD_UKC083_MetaG_FD_89799 | JGI IMG/M metagenome (GOLD analysis project Ga0116172, IMG submission 89799) | Active sludge microbial communities of municipal wastewater-treating anaerobic digesters from USA - AD_UKC083_MetaG | ecosystem: Engineered > Bioreactor > Anaerobic > Digestate | place: USA...
AGCCCATGAATTGATTTGAAATGAAGAGGCCTCCTGGTTTTAGAAAGTATTCAAAAATATCAACCAATTTCATTGTGTCAGATATGCTTAACGGAACAAATAATAGGGTGATACAATCAAATTGCTCATGTTTCAACTTTGACTTTAATAACTCAAAATTGAAAAAATCTGCTTCAATCATTGTAATTGGTTCGATTCCATTTTGTTTAAATACAGCTTCTATCACTGGAAATGATTCCTTATTTCTTTCAACTCCAGTTATATCATAACCCATTCTTCTCAATTCACATTCATGACGACCAGTTCCACATCCAAGGGCACATATTTTATTCACATCAATTTTTGCGTGATTATTAATATATTTTTTAACTACTGCATCATAGATATGATATTGAAAGAGTTCATTTCGGAAAAAGTCTACATATTTTACCATACCATCTGGATATGTAATCTGCCAATTTTCCATTACACAATTACCTCCATTCATCGCCTATTCCATAACAATACGGTTGCAATCTGCAACGGTTTGCAAACGAGAAAAATGTTTTTGAAATATTATCAACATAGTATCTTCCTTCCTCCGAAACACAAATGGCATCTTCGGAAACAGAAATTAAGCCCTGTTCTTTTAATATTCTAATCTCTTGTCCAAACACATCAAATAAATCAATACCAAAGAAAGATTTGAACGGTTTGAATGGAATTTTAAAGCAACGTGCGCCTAACACCATATATCTGGACATTTGATCATCAAGTGTTGCCTTTTGCAGTTGCTGAATTGAATACCCTTGATTGAGTACATCATCCATATATTTCTTGCTATTATGAGTATTACAATAAATATAATTATTGAAATAACTCCATGCACCTGCGCCAAGGGCAATTTGTTCGCCTTGCGGGGCTTTCCATGTAATTTCTGTATCAGCATTAATGTGTCCTGGAAGGCAAAAATCTGGTTGAGCAACTTGAATATATCCCTTACCTCTCAAGTAATTCATTGAATTAAGAAACATCTCTTTTTCAATCGATTGGTCAGGAAGCAATGAATTAAGTTCCTCTTGGCGTTCTGAGAGCCCCATACTATATAAGCTAATTGTAGAAATCCCCATAGAAACTAAGCACTTTACATTATCCATAAATCCTTCTAGCGTTTGATTGGGGATAGAATAAATTAAATCTGCAGCAACAGTATCAAATCCCAACTCAATTGCAGAATTTAATATACTTAGGTTCTGTTGCTTTCTCTGTCGCAATCCAAGAATCTTTAAATCTTCATCATTGAATGATTGGATACCAAATGAAACTCGATTTATTCCAATTCTTCGAAGTTCCTTCAAATAATCAAATGATGAAACGCACGGATGATTTTCAACAGTAAGTTCTGCAGATTCATTATGAACAATATTTTCTTTAATTACTTTGATTAATCGCTCAATATCACTTGGCTCAAGTAATGATGCGGTACCACCGCCAAAATAAATTGCACGTAACTTTTTTTGAGAAAAATCAAATGATTTTGCATATGTTTCGAATTCTCGAATCAAAGCATTCGTATAATCAAATGACATTCCTCTATCCTTTACTGTTTCCATATAGAAGCTACACATTGGACATCTATAAAGGCAGAATGGGACATGGATATATATGCCCAAATCATTTGTAAGAGAATTATCTTGATTTGAGAAAAGCATTTCAGGTTTCTCGGATTGTTCTCTGAACATAGGATATTCCCAAATATATTCTTGATCTACAAGTGGAAATTGTTTTCGCCATTCATTTTCTGTTACAACTTCATTAATTACCATGATTACCTCCAAAAATAAAGCTGCATTGATAAAATGGTCAATGCAGCGAAAAATTTTACGAAAGTGCCCATCCTTCAACAACATCATCAGGAATTGAAATTCCCATTGCATATGAAAAAGCGATTAACTGACCGATATGTAATGCTTCGTGCATACACAAATTTCTTAGCTGTGAATTGAGCGATTTGATATCATCATCAGACCATACGATGTTGATGTTCTCACATTTTTGAATAATTTCATCAATTCTTGCATCTTGCTCTTGCATTTTAGCAATAATCTGTTCTTTGGAACTTTCTCCCGTGTAATCATCATTCTCCATTACACAGTCGAATTCCATCGTTCCTGACAAACAAGCATCCAAATATGCCTGTTCTACATCGCACATTTCCTCAAAATGCTTCATGAAATTATCCAATCCAGATCTTGGAAATTTTTTCTTTAAATCTTCATCGGATAAAGAATTAATAAATGCAAAGGTGTTTTCACGTAAATAATTCCAATCTGCTACAACTTGTTGCAGTTCCTGTTCCATTTAAAGACCTCCGAAATTCGTATTCTTGTGATTCGAAACTGATAAGCTCAAACGAGTCACTTCTGTGCGGACTGCCACTTCTGTGCGGACTGCCACTTCTGTGCGGACTGCCACTTCTGTGCGGACTGCCACTTGTCTTGTGCATTCGCTACTGATGCTTTTATGATTTTATTCCATTTTGACATACACTCACCTCCTAAATCAGAATACTATCGCACAAACTGTGATATGCCTTAAATGAGAAATATCTCAAATCGATTGGCACTTAGATTGAAAATTTGGAATCAAAATCCACATAATTTATGCGACAAATACAAAAAACAGTAATTTCAATTCCTCTTAAAGCATACCATATTTTTTATTATTTGTCAAGTAAATTGTCTCCAAAAACTAGACAAACATTTTAGGAAATTTATGCAAAGTGATTAAGAGAAATCTCGGTCGCTTCCTACCGCATTTTCAGGAGCTTTTCCGGCGAGTAATTTGCTTTTCTTGCCTCACGCTCCAAAGCAAATGCTCTGTCGATGATCTCAACAGCATTTGCCGCTTTGCTGTTTTTATCGTTTTCAGGTAAAAGCTCTGCTGTGGGAAGAAGACGGATTTGTTCTGCTGTACAGATGCAGAATTTATCGCTGCACTCATTGCCGAAAATAAAAAATTCAAAGCTGAACAAGCAAAATTGGAAAAAGCAATTGATATCCTTGAAACAAAAAAAGAAAAGTTGTCCGTAGAAAACGAATGTCTGAAAAGAGATTGCCATATCTACCTTGAAGCACTGATACTCTCCAAACATCGAATGTTCGGAAAAACAAGTGAACACACAGAAGCTGAAGGACAGCAGTCGTTCTTTAACGAAGCAGAGGTTGAGTATACTGAAAAATCTGAAGAACCTGTTTCAAAAACAGTTAAAGGCTATACAAGAAAAAGTCCGAAAACAAAGCGTGATGAACTCATAAAGAATATTGAAACAGAAATCATTAACTGCACTATTCCTGATGAAGAGCAGATATGCCCGCGCTGTGGTTCACAGATGAAGGTCATCGGCAAGAAATATGTCTGTGAAGAAGTCGAACTGATACCTGCAAGGCTGATCGTAAAGAAGTATTACAGCAATACATACAGCTGCAAGAAATGTAAGAAAAAGAATATGCCTGTATTCCTTCATAGATTTGTACCTGCCCCTGTACTTCCTCTGAAGTGTTATACTGAAAGAGCAGTCGACAAACACCCAAAAATCTGGTAGAATAAAAATGGAATAACCAGAAAGGGAAAACGACTATGAAGTACAGTAAAGAATTTAAAGAAGAAGCATTAAAGCTCTCAGATGAGATTGGAGTGAAAAAGGCTACACAGCAGTTGGGAATACAGTATTTCACGTTGTCAGATTGGCGTTCAAAGCGAAATGCCGCTGTCAAAGCTAAGAAGTATCAGATGACAGATGATGAAGCAAAGCTGCGTATTACGGAGCTTGAGCGTGAAAATGCCGAGCTTCGCAAAGCAAATGATATCCTCAAGGACGCTCTCGGTTTTTTCGCAAAAGACCGGAAGAAGTAAAGACGAGCGAACGTCACCTGTTCGTTAATGAGTTCCGCAGCAAGTATGGAGCGAAAGCAATATGCAGATTTCTGAAAATCAGCGAATCAGGCTATTATCGCTGGTTCAGGAATTAGGGCAAGCCTGGTGCAAGGCAGCTTCTTCTGGTCAAAATACAGGGAATTCTTTCAGAGCATCCTGACAATAAGAATTACGGTGTCAGAAGGATGCAGGCAGCTCTTGCACAGAAAGGCACTCATGTCAGCCTCAGAACAGTATACCGTACTATGAGCGAAGCAGGGCTTATCCACAGGCATCGCAGACCTCACGGCATCACAAAGGCTGATACTGAAACCCAGAACAGAGAGAATCTCATCAAAAGAAATTTCACTGCTGCTGCCTCTCTGAAGAAGCGTTTACTGATATTACTGAGGTTCAATGCGCTGACGGAAAACTCTATGTTTCACCGATACTCGACTGCTTCAATGGTGAGATAGTTGCTCTTGAAATGCGTGATAATATGAAGAAAGAGCTCTGCATAGACATCGTAAAGCAGCTGCGTGAGAAGTACGGCAGGCTCGAAGGAACTGTCCTTCACAGCGACCGGGGCTGCCAGTACACAAGCTATGCCTTCCGCAGGGAGCTTGTAACAAATGGGCTTATTCAGAGCCTCAGCAGTACTGCTCGCTGCTTTGACAACGCCCGTATGGAGAGCTTCTTTGCCACTTTGAAGAAAGAAAAGCTATATCAGATCCCAACCTACCGAATGAAGCGTAAAGAGGTCAAAACTGTTATCTTCCGCTACATCTTCGGTTATTACAATACACAAAGGATCAACAGTTTCAATGCAGGTGGTCTCCCACCTGTGGCATTAAGAACTTCAACCGAGCCGGCTCATCACGCTGCCTGACTCCTGCCTATCCAAGATTTTGAGTATTTTTTGACTGCACATTTCTTGACAATTCCATTCTGGAATACACTGCCAAGAACCAACTCTTTGCTGTTCTGATCGGGGAACCGGGTACGGGCAAGACCAGCACGCTTCGCCGGCTGAAGGATGAACTGCCTGAAACGGAATATATGATTCTGTATGTTTCTGATTCCAAGCTGACTCCGCGCAGTTTTTATAACTATATGCTGAACTAGCTTGGCTGTAAATCTGAGTTTTTGCGTAACACCGCAAGAAATGCACTGCACAAGCAGATCGAGATCATGCGCACCATGCAGAACCGAAAGGATGTGGTCATTGTGGATGAAGCCTACCTGCTCCCGAAGGAAATGCTGGAGGAAGCACGTTTTCTTCTCAATTACAGGATGGACTCTGAAAATCCAATGGCACTGATTCTTTCCGGTCAGACGGAACTCTGGGATAAGCTGCGGCTTTCTGCTTACCGGGCTATCCTCGAACGTGTGGATATTGAATGCTTCCTCACGCCGATGGACTTTTCAGACACCAAGCAGTACATTGAAGCACAGCTTCTTTACTCCGGTCACGGAAGCCCAATTTTCACAGACGATGCCATGAAGTCTATTTTTGAGTTTTCGAGCGCAAATCCCCGGCTCATCAACTGTGCTTGCAGTCAGTCGCTCATCTATGGTTCGCAGATGAAGCAAACCTGCATCGACAGCAAATCCGTTGACATTGTTCTTGAAAATGAGGTTACGGGGGTGAGCCAATGAATGATGAACATTTCCATGACATTGTGATGATCTGGCTGCTGCGCCGCCTTGATCCCGGTGCAGCCAAACGTGAGATCTGGCAAGAGTACCAGGATCTTTGTGAGAACGAAGAAGTTTTCGAGTTCTCTCGTGATGAGCTTACCGTGCATATGCTGGACATACTCGACAAATACGAGTTGCCGCATCCGATCTGCAGAGAGAAGGACTTCAATTTCTTGTTGAATGATCCCTTCTGATCCACGGGCTTTTGCCCACGATGGAGGATAAGGCAACGCTGTGGAGCGACCTGAGCGCCTCGTGGGATTTTGCCAGGAGCATCTGCTCCCTATATCTGAAACTGTCGCTTCTAGATCGGGGGCGTCAGTTTGTTTTCCACAACCCTTGTTCTCCTGACCTTGACAAAATACAGTGCCTACCCTTGACAAATTACGCTCACTTTTGGATGACAAAATGGGTGGTCTCTGACAGCAACTGCTCGGGGATCTTTCATTTGAGGGTGGTTTTGTTTTTAGGCGGTTACGGAGCACTTCTGCACAGCGGCTTCATATGCTGCTTTCAGTTCTTCGTATGTCATAGCAAAAGCACTCCTTTCCCTGAATTCCCAGGCGGTTCATGATACTCTGATTATACCATGATTTTCCCGATTTTTCAAGAAAAAGAGTGCCCTTGAAGCATAGAAATATTGTCCACATTACTGTATATTTTCATCGTGGAAAAGTCAGCATATATCCACACCGCCGGCTACTTTTTTGATTGCCTTTGGCTGATCGATCGACAGCCCCTGCGTGAGCCAGATGAATTGTTCACTGGTAATATTCCTGACCTCCTGTTCATTGCGCGGCCAAGAAAAATTCCCATCTTCAAGGCGCTTATACAGCAGCAGAAAGCCGTCATCTTCCCACAGAAGTACCTTCATACGATCTCTGCGACGACCACAGAACAGAAACGCACTGTTTGTTGTGAACAGGTCAAGCTGAAACTGCTGCTGTACCAACGCCGCCAGCCCGTCAATGGACTTCCGCATATCCGTATGTCCGCAGACGATGTAGATATTGTCAGCAGTTAGGTCTTTCAGCATTCTTTCAGACCTCTCAACAGCGTAAGGAGAAGCTCCTCAGATATATCTGGCGGCATTTCGACCTCGATCCCGTCCTTACGAACGATCATCTTTTGCGGGACAGCTAGTTCAACCTTCTCAGGTTCAACGCCACTGGTAATACACTGTGTTTGCACCGTAGCTGTAGTACAGGTGACGCTTTGAGAAACACTCAGCGGTACGATCTGCTGCAAGGGCAATTCAGCTCGTTTCAGCAGTTCTTTTCTCACCACATTCAGGCGTGAGTAGTATGTGTGCTGACTGATTCCCTTTTCCTTGCACCACGCTGTTACGGTCATACCGCTGCTTTGGCATTCCTGTATCTGCTCTGCCCACTCCCTGTGACGAAACTCGGTTTGATAATCATTTCTTAATCCACAGATACTTTCGAGTATCGCTATTGTGATAATATTTGGCAAGCAACAAAAATAGCCGTCAATTCCTCGTAAAGTTCAACAACTTCAAAATACTCAGCGATTCCAATATTTAGATCTATAATATCGCTTGAATAGGCAAGTGATTCACGAAGAATCAACTCGCACCTCTCAGGTAGTGCAGGAAAAACATCTCATCCCCTATTGTGAGACTGGAAATTAAGCGGATATTACGAACCTGTTCCAGAATATCTTATTGCTCCACACATCCATATTTTATAGCTTAGCATAAAGAAAAACAAACTGATAACAGGCGAAAGCCACGATAGTATCGATGCTTCATTGGGGCGAAGTATTGCAAGACTTGGGTAGTACGCAATAAAAGCAATCGGCACGAAGATTGTGAAGATAAATCTGAAAATGGGATTGAATATCGTGATGGGGTACTTAGCGTAATCCTTTAATCGAAATACAAGATCCAACACATAAAATGAATTCTGAATCCAAAAACAGGTTGCTGCTGCTGCGTTTTGCAGTGCTATCATGATAAGTGAAGCTGAAATAAGTAGCAGAATTACTTTAAGCAGCATTAGTGGTGTGAAACCCAAACCTATCTTTACCCATGAATAAATTAAAGTTATCAATCCGAATGCCAACTGTCCCAGACCTTTTATGTCGAATATCTCCGATTGATAATAGAAGAATGTATTAATAGGTCGGAAACAGTATTTGATGAAGTCTCCGGTGTATACATGTTGACGGAGGTTCCAGTTATTGTCAAAGAGACACTGTACAGGAGTCAGTGATATCAACGAGAAACCATACAGAAAAAGCATCTCATAATAACCCCAGCCGTTTATTGAGGGAAAGTTGCGAAACAGTACCCAGAAACTGATAAATCCTGCGAAATTAGTGAATATCATGCCTATTGTAGAGATAATGAAATCTGCACGATAGCTCATTTTACTTTTCAGATCCTGAGCAAGTATTTTAAAGTATATCTTGGCGTAGAAGCGTAGACCTTTTCTTTTCATATCTTGATCATCCTCCATTTACGGTTATCTGTCGTAGTGATACCTTCCAGAACACCTTACTTATAACCATCATTATGATACACCAGATAAGCTGAGTTCCCAGAGTAGAGAGTACTGTTTCTGCTGCAGGAGTACCATCCAGCAAAAGCGACAGCGGTGCATTGTAAATTGATTGGAATGGCAGGTAGTTTATTATTGCTTTCAGTGGTTCTGGGAAGAATGCAATAGGTATAGTTGCACCTGACAGTAGAAGCACTATGACCTGTTTCATTATGTTTATGCCCCATATGGATTCAGTGTAGAGACAAATTGTACCTACTATGAATTCAATGCTATAATTAATTGAAATTGCCATAACTACAGAAAGCAAGTAATATAGTAGATTTATCCCCATTGAGATAGCTCCATGAGTAGCTATTGCCACAGCTATGAATGTGGGTAAGAATGTCATAAGAAAATGCGACACAACCCCACCAGAAAATAGCCAGAATATATATTTTCGATATTCAATTGGCTTTAATAAATCTAGAACAATTCTTCCAGATCGAATGTTATTACCTATCTCCCAGACAATATACATTTCCATTAAATTAAACTGTGCTGTAGCTAAAACTAAGTAAATTAAAGTATCTGTAAACGCCATCCCATTAATTATATCATTATTTGAAGAAGCATAAATTGCGCTCCAAACAAAATACATAACAATTAAGTACAACAGATTTCCGATGATCATTACTATAAAAGAAAGTCGAAATTGAAATGTCTCCATAATGCCTGCACGAGTAAGGGTGAGGTACTTTTTCAGCTTCATTGTAATCTCTCCTCATATATTTTCTTGATGACCTCCTCAGTGGATATCTCTTCAATCTGCATATCCTTGATATTATAGGAGTTTTGTAGAAGTCCTATAATATCAATTACATTTTCCTTTTCATCGTCAACAAGAATTGATATCCACTCATCGTCAACTGATACGGAAAAATCGGAAAGAACCTCTTGAATGTGCGTTGCCTGTTCTTGAATGTTGCCGTCAAAACGTAGTTTTAATGTACGATATGAACCGAAGAAACCTTTCAGGTGCTCGATATCGTTATCATAGAGCATTTTGCCCTCGTCTATGATAATAATCCTCTTGCATAGAGCATCAACATCTCCTATATCATGTGTTGTCAGGATTACGGTTGTATTCTTCTCCTTGTTGAGAGCGTGTATGAGGGTGCGTATCTTTGCTTTCATTGAAACATCGAGACCGATAGTCGGCTCATCAAGGAACACTATCTTCGGATCGTGAAGGAAAGCTGCAAGTATATCGCTGAGTGTTCGCTGCCCTAAAGACATCTGACGCACTGGCTTGTGCAACAGCGCATCAATATCCAAAAGTGAGCGGTAAAGCTTCATTATTTCCTCATATTTCTCATCAGTTACTTGGTAGATGTCCTTTAGAATTTTAAATGACTCCACAAGTGGCAGAGCCCACCACAGTTGCGAACGCTGACCAAAAACAACGCCAATCTTCTGTGAGTATTTTGTCCTATTCAAATATGGAATGCTGCCATCCACACAAATTTTACCTGAAGTAGGCTTGAGAATACCAGTCATTATCTTAATTGTTGTTGATTTTCCTGCACCGTTCGGTCCTAATAAACCTACTATTTCACCTTGAGATATGTTTAATGAGATGCTATCAACAGCTTTAATAATTTTGAAATCACGAGAAAACACATCTTTCAAACATCCAATAAATCCTTCGCGGTGATTTACAGATTTATACTCTTTTGAAACATTTTTGAGTTTAATAATTTCTGACATAGCTTACCTTTCTATTAAATTATAGATTTGAAAGTTTTAAAAACTTCATATTTTAACTCCTTCACAACCTCTTAGAGTATCATTTTCCATATTTCATTTGCACATAATTTTGAGTCAATCCGTTTAAGGCAACACCGCATAATTGCAAAGCAGTGAAATACATGGTATAATAGGAATATGGAAACACAACTGACACTGACCATGATGAACGATGAGCTGGGACAGGCCAGAACCAGCAAAAAAGAATTTCTGGACAAAATCGAACGCATCATACCGTGGGATACATTCATAGGAATCATCGAGCCGTGCTATTTCAAAGGAGAGCGCGGCAATAAGCCATATCCGCTGGAACTGATGCTGAGAATCTTTCTGCTGCAAAATCTTTATGATCTTGCAGATATGCGCATTATGACGGAAGTCATTGACAGCCGTGCGTTCTCAGAGTTTTGCGGAGTAACATCGCCGGATGAAGTGCCGGATGGAGATACCATCGGTAGATTCAGAAATCTTCTTGAGAAAAACGGCATTCAGGAAAAGATCTTTGCAGAGGTTGTGAAGATTCTTGAAAAGCGAAAACTCATTTTGAAAAAAGGAACCATTGTCGACTCAACCTTGATCGCAGCGCCGTCTTCCACAAAGAATCGAGAGAAGAAGCGAGATCCGGAAGCACATTCGACGAAAAGGGCAAATAGTGGCATTTCGGATACAAGGGGCACATCGGGGTTGACGATGAAAGCGGACTGGTGCATCATGTCAAGGTGACATCCGCAAACACAGCGGATGTCACGGCAGTTCCTGATCTGCTTTATGGAGAAGAAGACCGGGTAGGCGGCGATTCCGGATATCTCGGCGCTTTCAACTTTTGGGCTTGCTGCGCTTTTTCTTTATCACGATATATGCGGTGTTGCCTTAAGAAAATTACGAATTTGTGTAGTCGATTCTAATTGTCAGATACAATATATACTGTAAAACATGGCATCTATTCAACTTCAGAGAAAGTCGAATTAAAATTCAAATTATTTTGAATTTTGATGGCTCTTCAGGCATGATGGTGGGTAGAAATCAGCCTAAAATCCCTTAAACACGTCACAATCCCAGTATAGGTTTTCGGTTGGGAAGTGGAATGCGTAAATCTGAGCAAACCAGGTATACCATATCAATCAGATTCTAGGTATTGCGAAAGCCGTATGCTTTGCGGATGACAAGCTTGATCTTGTTGTTGGTAGCTTCAATTCTGGCATTGCTCATCCCAAGGCGTATGGCATTCAATATATGATCCTTGTGCCGTTTAATCTTCTCGTAAAGTTCATACACAGCAGGGATACGGCTGTGCGATGCCCGCCACAGCCAATGTTTCAATTCGACCTCTGCTTCGTCCGGATTTTTCAGTTTCAGAAGAAGCCGTAATGATTCTTTGAGGCAGTAGGCACGATACAAGCGTTTATCGGTTTTGGAGATCATTTCAACTCTGATCTTCTGCTTTTCAGTCAGATGTTCGGGGGCTTTACCGAGCGCATAAGATGCGTTTTGATCTTGTCAGCTTTTTCTGATGCCTGACGAATTTCCTGCGTGGCAGGGATCATCTTCTTTCGGTCTGCCGGGATTGCGAGGGTTAGCTTTTTTAGCTCCTTTACTTGCGCATAGGCATCACGCCATGACTCTCGTCTGACTTCATCAAGCGCCTCCATAGCCCACTGTACAACATGGAATTGATCAACGCAGCGAGCACAGTCGGGAGTGAATTCGTTGACGCACTCTGTGATCCATTTTGCGCCGTCACCTGTGACAACCTTAATGCTTGCACGCTGTTCTTCTGTGAGCTGCTGATAGAATTTTTCAAGCACAGATTTCCCGTGACCGAGGACAACCCACACCACAGTATTCGTGTCGTGATTGACAATGACAGTGATGAATTTATGCCCTTTTTTGTAGCTTGTCTCGTCTATCCCGATGTTGACAAGATTGTCCAATCTATGCGATATTTCAGGGTCGATAACTTCTTTTGTGCGGCTGACACATCTGCCTACAGTTTCCCAATCGACACGGAAATACTCCGCAACAACGCTGCGCAGAAGATGTACCGCAAACCAAGCTATTGTCAGGTCAAAATCCATTGTGAATCCACTGCTGGGATACGCCCACGGAACTTCAGCAACGACAACTCCGTGCTCAGGACATTCAATGCGATGCGTCTGATATTCGATCTCAACAAGTGTTGCACCCCAGTCAAGTGCTCTCCAAATGCGGGGGAGGGTCCTGCAATGGGAATCATATCCCGGACAGCGTCTGTGACAGTAAGGGCATTCGTTCTCGTGCCACTTGCTCGGACGTGCCTGAATGCAAATGTGGTTGACGCTATCGGTATCCGTGTAGAACTCGCAGCCTGTGATGACTGTGTTCTTGAAGTTGAGTAGCTTCTTGCAGAGAGACTTGGCAGATTCCAAATTCAGGAGTACCTCCGGTGCGGTAAATGCAGAGTGTATTTTCTAATATTTTACCGTATCCGTGAATTCACTGTAAGACGACCGCCACCCTTAACAGAACCTGAAAGAAATGCTGTGCGGTCGGAGTCGACGGTGACGAACTCAAGAACAGCTCAGTAGATTCACCGTCGGTCAGCCATTGTAGCATTTCTTTCAGAACCTGTCAAGGGCAAGCCGCTGACGCGGTGGCTGGTTTTTGCCTCCGGTTCGGAATCTAAGAACAACTCTGATGTGAGTGCAAAAGGTGGATTTCCACCCACACTTATGCCAGAAGCCTCATTTTGATCTGTAAATTATCTAAAAACTGGAATTGCTACTCAATTTGCATGTCGAATGAAAGCTTCAAGATAGTTATTAACATCATTTGAGCTTCTAATTGAATCAATCACTGATACAATATTATTCCACTCCTTTAATAGCTTGATATGTTGCCTAATCGCAATATCAGTACAATCAATTATATAATCGATTTCTGATGAAAGAATATCTAAGCTTTTTAATATGCCGTTATCCTGAGTTTGTGATAGTATGCTGATACTATCTAGTAGTTTTAGTTTTCTCTCTTCATAGAATTCATTGTTGAAGCTTTTTAAGCACAACTTCATATTTTTAATAAATGAATCGCTCCAATTTGATTCACTATTCGCAAGTTCTATTTTCTTTCCAATTAGATAGGATTCATAAAATTTATGATAATATGTCTGTGAATCAATTAACATTAGGAAACCCTTCCAATAATTATATATTCTGATATTGTTAGCTTTTCTCTCACTTGTATATTGATGAATTACTGCACGATTATGATAACATATATTTAATCCTGTACAGGCAGCCACATCTATGAAGAAGTAATCCGATCCAAGAATAAAATCCTGACAACTTGATGGAAAGAATCTAAATAACCTATATACTGATAAATTTCCGCACTCTGGGTAATTTTCTGAATTTTCAATAATTGAGTCCGAAGTAAACGGTTGATTATTTCCAATTAATTCTGTACTGATAATATTATCATGAATTGAATCAGGGATGGACATACAAGAGAATAATTGCTTGACAAGAGAATAATCCTTCCCATTATCTTTAATCAATCCTTCAATATCAATATTATATTTTCCTTTATATCCTCCACCACATATATAAATACATCCATCGCTAGTTTCTCTTCCCAAATTGACCATTTCTGCGTCAATTGGATATACTCTTCGATTATTGGAATCAATATCAATTTGAATATCAGAATCACGTCTATGGATAAAATCAGCACCTACAAGAATAGCAAATATAAAGATTCGATTAAATATATTTCCATAATTAACATTTTCTCCTGGATACATTTTTTTGAATATCGCTTTAGATTTTCGAGGAAGTTTACGGTAAATCAAGTCGAGTAAATTTTTAATTTCATTTCGAGTAATATATAAATATTTAACATCAGAATAGTTTTGACTCGCATACAGAATATCTTCTAAATTAATTTTCTCATCTTGGTCTTCAAAGAAGACTAACAGGATATCTTGGCTAAATTTAGTATTTGCGTATTTTACCTCGTTAAAA
>Ga0116172_10003161_pt1 | contig 13890 bp, 9 predicted proteins | sample AD_UKC083_MetaG_FD_89799 | JGI IMG/M metagenome (GOLD analysis project Ga0116172, IMG submission 89799) | Active sludge microbial communities of municipal wastewater-treating anaerobic digesters from USA - AD_UKC083_MetaG | ecosystem: Engineered > Bioreactor > Anaerobic > Digestate | place: USA...
AGTCATACTGTCCGGGTTACACCGTGACAGGTTTCTTCTGGGATTTTGGTGACGGTACGCAGAAGACCGGAGCAGGACCCTCACATACCTATGCCAGGAGCGGTGAGTATGATGTCAGGCTGGGGCTTACGTTGCGGTCCCGGTCTTCCGGAGATGTTCTCAAACGTGCTGTGACGCGTAAGATCAGGGTCTTTGGCAGCCGGGCCGAAAAGGATTCATGGACTGCTGCACATCCTTCTACTGTTGCGGAGCCTGTTGACCTGAGAAAGTATGAGAATGTACTGGTCAGGGGTCAGTATTCTGCCGAGGCGGAGTTCATGAAGGAGGCTGTCTTTCAGGTTGAGGTACTGTCGTCGAAGACGAAGATGGAGCTCACGAATCCGTTGTTCAGGGGTGTACCCTCGAAGTATTCTGTGCGCGAGATTCATTACCCAGAGACTGGCACCTACAGTTATGTGATTGATCAGCAGATGAGCCTGATGGCGGCCTACCCGGCCTACTCTGAGATGATAGCGCTCGGTTTCAGGAGCGCCACAGTCCGTCTTTTTGTGCTGACCGATCCCGCCGAGCGAGAGTTAAATGTGCTGAAGCGGAATTACGGTGTGATGACCGACACCTATTTTGATGTCCGCAACAGGCTGGTTACCAATGCCTATCTTATGCTTGACCAGGTGGTCATGCTGATGAACAAGTATCCTGAATTGAAGCTGGAGATAGGTGTGCATACCGATAACCAGGGGGTATCGTCTGCGTTGCAGACCTTGTCTCAAACCCGGGCGCAGGTTATTGTCAACTATCTGATCAACCGTGGTGTTGCTGCGAGCCGGCTGATCCCGCGCGGTTATGGCAGCACCCGTCCCGTTGCTCCCAATGCTGACTGGCTTGACCGCCGGCTGAACAGGAGGGTGGAGTTCAGCGTCATGAGATAGGTGGAATTTTTTGGCTATTGATCCATAAATCAAATTTAAACTGGAGATGAAAGGTACTCTATTAGCAATACTTTTCTTCCTAAGCAGCCTTACGCTGTATCCTCAGGTCATTCTGACAATCGAAGGGAAGGAATTTATTGACACAGAAACAGGAACCTCAACTGGGTACGTAATTCCAAGAGAACTGCCAACCTCCCTGACATTTAGGAACAATTATCTAAGTTTTGCTAATGCCAGTGGATATATGTTACTGGCCGGTGATGAGACCCCTGGAGATAATAACAATAATCTTGATGGAGAAATAATTGCCGGAAACAGGTTTATTTGGAATGGAACTGTCGAGGATAGCTGGACTCATTCAGTATTCACGGGATATAATGTAAATGTTACTTTGAAATATAACTATTTGGAACGAACACCTAACGGAATTCAACGTAAATCAAACGGGATGATAGATCAATCAGGTGTAATTGCCTATAATATTATAAAGAATCCGAGGGTTGGCATTGTAGTAAAGGGTATAAATGGAATAAGGATATTTAACAATACCCTTTATAGCGATATGACTCCCGCCAAAACATACAGGGCTTTAATTGATATACATACTAATACTGATGGCGGGTTGAATGCACCATCAAAAGGGACTAAAATATTCAACAACATTTTTTATACCAGGAACAGGGTGCTGAACATTTGGGTATATGAAGATGAGTGTCTTGAAGAATTTGAATGTGACTATAATATTTACTGGTGCGAATCAGGCGAACCTGTTTTCAGAATTGGAGATAAGTTTAAGTCATTCAGTCAATGGCAGGCATTGGGGTATGATACACATTCATTCGTGATCGATCCAAAATTTAGTGATTTTAATGATTTTGTACCTCAGGAAAGACTTAATTATGGCAAAAATCTTGGTGATGAATTTAATGAGGGATTAGCTATTAATGCAGTCTGGAGTAATGTTAGTCCACAAACAGCATTTCAAGATGATATTTGGCAGGTTGGAGCCAGAATTTATGAAAAAATCGCAGCTATAGAGGAACCTTTGGATACTGTCACCCATATCTATCCCAACCCTGCAAAAGGTCATTTTTATGTCTTGAATAATGCTCCGGAAAGGATTTATAAGACATTGATTGTTTACAATTCTATGGGAGATGTTATTATGCAACAAGATTTGGACGGCCAATTAAATACTGTACATTTAAGTACTGGCATTTCAGCAGGACTATACACAGTCAAGCTAGATGGTGATAATCTAACAAGTTATCACACAAAACTTGTAATTATAGATTGAGGTTAAAAGGTCAACTCTTCACAAACTTCTGTGACAAAATCACATTGGTAGTTGAAATCATTATAATATAGATTCCACTATTGAGTTGGGTAAGATTGAATGATTTGGTGCCCAATTCACCTTGGATTTCCTCTTTGTGTACGATCTTGCCTTGTAGGTCAGAAATTGTTAATGTAAAACCATTTGCCTCCAATAAGGAATAAAACTCGATGTTAAAACTTCCGTTATTTGGATTGGGGTAGAGGCTAAAGTAATCTCCGCTATCAGTAAAAGAAATGACTTTAAACTCAAGTTTGTTTGAACTATTGGAGGCTCCCAGGTCATCGTAAGCAAATGCCTGGAATGAATATGATCCGGCAAGAAGATTTTTAAGTGTAAAGGAGTAGGGAGACGTGGTCATTTCACCAATTTTATTAACTCCATTTTTTAATTCTACCTTAGTTATTATCCCATCCGTATCGAAAGCTTCAACGTCTATTGTAATATTAGCAGGTGAAGGGTAATTATTCCCCTTTGTGGGTGTGGATATTCTAACAGAAGGCAAAGAGTTCTGACGTTTTGTTCCTGAAATGAACTCGAAAGCGCCGATGTCTGGCGAATTTCCCCAATACATCAAACCAGCATCAGTCCCTTTATCTATAAGGATTGAGCCTTGTTGAAGATGCATGAAATCTATCTGGGGCAAGCTTCCATCAGCTTGTCTGGGGTATGCCATTTGACTCTTATCAAGGCTTAAAAAGTCTTTTTCAGATACAGGCAAATTTGTATTAAGACGATTGTCAATCAGAAAAGTATTATTTAAAACGACGGAATTGCTGGTCAGGGAGATGTCATATTTATTACCAAAAGATATATTGTTCTTGACAAGATGCTGTTTGCCAAAGCTCCCCATCCAGTATCCATATTCACCATTATAGCACGATGTATTGTTATATAGTGCAACAACTGTGTTTGCTCCATTTTGATGAAAACCCCATGTTCTGTTATTGCAAGCCAGGCAATTAGAAATCTTCCTCCTTACTTCAGCCCCGCTTTCAAGATCTGATTTGCCTAGTTTGAATCCAACCCCATTACCGGCAGGGGTAAATGTATCTGCAATGAAACCATTATACCACGACCAGCAGCCTTCAATAATTACAGTACCATTATTATCCCAGAGATCTAGTCCATCATCACTGTTCCACCAAAAACGACAGCCTATTATTTGATTGCTTAAACCAGCTGGAATATAACAGACTTCAAGACCATCAGCATTTTCATAAGGCACTGCTGTTAATGGATCTGAGTTATGGTGAAAATCGCAATTCAATACCAGGTTATCATCACAAGCTCGGGCCAATACCATTCCATGACCATTGTGATGAGAGTCCAGTTGTTCAAAGACGTTGTGATTGGAGTCTTGAACTTTAAATCCTGAATTGATTTGTGCGTCATATTGATTAAAACCAGTGAACTCGAGGCCTCTCCAGTGAAAATAACTGCCGGAAAAATAAACGCCACAGTTTTGCCGGTAAGAGAATTCTGAAGATTTTGTAATAGTAGGTTTTTCCCCAGGATATGCCCAGACCTTGATTGGGAGTTTGTCAGTCCCGTTCTTAGCAGTAAGATACTGTGAATTATAATAACGATAAATACCTCCTCTTAGATACACAGTATCTCCGGCACATAGTAAAGTCCATGCTTTATTCAATGTGAAAAAAGGATTGTTGATAGTGCCGGAATTTGAATCATTCCCGCTTGGGGATAAATAATAGGTCTTGGCATACACTGTTATACTCAAAAAGCTGAGCAGCAGGGCAAAGGCTTTCTTCATAAAGACAAAAATTTGACGAATGCATATATAATTTGACAAACATATCAAATTTTACGATCAATGATCAATTTTGTTGCACTAAGGAAAGAAAAACTTCGTTATTGAATATCTGGAATCTCAATTGGGATTACACAAGTAAAATTAAAAAAAATTTTAAGCAATCAAAGTTACTGCATCTTTACCTGTGCTAAACGAGAGATGATAATCAAATCATTTGTATAGATATTTCTATGGGAATTAAACAAATTGCACAAATCTCCTTTCTTAAGAATTACTTCACGAAAGGTCATGAGAGGAGTATCAGAGCAAAAAAGAATATTGCAGCCACAATAGTAATAAAGGGTTTCAGCATTGTAATAAGTCTGGTTTTTGTCCCCCTTGTTCTCAATTATGTTAATTCAGCTCAATATGGCATCTGGCTAACATTAAGTTCAATCGTAGGATGGTTCAGTTTTTTTGACATAGGTTTGACCCAGGGGCTACGTAACAAGTTTGCTGAAGCCCTTGCACGAGGTGATCATAATGCTGCTCAAATATTTGTGAGCACAACCTATGCTATTTTAGGGATAGTTTTCTTTGGTGTCTGGTTGTTGTTTCTGATCGTCAACAACTTCCTGGATTGGAGCAGCATTCTTAAGGTTCCCAAAGAGATGCAATCCGAGGTCTCAATTCTGGCCATGATGGTCTTTACATATTTCTGCATTGCCTTTGTCTTAAGAATAATAACAACTATTTTTTTGGCTGACCAGAAACCTGCAAAGTCATCTTTGATTGATCTTCTTGGCCAGATAGCTTCTCTGACATTTATCTTTATCCTGGTTAAAACTACAGAGGGCTCTTTAATCAGACTTGGCATCGCTTTATGTGTCTCCCCAGTTATAGTCCTGTTGGCGGCAAATCTCGTTTCATTTAGTGGGACTTACAAAGTATACAGACCAACCTTTGCTCAGGTAAATTTTGCTCATGCTAAAAGTCTGATTAACCTGGGTGTAAAATTCTTTATTATTCAGGTTGCCGGAATAATTCAATTCCATACTGCAAATATTATCATTGCCCGAAATTTTGGAACAGATGATGTGACTGCATACAATATAGTTTATAAATATTTTGGTGTTCTAAATATGGTTAACACCATTTTTATAGCTCCATTCTGGTCTGCTTCCACTGAAGCATATCTTAAAAATGATATTGCATGGATAAGGAATGGTATAAGAAAATATAATTTATTGAACATATTATTATTCGTTGCAGGATTACTTATGTTGATATTTTCAGGGACAGTTTACCGGTTATGGCTGGGAGAGGGTAAGGTTTTAATACCCTTCTCGCTGTCTTTATGGGGTTTTATATATTTCAACGTAATATTGTATGGTACCAAATATGTCAGCTTCCTCAATGGAATCAATGCATTGAAGATCCAGTTTATAGCCAGTACAATAAGTCCAGTGTTATACCTGATTGTAGCTATAAGCCTGATAAAGTACTCAAACATGGGAGTATATGCACTTTTTGTCGCTTCCGTGGTGGCCAATTTCAATGCAATAATACTTGCGCCATTACAGTACTATTTTATTATCAACAAGCAAAAGAAAGGAATATGGGCAGCTTAATTTACTTGCCTGAACCAGATTTTAAGTATACAAATGGACGATAAAAAAGAATGAGTTCAAATACATTATGACGAACCTGCTACTCTAGAATCTTTTAAATATGTATAAATTCATTTATTATCTTCTGAATCTGTTTTTGGGCATAAGTGTAGCCCAATTATTATCGGCTCATTCAACTGCTTTAAAATTAGTGGGACTGATAATTCTTGTGGCACATTCGTTCATCATTTTTCATATTTTTCATGATGAATTTCTTTTCATTATATACACTTTCTCTTTGTGCATTATGGGCACCGGTGACTTCTTTGGTGGAATTGTGTTTGCTCCACTGGTTGTCCTGGTCAGCCATTTGCTCTTTAAGGGCAAAGTTTATATAAAGGATAAATTTATCGGTATCTGTCTGCTGATTCTGTTCTTTACCAATATTTTGGGGTATTTAGTAAAGAATCCTTCTGATAGAATGGATGTCTTACAATCAACAGTTATGTTTCTCGGATTTATTTTAACATTCATCTATGTCCAGAACTTTAAATTCACACAGGTCCAGGTTCGTTATATTATTCTGACTTCCGTCTTCATGTCTTTCATATTATTTGTTGTAGCTCTAAACCAAAAGTTTGTATTCATAGATAGCTCACTTTTCTTATTGGGAGCAAATCCCGGCTACCCTTCGGTAAGCAGTGTGAAATATGCCTTTGAAGGACGATTCCCATCCTTATTTGGTGATTATGAATTATTCTCGGAATTCGCCTTATTGATGTTCATACTTGGGTTTTCGCTGTTCATGGATAAAAATGCCTCACAGTATTTCAGGTTGGGTTATTGGCCTTTAGTATTAATGGTTTTTAGTTTCTTAAATACTTTAATAACAGGAACGAGGTCAGGTTTTATTCTTATTTTCGCTTTTATCTTTATTTTCTTCATATTCAGAACGGCTACACTATTTACCAATAAGGCATTATTGCTTGTTTCTTTTCTGATTATTATGATCCCAATTATCATAAACTTTGGGGACTTATTTGGTTTTGATGTAATTAGCAATCGCCTGAAAGAAATAGATTTAACCAGGCTGAGTGTTAATAGCCTTGTGACCGGAGAAGAGATTAACAGAGGATATGTTTACTCGGAAGGTTATAAAAGAATTGGCGAAGAGAATTGGACTCTGGGATATGGTTATGGAGTATCTCATTCTAATAGTTTAGCATGGCTTGGTAAACTTGGTCCGTTAGGGAGTAACATAAAGGACTTTCACAGCCTATACCTATGCATCCCGATGATCTATGGATGGATAGGAGGAATAACCTATCTGGTATTAATAATCTATACAATTGTCATTCTTTTTAAATCCAGCATAAAACAAGAAAATTTATCCCAAAGAGGAATCCTGATAGCATTTGCTTTTATGTTTGTCTTTTTCCTAATTAATGAAATCAAAATAAACTCGTTAAGAGCCTATAATTATCACTTCCTGATCTGGATTCTATTAGCTATGGCTGTTGCAATAAGTTCTAATAATCCTATAACTAGGAAAGCAAAGACAAAGACATAATAGGATTGATCCTATACGCTTTTCGAACAAATCGAGAAAGGCGTGCCAAGTCTTTAGTGATCTCTATACTTAATACACTATGAAAGTTCTTTGGTTTACCAACACACCATCAATGAGTGCCTCTCATTATGAACAAAAGATAATAGGTGGCGGTTGGATTGCGTCATTGGAAAATGCCTTGACAGCGTACCCGGGAATTCAGCTAGGGATTTCCTATCTGGTGCATGATAATAAAAAAAAGCAGTTTAAAATTAATAATACTATTTATTATCCTGTCAATAAAAGTAAGACACCAAATAGGATTAACCGGATACTTGAAGGTTGGAACCATAAATTATCAATCAAAAGTGACTTAAAACCGTATCTTGATGTAATTGATGATTTCAAGCCTGATATAATTCATGTTTTCGGTACTGAAAGTGATTTTGGCCTCGTCTCTGGAACGACAGATATTCCATGCGTCATTTATATTCAGGGGGTACTGACAGTCATTACCCAGAAATGGTTTAGTGGATTAACTCCCCTTGATGTTATGAAATATTCTCCAAAATTACCTTTAATTAAAGGAAGAGGACTTTTTCATGACTATTACAAATTGGCTAAATCCGCCAAGAGAGAGCAGACAATTTTCAAAAATGGCAAGTTTTTTATTGGCCGCACCGATTGGGATCGAAGGATTTCTACAGCATTGTCTCCCGGCTCAATGTATTTTCATTGTGATGAAATAATGCGGTCCTTGTTTTATCAGAATAAATGGACCTATGGACCTCCGGGAGTACAAATTAGAATAATTTCCACAACCAGGAATACAATTTATAAAGGTCTTGAGACAATATTGGAATGTGCCTTATATTTAAAGTCGTTATTCACTGATAAGGAAATTATATGGGAAGTAGCTGGCGTTAGAAGTAATGACGAAGTACCTCTATTATTAGAAAAGAAGTTAAAAAAGAAGTTTAATGAATCCGGAATTATACTGCTGGGTCCACTTGACGAGGGAGAATTAGTTTCAGAGATGCTCAAGGCTGACCTGTTTGTCCATCCATCTCATACTGATAATAGTCCTAACAGTGTTTGCGAGGCGATGCTCTTAGGAATGCCAGTTATTTCAACTTTTGCTGGTGGTATTCCTTCCATTATTACTGATAAGGAAGACGGAATAATGGTTCAGGATGGTGATCCTATAGCTCTTGCAGGAGCTATCTATGAACTTTATCATAACCGTGAATTTACAATAAATCTGAGTCAAAAAGCCCGAACCAAAGCAATGTTGAGGCATGACCCCGCTAGAGTTTCACAAACACTGCTGCAGATATATTGTGATGTACTGAATATATGACTTTTAACTTGTATAATTATTCAGTTGGAAGCATGATCATTTCGAATATGGGTAATCATTGGTTACAACCTGCCTGAATTGCATTGCTGGTAACTGAAATTCAACTTTGGTAATAAATGGATGAACAAAAGACTAAAAGCATATTAATAATAACTTCTGAAGCATTCCCTTATGGAATGGCAGGCACAAATCGAATTATAAGCCTTGCTAAAGGGTTTAAATTAAATGATGTAGAAGTAGAAGTACTTAGCATATTCAAATATGGTAAATCTTATAATCAAACCAATTTCCCGGTCCACGGAACGTATGAGGGAATTGCATACACTAATGTCTTAATTGCAGAAGCAAAGCATCTGACCAGACTTAAAAGAGTAATTAAGAGAAATATCAGCTCGCTCCTGATCTTAAAATATCTCATCAGAAAGGTTGACAAGAATACAAAAATTCTTTACTACTCACCATGGATATGGCCAGCTTTATTGGTTAGGTTATTCACTCGTGTGAGGAGAAATATATTTGTTAAGGAAGAAACTGAGCATCCATCCCTTAGGTTAAAGGGTAAAAGCAAAATCTATCAGACTATTTATCTGAATCATTATTATCAGATATTTGATGGTTTATTCGTAATAACCCAGAACTTGCATGATTTTTTTGTCAGGGAGCTCAGATATAGAAAACCTATTTTAATTGTGCCAATGGTTGTGGATTTGGAAAGTTACACTAATGATAATAAAACAATCCATAACGCCATTGTATTTTCAGGTGAGCTTGACATAGAGAAAGAGGGCCTTGATATACTTCTCCGTGCTTTTGCAGCCTTTGTCGGGAGACATCCTGAATATATTCTTGACCTGTATGGGAAACCTGTTAGTCATACTCAGGAGCTTAGAATTAACAATCTTATTGCCGAACTATCCCTATCTGAAAGTGTGAGATTGAATGGATTTAAAACAAGAGATGAGTTGACTGAAATACTTTCCGCTGCGCGTATTCTTGTATTCACCCGTCCACCCAGTCTACAGGCAACATATGGATTCTCAACAAAATTAGGAGAATATCTTGCTGTCGGGAAACCTGTGATTGCAACAAAAGTTGGTGAAATCGATCGTTACCTTGTAGATAGAGTGAATGCATTTCTTGCTGATCCTGAATGTTTGTCCGTTCAGGCTAAAATGGAGGAAATTGTGAATGATTATAAGTTTGCTCTTGAGGTTGGAAAAGAAGCCAGAAACTGTGCGATTATAAATTTTAACAATAAAATTGAGGCAGAAAGGATAATTAATTTTTTTAGATCTGTAGGAGCCTCTTAAGCTCTTTCATAATCTAGCGGCAGTTACCAAGGCGGCTTATCAATCAAAAGTCATTTAGTGGATAAGCTCTTAAAAGAGTTGGAAACCCACAGCTTACCAAATGTTGGATAATAAGACCATAAAATGTTAATTGACGAAAAATTTCCTAGGGTTCTGATTTATGGACAATCATTTAACCGTAGCACCGGGGGAGGGATCACCTTATCAAATCTATTTAAGGACTGGCCGGTTGATAAGATTGCTGTTATTGGTACCCGTTTTTCTTTAAGAAATTCCACGGCAGATATATGCAAGATCTATTATCAATTAGGGAAAGCTGAGAGGAAATGGCTTTTCCCTCTGAGTATCTTGCAGAAACCTCATCCCTCAGGATTGAAAGAGATTATTGAGAGACCTGACGGGAAACTGGTTGCTGCCAACATTGATGAGGATTGGGGAATCATCGGGGCTGCTCATCATACTCTCCTTCAACGATTGGGACTTTCACATTTGTTAGTAAGGACTCGTCTGTCAAGTAAACTCATTTCCTGGATCGAGTCATATAAGCCAGAGTTACTATACTTTCAGGTTTCAACTAGAGAAACTGTCTTGTTTGCTACTGAGTTAATAGATTACTTAAAAATCCCGGTCGCAATACACATGATGGATGACTGGCCTTCAACCATTAGCCTAAGTGGCTTTTTCAAAGATTTTTGGAGTCAAAGAATAGACCATGAATTTAGAGCATTACTTGAAAAGTCAAATACATTTTTAAGTATTAGTGAAGCAATGTCAACTGAGTATCTTGAAAGATATAATAAAAAGTTCATTCCTTTTCATAATCCAATTGAATTATCCGAAAGATCTCAAAATGTGATTGAAAGCAGAGAAGAAGCAGGCAAATTCAGGTTTCTTTATATGGGGCGAATTGGTAATGCGAATGCACATTCTATACTCTCATTTGCGTTAAGCTTGTCTACTACTATTCTTGAAGATAAGGAGGTTTTTTTCCATGTTTACACACCAGATTTCGACTGTGATACATCCAGGACGCTGGCTGGAATGAGAAATACCATGGTTTTTCGTCCGGTTAAGCACGAGTCTGTTTACCCCCTGTTAAGAGAGTATGATGTTTTATTATTGCCTTTGGATTTCACTGAGTCTGGTATTAAATTTGCCAAATTCTCTATTCCTACTAAGGCATCCGAATATATGATTTCGGGAACTCCTGTTTTGGTTTTTGCACCAGGGGAAACAGCAGTATCAAGGTTCTTCAACGCTAATGATTGTGGATATTGTCTTGCAGCAGATAATGATTTCGCCATTAAAAATGCTATCAAGACTCTGGTACATGATCATGCATACAGGCTCAGGATAGGAACCAATGCAATTAAAGTCGCGTCTACCTTGTTTGATGGACAGATGGTCAGGCAGAAGTTTCAGAACTTGCTGAAAATGACTTCACGTACCAGTATGCAGAAAATGAACTAGTTCCTCTGTCGAGAAGGTTTAGTCGCTATAATATTTAGATAAAATGAAAATCGAATCACTTCCACAGGATTTGCAACTAAGATTCAACATTGCCAGAGAACTTGGCCATACTATTGACAACCATACTGTAATGATGGATTTTGGTTGCGGAAGTGGCAAAAAGGTACAAGAACTAAGGAATCAAGGTTTTAATGCCTTTGGTTGCGGGACAAGGTTTAATGAAGAAAAGAATGTAGAGACAGATTTAATGCTGAAAAATGAAATAATCCGTGAAATCAAAATCGACCAGTACAGAATTCCATTTGAAGACAGTGTATTTGATTTCATTTTTAGTGAATCAGTTTTTGAACATGTTGGCAATTACCCTGAAACAATTGCTGAGCTTTCAAGAGTGCTTAAGCCGGGAGGGCTTTGCATTCACACATTTGTGTCTCGTTACAAGCCTATCGAAGCCCACGTACTGGTCCCATTCGGTTCAGTATTTCAATCTTATTGGTGGCTGTACACCTGGATACTTTTAGGATGTAAGAATGAATGGCCTGCAAGCAACATAAATGAAAGAGTATCAAAGTATCAGGTATATCTCAAAAAAGAAACAAATTACTTAAAAAAGAAGCAACTGGAAGCAGAATTTTTGAAAAGTTTTGGAGATGTCAGGTTTTGTGAGGATCTGTTGTTAAAGTATTCTCCCGGTAAGAGGAAACATCTGTATCCGCTTTCAAAAGTTCTGCCTTTTATTCCAAAGCTCTTCAGCACATTCCAGATGCGAGTAATTGTAACAAAAAAGCCTATCAAACACTAAGTAAAACATAAAATGGTTTCTAACCGATAAATCTTTCATTAATTATCCCTGACACAATATGAGGTTCATATTGACTATTGATACTGAGGCAGACAATCAATGGAATCACGGCGGGATTCTGGACACAAAAAATATCAAATTTTTGCCCAGATTTCAAAGTTTGTGTAATAGGTTTAATATAAAGCCAACTTATCTGGTTACTTCAGAGGTATGTGCCGATCCGCTTGCACAGGATCTTTTAACTCATTTTGTAAGCCGAAATGAAGCAGAAGTCGGGGCACATCTTCATGTCTGGAGCACTCCTCCTTTCAAATCCGATGAGGGCTATAAGCTGAATGACAGCCATCATCCATTTGCTAATGAGTTATCAAAAGAGCTTATATCAGAAAAAATCAGAAATCTTACTGATCAGATTGAAGCATCATTCCAAAAAAGACCAACATCATTCAGGTCTGGAAGATACGGATTCAATGACGAGATTGCGGAGGTTCTAGTTGATAACGGTTATATTGTTGACTCTTCTATTACTCCATATATTGACTGGTCAAATCATATAGGATTACCAAATGGATCGGGAGGACCAAATTTTCTGAGATATACTCCTAAACCCTTCAATTTTACATTTGATAATGGCCACCTTTTAGAAATCCCGATTACCATTCTGCCAACGAAATTTCCACTGAATACAAGTGATTTGATTGCAAGGTACTATTTCCGACATGTTAAAGGTAACATTGCAATGAGAATTTTGAAGAAGTTTTACTTTCAGCGTCAACCACTATGGCTTAGACCAAATTTATGGATGTCACAAAATTTGTTTAATGACTTGGTAAATGAAGCCAGGAAAAAGGGGCTGCCATTTTTGGTAATGATGTTCCATTCAAGTGAGCTAATGCCTGGCGGTTCGATTTACTGGAAGGATAGTGACGAAATTGAGAAGCTGTTTTATTCTCTGGAGCATTTCTTTTTATTATTAGAATCACAGAAAATCTCTTCAGTTACACTAACACAAGCAGCAAAAGAATCAGAATATGAGAATATGCTTCTGGGGTGATATAGCCAGCGCAATTAATGGTAATACAAAGGGAGGGGGGCAATTACAGATTGCCCTCATTGCTAAATTACTTGCACAAAGTGGTCATGACGTTGTCATCCTTGATCATGAAACAGACAGTGATTATAACACCAGTGAGGGTATCAGGATTGTTAAAATTAAAGGCTGGGATGATGGCTTCAAAATGATCCGAACTTTCACTCATAGGTTGCCTCAGTTGTACAGAAGTCTTATTGATGCAAAGGCTGATATATACTATTGCCGAATACGTGATTTTAGGCATATTCTCGCTTTCTGGGCTTCCCGCAAATGCGGTGGGAAATTTGTTTTGGGTATAGCTTCGGATTTGGATGTTGCTGATTTTAATACCCGATGGAAATATACCTATACTGTTCATTTACATTCTATGTGGGACCTTGTAAATGGTATCTTGAGTGAGGTTGTATATCCCTTCCTGCTGAAAAAGGCTGATATGGTCCTTGTTCAACATGAGGGTCAGAGAATTAGTCTGGAAGGTAAAGGTCTGGCAAGCACCATACAGTATAACTTACTGAATTGTGAGAATCTGCCGGATGGAAGTGATGAGAGTCATAATGAATTTGTTTACATAGGCAGTCTTGACAAAAGAAAGGGATTTAGGGAACTTGTTTCTCTGATCAAAATGGCTCCTCTTTACAAGTATAAAATAGTTGGACAGCCACGAGATAAAACAGCTGC
>Ga0116172_10003175_pt1 | contig 13848 bp, 13 predicted proteins | sample AD_UKC083_MetaG_FD_89799 | JGI IMG/M metagenome (GOLD analysis project Ga0116172, IMG submission 89799) | Active sludge microbial communities of municipal wastewater-treating anaerobic digesters from USA - AD_UKC083_MetaG | ecosystem: Engineered > Bioreactor > Anaerobic > Digestate | place: USA...
CGTGATCTGCAATCGCCCCCAAAACTGGACCATGGCGCTATGCGCCGTGGCAACTAGGGGGCCCTGAACCAAAACCGCGAAGTCGAACCTTGGTGACTCCAGTTGGCCATAGGCCGGGTCAAAGTAGTCGTCAAGCACGTTGATTCCGCCACAAAATGCAAGATCGGCATCAACGACACACAACTTCCGATGCAATCTGCGCCAACCCAGCGGGATCAACAAGCCCCACTGTCCAAGCGGAGAGAAAAGGTGCCACTGGACACCGGCAGCGTCGAACCGTTGCGCCCACTGCTTCGGCACCGTCGAAGTGCCGACCCCATCCATGACCAAGAAAACGGCAACGCCCCGAATGGCAGCCCTTTCCAATGCGGCCGCTACCCGTTCACCGGATGCATCGAAACTGAAGATATATGTCTCCAGCCGCACTTCGTGCACGCTGGCATCAATGGCACCCACCAGCGCAGCAAAAAAATCTGCACCGCCCTTGAGTAGCCGGACCTGATGTCCAGTATGGAGCGTAGTCGCAGTCACCGGAGTTCCGTTGGAAATTCAAATTCAGCAATCAGTGGCAGGTGGTCCGACATGCGGCCCCAAATTCGACCCCGCGGCACATGCAAACCCGTTGGAGTGAGCCCTCTGGCATACACATAGTCCAATTGCACGACTGGCAATCGTGAGGGGAAAGTGGCGACCCGCTCGCTTTCAAATGCCACTAAGCCCACTGCACCCAGGCTGGAACGCACGGTAGTCCCCCAATCATTGAAGTCGCCCGCAACGATCACCGGTGAATTCTGCGGAATCTCGCGTTCGATCAACCGCACCAACTGTGCTATCTGTCGAATCCTGCTGGCTTTGATCAACCCCAGGTGCACCACCACGACATGCACTGCAACACCATGCACCGTAACCTCCGAGTGCAGGAGCCCGCGCTGCTCGAACCGGTGGTCCGACATGTCTTCATGCTGGTGCGCAACGACCGGCCAGCGGGAGAGCATGGCATTGCCATGTTCTCCGTGGCGCGTGAGTGCATTGGTGCGGTAAATGGCGGTATAGCCTTCCGGCGCCAGAAAGTCTGCCTGTGGCATATCCGGCCAAAGCGCGAAGTGTCGGGCTTCGCGCCGGTGCATTTTCCGTACTTCCTGGAGGCAGACGATATCAGCGTCCAACTGTTCGACCGCGTGGCCCAGGTTGTGAATCTCCAGCCGCCGCGTCGGCCCAATGCCCTGCACGCCCTTGTGAATGTTGTAGGTTGCCACCCGCAGCAGCGTCATGTCGCTTCAATCCCATGAGTAGGCATGCTTGAGGACAAGCGTGGTAACTGCAAAATAGCTTCTGCATTCGAGGGTGAAAAGCACTTGTCCGCAGCATCCCGGTATGGGAGCCACTGGTAATCCGTGTGCTCCCGCGGATTCAGACGAATGGGGCAACCCGCAGGTACCCGCAGACCAAACAGATGCTCGGTGTTGCGCGTAACACCCGGCGGGTAGCGGTGCACCCATTGGGGGTAAATGTCGTACACATTGATGAGCCTCCAATCGCATAGTAGCGCTGGTTTGGTCTCGTCAGCCGCACTATCGATCCCGGTCTCCTCCCACACTTCACGCATGGCAGTGTCCATCAAATCTTCATCGGGTCGATCTTTGCTGCCTGTAACCGATTGCCAATACTCTGCACCCAGGTCGTCACCGTCAGCTCGTCGAATCAGCAACACGTCGAGGGCATCGGTAAAGATAACAACCAGTACCGATTCCGGAATTTTGTAAGGTTTGACCATAAAAAAGGGCGCCGTAATAGCGCCCTTTCATTGTGCCCCATTGGCACTTACTAAACTGCCTTGGCGGCCTCTGGCGTGCGCAACCGAATATGCAATTCACGCAACTGCTTCTCATCTACGGGGCTGGGCGCCTGCGTCAGCAGGCACTGAGCACGTTGTGTCTTGGGGAAGGCGATCACGTCGCGGATGGACTCAGCGCCCGTCATCAGGGTCACGATGCGGTCCAGTCCAAAAGCCAGTCCACCGTGCGGAGGCGCTCCGTATTGCAGAGCATCCAGAAGGAAACCAAACTTGAGTTGAGCCTCATCAGGCGTAATCTTGAGCGCATCAAACACTTTTTGTTGCACGTCTGCGCGGTGGATACGGACGGAGCCTCCGCCCATTTCCCAACCATTGAGCACCATGTCGTAGCCCTTGGAAATGCACTTCTCCGGGGCCGTGACCATCCAGTCTTCATGCCCATCCTTGGGCGCGGTGAACGGGTGGTGTGTTGCGGTGTAGCGCTGGGCTTCTTCGTCAAATTCGAACATCGGGAAGTCCACCACCCACATCGGGCGCCAAGCTTTTTCGAACAAACCGTTCTTCTTGCCAAATTCGCTGTGACCGATCTTGATGCGCAGGGCGCCGATAGCGTCATTGACGATCTTGGCCTTGTCGGCACCAAAGAAGATCAGGTCGCCATCCTGTGCGCCAGAGCGCTCCAGCACGGCGTTGAGCGCCTTGTCATGAATGTTCTTTACGATAGGGCTCTGCAGTCCGTCACGGCCTTTGGACAGGTCATTCACACGGATGTAGGCCAAGCCTTTGGCTCCGTAGATCTTGACGAATTCGGTGTAAGCATCAATCTCACCGCGACTGATGCCACCAGATTCTTTGGAGCCACCGGGGATACGCAGTGCCACTACGCGGCCATTTTTCATGGTCGCTGCGCCGGAGAAGACCTTGAAGTCCACATCGGTCATCACATCTGTCACTTCTGCAAACTTCAGGTTCACACGCAAGTCCGGCTTGTCTGAGCCGTAGAGATGCATGGCCTCCTGATAGGTCATAACCGGAAACTCTCCCAAATCCACACCGATAGTGTTTTGGAATACGGTCTTGATCATGCCCTGGAAAATTTCGCGAATTTCCTCTTCGCCCAGGAACGATGTTTCGATATCGATCTGGGTGAACTCGGGCTGGCGATCAGCGCGCAGGTCTTCATCGCGAAAACACTTAGTGATCTGGTAGTAGCGGTCGAACCCGGCCACCATCAAAAGTTGCTTGAACAACTGGGGTGACTGTGGCAACGCGAAGAAGTGTCCATCGTGCACACGGCTGGGCACCAGATAGTCTCGTGCACCTTCCGGCGTGGACTTGGTGAGCATGGGGGTCTCGATGTCCACAAAGCCATTGGCATCGAGGAACTTTCGCACCTCCATGGAAACGCGGTAGCGCAACATGAGGTTGTTCTGCATGTAAGGACGACGCAGGTCCAGCACGCGATGGGTCAAACGCGTGGTTTCAGACAAATTGTCATCGTCGAGCTGAAACGGAGGCGTAACCGATGGGTTGAGCACGGTCAATTCATGGCACAACACCTCAATCTTTCCGCTCTTGAGCGCTTCATTGACTGTGCCTTCAGGACGTGCACGTACGAGTCCTTTGACCTGAATACAGAATTCATTGCGCAGCCCCTCCGCAGCGCTGAACATATCCGCACGATCAGGGTCGCATACGATCTGTACGTACCCTTCGCGGTCGCGCAAATCGACAAAAATCACACCGCCGTGGTCGCGGCGACGATTGACCCAGCCGCACAAAGAAACGGTTTCACCCATCTGGGCTTCGGTCACAAGACCGCAATAGTGAGAGCGCATGGCCATAGCTTGCTTTCAGGACGCCACCGTCAGGCAGCGGGTTTCAAAATGAGAGTTATTTGTGTGTCGCCACTGGAGCCGGATGGACTGTAGGTGGGACAGAGCCCATGGAAATCACGTAGGTCAGCGCCTGGTCTACGCTCATGTCCAGTTCAATCACATCGGCTCGGGGCAGCATCAGAAAAAACCCGCTGGTTGGATTGGGCGTTGTCGGAACATACACACTGACATAGTCCGGGCCTAAATGCGACGCAACCTCACCACCCGGAGTGCCAGTCTGAAACGCGATGGTCCAGCACCCAGCGCGAGGATACTGGATCAACATCGCCGTTCGGAATGCATTGCCGTTGCTGGAAAACAGCGTGTCAGATACTTTCTTGACACTGTTATAAATCGACTTCACGATCGGAATGTTGGTAAACAACCGATCCCACTGCTTGAGCCACCAGCGACCCGCAACATTGGACACAAGGGCACCAGTCACCAGCATGAAGCCCGCAACCATCAGGACGCCCAGGCCTGGAATATTGCGCAAACGCTCAATCAGCGGCGCAAGGCTCTGCGGCGTCACTGCCGCCAAACCAGACAAAACACCGCCCAAAACGCCATCCAACGAGCTCACAAGCCACGACAACACCCAAATGGTGATTGCCAGTGGCAACCAGACCATCAGTCCCGTCAGCATGTATTTCTTAATAGGCACTATTGAATCCAGAAAAGAGCTATGGCGATTTCAGTTGGAAGATTCAACTTTGGGCGCTGATGCCTTGGGCGCAGGCTCCGCACTGGATTCCGCGGCAGATGCACTGGCAGCGGCGTTATCCGCTGGTGCAACGCTTGTAGGAGATGCGGCGCTCGCGCCTCCTTTGAAATCCGTGGCATACCAGCCTGAGCCTTTCAACTGGAATCCAGCCGCAGTCACCTGCTTTCTAAACGTCGAATGGCCACATTCCGGGCATATTTCCAGCGGTGAATCGGACATTTTTTGCAATACATCCTTGGCAAACCCGCAGGACTCGCATTTGTAGGCGTAAATTGGCATAAATGTTTGAATCCGACTTGGGCGTTGCAAAGCCTTCTATTATAAGGTGCGCTAAAAAATCCTCATCCGAATGACAATCTGCATCACCAGCATACCCAGCGCGAAGCCCAAAACCAGGTACACCATGCCTTGCAGGAGCCGATTGGTTCGGCGCTGTTCCATCAGCAGCGCTTCAACAGTCCGACTGGATCGGCTTTCGTCTTGGCGCAAGAATTGGGTCAGCAGCATGGGTAACTCCGGCAAAAGCTTGGCGTAATGCGGCGCTTGAGCCTTGAGTTGCTCCAACAGTTTTTGTGGCCCGACCTGGCCCAGCATCCATTGCTCTAGAAATGGCTTGGCGGTTGCCCACAAATCGAGATCGGGATCGAGTTCGCGCCCCAATCCTTCAATGTTGAGCAGGGTCTTTTGCAGCAAAACCAATTGCGGCTGGATCTCCACTTGAAAGCGGCGCGATGTCTGGAACAGCCGCATCAACAGCATCCCGAGTGAGATTTCTTTGAGCGGCCGATCAAAGTAGGGTTCACAAACCGCGCGAATTCCGGCCTCGAGTTCATCCACGCGGGTCGTCCGGGGCACCCAACCGGACTCGATATGTAGTTCGGCGACACGTTTGTAATCTCGACGGAAAAACGCCGTGAAGTTTTGTGCCAAATAATCTTTATCTGACTCCGTCAACGTGCCAACGATGCCAAAATCCAGCGAAATATACCGCCCAAAGGTTTTGGGATCGATGCTGACCTGGATATTGCCAGGGTGCATATCGGCATGGAAAAAACCGTCTCTGAACACTTGGGTGAAAAATATGGTCACACCATCGCGCGCCAGCTTCGGAATATCAACCCCCGCATCCCTCAAGCGGTCAACCTGGCTGATGGGAACGCCGAACATGCGCTCCATTACCATGACTTCCGTTGCGCAATAGTCCCAAAATATCTCTGGCACCAATACCAATTGCAGACTCTCCATGTTGCGTCGCAACAGGGCCGCACTGGACGCTTCACGGATCAGATCGAGTTCATCGTGCAAATGCTTGTCGAACTCGGCCACCACATCGCGTGGACGCAGTCGCTTGCCATCCGCAGACAGACTCTCCACCCATCCGGCCATCATGTGCAGCAGGCGCAGGTCCTTTTCAATAGCTGCTTGCATTCCTGGTCGTAGCACCTTGACGGCAACGTCCCGATGCTGGCCATCCCGACCACGCAGCACTGCAAAATGCACTTGGGCGATCGACGCGCTCGCCACTGGCTCATGCTCGAACGATTCAAAAATTTGAGCAATGGGCTTACGCAGGGCGCGTTCTATGGTGGCAACCGCTACAGCAGAGTCAAACGGCGGAACCTGATCCTGCAGTTTGGCCAATTCATTGGCAATATCCAACGGCAATAAATCTCGTCGTGTAGATAGAACCTGCCCGAACTTGACAAAAATGGGACCCAGACATTCCAGTGCTTCGCGCAGCCGCTGTCCGCGCGGCGCATCCAGTGTTCGCCCGATTGTGAGTATGCGTGCCACCCGGGAAAGCCACGGATTATCGAACCCGCTGAGAACCAATTCATCGAGTCCATAGCGAAAGACCACCCAGGCGATAAAGAACCCGCGTTGAAGGCGCCTCATGCGTTCGATCCACCTGTGCGATTGCTGCCACGCTGGCTGACTAGTTGCTGGATGGCCTGACCCACGGTGCGTGCCGCCTGGGACACCGCGTGTGCGGGTGCGTCACCTAGTATCCGCGCCAGGTCTTCTTCAATATCCCACCGTACATGGTCAATTAGCCAACTGACTTCTGCCGCCATCTGCACGTCCCCTTCAATGCGGACAGCCGGCTTGTCCCCTTGCATCAATTCCTGTGCAATTACCAACGGAGACTCCTGTGTAATGGCCAACACCAAGTCCGCCCGCGCATCGGAAGGTGCCACATCAAGCAACCCAGCGGGAGAGATCAGCAATTTGAATGTGAAAGCCCGCCACTGCATCAGGACCACCCGGCTCTTTTGCCGCGCGAGCCGCTCCATGGCTTGCGGCTCCTGCATCAATACATGGTTGAGCACAAGAACAATGCGACGGTGCGTTTCGACAATGGCCCACTCAGGGGGAGTCACTGGAAAATTGAAGCTTTGGAGAATTGACTCCAGCATTGAAAAAGGGGACTGTGTTGCCATAGTCCCCCATTATCTGACACTCATCCGACTTGCCTTTATTGCAACGCTTGCACTCCTGCAACCAGCCAGCCACGGCTGCCGTTGATCGGCTTGGTCATATTCCAGACTTCCCGGAATGGACTTGGACCCGCTGATGGCTCTTCCCGGATCATTCCTGAAAACTCAACACTGGCCAGGTACTCCACCGGAGTCTCTTCAATACCCAGCAAGCGCGCTTCCAGCATGACAACATCGGTCCGGTTTGGATTCGCACTTGGGTGTGACTCACGCTCGGCCAGCTGCGATTGAATTTCACCCAGCATGGAGTCGGTCATCATCGCGCGCAGCGCCGGTATGTCGGACTTGTCCCAAGCCACCTGCAGGGTTACAAAATTTGTTTTGGCTGCGGTAAGGAAACCTTCGGTGTCAAAACCTGATGGCACGCCCCAATTCTGAGATCCCGACAAAGCAGAGCCGATGATGGAGCCGGTCGCGCCACTGGCTGGCGCCTCAAATGCCATGCTGCTGCGCTCCCAGGGCCTGGCGGATGCATCGTTTCCGACATTCTCCGGGCGATAGGGCTTGGTCGGTGAAACCGGCACATTGCCGGCACCCTGAAACGCAAAGGGTGCCCCCGACTGACCAGCCGTAGCGGCTCTGCGCCGCATAAACCAACCAATTCCAGCGACCACAACCATAGCCAACATGGCAAACATCAGAATTTGCCCCATGCCTTCCCCCATTCCCAGCGAATGGGCAAGCCAAGCCAGACCCAAACCAGCGGCCAATCCACCCAACATGGCGCCCCAAGGGCGTTTTGGCGCGGCCGCAGCAGCCGGCGCAGGCTTGGGAGCCGCATTCATAGCGCCTTGAGAAGGCGCTGCAGGTGCGGCTGGAGCCGCTTCGCGCTGGCTCACATTTGAGGATTGCTTGCCAATCGACTTTCCGCCACCCAAGCGCTTGGCGGCTTCCGCATTCACGCCAGTAAGCGCCAAAACGGCAACCAACAGAACAGTCCAGATCTTCATAAAGTCTCCAAAGAAACGCAGCAAAATAAGCAATTTAAGGAAATGGCAAGCTTCAACACTTGATTCCGACATGCAATGCTACAACGCCACCCGTCAAATTGTGATAGTCCACATGCCCAAAGCCCCCTTTGTGCATCATGGCCTTTAGCTCATCTTGCCCCGGGTGCATCCGAATGGACTCCGCCAGATAGCGATAACTTGAGTCGTCTCCCGCCACCAGTTTTCCCAGTTGCGGCAAAACCTTGAACGAATACCAGTCGTAGACCTTCTCCAGCGGCGCAGCAACCTTGGAAAACTCCAATACCAGCAAACGCCCCCCGGTTTTGAGGACACGATTCATTTCCGCAAGTGCGGTGTCTTTGTGGGTCATGTTGCGTAAACCAAAAGCCACACTCACAACGTCGAATAATCCGTCAGGAAATGGAAGCTTCTCAGCATCACACACCATGGTTGGCAACGCAACGCCCACATCCAGCAGGCGATTGCGGCCGGTGCGAAGCATCGCTTCGTTGATATCGGTATGAACAACCTGTCCTGATTGACCGACCTTCTTCGAAAAAGCCAACGCCAAGTCTCCCGTGCCTCCGGCGATATCCAGCACCATGTCGCCTTCCTTCAAGTTGGCGGTCATCACGGTGTACGCCTTCCAGGCTCGATGCAAACCCATGGACATCAAATCATTCATCAGGTCGTACTTGGGGGCGACCGAGTCGAACACACTGCGGACATGACGCGCCTTTTCCGCCTCGTCAACTGACTTGAAACCAAAATGCGTTGTTGTCATAAATATCTATTCAAGAATCAGCCTCTAGCCCTCGTAGTAGATCCACTTGATGCTACTATCATTATAGCAAAATACAAATCAATGGCTTCCACACGCTGAGCCCGCTTTCTGGGCCATCGGTGTATCCCGATCGATACTAGCGACCGAGAGCCGATCCAAGTAGTCCTTCCACAGCCGCTCCTGCTCTGACCCCAGGAAATAAAGGTAGTCCCAGGAAAAAATACCAGAATCGTGGCCGTCAGAAAATCGGGGCTGTACCGCATAGTTCCCAACAGGGTCCAAGGCTTCAAGCCCCACGTCTCGTTTGCCCGTCTGCAAGGTCTCCTGGCCAGGTCCGTGCCCTTGAACCTCCGCGGAGGGTGAATACACGCGCATCAACTCAAATGGAATGCGAAAACTCGCTCCGTCGGAAAAGCCGACCTCCAACACCCGCGACTGATTGTGTACGGTCAAATTCAGTGGCGCCGGAGCGCCGGTTTTCAAACCTGCCATCTAAGAATTGCCCAAAGTGAAGTTGGTGAAAATATACGCAAAGAGTGTGGAAGGAACACTGATCAACTGACGAAGGCGCCCCATTTTGGTCAAAATAGCCCGTCGAAAACAGCTACCAAATCTGTCCGTCAATAGGAATCGAGGAAACTCCCGTCGTGGCCCGTCCACGCTTCTCCGCATTTTCTCAGTTTATAGCAATCAGAAATATCTTGGCTGGGTCGCCATCCAGTTCGACGGCTACATTATTTGCGGATCATAAAAAGTAAGGCAATTCATTTGATGCCTACAAGTTCAAATGGACTGGTGACGGGCAGCCAAAGTATCATTGGACCAATTGAAGAAGTGGACGCCGAAGACCCTGGCAATAGTCCTTTCCAGTACGTCTATTTGCGCCGCGCCGAAAGTGACTTCGCCAACTATGCATGTGACGGTTAACAATCAAGATTCGGGTTCCATGCATGCGAACCTCGAAAGGGCTTGGGCGTGTTTTGACGAAGGGCGACTGGATGCAGCGATAGAACTGGCACGACTTTCGATGGCGCAGGCTCCGGTTGACCAACCCCACGCAAGTGCCGCCTTAGGATGGTTCCTGCTGTCGGCGGGCTCGGAGACTGAGGCAGAGTCGATTCTCACTTCATCCCTCGTGCGCCATCCCGCGTACGCTCCACTGCACTGGTATCTTGGACTTGTTTTTGTCCGTCAAAGTCGCCGTGAGGAGGCCTGTCAGGCTTTGGCAACCTCGGTCGCCATTGATCCAGAACTCTCTGAAGCAGCAGTTGCACTCGCTTGGCAACTGAGCGACCTGGGCAGGTTTGAGGAAGCGGTCACTTACTGCAGGATGGCACTGGCTAAGAATGCACAGCCAGATACCAAGGCGCAACTGGGGTGGCTTTTGGTCTGCCTGCAGCAATGGGAAGAGGCAGCAAGGCAATTGACAGAAGTCGTAGATCTTGAGCCAGCACGAAAGGATTCACGTGTACACCTCGCCACGGCGCTGCTGCGACTGGGCCGAAGCGACGAGGCACTCAAAACCCTTGAGGATGGTCTGCAACTGTTGCCCGGTGCCACCGAACTCTTGGAGCAGAAAACCCATTTGCTAATCGAGCTTCGCCGGACCGTCGAAGCCCGTGCGGCCTGCCATCGTCTGCTGAAACTGCAGCCGCAAAATGGGTTGAGTTGGTATCTGCTTGCGCTGGTCCTTGTACAGCGCAAACGCTCTGTGGCATCCGCTCGCATCCTTGCACGTGCTCGTCGCCTGGAACCAGAGCGGCCAGAAATCTGGCATCAAACCAGCTGTCTGGCACTGGAATCCGGCGATCTGAAAACCGCGCTGGATGCGGTTGAGCAACTGGTGGCACTCGCACCCAACGATTCAGCGAACCAAGTTTTGGCAGCTCTCGTGTTGGAAGCCAATGGTGATCTGTCGTCCGCTTCAGCGCATGCAGAAATGGCCGTCGCCCAGGACAGCCGGTCGGCCCAAGCGTGGCATACGTTGGCGAAAATGCGCTACCGCCAAAGCCAGTTGAACGAAGCTGAAGAGGCGCTTAAAACGGCACTTGACCTTGGCCCAAAGGTTCTGAGCGATACCTATAAGCTTCTGGGCTGGGTTTACTTTTCCGATCATCGTTTTGGCGAGGCAGTGAAAGCCTTTTCAGATGCCGTTGAGAGCCAAAAAGATGATGCGAATTCCTGGTACGGCTTGGCTACGGCTTACCGGGCGACCGGCGACAGCGCTCAGGCGTTGCAATCCGCCCAAAGTGCTCTGCGACTTCACCATGATTGGCCAACAGCTCTCACCCTTTTGGGCTGCATCCTCATCGACAATGGCCCCGACTATTGGAATGAGTCGGTCTTGCAACTCTCAAGATCACTTCGGCTGGATCCTTCGCAGGAAGAAGCGCGTTACCACCTATCCACTGTGTTACATCGTTTGGAAAGAAACGACGAAGCACTGGGCACAATTGCCGAGGGATTGACTCTGAACCCGCGTTCCATAAATCTATTGCATCAAGAAATTCAACTACTGCTTGACCTCCATCGCACAGCGGATGCTCGTTCCGTTTGCCATAGCGCACTCAAACTTCAATCGCTGAATGGGATGAGTTGGCTGTGGCTCGCCAGGGTTCTGGTGAAGCGCAAACAGCGGGGAATGGCCGTACGCGCGCTGTGCCGCGCGGTGCGTCGGTCTCCGGATTCGATTGAGCTACTACGCCAAGCTGGATGGCTCGCTCTGGAGTGCCGCGATCTGCGAGTCGCACGCGATTGTGCAGAGCGTGTGTTGGCGCTAGAGCACGGGAATCCTGCGAACGACATCCTGGCAGCAGTCGTGTTGGAGGCTTGTGGCGACCTCACTGCGGCCTCAGTACATGCAGAAGTTGCGGTCTCCAAGGCTAAAGACTCCGGCCAGGCCTGGCGCGCGCTGGCTCAGATCCGTACCAGGCAAGGTCGCCAGGACGAAGCGAAAGATGCCCTGCATACCGCTCTCGTAGTTAACGAAATAAATGCCAACGACACATGGCGGCAACTGGGCTGGCTATTTCTCGATGAACGCAATTTTGGCATGGCGATAACTGCATTCCAAAATGCCGTGAATCACAGCACGAATGACGCGTCAGCCTGGTATGGACTGGCCCAAGCCTACCGCTCGGATGGCAATTATCTGAACGCGATGCAGGCCATCAAGCATTCATTGAGCTTGCGGGATGAGTGGAACGACTGTCAACTGCGTGGCCAGATCCTCCACGAACAGATTTATGGCTTTTTGAAGAAGAAATGGAGTGCGTTGGATGGTTCGGCCCAACCACTATTGCGCCAAGCTGAGTCCAGTGCTGTACAAGACTCCTGTTCGGAGTCGATTCTTGCAGGGGATGACGAGGCGGTTGACACAAAAGAACCGACGTTGCAGGCAGTCACCAAAAAGTACGAATATGTGGTCTGCAGTCTAAGTACACGGAGTCACGTCCCTCTGATGAATACGTTTGCGCATTCCGTGCGCAAGCATTTCGCAGGCCGGATTTACTTGTTGGTTGTGGATTCCGACGACCCCAATCTTGTCCCCGAAGGCACGACGCTGGTTCGGTTGAGTGATGTGATTGAACCGGAGACTTGGCAGAAGATGGTCCAGCGCTACAACATACTGGAGTTGTGCTGCGCGTTGAAATCGTACTTGGTGCGCTTTCTGGCCAGAACTGTGGGATGTCCTATTTTTTATATGGATGCGGACACTTACCTGGTTGGTCCACTGGATGCACTGCTCCCGCAACGACCAAATTTCTCCGTCTTCCTGACACCGCACCTTTTGTACCCATTTTCCGGCGACCCACATGCCGAGGAAATTGGAATGCTCTGTGTCGGTGTTTACAACGGCGGAATGATCGGCGTGGGACTTTCCGACGATGGAATTCGCTTTCTGGACTGGTGGCAGGATCGCGTAACGCGGTACGCCTATGACAGCAGGGAACAGGGCGTATTCACCGACCAAAAGTGGCTAGACCTGGTACCGTGTTTCTTCAAGGGCGTTCACGTCAGCCGTGCGATTGGTCTCAACCTGGGGCACTGGAGAGTTTGCTCTGAACGGGACTTCACCTACGATGTTCAGGAAAAACTGACATTCTGCGGTGAACCTGTTACTTTGATGCATATGAGTGGATTCAAGTCCGACAAACCAGAGCTACTTGCTCAGCACCTTAGGCCTGCAGTAACGCAAAATTCTCCTCTGGGCAATTTCTTGCAGCGGTATGCCATTGAGGTCAATCAGAACAAAGCAATCTTGAACAAAGCGCATGAATAAGATCTACATTGCGGGTTGCGGCGGCATGTTGGGGGAGGCGTTCTACGAAGTTTTTCGGGCAGACTATGCTTTGAAATGCACCGACATCGATGTCAATGCGCCATGGCTCTCATACCTCGACATTCGTGACTTGGAAGCCTATCGCCAGGATGTGGCCGAGTTCCGTCCGGACTATTTGTTTCACTTGGGTGCTTGCACCGATATGGAAGACTGTGAGCGCAATCCCGGGAATGCATGGCTAACCAACACCATTGCCGTAGAAAACGCTGCATACATCGCCAATGAAATCGGCGTTCCATTGCTCTACATTGGTACAGCCGGCATTTTTGATGGGCATAAGTCCCAATTTGATGACTGGGATACTCCTAATCCCATGAGTTGCTATGCTCGGTCCAAGTACGCCGGCGAGGTCTTTGTACGCGAACATGTGTTGCGGCACCTGGTGTGCCGCGCTGGCTGGATGATGGGCGGAGGGCCATCAAAGGACAAGAAATTTGTTCAGAAAGTCATGCGCCAACTGAAAGAAGGGGTCACCGAGCTAAAGATCGTCAACGACAAGTTTGGCTCCCCTACCTATACAAGAGACTTCGCCCACAATGTGCGCACCCTACTCGAAAATGAATATTGGGGTGTTTTCAACATGGCGTGCGACGGGTTGACCAGCCGTCTGGAAATCGCACAGGCCATATTGGAGTTCACGGGTTTGCAGAACCGGGTCAGCATTGCCCAAGTACCATCCAATCACTTCAGTCAAGAATATTTCGCCAGGCGACCTTCCTCAGAGTGCCTGATCAATTCAAAACTGAATCTACGTCAAATCAACGGCATGCGCCACTGGAAAGTGGCGCTCAAAGCGTGCTTGGATGACTATTACAGTGATTTCACTCTGACCACGGAATAACGCCATCTGCCAGACCAAGAACTTGCTATATTTCCCC
>Ga0116172_10003200_pt1 | contig 13802 bp, 14 predicted proteins | sample AD_UKC083_MetaG_FD_89799 | JGI IMG/M metagenome (GOLD analysis project Ga0116172, IMG submission 89799) | Active sludge microbial communities of municipal wastewater-treating anaerobic digesters from USA - AD_UKC083_MetaG | ecosystem: Engineered > Bioreactor > Anaerobic > Digestate | place: USA...
AAAAATCAATACGAAGAACAATTGAGTTTCCTAATAATTACAACCAAGCAATCAAGAAACCGGTGATAAAGAATTGTAAATATTAAACAGGCAAATTAAAAATATTAAAATTTGTATTATATTAAAAAATAAAACCACGTTTTTTTCTGACAACCTTTTACATATTTCTGAGCCAAGAAAACCACCTGCTATTGCTCCTATCAACATATAGGGTAAGACGGTAAAATCATAAATTCCAAATCCGGTACTAAATAGAATAGATATAAGTTTTGATGCTTGTGAAAAAAATATGGTGATTAAAGATGCAAAGGTAGCAGTCTTAGCACTATAGCTGAAGAAAAATATAAATGCCACTACATTAATGGGACCTCCACCAATACCAAGAAAAGAAGATACAACCCCTAATGAAAATCCAATTAATACTGCAGAGGATAAACCTTCAAACTCAAATGAATGTATCTTTTCTTTATTTTGCATGTAAATAAAAATAATAATTAACAATATAGCTAATACGCTGTTTTGAATTATTTTAACTATATTTGCATTTTGATTTGTTATAGCAATTTTAAAAATCAGGTTGCCTAAGTACCCTCCAATAATTGAGCCTATAGCCAAAAGGACTGCAATATTTAGTTTAATATCTTTACTAACTTTCATTTTTTTTAGTATAGATACTATAGACATAGCAAACACTGAAATAGAAGAAAGTACGCTTACGGTATCAACACCATAATGCCCAAATGCATCAAGAACAGGCTTTATAATAACTCCGCCACCCATTCCCGTAGTAGAGCCGACTGTAGTAGCAAATAATGTAATCAAAAAATATAATATGTTTATTTTAAGCACTTCCCTCCTAATATATACTTGTCCCCTATTTTCTGTTCAAATTCATTGCCCTCCGAAAAAACCATGAAAGTTGTGATTTAACCTTCATGATCTATGTTATTTAATATAAAAATATACGTATCACTCCATCTCCGGGATAAACTCTTTTTCCTGCTCCTATGCCTATCCTTTTTATTTCATGTTTTTCAGTTAATACATTTTTTGTCCTTATAGCAGCTATAATAGACGCTCCTGTAGGCGTTACCATTTCACCGTTTATATTTGTTGTTTTTAAATTCAGATTGTAGCGTGAAGCTATATTGACTACAGCGGGCACCGGCACCGGAATTATACCTCTGCGGCATTTTATGGAGCCACAACCATCATAAATATCAGATACTATAACGTCCTCTATTTCTAAATCATCTAAACAAATAGCAGTGCTGACTATATCCACTATAGAATCAATTGCACCTCTTTCATGAAAAAATACTTCTCTTAAATTTAGTTTATGGACAAATGCTAATGCTTCAGCTTTTATCTTGAATATTTTCTTTGAAATATTCTTTGCATTTTCTGTTATGGTAGAATTGTCTATAATATTATAAATATCAAATAAGTTTCTTTCCGGTAAAGTATTGATTTTATAATCTTCTCTTTCTTCATCAGTTACAACATTAAAATCACACGCTTCAATACCATTTTTTATTATTTTTGATATTTCAATTCTATAGCCATTAATATTTAAACTGTCTAAGCCTCTATATAATGTTTCTTTATTGGCTCCTAAGTCCAAAAGTGCCGCTACAGTCATATCTCCACTTATTCCTGAATAGCATTCCATATAAATAGTTTGTCCAGCCATAATTACTCCGTCACTTTACTTAACAATAAGAATTAATCCCATTAAAGGCAAAATACCTATTATAATGTATTTTAATTTTATTTTATCAATCTTTTTAAAAACCTTAAGCCCTATTATTCCTGCTAGTATTGCCCCTGCTGCAGATGCAAAAATTGCTTTTATCAAGAAAATATCCAATTTTACATAAAATAAATTTAAGCATAGAGAATATAATCCTGCTATTAGAAAACTACCTTCAATATTTGCTTTAAACTCAAGGCTGTCTTTAGAATTGTCATAATAATAAAGCATAAGAAGAGGTCCGACAATATTAAACATTCCTGTTGTAATACCTGTTAAAAGACCAATTATTGTTCCTTGAATTAATCCGCTTTTTAATTTTATTTCATATTTTGTCGTAATATAAAAATACAATGAAAGAAATACTAAAAAAATGCCCATTACTATTTTCATTGTATTTACATCAGTAACATTAATAATATATACTCCTAGCCACGTGGTCATTAAGCAAAAAGTCATTGGTAGTATAATTTTTTTAATATTTAAATGTTTTCTAAGGGAAATAGTCATTTGAATTCCAATTACAACAATAGTAGCAGCGCTAATAACCGAGCATTGTTGAAATGGTATTATCATGGGCATAAAAAACATCGCAAAAATTGCATATCCAAATCCACTAGATGCTTGTACAAATGCTGAGAAGAAATTTATAACAGCAACTATGCCAATAGTCAAAACCCTACCCCCTGCATATTTAACTGCCTTTTAACTTTCGCAATAACTTAATACTATATTGATATTTATCTCCGCGATAAATAGACTTTTCATAAAGGATAGGATATCCGTTTTCTAAAAATGATGTTCTTTTAATGACAAGCGTAGAATATCCAACATTATAATCTAAAAGCCGAGCTTCCGTACGATTGCAAATTCCTGCTGAAATTACCTGTTCAGCATAACTTATATTATATCCGCAATTCTCTAAATATTGAAAAACCTTATCGCTTTTTAAATCAAGGGTTTCGACCAGCCTGCCTATACTGGGCACAACGTAGGAATAATTTAAAACAATAGGTTGATTATCCCTTAGTACTAATCTGGAAAACTCATACATCTTTGAATCATCATCATCCGGTTTTAAGTATTTCTTGACATCAGATGTCATTTTTGTATAACCTTTACTAAGAACCTTTACTTCTATTGTATTATCTGCTTCGTAAAGTTCTTCAGCAATACCGATTAATTCACCTAAACGATGGCTTACTTTGGGGTCTGCCACTGTTGTATTTTTACCTCTGTTTCTTACTAAATAACCCTCTTCAACCATAAGAGCAATGCATTTTCTAATAACAACCCGACTTACATCATACATTTCAGCTAATTTCCTTTCGCCGGGCAATGAATCGCCGGGAGACAGTTCACCGCTTTCGATTTGCTCCACTAACATGTCTCTCATTTGAAGGTACAACGGTTTTTTTATTCCATGATAAATCATATATCAATGCCTCTCAATACCTAATTTTTTCAATGTATCTTTTCTTAACAACAATTACCGGTTACCACCATTTTATTTGTTCTGTTACATGTTTTCTAATATTAATGAATTTTTCAGATGCAATATCCCTAGGTCTGGGTAAATCGACAATTACTTCCTCTTTAATGGTAGCAGGTTTGTTTGTTAATATCAAGATCCTCTCAGCAAGGTATACAGCCTCTTCAATATTATGGGTAATAAATACAACTGTGCTGCCTAATTTTTCCCATAAGTTTATTACTTCATCCTCTAAATAAAATCTCAGCTTAACATCCATTTGTCCGTAAGGTTCATCCATTAATAAAAGGTCAGGATTCATAGCAAAGGCTCTGCCGATTATAATTCTTTGTGCCATGCTTACAGACAGTTGATGAGGATATAATTTTTTGAATTTTTCTAATCCCAGTAAAGATATTATATTATTAACTCTTTCATTTATTTCTTCTTTATCGATCTTCTTTATTTCCAACCCAAATCTTAGATTTTGCTCAACAGTTAACCAGGGTATGGATGAAGGTTCCTGGAAAACAAAAGCCAAATTATGCTTTTTAGGATCTGCCGGCATTCCATCAATATATAAATCCCCTTTAGTAGGCATGTAAATTCTAGTAAGCAAGTTAAGAAATGTAGTTTTACCACATCCGGTGGGTCCTACGACGCACACAAACTCACCTTTTTTTATATTAAAAGAAATATCATCTAATACATGTAAATCACCGAAATATTTTGTAAGATTTTTAACTTCGACCTTATATTCTTGTTTAACTTCACTCATAATTTCCTCCCTGTACTATAATGCAAGATCTGTATTTTCTGATACTTCTTTTCGAATTCTTAAAAATTCAGGATGTATTGTGTCCCGAGGTCTTGGCAGATTGACATCATAGATTTGCTTAACTGTGGCAGGGCATTCGCTTAATAGTATAATCCTATCGCCTAAGTAAACTGCTTCTTCAATATTATTTGTAACAAAAATGATGGTCCTTTTTTCTGTTTGCCAAATTCGCTGAATTTCTTCTTCCATAGCATATCTTGTTTGTGCATCTAATTGACCGAATGGTTCGTCCATCAGAAGGATTTCAGGATTATTTGCATAAGCTCTTGCAATACCTACCCTTTGCTTCATACCACCGGATAATTGATTTGGATAAGCCTTCTCAAAACCTGTAAGTCCAACTAAATCTATATATTTCTGGGCTGTCTTTCGCCTTGTTTCCTTATCAACGCCGGCTAATTGTGGCCCAAATTCTACATTTCCCATTACAGTCTTCCATGGCATAAGTGCTAATTTTTGGAATACCATTGAAATCCTCTTATCACTGCCTTGAAGTTTTTCACCATCCAAATATAAATTTCCGCTAATCGGTTTTTCTAATCCCCCGATTATATTAAGCAAGACACTTTTTCCACAACGACCAGGACCTAAAATAACTAAAAATTCATTATCATATACATCTATTGAAACATCTGACACAGCATCTTGAACTTCATTATTTACAACAAAACTATGCGATATATTTTCTAATTTTAATTTGATTTTTTTGTCCATGGACATAACAACCTTTCTGCAAATTGTGTGATGATTGCAAGTAGTGCACCTACAATACCAATTGCAATCATAGACATAAGTACAAGAGGCATATCAATTGAGTCCATACCTCTGGTAATCAGAAATCCTACACCTGATTTGGCACCTAACATTTCAGCTGCAAGAACAACCATCCATGCAGCACTTGTGGATGTTCTGATGCCTGCAAAAATAGCATCAAGCGCAGACGGTATGGCAATCTGGAACAATTTTTGACTGGCGCTTGCATTAAAAATGGTTCCTACATCAAGATATAATTTTTCAACATTACTCATACCTGCTTGCGTGTTTACTACAATTGATGCAATAGAGCCAAAAATAACTATTAAAATTTTTGGAAACTCACCTGTTCCCAGCCAAAGGGTAATTAACGGAATCCAAGCAAGAGGAGGTACAGCTCTGAATGCATTAAACAAAGGTGTGAACAAGGCCTTGCAGGTTTTATTCCATCCAATTAAAATTCCAAAGGCAATACCAAACGTCCAGTTAAATGCCAAAGCTATAAATATTCGAACTAAGCTGGCCCATACATGACCAAATATATTAAGACCTTTGATTGGTTTTTGAAACAACATTATAAGTCTGTCCCATGTGTCTTTTGGCGAGGGGAAGGCTGAACTTTTTGATACGTTTATCCAAAGTAATAACAATAAGGAAAGGGAAATTACAGGAAGAACCATATAAACTTTTTTGAGATAGTATTCCCTTTTTTCCTGAACACTCATAACGGTTGTCTTTGTACCCATCACAATTTCCTCCATCCCAATACTTTATTTTCAAGCATACCTATAAGTATAGATATTAAAGTTCCTATTACACCGATAACAACTATACCTAATATAACTAAATCAACTCGGCCGAATTGTCTTCCCATAAGGATCATATACCCAAGTCCGCTTGACGAAGCAAGCATTTCAGCTGCCACCAATGTTGCCCATGCATTTCCTATAGCAACTTTAATACCTGCAAATGTTAATACCATTGATGAAGGTATTCCAATCTTTCGAAAAATTGTAAAATTTGATGCGCCGCATGTCTTCGCAACATTTATTAAAACTTCACTTGTAGATCGGATACCTGCATATGAGTTTATTAAACATGGTACAAATGCTGCAAAGAAAACTATTAACGCCTTTGCCTTAAGACCAATACCGAGCCATACTATGGTTAAAGGAATCCAGGAAACCGGAGGAATAGGTCTTATTATTTCAAAAATTGGCCTTATAAAACTGTCAAACCCCCTGTACCATCCCATAAACAGTCCTAATGGAATGCCGATTATTATCGCAAGACCAAACCCGGATAATGCAATGGTTAAACTGGAGATAATATTAACTCCGATCACTGCCCCGTCAGGATTTGGATTTGTCAGCTTTGTAATAAAAAGACTGACAATTTGTATGGGAGTAGACAAATATTTGCTTTCAATAAGCCCGCTTATAGCTATAACCTGCCAAAAAATAATAAATCCCAAGACCCCCGCAATCGACAACATACTGCTCTTATATTGCTCTTTCTTCCTTTGAGCTTGAATCAATTTTACGCGTTCTTCATTGCTTATAGTTTTTAAGTCTAAATCTTGTTCCATTTTAATCCTCACTTTCTGAAGATAGCTTTTCGTTAGAACCATGCTGCATAGATAGGGTGATACTCCCTATACATAAGATAGGGAGTATCTGCCTTATATAATTAATACTCAATATTTAGAGTTTCAAGCATTTCTTTTACACCAAGTGCTACTGAAGGGTCAATAAGTCCTTCATCTAAGAACTTTGTACGCTCTTCATTTGTATAGTTCCCTTGAGAGATAAAGAAGTCTAATCCAACTAATATATCTTTTTCAGCTTGAATAAGATCTCTCTTTGTGTATAACCCTGCATCGTCCGGTGATTTTTTTGTATATATTTCAATATATTCAGCCATTGTTGGACCTCTGTACCAATCCATTACACGTTCTGCTATACTTTGGTTGCTTCTTAGACCTTCATTTTGACAGTCTTCCAAATACCATGCTACGGCTTTTTCCATGTTTTCATCACTTTCATACAGCCATTCTACTGTAAAATGGAATACTGCTATTGCAGTTTCTATTAGTTCTCGTTTTTCTTCAAGAGTCTCCGCTTTTGTCACTGTACCACAAGGTGCCACAAAGCCTAAGGAGCCTGCATCGCCAATTCTAACATATCCGGCATCTTCAGCATCAAATGCAATTGCATTCCAAACTCCCAATCCGTCACCGGTACCACCGTTGAAACCGGTTAAAGCATTAGCAACGTCCATATTGGTAGATTTAACATCAGACAGTGATAATCCAACCTTTTTAAGAGCACTAACCAGAGTAGCCTGAGCTGTTGTACCTGCAGGATAAATCCATTCTGTTCCCTTCCAATTTTCAGGATTTGTAGGATCTTCAGCAAGAGGAGAACCGGGTCGTGCAAACAAAGCAAGATTCTCTTCATAGTCTGTTATGTCGATAACTTTAAATCCATAACCTCTCATACCGTTACATAGTCCGCCAAGTCCGCAGCTTGCTATGTCCCAGTCAGCATTTGCTTCCATCATTGCCGGACCATTTGTGAATGGTTCATAAACTAATTCAATATTAAGCTCTTCAAAAAATCCTTCCTTGTCTGCAAACAAGAATGGGTATGATAATGGTGAACCTGTAAAGAAACCAACTCTCAATGTCTGTTTTTCCTCAAAAGGAACAAGACCAAAAGTTGTTTTTACTTCTTCTCCGGTTGCCGGTTCTTCGCTATCAGCAGGAGGTGTTGCCGGAGGTGTTTCTGCACTTTGTTGACTTCCACATCCTACAAGCAATAATGTAAACATAACCACAACAAATAAGATACTGATAATTCTTTTCATTATATTCCTCCATTTTTATTACTTATTTTTTTTAAAACTTAAAGAAACTTAAAAACCTAAACCTAAATCACCTCATCTTTCATACAAATATGCATAGAAGCTGTAGTAAATGCCTTAGGTAGAGCAAGTATTTTTGGATTCAAGCCTACATACTTCTTCATTGCATCTTTTAATGCTTCTTCAAATGTTGCCCTTGTCTTCATTCCCATTCCTCGTGCCCATCCTGGTTCCATAGCACCAACTATATAAATTGCTGATGTATTCATCTCTGCTATATGCCCGCAAGAAATCATAGAAAATGCATGGAAAGGATGATATCCATAATTATATCTGTATTTGTCTATGTATTCTTGTCTTGTGGATATGTATTCACCATATTTTGCAACATCAGGCAAAATGTTGCTGTAATTTTTTTGGAATATGTCGTATGTAGCTTCATAAGAAGGAAATTCCTCTTCATGCCAATAACCGTTACAAATAGATGAACAAATTACAACACAATTATCTTTTAATACCCTCTTATGTCTAATTATTTGGGCAGATATAGCCTGCATCATCAAAATAGGGTTTGTTCCCATTCCATTCCCGTAATGGAATGCTTGAGGCATTCCAAATACCATTACATCATATTTCTTGTCAGCCCATTTTGCATAAGTACGTTTATCAGCAATCTCCCAGCTAATCGGTTGAATATCTTTTGCATATCCCGAAAATACAGCTATTTGATTTGCATTTGTATCCAAAACTGCATCACATACAAAAAACTTTTTCCCCATACATTCTTCCATGTGCATACCAATATGGTCAAATTTACTTCTCATTAAACTATGTGATGAAACAGGGGTAAAATCATCTCCATGCATAACATGAGGGTTATGGTGTTCTCCTATGGATCTCCAATGAGTAATACCTGTTGCACAATGTTTATAACCTCCCGAATACCCGCCATATGGATTTCCCAATGTATGACCGATAAGTACCGAAAAATCCGAATCATAAACATCTTTGTTCATTATAACCCTATCGCCCATGCGGTTATATCCCAAATCTACTAAGTTTTCATAGTCTTCACTGTCATGATTTACTATTTGTTTTGTAAACCAAAATTCATTATATATTTCAGGTCCCAATATGCTTTTAATTTCTTCCTCAGTGTTCTTTCTGTGTAAACCATTGCTGCAAATTAATTTTATATCCTTTTTTTCTACACCGGCTTTTAACAATTCTTCAATAATAATGGGAATGGCTGTCTTTCTATGTGAGGTAGGTTGAAAACCACCCTTCACTCTATCGGGAAAAACGATTGTAACCTTATCGCCTTTTTTTACACTTTCAGAAATTGGAGGCATACCTATAGGATTTAAAATCGATTTTCTTGTTTCTTCTACCAGCTTGTCAAATGGAATATGAGGTGGGTCCGGGTACGTAACACCTGGTATAAAAACATCTGTATTACTATCCGGAAAATTTCCTGCCATAAAACCATGACCGTATTCAAAATCTATTTTCATATAATCACACCTCTTTAGAAATTTTTAATCGAACTTCGAATAATAATCTGAAAATACTTTGGTTAAAGCACTGGTATCTTTCTTGGCTAGTCCTTTATTCTTTGCATTTTCATTTAATATTTGCACATATCCCGCTATTAATGGCGTTACTCCGAAATCCTTTGCCATTTGAATGCCAAGACCTGCATCCTTACATAATAATTCTATGGTGAATGTTGGGTTATCATACTCTTCTTCAACAATTCTTCCTGCAGTTTCTTTAAATAATCCGCTTACTGTTGCTGCGTTACTGTTTGAAATTGCATCATAAAAGGCTTTCTTATCTATTCCTACAATTTCAGTTAATGCCATTACTTCGGCACTTATACCGTTTATTACAGAAAACATTAATTGATTTAATAACTTTAATGCATTTCCTGAACCGATATTTCCAACTCTAACCACATTTTTTGCAAAAGATAATAATACCGGAGTAACATATTCAATTACACCTATATTTCCTCCTGTAGGCATGAGCCAATTTCCTACAGCACTTGGTCTGCCTAATATCGGTGCATCCACATAGCCTGCTCCTTTAACAGATACAATATCAGATCCTTTCTGGGAAGTTTGGGGGCTTACCGTACTGGTATCAACTATTATATGGTCTTCTGTCAATACATCCAAAAGACCATTTTCTCCTTCAATAACATCAAATACCTGTTTTGCTGCAGGCAATGACATTATTATTATCCTTGCTTTTTGAGCTACTTCTTTGGGGTTTGATGCAACAGTTGCTCCTTTTTCCTTTGCATATTCTGTTGCAGCGGCAAAAACATCATAAGCTGCAACATTGTAACCATTGGAAATCAATCGTTCCAACATGCATTTTCCCATAGTGCCAACACCGATTAAGCCTATAGTGCCAACTCTAGATTCTGTCGAGGATATCAAATAGAACACCACCTTCTGAGTCTTTTGGCACATCAATTCCCATTATCTTTGATACGGTTGGTGCCACATCAATTATTTTTGCAGGAAATTTCCTTTCATACTTAGACATTCCAGGTACAGCCATAATCATACATGCATGCATATCATGAAGGCTTGGCAATGCCAAATGAACACCTGTGAAATTTCCACATAATACGGCCGGTTCAAAAAGCTCCGGATTACTTATGATTCTCTCTGAACCATCTCTATATTTTACGGCTGTTCTATAAATAAAGGGATGAGACATATACCCGGGTTTCCACGCATATACAACATCACCGATTCTGTCATAGCCTATTCCCTGATAAATTCCCAAGGTTTCAGCTTCCTCTTTAGTAAGTGCCAATGCAACAGCATTTTCACCAGTTTCAGGGTTTTTAATATCATATAATGCATTTATAATTTCATTTTGAACCTTTTCATAATCCTGAGGTTCTACTATTCCTTTAGGGTCTCTTCCTTTTAAATTAATGAATATATGCGCATGGCATGGCTCTAATGGATGACACTTCGTGTTTTCCCAGTTTATAGTTAAGTTACTTGGATCATCATGAGTTAAATCCAGAACATAATTTAATAAACCCTTCCTTGAAAAATGCTCTTTTACATATGGATTCCAATCTAAATGAGTAAAGCCATGATCTGAAATCAATATTACTATGGTTTCATCTAAGTTAACAGCTTCAAGTATTTTACCAATATTATCATCTACCTGTTTATATACAGTTCTGATTTTGTCCATACACCAATCAGCTTTATCAGGATCATATACCCTTGCCTTTGGTTCAATTCCCGAATATAGAACATGCTCAATATGGTCAATTGTACCTACCCATGAAAATCCTAAATCCCATTCCTTGCTTTCAAGAATATACTTTGTTGTATTTCCCCACCAGTCTGCATGCATCTTTAATTGTTCAATATAAAGATCCATAGGAATCCAACCATCCATGAATGCCCAAGGATCGTCAACCTCCATATAAACTCCTGCAACTTTTTTTACTTCTTCTGTCAGATAAGCCGGTACACAATAGTTTTCAGCTGTATTGATGGCAGATTGGTATAATTTGAAATGTTTTCCATCCTTTGAAAGTTCTATTAATTGAAAACGGAAACAACCATTTCTTACTCCATCTCTTGCTTCAAATCTTTTTATAATCCATGGTCCATAATCTCCCATAGTTATATCGGTAACAGCCTTAGAGGCATCTTTAGTATCCGATATTAAAACTCTGTCATAACCATCTTCACTAGTAGCATAAATTGCAACTTGCATCTTGTAACCCTTTACATATGTAGGAGGTACCGTAATTTCAAACTCCAATACGGGTTTATAAGAATGCGGCAGATTTGTCCAACCTTCAGCTATTTTTGCTTCTAATTGTACTGCTCTTCCGGGTATTTGATTGCATCTAAGAAGTTCATCGGAGAAAATAGCACTGGAGGCAACATCCCATAAAGGCATATAAAAATATCTGAACGGCGGATTCAAAGAACCGCCTACTTGAAGACCATGGCTCTCTTCAATTCCCCCTAACGGAAAGGTTACCGGCCAATTAATTAAAGCTGATTTCAATCCGCTTCTTGCCCCAACCTCCCAAAGAGTTTCACATAATACTTCATTCCTATCAAAAGAAGTATGCCAATGGTCTAAATCTTCACCCAAATGTTTAACCATTAAGCTGGGGACACCATTTGTGCCGGAACCTGCTCCACTTACTATTGCTGTCCATGCAGCCGCAGTAAGAGGTGGAAATACAGTTTCTAACCTGGAAAATACTCCTTTATTCATTAACTTTTCTGTATTGGGCATATTTCCTTCCTGAGCAAACCTTTTCACAAGGTCCGGCATTGCAGCATCAAGCCCCAAAAACAGAACCTTCTTAGCTTTTTTCATTATGTTCCTCCTTCTTAAATAATTAGTGGTACTATACATAATACCAGTATAGTACCACTAAATTTGAATGTCAATAATTGTTTAATAATTCACGATTCTAATATGTAGATTTACAATAGATGTGTTACACTAAGAACAGTCTATATTTCATACAAGTCTGAAAACTCTATTACTATTTGCTCAGCCAAATATTCATTTTTATTGTCTCGCATGAACAAATAATTAATTGAATCTGTATTTTCGCATGGAAGCTTTATAGTAAACATTGTTTCATAAGAATTTCCTTCGACAGAAATACTTCCTTCATGCAGGGCAATTAATGATTTACATAAATAAAAGCTCAAAGATAATTCATCTAAATTATCCGGCGTAAGGTTGTCCATTTTTTGAATAAAGAAGTTCAATAACTTACTATTATTATTAAATGAAACAGTAATATTAATATTATCTTCAAAAACATTCAGATTAACTAATATTTCCTTCTTGTTGGAGTACCTGACGGCTACGGATAAAATAATTAGAATTGCTTTTTGAAGCTTATTGATATCACATGACATATATTTTTCTTCAATATTAGTATCAAAAATTATTTCTTGTTTGATATGCTTTGATGCGTTAATAACTATATTATCAATAATTTCGACAATATTTACAGAGTTTACCACTAAACAAGTTTGTTTCTTTTCAAGTTTTCTCAATTCGATTAAATTGTTTATAGTCTTTGTTATCTTTAAACAATTTTGTCGTATTGCATTAACCCCATTTGTCAAATATTTTTTGTCCGGAATTTTTCCACCTTGTGCAAAAAGCTCAATAAGCTGACTTTCTCCATGAATATTACTTATAAGATTGCTTAATTTATTTGAAATTTCCAAATATACATCATTATGATTATCTTCAGGAAAATTTTCCTCTGCATCCTTATATGCTACATTCAATTTGCTTGCTGCATTCTCGATATTTCTGTTGCTTAAAAAAGGCATTACAATTACTTTGTCTTGTTGCAATATTATCACCTCCCCCCGCTATTAATTACCATACATATTATTTAGATTTTTATCATAAAAAATATAATAAAATCAAAAAAGGTCACAAACGTAATCATTATAAATTGCTAAATCGTAAAAATGTGTCGAAATTTGGCGCTAATAAAAAATATTTTTGACGTGACTTAATCCTTGCTTTGTCGTATTTTGCAACAACACTACAAGTTATCTGTTAAATCACCCTCAGGGTGATTGCAAATAATTCACATTAGTATAAAATAAGTATATAAAGTTTTCATCATAAATGTTTAAAAAAAGAAATATAAGGTATATAAATAACAATATATTTGATTGGAGGGGTTAAAAATGGCATTCTTAAACAAAATAGGCAAGGCAATTGGTGAAGCTGCCGGAACGGCTTCTGAAAAGGCAAAAGATTTTGCTGAAACAACCAAACTCAAAAATGCAATATCAGCTGAGGAAAAACAAATCAACCAATATTTTTTGGAAATCGGTAAATATGTATTTGAACAGGAAAGAAATAATCCGGATAGTCCTTTAGCGGAAGTTTTCAGCAAAATTACCGATTCCTTAAGAAATATTGAGGAATTAAAGAGAAAAATTACTGAAATAAAGCTTGATAACAATTGATTGAAAGGAGCGGTATTGATACAATACTGCTCCTTTATTATAATTAATTAATAGATGTTGTTTTCCCTTTTTATAATTTATTTCCGCAGTTTGGACAATATT